>VFQQ010002213.1_pt1 | contig 22988 bp, 46 predicted proteins | sample 3512341 | NCBI WGS metagenome assembly VFQQ01 (sample SAMN10412373, study PRJNA504923) | tailings metagenome | isolation source: Relicate 2 Philex TSF1 revegetated site | place: Philippines: Tuba, Benguet | collected 2017-08-29 | reverse complement strand
TTTGAGCCGGTTGATTGCTATTTTTGATTCCAATCGAAGACTGCTGATGTCTGCCGTAGTTGTTGCCGTTGTTGCTGTTACACACTGGGACCGGGGCGGCGGCAGCGTTCAGCGGGTGGCGGCAGACGTGCATGTCGCGGCGCCGAATTTGCGGCACAGTTGGGGTCCAACATGTCTGGTCCCAAGAACTCTTGCACAGACACATTATTGCACATATCAGCAGTTACAAGCAGCAGCATAACATAGGGGTCAACAAAAAGATTCGGCTCAAAAGAGGAGGGGACGGTAGGTGGGTGCTGAACAACAGGGGTAGAGGGGCCTGGTAGGTCTTGGTACAGTACACAGGAGAACACAAGAGCGGCTGAACTGACATGTGAAGCTGTACAAAATCTAAAGCAGCAGCGATGGGAGGCGGCCTCGCTGCTTACTCTCGCGCTTCCGCCCAGGCGCCCCCATTCGCACCGCCAGCGGCACAGGCAAGGCGGGCGGTGCACAGCACAGGCGGCTGTGGCCGCAGTGACGGCGCCAGCTCCACTGGTGCGCTTTTCAATCGCGGCACAGGAATTCGTTGACGACTGCCGCAAAGGCGGCTGCGTCCTTGAAGCCGTGGCCCCAGCCCTCCCAGTTGTGCAGGCTGGCGTGTGGCAGGCGCTCCACGATGCGCTCCGCATTCTCAAACGGCACCTGGGGACGCAGAGTAAGCGATACGTGGCTGGTCGGAAGCGCTGGTGCGGCAGAGATAAAGTCTGTTCAGTGCCTGTGACCAGATGCAATGGCAAAGGTGCTCACCAGCACATCGCGGTCTCCATTCATGATGAGGCAGGGGGTGGCGGCACGCGGCAGCGCGTCCCACACCCGCCCGTCGTTGTGGATAAACTCCTGGTCGGCCACCCACTGCGGTGGAGAGGAGGGGTTGAGTAAAGCTCAGCCATCTGTCAAACACGAGCAGTGAAGGCACGGATCTGTAGAGCTGCGTCGTTGTGATTGAACTTCTGGTCAGCCACCCACTGCTGTGGAGAGGATGGGCGGACTGGAGGTCAGCTAACGTGCAGGCAAACATCGCAGCACTCGCACAGTACGGCCTGGAGCGCCCAACAGGTTGCATGCAATGCTATGCAATGTGCCCAACTTGATGCCGATCCCTACACCAGTAGCTGACTGGGTGCAGAGTGGCGCACCTGCTTGCGTGCCGCCGCAGGGCTGACCTCCTGATCCGTGATCGAGCCCGGCAAAAAGCTGTGAGATTCCTTGGTTCGAAATAAACCACGCACCTGCTCACGTGCCGCCGCAGGGCTGACCTCCTGGTCCGTGATGGAGCCCGGCATGCTGAAAACCTCCTTGATGTAGCGCCCGCACGTGGCCCGGAACTCTGCAGATAAGGGCAGGCAAGACGGGAAACGATCAGCACGTAATGAGAGAGGCAACGGTGAGCTGCTGAACACCTCCTTGATGTAGCGCCCACACGTGGCCCGGAACTCTGCAGATAAGAGCAGGCAGGAGCAAGCTGATGAGAGCAAGATGGCAGACGCCACGTACACCATGCTCATGTGGCTCCTCGCCGGCCCCCTCCCGGCACTGTGTGGCAAAGAGCCCTGCAGCAGGCATCCAATCGAACCACGGTACATCCACTGTACATCCACTGTACATCCACTGTACGGTGAATGACCCAAAGCCTTGCCTTTTGGGTCGTCGGGCGGGAAGATGAGTGCCATGGTCTGCCCCAGGCTCAGGCTCATGTCGGGATTCAGGCAGGCGTAGGCCGGCGGCACAACTGCAACAGCCGGGTCATGCAACGACAGTGGGTCAGTGGGTTATGGCAGCACCACTGGATCAAGCAGCACTGCAGCGAAGCGCACACACAGCAAGCGCAGGGCAGCCTGAAACCCATGGTGGTCAGTGTTGCCTGCAGCTTTGCGGCACAGTCATATGTAAACACATGCACACGCTCTCTCATAGCAACTCACTGGTGTTGGGCCCGCCCGCCATGCCGGCATGGGACACCATCTTGTGCAGGCGGTCGCCATACAGTGCGGCCAGCACCAGCCCTGCATGTGAAAAAATCGGGCAGCTCGTCAAGCTGGTCATTGCGGGGCAGCAGGCGGTCGCCATACAGCGCAGCCAGCACCAGCCGTGCGTGAATAGATGGGTTGGCCAGCCGCTAATCAGCGCAGTCGTATCACAATTGCAAGTGCATGAGATAGAGTGGTGGATGGAATGTAGCGGCATGCGGTGCAGGTGTGCCAACCAGGGCCCCACACCCACCCGTGTTGCCTCCCGAGGACCAGCCCAGCCAGTTGAACTTGGGGATGTTGAGCGCGTCCGCCAGCATCAGCACCGCCTCGGCCTGCACAGCAAGGGTTAACACTCGCAGTTGGCAGTTACCGACTGCGGACCCAATACCACACCCGTCAGCATCAGCACCGCCTCGGCCTGCACAGCAAGGGTTAACACTCGCAGTTGGCAGTTACCGACTGCGGACCCAATACCACACCCGTCAGCATCAGCACCGCCTCGGCCTGCACAGCAGATGGAAAGAATCAAAAGTGCGCATGCCGACTGCTGCACAAAGCACATCGGCCAGCAGCAGCACCGCATTGCCCTGAAGACAACATGAGCAAGAGCAAGGGCTGAACAAGGGTCACAGGAGCCCTTAACAAGGTTCACAGGGATACGTCAACTGCAGCCAGTCTTGCCCCAGGCGCTTGGGAAGGAGAGTACACCTGCCAGCTGCTGCACAAAGCGTGGGAGGCATGTGCATGTCGCCCGCCACGTGCAAGCTGCCCAACAAGCAACGATTGATCGTCGTGTTTTAGCTCGAGGTTCACAAGAAAAAGTTGTCTTCCAACAATGCTGTCGCCAATGCTCGCCTGGTTGTAGTAGTTCCACGGCTCCTCGCTCAGGTTCTTGGACAGCCCCGCTCCACGGTACTCCATGATGATGACCTGAGAGAATCACACTATTTTGTTTAGTCGGAAACGGTGTGCAGGGCGGATGCGGCGGCGTTGTTGGCATGCCCGCGTCAACAGCTGGCCCCAAGTTGGTACCACACAAGAATAACACCCACCACCCACACACTAAAAGCAAGCTCCGCCAGCCGCACCTCGTGGCAGGCCGCCAATGCGCGCAGCAGCGGCACGCCCCAGCTGATCATGGTTGAGCCTGCGCAGGGTAAACTGAGTGTTTGTTTTCATGCTGTGTTGAAGGGCGTGGCGGGATGTGTGGCGTGTTGGCATCAAGGCACATCAATGTGCGTCGTTTCTGAGGTCAATCTAGTTCAGTTGCAACTGCCTCACTACTGCGATGCACAGCAACAAAGCGCCGGAACACAGCTGCTCAAGCAGCCAAGCTCTGTGGTTTCTTGCTCACCCAGTCCCGACAGCAGCAGCAGGGGCGGGCCATCGGGGGCGCGCGGGATGAGGCGGCGAGGGTTGGATGGATCCGCATCAAATGGCCCGAACCGGTAGTATGCTTGCAGCACGGGGCCCGTCTGCAGGAGAGAACAAGCACTTTTGTTTCCCGGCTTTGTGGACGCGGCATTGCAGCTGACCGCCACACCACAAAGCAACAACAGCGCCCGCACCTGCAGCCGCTGCAGTTTGCCCATGAAGCGGGAGGGGTAGAGCCACAGGAAGGTGCTGGGCGGGCAGTGCTGCAGGGGGTTGGAAAGCTGGGCCGCATTCAGACCGATTTGGGGTTGGTGGATTTCTGTCACCTTCACGATGCTGCGCTCAAGGCGCAGCACTCAGTGGCTGGACTAAGGCAGCACCAGTCACACTGGCGGGGTGCGAATAACACAGCCTGCCACATCTTTCAACGGCTGGGCTGAACATGCACCCCTCACAATGGCTGGGTTGAAGTTGCAGGCGTCCTTGGGGAACAGGTGCATGAGGTTGGGGTCGATGCCCAGCTTCTGCGAGAGTGTACAGGATAGGATAGGATAGGCTTGCGGCCACCATGAGACACTCAGTAGCAAAGCGGCCTCATCATCTCCATGCAACTAACACATTGGGGAGCCACATCCAACCAAGTCAAGCAGCTAGCCCAATGCATGTGCAAATGGCAACCACTGCTCCCTCCGCACCTGCTTGCCGTGCACGCCGATGACCTTCTCCAGCCGAACCAGGGCCGCTTCCTTCTCCCGCTGCCGCGCCTCTGCCGCCCTGGCCATCTGCAGAGGGAGAGGGTCGTGCAGGCAGCAGAAACCTCGGCCATTAAAGCCTGAGGGATGCACAACAGTGTCCGGCTTCAAGCGGCTTGCTGTGCACACCACATGGTGCTCGCATGCAGGCAATAGATCGCCTCTATACACAGGGAGAAACTGCCCGCACCTTGTCAGCCGCGATGCGCAGCAGGCGGCCGCGGAACAGGCGGCCATACTTGTCGTCTCCCTGTGCATGGGACAGGAAGGGCGGCAGTTGGGTCGCTGTTGCTCGAGAAGTATAACCAAGCCTGATGCTGGTGAGGGCCTGCCGCGGCGTGGCCATACCAGCCTCAGCCATACCCACGCACCCTGTCGTCATCCGGAACTCCCAGTTTGTCGGCCAGCCCCCGAAGCAGGCGGGCCGTGGCTCCCTTGGCCTGCAAGCGGGCAAGAAGACAGAGTCCAGGTCAAGGTCTGGACGATTGTTTCAAAAGGCTAGTTGGCATTTGATCAGCAGAATCCTTTGGTGGCTGGCTGGCTCCCTTGGCCTGCAAAGTGAGCAGCAGGGAATGACCACACTGATTTTCAGTCTAGCAAAGGAGGTGCCTTGAGAAAGAAGCAGAGGAACCCAGCGGAACCCAGAAGCATCGCCCAGCCTGTGTCACGAAACCCACACCAGCCAGGGTAGCGGCGTGCGTGCCCAGCGATATGAGGTGCGATGCACTCGAGACAGCTCAGCACAGCACAGTACAGCACAGTTCAGCGCTCACTAAAGGTGCCCGGGTGGCCGGTGCTCCCGCTTTTCCTGGCTGCCCCCGCGGCGACCCCGCCACCGCCGCCGCCGGCTGCTGCTGCTGCTGCGCGCCTGCTGGCGCCGCCTGCTGCGCCGCTGGGGCCTGCTCAGCATCCTGCTGCTCCCCAGACTGTTGCTCCTCTTCCTCTGGCACATCAGCCAGCTCGACTTCCAGTGCCTGGCCCTCCACCTCCACCTGCAGTAGGGCAGCAGCATGGAGCATCAAAAGCAACATAAATGGGCACCGGTGCAGCGGCAGGTAATCCTCCGTGCGCCCAAAAGCGCGGCTGCGATGCTGCATTGACCTGGCTGGGCGCTGCTGGCGGCTGTGCATGCATTTGGCTTGAGCCGCCGGTGTTAGCAAGCACATGCTCTAGCTGCAAGCTAGTGCGTGCTGGGGTGCTGTTAAAGGAGTGTACAACCTCTGCTGCTCCCATCCCCACCTGCATGGACTCGTCCTGATCAGCCTCCACCCAACCTCCAGCTCCAACCCTTGAGCCTTCCACCCGTGTTTATCCAACCTCTGCTGCTCCCACCCCCACCTGCACCGATCCATCCAGATCGGCCACCCACCTGCATAGATTCATCCTGATCGGCCTCAACTTCCACCTCCAGCTCCAGCCCTTGTGCCGCCCGCTGCAGCTGCTCTGAGCTGATACGCAGCAGGTGGCCGGGCACTGTCACCGCCTGCTGCTGAGCTGGAGGCACACCCTCGGGGCTGCCTCCTGCCTGCATTGCGGGGGAATCAGGCAGGCAGGCAGGAGGCACGCTTTGAAGCAAGGTGTGAGGGGAAGTAAGGAGGAGGACAGACGCAGGGACGGGCCAAGGCAATGCTGTTGAAAGGCAACAGCGCAGGGGCGGGCCTTTGACACATCACGAGAAGCAGCAGCGGTGCGCCTCTGCCTAGCGGCTGGGCAGGAAGATGCCCAATGTTGATCAGCTTCTGCACAACTGGCGCAACAGCCGGGCACAGCAGCAGCGCACCTCTGCTTTGCGGCCGGGCAGGCGGGCCATTTTGTAGCCAACCGTGGACACCATGCGCAGCAGGCGCAGCGGGGCCAGGCGGCGCAGGCCCTGTTTGATTTGAAGGGGAGGGCCAAGGTGAACGCAGCTCAGGATCACAGCCGGTGGGGCTCAGCAAGGCAGTGTGGCACGCATGCAGCATGGGCAGGCATGGGCTGACGTCCGGCTGTTCTGCTGTTGGTTTGAAGGGCCAAAAGGGGCGCCAGGCATGGCACAGTCACCTGGTGGGAGCCAGCCCCTGCTTGCTGTCTGCCTGCTTCCATTCACACCAATTGTTTCAGGACAAAGACAACACTGGGCAACCCTCATCACCTGGTGCGAGCTGCCCTCTTCGGAGCTTTCAGTGTCCACCTCCGAGGGCGCCTCCATAGCGCACAGCGCATCCAGCAGCGCCAGCTGGCGCTCTTGAGAGGCCTCAGGGGTGCCGGGGGCGGGGGAGCCAAACAGGCGCCGCTCCAGCTCGGCAACCTCTTGCTGCGCGGCTGCGAGCTCCGCCTCCTGCGTCAGGTGTGAGAACAAGGGATCTTGAAGCAAGGCATGAGTAAGTGAGACAAGGAGCCACTTAGCCACCTCTCTGTTGAGCCCGCGTACGATACTGCTGCCTACCTCAGCCTGCCACTGCGCCAGCCGCTTCAGCGCCTCATCCTGCTGCGCCTCCAGAGCTGATGCCTGCGCCTCCCGCTGCCGCAGCTGCTCAAAGGCTGCTTCCAGGGCGTCGGACGCAGCGACTGCAGGAGGACGCACAGTGCGAAGGGAGGCACAGTTATGAACAAACAACGTGGGAAACACAAAGCGTGCCCAGCAGAGGAAGCGCAGCTGGTCAGGAGGAACCTTGCATGCATAGGGTGGGGAGCTGCCGGCACAGTTCCTCACATGCACCGAGCCGCTGAGGCGATTCCGACTCAGAAACCCGGTTTGATGCAGCGTTTCAAACGCGGTCAGCTCCCTGCGACACCGCACCCAGCTTGGCGTCCTTCCGCCGCAGCAGGAAGTGCAGGAGCTTGCCGGCATACCAGCCGCCCCGCGCGCCGCTCAGCCGGTCGCACTGCACTCCAATAGCAGCAGCAGGGAAACGGAGCGCTCAGCAGCAGGCAGCGCAGCACAGCCCAGCACGACTGGAACATTTTGCTTTGGCTCCCCGTGCGCAGGCTGCTGCGCGCCTGGGGCCTGCAGGCGACACTGAAAACAGCATTCGGCGGAGGCGGTGCGACTCGCGCTCACCGCGGCCTGAGCGGTTGCAACCCCCTGCTGTGCATCCGCCACCAGGTCTTGCATCGACTCGATTTGGGCGGCCAGGGCGGAGGCGCGCCGCTGCTGCTGGAACACCTGGGCCTTGATCTGCAGGCAAAGTGACGAAGTGCTGCCGCAGCAGTGATTGTACGCCTGGTCTGAGCAGCAGCTTGCCAAGCATGGCAGGGCGGCTTTCGTGATGCCGTGGCACAACCCCCTGCACACCCACTGACCGCTTGACGCCCCCCGGCCCAGCACCCACCTGCAGCCCCTGCAGCAGCGCGATGCGCTTCTGCAGCTCCTGGTACCGCTGCAGGTCGAGGCCTCCCTTGCCGCGGCCTAGCTGCGGAGCTGACAGCCGGTCCAGCTGCATGCCCCCTGCTTTGGACGCTGAGCTGGACAGCCCAGCGGCAGCCGAGTCCGAGTAGCTCTGCTGCAGCCCGCTCGCCTCGCCGCCCGCCTCCTGCATTGGCGGCGGTAGGGAGGAGGGGCTGGTGGGGGGGGGGGGGACAGCTGGGCGGGTAGTGTGGCCGCTTGTGTGTGGGGCTACATGAAACAGGGGGCGGCAGTCGGTGGCTGGCAGGGACGCAGTCCACTAGACTCATACCATCCTGTCAGGTTACTCACCATCTCAGCAGCTTGCTTGGCAGCTGCAGGGGCCGGCTCTGCGGCAGCGAGGCAGGGTGGCTCAGGTGGCGACGGCGGTAGCCAGCGGCAGCTAGGGTTGGACGCTCGACAGTGAACAGTATCGGGGGTGCGCCACAAGTGCGCCCTAGCCCATGCCCAAATAGCCCAAACCTGCGCGGCCTGCAAACGCCCGTTCCCGCCGACCCAACTTTAGCACGCGGCCCCGCTCACCCGGCGTGCCGGCTGCGTCCCCAATCATGTTCACGATGCCTCGTGCACGTGGATCTGTCGCCGGGGCGAGCATCGGCAGCCCTTGGGAAGCATGAACTCCCATGCAGCAAACCCAGGGTTGCTGATGCGTCCCCCAGCGTTGCTATGTGCAGTGCAGTTGCCAATTATCCCATTCAGCCAGCCACAAGACACCCAGGAGCCAGTCCCTTTGCCGAGCGGCCAGGTGCGGCCGCCCTTTCGGCTGCTTGGCGCATTGCTGCGCTCGTGCATTCAACGTGAAGCTCGATCCGGCGGTGCCAGCCGTGCGGCGCCCCTGCGCCCACCGCCGCCGCCGCTGCCTGCCGCCTGCCGCCCGTGCCGCAGACCTCCACTCCTGTGCGGCGTAAGAACTAGCGGCCTCTGCCTGCACACCCTATAAGCGCGGCAGCGCTGCGCGCGCCGCAAGGATGCACGGTAAGCGCTGGAAGCTGTCGCAGCTGGCGGCGTTCAGCCATGCACAGGACCACTTGAAGGTGCAGACGGTCGGCGGCGGCATCGGTGAGCAGCTTCGGAGGGAAGACTGAGCTGAGTGTAATGCTGGGACGCTGCGCCTCACGCTGAGCTGTGTTGATACGCCTGTCTTTGCTGCTGGCCAGACGCTAGACCCATGCTGCCGGCCCTGTGCCCGCCGCCGCCGTGGCTGCCGCTGGCTGCGCCTCACTGCTGCACCTCAACCTCTGCTGCCACCATAAGCAGTGACACTCCTAGGCGTCTGCTTGGCGCTCATACTGTTCGTGTCAGAGGCGCGGCAGTGCCTGTCTGTGCGAAGAGTGCAGGAGGTGCGCCCCTGCTGGCGGGGCTGGCGTGGCAGCGCAATGCCTGGCTATGGGCCCTGGGAGCTGCCTCCAAGGCCACCCTTCCACCTCGCAAGCTCATGTGCCGCTTTGTTCCAGGGGTTGAGCTGCATCACGCTTGCACCCTCGTCCCCATCCCCACCCTCTTGCCCATTTTCTCACTGCCCCACTTACATCTATAGATGAGTGTGGATGTGGCGAGGGGAGAGGACTTGCGTGTCACATTCAACCTCACATTCCCAGCGCTGCCGTGCGAAGCGCTGCTGCTAGACGCGGGCGATGTGAGCGGCAAGTGGCAGACGGAGAGCAAGCTGGCGGTGGCGCGGTGCGCTTTTTTTCGCTTCAACCTTTTCGTCCAACCTTTATGGGAGCGGCTGCTCTGCTGTGTTCTGTCTGGGTCTCATTTCAAGCATCGTGTGCTTGGGTTGAGGCTCGTCTGGAAGAAAGCGCCGCATGCAGCGTGCCTGCGGGGTCAGATTAGGCTGCAAATCAGGTAGTGTTTTGGGCAGGTTCAGGGCGCAAACATGTCGTCCGGCTGCCTTCACTACTTGCCATGCAGGAATGGTGAGGTGCACAAGCATTCAGTCGACTTGTACGGCAACTGGCTGAAGCTGGCTGAGTACACGCCGCCCATGGGCGGGGAGTGGGACAACCCCTTTGTGCTGCGCGTGGACCAGCAGGTAAGATTGATGTTGCGTGTACTACCACATTGCACCATGTGAACATTGCTGGTCAGCTAGGCATGGGTGGGGAGCGGGACAATGTATTGGTGCTGTGGGTGGACCAGCAGGTGAGCGCTTTTCAGATGCTCGGTTTGCTGGTGAACTTCACGTGTGTGGTGTGGGCTGATTCGCCTGCTTGTCTGCAAGGGGCCCTGCCTGCGTGCAAGATGATGACAGCCGCCGAGCAGGGCTGGCACCTGCTGATTTCTGTGTTTGAGAGCCCTAACTCAAACTCTCTCGATCTGGCAGGAGCTGACCGACATAGCCAAGTCAAGCTGCTGCTGAAGGCTCAAAGTGCACTTCCTTGCAGGGGCTGACTGACATGGCGAATGTCTAATTTTTTTTAACCCCCTGACATGCAGGAGCTGACCGACATAGCTGAGGCGATCAAGCGGCACGAGGGCTGCAACATCTATGGCTGGCTGCAGGTGTGGTCCTGCACATGTGTGGTCCTGCACATGGGGAGCTTGCATGCGCATGCGCACGGCAGATAGCCGACAAATCGGCTGCCGATACAACGTGCTGCCTGTTGCAAGCAGCTTGTGGCAGCAAGCCGCCAAACAGGGCTCGATGAGCGCCGCACCGGCCGCCGCCCTTCACACAACCGGTGCAGGTGGCGCGCGTGGCAGGCAACATCCACTTTGCAGTGCGGCCTGAGGCGCTCTTCCTGTCTAAGAATGCGGAGGAAATCAAGGAGGTGCGCAGCATCAAATATTATCTCATGTACTGGACTGCTTTCTGACCCTGGGATGGATGAAGGCTCCAGATGTTGTGCACTACGGCGCCGTTGCAGCTTGCCACATCTTGCCAACCAGGCAGCAGGTCTGAAATGGAGGGAGCATGGGCGTGCTGCTACTCGTTTCACCTGCTCCTGCCTGCCATCTGAGTCCACCCCCGTCTGCCCCTGGCTGCCCACCCTTCCACCCCGTAGGCCCTGCGGCAGCGGCAGGTGCTGGTCCACGGCCTGGGTGCAGAGGTGAGCGCTTGCTGCTTTTGCTTTTTTGCTGCTTGCTCCAATCCCACCTGCACTGGGCACCCATGCTGTGCTGGGCACCCAGCGGTACACCATGCAGCTACAAACCAACAGCAGCTACAAACCAACCATCTGCACAGGCCTTGCAAGTAGCAGATGCAGTAGCGTGGGCCTGGCTGTCGACAGCTGACCGGGCGTATTGCGCCGCTCCCCGCCTCTACTCTGCTGCCTGCAGCTGCACCCGGACGCATCCAAGCTGAATATGAGCCACATAGTGCACACTCTGCGGTTCGGCCCGCCCTTCCCCGGCCAGGTGCGCCCCTGCTTGCTTGCCGCCACGCTTTGCTGAAGTGTGTGCTGCGCATGCTGTGCGCGCATGCCGTGTGCGCATGCCGTGCTACCACCTGCGCCGGCCACGCAAGCCCTTGGCTGCTGCTGCTGCTGCTGCTGCTGCGGTTGCGGCTGGCTGCTGCTGCTGCCGTTGGATAGCTATTGGGTCATTGAACCGCCTTGCAACCGGCTGCTTTGTGCCTGTTGTTTGTGCAGGCCAACCCACTGGAAGGCAGTTCGGAGATTGACCGCAAGTCAACGGGAATAGACAAGTACTTCCTGAAAGTGGTGAGTTTGGGGCTAGGCTTGCAGGACTGTAGTGCTCAAGTGCCCCTTAGGCTCCGGCCGATGCACCGCCCCCCGCTGGCCGGATCGCTTTTCAAAGCAGTGCAGCACCACGCCTGCTACATTCTTAACCAGCCCCCTCACTTGTTTTGGTTCACTCCCACCTGGCAGGTGCCCACCGATTACTACACGCTGTGGGGCCGCAAGACGCACACGTACCAGTGAGTCGATTGTATGGCCGTGGAACATGCCAGTCCTGTTCCACAGCTGGAACCCCGCATGTGCACTCGTGCATGCCTGCAGCGGCTGTGCCTTGCCTTGCCGAGTGCAAGCAGCAGCCGGCAATGATTCAACAGCGTACCTTTTGCCTCAATGCTGAATTGTGTTTCTTCCCCCCTCCAACCCCGAGCAGGTACAGCGTGACCAGCTACTACCAGCAGTTCAAGGGCGGGGAGGAGATGCCTCCCGCGGTGTACCTGCTCTAGTGAGCGTTGTGAACTCTGAAGTTTGTGTGAACATTGTGTGAAATCTGAAGTCTGCATTGTACCTCCTCTAGTGAGTGCGGAGCGTCTGCAACAGCTCCTGTGCACACGGGCGCTGAGAGGATCACATCGGCTGCCGGGGTGCAACTGCCCCTGCTGCCGGGTTGGTTCCGGCGCCGCAGCCTTGCACACTCCTGCAATCGGCAGCAGCAGTGACGACGATCAGGCCCAGCCTTGCGTTGGCAGGTGGTAGCCGTGGCTGATCCGTTGACTCACCTGCTTGCCATACACCGCCCCCACCCTCCACCTTGCAGCGACGCGAGCCCCATCCGAGTGGAGCTGCGGGATACGCGGCCGGGCGTGCTGCGCCTGCTGGTCCGCATTTGCGCGGTCGTGGGCGGCGCGTTTGCGGTCACCGGGTTGCTGGACAAGATAATAGAGGGGCTGCTGCGCGATGTGCGCAAGGCCCTGCGCAGCAGCGGTGCAGCCAGCCACACGCACGCGCACTGAGACCGGCCGGCGCTCGCCTTGCCCTCTCTACGGCTGCTGGTGGGCGCCTGATGTGCCGTGCTTGCTGCCATGATCGCCGTGACTCCACTTTCAAATTTGTTTCTGATTGAGTACCTCCTGCTGATTTGTGTTCCAAATCTCCGGTTTGCTGCTTCCTCTGCGCGTTGTAATGACTTCCCTGCTGCCAGGGATCGGCATGTTTCACTGAAACTGTGGCACTGAAACTGTGGCACAGGGCTGGTTGCGGCTGGCCGGTTGCTGATCCGCGCTGGTGCCCCCTGCCCCTTTGCCCCCTGCCCCCTCTGCCCGCCCTGGCCCAGCCTGGTCCGCACCATGCTCCTGCCGTGCAAGCTGACCTTCTGCTGGTGCCAGGCAGGTGAAAATCAGTGCCATTGCCTACTTGATCAGTGTGCCTGGCGTGCAGCTGCCTGTGCAGGTGCCCCGGGCGGCGCCGCCCGGTACTGGGGCCTCTGGGAGCGACCAAGGCACAGCGCCGCCCCTCCGGGCAACTGTGTCATCTTGTGAAGATGTTATCTATGCATAGCAGAGGGGCGGCAGGTGGGCAAGCGCGCAAACCTTTGCCTTTGCCGTACCACCCGTAGTTTCCCGTAGCAGGCGCGCACATGATAGCCACTTTCAGCGCCTCATCTCTCCTCAAACTTCTCAAGTCGCCCATCGGGCCATCCGGGGCCGGCTTGCCAGCAGCGACGGCGAGGATGGCCGCGCCAACTTGCCCTGTGCACACAGCAGAGCCCTGCTCGGCTGCCGAAGCTGATGGCAGCGCTGTTTTTGACTTGAGGTGCGCCTAAAACCGCCCACAGACGGGCAATGGACTCGCCCAGCGCGGCTGTGCGGCGGCCGCGGCCCACCTGCTACCGTAGCGCCCGATCGCCGCTGATTCAGCCACAGTTAGCCTTGCACAACTCCAGCAGCCATACACAAGCCGGCCGCCGCACCGAGCCTGGGTTCACCGGCGCGCGCGCCTCTCCTTTCGCCTGTAGGGCGTACAAGCTCGGCAAGTCGCGCTGGTCCTACAATCAAGTCGATCTGGTGCTGCGGGAGGAGGGCGGCGGCGCGGCAGGGCGCTCGGCGGGCGTGGTGCTCGCCGCCGCTACCGCCGTCCGAGTCACCCCGGCCCACCAGGCAAGCGAGGGGTTCTTTGCAGCCTGTCTGATGGGAGGCTTGTCCATCTGGCTGTCTGATCCTTTGTGTGTCTGCTTGGCAGCTCACTGCCCCCAGTATGCAACTCGGCTGGACTTTGATGCCCTGGTCCGCGTCTCAGCTGCTAGCGGCAGTACCGCCCGCTTTTCCCTCCACTGCCCGCGGCCATGTGCATGCACCTACCTCTTCCCTCTTCAACCCTAACCCCCTGCAGGACTCGGCGGTGGGCTTCCTGCTTCAGCTGGACAACGGAGCCAAGGTGCAGGCGCATGTGTATCTGTGTTACGCAGATGCCCGGCCTTGCAAGGCGGGTGCGGCGGCGGCGGCGGCAGGCGGCGGCGGCGAGGAGGATGAAGAAGAGCAGTTTGCCTGGTGAGCTCAAGCGCGCCTGTAACAGGCCTGCCGCCCTTGCAATGTTGGGATTGAGGGTTCAAGAACACACCCAGCCGAGTGGGAAGGGCAACTGCAGGAGCGGTGCAGGCAAGGGGGCGGTGGTACCTGTCCCGGAGTAAGCCGGCAGTCCCGGGGATCTAATACCCCCTTCGTTTGCTCAGCCCCCTTCACTCTCTCTGCCTTCTCCTGCTGTCCGCAGGAGCCTGGTGACGCGGCAGCAGTGCTGCAAGGGGTGCCAGGGGCCCGTGCTGCGTGCAATCCAGGTGCGCCCACAGAGGTTCAGCTGGATGCATGCGCCCCCTGCGTCGCTCGCTTTTCCGGTGCTTGCACACGCCCAGAGCCCATTGATGCCCGCTGATGCATCGCTATCATGCTGTAAACCTCCGTGCTACTTGGGCTGGCATTGCCTGGCATTCACAGACCTGCCCCGCCCGTTTGCCCACTGCAGCGCTTTGGGCGGGTGGGGCCGCGGCAAGCAAAGGCAGAGCAGCCCGCCAGCGGCGCTGCTGCAGCTGCAGCCAGCGGCGCGCAGCCCGCTGCCACATCGGGGCGTAAGCAGCCCACCCGCAAGGTGTGCTGCCAATGGTGTCTGCTGCCCGGGTGGACACACGCCCGGTGTCCCAGCCAAGTGGCCCCAGCCACCACCAACCCTGCTGCTCTAATGCATGCACTACCTGAGTATCTGATCTGGCCCCCCTCCAACACACAACCCTTGGGCCCTCTGTAAATGCAGGACCCTCGCTTCATGTACCTCAGCATGGACGAGGCGTGCACGCACGTGGGCGCCCGCTCCTTCCGCCTGGTGGCCGGCATCTACAACCGGCAGGGCAGCCGCCTGCTGGGCACCGCCGTGTCGCCGCCCATCCGGTGAGGGTGGGGACGGGTGGGGCGGCATTGGGTCGAGGGTTTGTGCTGTCCCTGCAGCTGCGCCACTGCTAAGACTTGCGGGTATGTTAATTTGGCTTGAGATGTTGGCTTGAGATGCCTTGGCAGCAGCGCACACCACCAACCAACCGCGCTGCCTCACACCCCCCAAACTGCAGCATGCTGGCTAACAACGACGCCCCGACCGGAGCGGCTCGCATTGTGCTGGAGGCAACCCTGCCCTCAGACTGGGAGGGCTGGAGCGGCGGCGGCGGCAGCAACAAGCGCAGCGCTGCGGCTGAGCCGGCTCGCCGCAAGCCGAAGCTGGTCAAGGTGGGTGGCTGGTGAGGGTGCTGGTTGCAACCGGGAAAAGGTGCCTGGGCTGGTAATGCTCAGCAAATGCATGGGCTGCGCAGCGGGCACTGCTGACCGCAACTAACTCGGCTGATGCCCACACATCTCTCCGCTCTCCCCGCCTGCCGCTGCAGCGGCCGAGCGGTGCACTAGACATGCACGCTGTGCAGCGGCCGGCCGGGCTCAGCACGCCCAGCAGCGCCACCCTGGCCTGCAGCGGTGGCATGCACACGCCTGCGTCTGCACCAGCCAGTGCGGCGCAGCCGTGGCAGCAGCTGCAGGGCCCCGTCAGCCCTGCGCCGCAAATCGTGGTGCGCCAGCTGTCGCTGCCCTCCCACCCGCCCTCCCCGCTGCTGCTGGCTGGCAGCACCAGCCCGGTCGCCGCTGCACCAGCCGGCGAGCTGTGGGCTGCTGTGCCGCCTGCCACGCTGGCTGCACAGCTGGCGCCCTCACTGCCGTTCTACGAGTGCAGCCAGGTGGCAGCCCGCTGCGAGGCTGAGCGGCAGCTCACCCTGCTGCAGCAGCTCAAGGCCAGCATGGCGGTCGGGGGCAGCAGCGCGGCAGCCAGCAGCTGCGGCAGCCCCAGCGGCGGCTTGGGGCAGGCACAGACCGAAGGGCCTCCGGTGCGGTGGCTGCCAGGTGAGGAATGCTGCGCATGCCAGGCACGCTGTGCATTCTTGTCTGCCTATAACGCAAGCCAGCTGACTTGCGCACAGCGTCATTGTATCATGTCGTTCTGCTCCGCTCACTTGCTTCCTCCTCCACTGCCCCCAAGCCTCCCCAGGCACCCCGCTTGCCACCGCCGCCGGTGTCCCGGCTTGCACGGTCGCCCCCGGCCCCTTCCTCACGCTGCCGCCAAGCAGTTCGCTGGCGACTGCTGACACCACACTGTCGGCAGCCTGTGCGGCTGCGCTCGAGCACGCCAGCAGTGCAGCGGGCAGCTGCCACCAGAAGCCGGCCCTGTCGCTGCCACCACCGGCTCTAGAGCCGGGACTGGGTTTGGGCGGGGACTGTGCCTGGGAGAGCGGCGGCCTGAACGACAGCCTGGACCTTGAAAACCTGCACAGCCTGATGGGAGACTTCGACCCCTGCGGGTGAGCGACTGTGCTGCACTGAAGTCACCTTCATGCGAGTGGTGCGCAGTGGCTGGCATTGCCTGCTGCGCCCGCTGATGTGTGGCTGGTCAGCAGCTTTGCACTCCATTGCTCTGACACGCTCACCCATGCTGCTTATCCCATCCCGACTCACAGGCTGGATTTCGATGTGGGGTCGATTTTTGATGACGATGACGGACTGGCCTTTGGCCTCTGAGCCGCGCCTGGCCACATGCCGGCCGCCCTCCAATCCGCGCAGCAATGAACCGCTGCACGCACATTGCAGACCTCCCGGCTGGCGTAAAGGCCCCAGGCCTTGTGCACCCCTTTCCTGTCTCATCCCGCTTTCACACAACTGCCGGAGTGGTCTGAACCCCTTGTCCTTGAAAACACCGAACTCTCCTTGCTCGCTTCGCTGGCAAACTCGTGCTGCCCAAAGGACAGCTAACTAGCCGCACACCCTGTGCTGCGCTGCTGCCTTGCACGTTTGAGTGGCGCCGTTCAATGTTCCTTGCCCCCCACCCTTCTCTCGTTCGTTGCCCTGTGCATCACATCTGGTCCGCCTGCCTTCCAGTAGCATTGATACCTGGCACACTCGCATTCTTTCACCGACGACCCGTTTCTCTCTTTCACGGGCAAAACCTAATGCTATTGCTGACAACCGCCATTGCCTCACCCCCAAGAGAGCCCTGCGCTGCCACCCCTCAACAGCTGAGCTCATCTTAACCTACAGCCTCTTTCCCCGTCTTCAACCCCCCACTGATTCTGCAGGTGTGCTTTCCGGCCTTTGCTTCATTTGGGTTCAACCAACTTGGGATTCTTGGCAAACTTCCTCCTCCATCATTCAACCGAACTCTCTTTGGACTGAAGCTGTTATTCAGTCGCTGCCTCCATGCCTCCTTCCATGCCGCGGTACCATCACAGGACAACACCCCCATGGAAACAAACGCACCTCCTGCATCGCCGCAACACTTTGCGGCAAACGCACGATCCCTTTGCTGCGCTGGCGCGCACCCTGCCACCACATGGCCGACCATCCTGCCCATCCCCTCTGTTTCTGCCTCTCTGCTTCCCGAAGCACCTTTGACTGCGGTCCACTCCAGCAAAGCTTGGACAGCAACCGCACTTCTCCTGCCTCCCGCCTTCCCTTACATGTCTGTTTGCCCCATATTCACAGCCCAGTTTGTTATTGTTGCAGGGAGTGCCCTAGTGTTCGCTACCCTTGATTTCTTTCCACACTTGTAAAGACTCAATTTCCGCACAGGCCTCCAGTGTCCGGCATGCCGTTGATGTGCTCTTCTGGAAATGGACCTGATGCTCATGCAGAGCTTGCAGCTGCGAGCACGGTCCAAGGTTACAACGTCCATGGCATGTCAACAGCAGCCCGGTATCCCCGCAACGCAATAAAGCAAAGAATTGGGTCTGTACAACGCCGCCCGCTCAGCACAGCGGCGCCAGTGGGACAAAAACTGGACAGCCAACAGCAGGCCAGCGCCTACTCAGCTGTCGGTGCTGCTGCCACAAAAGCTACGAGCCGTTCACTGCCCAGCCGGCGCTGGCGACATGCCAGGGCTCAGCAGCGTGTCTCGCGGAGTCTCCCACTGGGTGCTGCTCTCCTTGGAGGGCCCGCCTGCCGCACCCTCCAGCGCATATGCGCCCGCCGCCGCCGGCACACCCAACGCAACATCAACCTCAACCGGATGCTCTGGAAGGTCTGCGCTGGCCAGAGCGTGCAGATCCAGACCAACCAGCTCCTGCCCGCCCGCCTGCTGGCCAGCTGGCACAGCACCCGCAGCAGGGGCAGGCATATCGTCTGCCACAGGCGGCAGCACGTGCGCCACCACCTCTTGAGAGTTGTCGGCCCTGCAGGCAGGATTTGGGGAAGTCATTGAGCGCAGGCAATAGTATTTCATGTTCCTACGTGCAGGCCGCCGAAGGCTGCAGTGCACGGCACAGCAGCGTTCTCTTGCGGCACGGCAGCAGGCGCAACAGCAGGACAGCACGTGCAACAGGTGCACCAACATGCAAGTGCAGCAGGCGCAACAACAACATGTGCAAGACAGCAAGGTCGGCAGGCAGCCGGTTCGCACCAGGCCACGCCCGGCCCCTCCGCGTCATCCATGGGGTTGAAGCCGCCCAGGCTGGAGGTGGCGGTCTGCGCAAGCTCTGCGGGCAGCAAAGCAGGAGATGACAATTAGATGAGTCATGCGGCCTTCAACTGAGGTCCTCTCCCCTCGCAGCCCGCTTCAATGCAGTGCTACAAGAGGCGCACACATGCGTGTGCAGCGAGCGCTGCTGCCCGACATGCACAGCATGGCATGCAGGCAGCAGACAGCACAGCATATCATGCATGGCGCAGCACAGCGCAGACAAAGCGCAGCATATCATGCATGGCGCAGCACAGCGCAGACAAAGCGCAGCACAGCGCAGCGCACCCGAGATGGGCAGCATGGAGTCTGGGGAGGGCGAGCCCAGCAGGGCATGGAAGTCCAGCCGGTAGCCCTGCGCATCCAGGCTCTGGCCCACTGCAGAAACGGGTAGAGTACAGATTGATCGGTAGGCAGAGGCAGCGGGTGATCGGTGTTTGTGCGAGCGGTGCTGCAAGACCAAAGCACCGCTTCACAAACTAGCAGCATAAAGCACAGTGGAGCGTAAATAAGGTGGTGGGCGCTCTGCATGTTCACAACCGCACCCTCATCCAGCCCACCACTCACCCTGCACCCCCGCCAGCTGCGCCTGCTGCGCCTGCTGCGCCTGCTGCGGGTCGGCCGCGCCGCCGCCCTGCGCCCGCCGCAGGCTGGCCGCCACCTGCTCCTCAGACAGGCTCAGCCGCACCAGCGCATCGTTGATCTGCCGCTCCAGAGCATCGAAGTGCAGGTCGGAGGCGGGCTGCCTGCCGCCGTGCCCACTACCGCGCTGGCCGCTGCCGCACTTGCCGGCAGCCGCCGCCTGTTCATCCGCCGCCTCGGCTGGCGCCTCCTCCTCTGCCGTGGTGCGCTTCGACTGCGGGAGAAGGGAGCAGGAGAGCAGGGCTGTGTTCAGGGTCAGCAGGGCGCCTACCCTTGCTGGGGAGCAACAAACACAGTGGCTTTTCTCACGGCCACGCCCTTCCCATCGCAGCCATACTGCTGCCCTGGTCCTTTCACCCCATGGTCCCCCCCCCTAGCTCCATCCCCTGACCGCACCTGTGTCAGCTCCGCCGCCAGCTTCATGGCGCGCCCCTCCTTGGCCCGGGGCTCAGCCACCATGACGGGGCGGAACAGGCACTCCTGCCAGGAGGTGAGAAACCATGTGGCAAGCAGCGTGTGTGATTGCAGCAAGCAGCCCGGCTGCTGCTGAGCCGCAGTTGGAACTTAGAGGCTGCTACTCTGCATTCATGCAGACCAGGACCTTGAGCTCCAACCACCTCCCACCTGCACCCTCCTAGTCGGCAGCCCTCTTCATGCGCACCCACCCACCCTGGTAGGCCGCCACCCACAGGAGCCCAGCCCACTCCATTCTCAACCCACCTTGAGCTGTGCGGCCTCTGCCGCCCGCCTCAGATCCTCCCGCTTGGCCGCAATCTCCTCGGCTGTCTTGTACAGCACCTCGTAGGCAGGCAGCGACTCGGGGCGCATGCGCGCCGCCAGCGCCTGCGGTTGGGAAGGTAGAGGACCGTGCGATTAGGGGGCAGCGTCTGTAAACCGGGGCAGCATAGCCATGCAAAGAATAGGACAACAGCTGCGAATCCGTAGCGGCTGCAACCGGCAGCGAGGTGGCAGTCAACGTCAACATGAGCAGCAGGTGCTGAGCCCAGCATGCAGAACCCTCACCGCCGAGTGCGGGTCGATGGCGGGGCGGAAGGACGGCTCCTCATACTTCTGGCGCCCCGAGGGCATGGGCAGCAGGTACTGCCGCGTCAGGCCTGCGCGAAAGACCAAATGGGGGGCAATAGTAGTTGATGTCAATGCGGTGGCCAGGATCTGGGAGAGATTTGGACACGCTGGATTGTCTGCCCACCGCTGGCCGGGCTGGATGGAGGCTGCAAAACAACTGCATGCAACATGAGCAGCCCGCCCCACATCAATCAGCGCGTATCGCCTTTGCTGCCGCCCACCCTTTGTGCGGGCAACCACCTCCTCCATCAGCACCACAGGCAGCCCGCCCCACAATCAGTCCTGGCTGCGGGCTGCCACCCACGCCAGCGGGGCTACCACCCATGGGAGAACTGTTGCTTGTCGCATAAAGCGTTTGAACCCACCCTTTGTGCGCGCCACCACCTCCTCCATCAGCCCCACAAAGCCGGCGGCATCCACCTCGCCGTTGGTGGACTGAGCATAGGGCAGCGCCGCAGCTGAGGCTGCAGAGCTGCTGCTGCGCAGGCTGCTGGCGGGGGCCGCCGATGTGGCGCAGTCCTGCATGGTGTAGGCAGGGAAGGAGGGGTGTTGAGGTGGCGGCAGGGCGGAGAGCTTGCGCTAAGGGGTGCATGTGGCCTCGGCCACCCAAAGCCATGCAATGCTATGAGCAGCCCTGCCTGCCTGCCGCACAGAGAACGCAACTGGCAATTGCACTGCTGTAAACAGGAGCACAAAAGCCAGCAAACGGGGGCCAGCAGCCCGCACACCTGCAGCCCCTCGGCCGCCTGGCGCCGCACAATGGCCTTGCCCAGCAGGCGCGCCGCAAACTCCACGTCTGCCCGCACTTCCGGGTCGATGGTGTCCATAAACTCCTCGTCCTGGGTTGTTGAAGGGAGCGGCATGGCAGGATTTTGGCCAGTTGGGCAGCTGACCCGACATGTGGCACGAACAAGGCAGGGGATCTGGACTGAAGGCGGGAAACACCGCCCTCAGTGCAACATGCCAATCCAACGGTAACCCCAGGCGTAAGCTCAGCATATCTAGGCAATAGCGGCAACGATTACCACCGCCCACCCACCTGCACCTCCTTCAGCCAAGTTGAGCACCCGCCCTCAGTGCAATACAAACTAGTTTAGTCTGCAGTGACCCCCACCCCCACCCACCTGCACCGCCTCCAGCAGGTTGAGCACGGGGGCGGGCGCGCCACGGCGCAGGTAGTCAAAGATGGCCCGAAAGCGCTCCCGCTTCAGCCGGTCCACCAGCTTCTGCGGGGTGGGGTAGATGGGCAGGGGAGGGCCAAATGGGTGAGGACGGGAGGGTAAGCATGTGCAACCAATGCCTCGAATCTGGGACAGGGTGCAAACCCCTAGCGAGGCAGCAGCTGCAGCGGATCGGCATTTCCCACCTGGTGCCGGCAAGCCCGGCCCGGGCTGGTGACCGGACCTCTGGAGAAGCCTCAAATGCGCTGCAAACCCATCAAACACCCCACATTTGTCGCACCTCGGACTTGTTGTTCACATAGGTGGAGGCAGCGTCCTGTGCCGCCCGCCGCTCCTGCTCCCGCCGCAGCCGCGCCGCCTGCAAGTCCCGGCGAGGGGCGGGAGCCTTGCTTCACTACATTGTATGCCTGTACACTGCATGCCTGATGCGTTGCCTGCCAACGCTAACCCAACGTGACAAGGGATTCAGGCAGCTACTTGTTGCAGACATACGCACAGCGTGCTGGGGCAGGTTACAAGGCAGGCGCCCGGCCGGCAAAATCCAAAGTGGCCATGAAAGCGACCCACCTTGTCATCCCATTCCGCTTTGATGCTGTACAGCCGCTCGCCAATGGGCGCGCCTGCACGGAACAAGCTCAGGTGCAGAGGTGTTGGCAAGCTTGCGTGCAACATGGGGTCAGCTCAGCAGGTGCCTGCGGCTGTGTGCGCGCTGGCCACGACCAACCATAGTGCACAAAATGCATGCAGCCTGTTTCCAGTCTTGTACCTGTCTTGCAGGCCTGCACCTCCACCACCCACATCCGCTCTCCCACCCCAAGCCACCGCACCCCATCCCAGCGCACCATCGGGGTTGCGGTCGTAGATGGGCGGACGGTGCGTCTTGGGCTGGAACAGCAGGCGGCCGGTGGCGGGGTCGCGAGGAGCCTCCTCCGCCTCACGCTGCGCAGCGGCCAGCTTCTCCTGGTACCGCCGCCCCCGCTCCAGCAGCCTGCAGGGGCGTTCAGTGTGGATAGTGGGCCGATGGCAACCCTAGGAGGCAGCAATGCAAAGGTGGCAACCATGTTTTGTGGTATCCAACCAGATGCCCTGCTTTATCATTGCCGGGCCCTTTGTGGGGCGTGCAATGTGCAGTGGAGGGGCAGCCCCAATCACCTCGTGGCCACATCGTCACTGCCTCCCAGAGGCACCTCCCCCTCCCGCCCCTCCATCAGCCGCTTGAGCACCACGCTGCTCGTGTTAACCTGCAGGCGGCAGGGGACATGGCGGAGGCGGCCGCTGCCTTCAGTAAGATACATTGCGAACATGCAGCAGTCAGCTCCTTTCCTTGCGGGCCCAAGGCCTGCACAGTACAGGCTCCTTGCGGGCCCCCGGGCAGGCCCAGACACAGCGTAGCCAAGGCCCACAATACTTCCTGCCTCCCTGCCTCTGCCCAAGGCGCACCCGTGGCCGGAAGGTCGCCTCCTCAGGCGGCAGCTGCGCCAGCGCCTCCAGCTTGAGCCGCCGCCGCATGCTGTCGTTGTACAGCTGCTCGTACCCCGGCAGCCGGCTCTCCTGCTTGAGGTGGTAGACGCGAGGAGGGATGAGTCGACCAGTGCGCATGGGCAGGCAGCCACTGCTTTGCGAGTAAGGCTGACGAGGACCAAGCCCGAGCCAACGACTACAGGAGCAGCGACCACAAGTGCTCCCTCAGCTCACCCGCAGGATCTGCTGGCGCCCCTCCACCATGCGGGCCGACTTGGCGTTGATCTGGGGCGGGAGCGAGGCGTGGGAGAGCAATGCTTGGCAGGACAAGTGAGGGCATGCCCAACACATTGCCAGGCACGCATCGCCCGGTTGCATCTGAAGCTCGCGGCCAGGAAGGCAACGGCACACTAACCAATGCATAC
>VFQQ010002212.1_pt1 | contig 23002 bp, 38 predicted proteins | sample 3512341 | NCBI WGS metagenome assembly VFQQ01 (sample SAMN10412373, study PRJNA504923) | tailings metagenome | isolation source: Relicate 2 Philex TSF1 revegetated site | place: Philippines: Tuba, Benguet | collected 2017-08-29 | reverse complement strand
CCTTCCCTGCTGCCCTGTTGAAGGCGCTGGATGAAGGTGGTGCTGCAGCCGCTGAACGAAAAGGCGGCGGACATCATCGTGAATCACGTGGACCTGCTGCGCACGCCCTACATCGACCCGCTGCTGCTGCAGGTCAGTTTCAGCGGCACATTTTCGTTCATCTTGTGCATTTAGTTTGGGTTGTGGTCCATCAATTGGACCTGCTGCGCGAGCAAAGCAGGTAGGTGGGACCACCAGTAGAGCAGCCTCCTGCGCTATTTGGGTTTTGTGCCGCCATGTGAGCGCTTTGCACATGCTCTACACCTGCTGCTTACATTCGGCAACCCCGAGTTTGACAGCCGACTCCCAAAGTTTTTGGCGCCGCAGCTGGTGGCGCACGTCAGCGCCAACAAAGTCATCCTTCGGCGCTGGGAGGAGGGCAACGTGCGGGAGTGGAGCGCCATTTCCTACCCAAACCAGGCAAGCGCGCAATGGGAAAATCAGAACGTAAAGCAGGTTGGACGGATCAAGTCGTGCCCGAGTAACATGCTGAGCAGCAGCAGGTGTACGTTTGGCCGACCGCCCTTTCTCCCATCTGGTTGCCTGCCCGCAGCTGCAGATTACATTAGCAGCGCGAGTTGAAGCGCATCAAGCGCACTCCCAGATGCAACTTATTGCTGTTCTCTGTGCCACCCTTTCTTTTCTTGATTATGCAGCTGCTGGACTACATCACCAGCGAGTTCAAGCGCATCAAGCGCAATCTGTTGACCCACCAACATTCCACCAACGGTACCATTCTCTTTCCATCTCCCTGCTGCAGCTGCTAGACTATATTACAAACGAGTTCAAGCGCATCAAGCGCAAGCAGGCGGAGCTGCTGGGCATGGGCAAGCGGCCCGACGGCACGCTCCCGGCAGAGGAGGAGAAGCGAGAAGCAAACCGGCTGGAGCCAGCCACGCCCCGCCCCCCGCAAGCCAAGCTGTAGCCAGCCCTTGCCTCAGCTTGAATACTGGAGGCTAATCAGCGATTAAATCCGGCCACATCCCGCGCGCACCTGTTGATGCACGCCAACCTGGTCAGCTGCCTTGGCCTGCCTAGGCTTTGAGACGGCAGCTGCTGCCCAGCGGTGCAGGCGGCAGCTATTGAGGTGTGCGGCGGGGGACCACTAGCGCTTGTATATTGCGTCTTGCTTCCATCTGCCTGCTGACCCCTTGACTGCTTGCTGCTACCCTGTCGTCTGCCATCTACTGTCACACAAGCTCCTGTCACATGTCCAACAAACAGTATCGACTCTAGTGGTGCGCCCAAAGTGAACAAGGAAAAATGTGCAGTACTAAAGCACACAGCAGTCGAAACACGGAGTGACATCAGTTCAAGTGCGGTGGGGTCGATCGGTTGGGTGTTTGCAAGGCCTCCACGAGGCAGGGAAAAAAATCAAATGCTGACACGCACAGCAGAAAAAGCTGGTTGAAGCATGTCACCCACAGCAGGAGAAGCATTGAAATAACAAGTACGGCAACATCAGTGAAGCAACGGCGCGGCCAGGCGCCGCACCCTATGTGCCCCCTGTCGCTGCTCCCTCAGCGGCTCCGCACTCTGGCACCTCTGTGTATCCAAGCAGGGTCGACAGTTCGCACAGCTGCTGCGCGATGAGGGCATCTGCAAACAGCACGCGCCGCAGAGCCTGCAGAAAGAGGTGTGGTAGCCGACAAGGGAAGCCTGTCAATGTGGCACGCCAAATTTGTCCCAGCGTGCTGCCCTGCTATAGCCACAAGCAGACAGACAGCAGCAGGGCAGCGGCACAACATGGCGCAGCCGACCGGGTGAATCCCAGCCAGCCGAAGGCGCACGGCTCACTGCTCGCTGCGCGGGGTTGCGGTGCGTGGTCACGTGCTCGTTGACTGCCACGTCTTTTGGGTCCCAGGAGGACAGGTGGCAGACCTGGTGCGGTGGGGACGAGCAATCGATACGTAACTGCAACGGCCACTCAGCAGCAGCTTTGGAACAGCAGATCCAGACCCATTAAGCCAGTCTGCTGCCAACACAAAAGCAACAGCGTGGACACATGCCACTAGGTCTGCGCCCATTCTCTCGCCTGCACAGTATCCAGCATGGCGGGGACATCCAGCGGCGGCAGCCGCTCGCGGAACGCCTCCAGCAGGGCGCCGGCGGTGGCGTTGTACCGCTGCTGCAGGTCCTGCATTGAAAAGTGAGGGGCAGAGAGGCAGCACTTGATGACGCAGCCCTGACACCAGACGTTGAGTCTGCTCTCAGCGCCGCCTCATGCAATAGTGCCTTCACGTGTTCTGGTGCAGGCCAACAGCCCTCCCATCTGCAATCCTTCCCGCCCACCTCCCTGCACACCTCAAACCGGATGGGCAGGAAGCGGAGGAAGCGGCGCTGGCGCAGCAGCGAGGCGTGGGCGCGAGCGGCGCCAAACAGGTCCCATGCCGACAGCCAGTATTGCAGCTTGATGCCCTGCGGACGGGCAGCAGGCTTTAGTAAATACCATACCTGTACCGCAGCTTGATGCCCTGCAGGACAACACAGGCAGCTGGCTCAAGTACAATGCCCGAATCCAGTGCTAGCCGGATATGCGCAATTAGTCTCTCGGCGGCCTCACCTGCTCGGGCGGGAGGCTGCGCATGAAGGAATAGAGGGAGTCGTTGGGCGCCTTGAAGGCCCGCACTTCAAACAGGCACTCGTGAGGCACGCCGATGCCATGCTGCAGCGGTGTGCACGTCAAATGAGAGGCAAGTGCTTGGTCATAACGCTGCATTGCAAACTGAGCCCGCCCTTGCCACAGCTCCCGCAGCCCTGTCTGCAGGACCACCGTCTCCTGCACTCTGCTGGCGGCATCGCCTCGTGCAGAATGCCGCCACCTTCACATCCTCCCCGCTGCCTCTCACCAGCCAGCTGGCCCACGCCGCCATTGTCTTCTCTTCCAGCCAGGCCTCCGGCACAGGCGTCTGTGGGCGGGGCGGCAGGCGGGGCGGCAGGCGGGGTGGCAGAACTCAGGTGTGCATGCCCATGCATAACCCATCTGTGCTTCACGGAATGCTTCAGCACCCTGCCCGGAAAGCACCTCCCAAAGCTGAAAGCCGCTTGCCTGTGTGTGGTACAGGTAGGCGGACAGCACAGCGTCCGCCGGCTCGCGAATGACCTGCAACATCAGTCAGGGCAGCTCCTTGAATCAGACAATCTAAGCTTGGGGGTCGCAGATGCAGCTCCAGCAGGCCAGATGCTCTGCCCTAATCAGCACCTAGCACCTTGCAGTGCCAGCCAGCAGTGCCAATCGGCATGGAAACCGACCAGTGCTACCCGTGCGTTGAAGGCCCACCTGCACCACGGTGGTGTTGCCCGAAGGAATGTCCAGCGTGCCCAGTTCCATGTCGAAGCAGCGCTGCTGCTGGCCGGTGCAGGGGCAGGGCAGCTCTCCGGGGCAGGCCGCATCCTCCAGCAGCGGCAGGTGGTGGCCTGCCGAGTAGAGCTTGAACGGTGGGCACCAGGGGCCTGCAGAAATGGTTGATCACAGCAGCAGGGGCGAGCTCAGCCTCCAGTGCAACGAAAGGCAGACCCGAAGGCGGAGTGCTGGCCAGGCGGCACCTCACTGCCGCTGCCACCCAAGGCAAGGGCAGGCGTGTGTGAACACAGGGCTGGTATCCCCTCCCGGCAGCGAAATCCACACTTCTGTTGCTGGCCAGCGGATCAACGCTGATGACCTGCCCCCATTACCCCCGCACCTTGGCTCTGGCTGCCGTCTAGCGGCTGCGCGGCAAAGCGCGCCACATGGTGCACATCCTCCGGAATGTGGAAGTGGCTGGTGGCACCTGGTGGCTGGTACCGCTGTTCCACGAGCTCGGTGATGCACCTGGAGGGGGGGCGAATGGGTGGAATGAGCGCCACTGGGCAGTAGGAGCGCCAGTCAAAGTGACGCCGGCGCACCGCCGGGCACCCTGCCGCCGCTCGCCCAGCACTGGGCTGCCACGCAGCGCGCAGACTTCCTGCAGACTGTGAGCCCCACACTTACCGCGCCTGCGCGGTGCCCGTCTTGTGCGAGGTCAGCACCACCAGCAAATTTGGCCGGCAGCCAAAGGGGTGCCCCGGCAGTTCGGGCGCCGCCGCCGCCGCCATGCCCGCCCAGCTTCCTCCAGCACCCACAGCCCGTGGGTCAAGCTGTGCGGCACGTCCAAAGCGGCTGAACGACAGCTCCTCGCCGCCAGGGGGATAGACGGCCAGCTCCTGGGCTGCGACTGCCCCTGTGGGTGCTGCCGCCATCAGCCTGCGCACCAGCGTCGCACCAGCGCTGCCGGTCGTGCGGCAGACGCATGCGGCGGCGGCCATGCCCAGGATGAACAGCAGCAGCGAGGCCAGCAGCGGTACGGCAAACAGGCGGCTCGCCGGCGTGCTGCTGGGCCGCTGTGGTTTGTAGTCTCTGCAGCATAGGAGGCGGAGGCCGCGGCGCTCGCAGGTCGGCAGCGCCGAGCGATGCGGCAGCGGCAGCGGCGGCGGTCAACGCTGCAGCATGCCTCATTGGCCACTGGCCCCCTGGCTCACACTGGCGAGTCCCATGGCCGCCATTGCGTCATTCTGAGACCCGCCCCGATGCGGCCAAGCCGGCACTTGCCCCTCGAGGGCCCTGCGGCGCCCTTGTGCCCTCCACGGGCAGGAAGGATAAGAGAAAGAGGGGCTGGAGGCAAAGGTCAATGCGCCAGCCCTGGATGGCGCCGCAACAGCTCCCGCCCATGCCGCAGCCGCCCATTGGCGCTCCACCAGCGCTTCAACAGCTCGGCCATGTGATATACTGGTGTGTGCATTCGTTCATCATTCTATGAGCAATGACGCGAGCTGAGGCGAAATGAAGCAAACGCTGGCGGGTCTCCTGCCATCTGCCACAGGCCGCCCCAACGGGAATGCCTGCTCCTGCTTCCAGCCCTGCACGACGTAAGGTGCGTGGCCTGCTCCTTTTTGCTCAGAGGGCTGAACATCACCCCATCAACCAGACCCAGCTGTTGAATTGAGAGCTTGATCTGTGCAGGAGAGCGTCTGCATGCCCTGCTCAACCTCTCACGCGTGTGCAGCCCGTCGCTTGTGCCTGCATGCGCCAGCGCAGCCAGTCCGTGGTGTGTTTGCTCTGAAAGTTAACAAAAGGTCAATCATAACACTGCAAACTCAGCTGCTGCGGTAGGGCGCGGTCAGGACTGCAACTAATTGCGTTGCTGGCCACCGACCGACGTCGGGCGGCGCGCTGGTCGCCGCTTGAGCCACAGCGCAGCGTGCGCAGCTGGCTGCCGACTATTTGACCGTCGCTGTGCTGCAGACATGCAATCAATAGCACAGGATTGACAGGGCAAACTGCAACTCATGTCCTGGACGGTCTGCAATAAAGACGAGGCACGCGCAGCCTGCCACGTCGTGAACGGCAGCGGCGGCGACGACCGAGCGGGGGCCTGAGACACCGCCCGCTGCGCCGCCGGTGGCTGCAATCAATTTCAAGACGTCGTGTGAACGCGTGCGCATTCTCAGAGCTCCCGTAAACGCTTGCAAACGCAGCAAAACACCGGGCCGGCGGCCCCACACCTCTATAGTGCCTCATGCTACCCAACAACCATGTCAACTGCGGTCTGGGCTGTCGAATGTGCGTGCTAGCGGCCCCTCCGACGCAAGGCAACTTGCCGCCGACCTGCCGAGGCCGCCTGCGACGTGCGTGCCGTGTCTCGATCTCCCCCACTCATTTGCTGCATTGCCGGCGTGCCCTTCTGAGCCACGCCAACTTGTGCAACCTCAAACTGCCCAACTGCAGGGGAGCTGCGTTTATGACCCATGATGCGCTGTGCGGCGCACCCCTTCGATGCCGGAATGGAGGCGCCGCTGGTAGGGGCACTTGTTGAGCTTGAAAGCATGGGCCCACCTGCATCAGCGGCCTGGAGTTTGCAGTGCGTTTTACTGGTACCCACAATTAGCCTGCCTCATCTGCCTCTCAAGCATGTACGATGGAGCTCCAGCAGCCCTCCGTCAAGCTGCGACCAGCCGCTGCCGCTGCGCTGCCTTCGGGGCCGAGCGCCGCTGCTCATCGGGTGGGCAATCCACCGAGGCTGACCGCCCAACTAAGCGCCCAGCAGCACAACTCGTACCACAAGTGGGCCAGGTCAGGGGAAACAAGCCTGCAAGCCCAGGGAGAGGGCCCGCGCTGGGCGCCGGCGCATCGGAGGCGCTGCATGCACGGACGCTTCGAGGCGCTTTGGGGCGACGGCATGCCTGACATGCTCCTGCGCGCGCCGCTCACCGCCAGGCGCACATTCCCGCCGCTCCGATTCCCCACACACAGCGCCCCGCCCCTGCGCCCCGCCCCACCGCGCCGAGCGGAAGCAGCCCTATCTATGGCGGGCCTGTGATGAGCGTAGAAGCGTCTAGCGGGGCCAAGCAGCATGAGGTCGCGCTGCGGCTGGGCGCGGCGCTGCAGCAGGAGGCGTGCCCGCAGGTGGGTCTCGTGGCCCGGCCGCTGGGGGCCACAAACGGGCCGCCGGCGCTGCCATCATGCTCTAGGGACGTTATAAATTGGCTGGGCCCTCATGTGGCCCCCTGCAAGCCTGCGGCCCAGCTGCGAGGCGGGCAGTGAAGCGGATACGCCGGGCCCTTTGGCCCTCGCTAGCGCCGATCCCGCATTGGGAGGGCCTGCAAGTCTCGGCAACCCGCCCGGCGGGCCCTGCCTGGTCGCCCAGCAGGGGATAAGCGCGTGCGCGCTCGCCGCCCCGTCGCCCACGTGCCGCCAAACGCGTGCCTCCCTTGCGGACTGCCTGCAGGTCGCTGCACGGGCATGCCTGGCAATAGGGGCGTCGCTCAACCTCTGTGGAGCATGCGGCGCCCACGGCGGAGAGGTGCGAAGGCTCGCAGGCTGCCTTGCAGCCATGCTCGCCCCGCTCGCGGCGTGTGAGTGTCGCCGTGCAGCCAGCGCAGCTGGCCAGCGCACACCGACAGCCCTTGCCTCCTATCCCCCAACCCCTTATCTGCAGGGCCTCCAGCCCTCGCCGCAGCAGCTTGGGGAGCTGGCGGCGCAGCTGGTGGGCGCGCTGCGCGCTCATCCCGCTGAGCCCGCTGTGGCAGCGGCGGGCCTCCATCTGCTGCTGCGCCTGGCGGGCTGCGCCGCCTGTCGCCTGCCCACGGGCCGCGAGCTGCAGGACGCACTGGGTGCAGCCGGTGCGGTGCCTGCAGCGGCCGCGGCCCTGGGCGCACTAGCCTCCAACCAACCTTGCAGCAGCCGCAGCAGCGCCAGCAGCGACGGCGGCGGCGCAGCGCCGCCACCGCAGCAGCAGCAGCATGCCGGCGCGCTGTGCGACGGCCTGCAGGCGCTGCACTACATGTGCAACCGCCACGCCGGCAACCTGGCGCAGCTGGGTGCTTGCGGCGGCATGCAGGTAGTGGCAGCAGCCATGGCAGCTGCATCCACCGAGTGGCCAGCAGAGGAGCATGGGCTACTGCTGCTGGCCCAGCTGGCCTGCCGGCAGGACGCCTCTGCAGAGGAGCAGCAGGCCGCGGCGCTGGCCATCTGGCAGGCAGCTCAGGCCCAAGTGGAGCGCCGGCTTGTGGAAGTGGGCCGTGCCGCGGTGTGGGGCATGGCCCGCCTGCTGCAGCGCCTGCAGGAGGGCGCCGCCGCGTCTGCCAGCCCCGCGGCAGCACAGCTGGTGGGAGAGCTGCAGCTGCAGGGCGCAGCCGTGGCGCTCGCCATGCTGCAGAGCTGCGACAAGAAGGTGCGCATGTGCTGCGGCGGTGTGCTGCCGTGCTGTGCTTCCGAAGTTTGGGCCTGCAGGCTGTGCGTGTAGAAGCGCTGTACATGCAGCCCAGCGCCCCTGGTCTACCACTGTGCTGACTGCCAAGTGTTTTCACATGCATTACCACTGCAGGACGACCCCCTGATGAAGCACTGCTTGGACCTGCTGGCTGTGGCAGCCAGCGGCAGCACGGCCCTGCCCGCCGGGGTGGCCTCTGCGCTGCTGAGCCGCGAGGCAGCCACAGCTGTGCTTGTTGTGGCGGGCCAGGCGGGGGAGGTGCGCACGCAGGCAACCGCGCTTCGCACGCTCTACTGCCTGTGCCGCGCCGGCGGCTGCGGCCTGACGTGGCAGCAGCTGGCGGCAGCTGCCGCGGCCGGCAGCGGTCAGCTCGCTGAAGACGCTGAGCTTGTGGCGGGTGCCGGCAGCGTGGCAGCGGCAGTGTTTGCGGTCGTGGCGGCAGCCAGCCAGGCGGCCGCGACAGCCAAGGATGCGGCTGGCGTGGCTGGCGCCGACTTGCTGGCTGTGCAGCTGTACGGCTTGGCAGCAGTTGGTGCCTTGCTGGCGTCTGCCGATGCCCGCAGCCCGGCAGCGGGTGCCGCCCTGGCCGCCGCGCTGCACTCCCAGCAGCTGGGCGCAGCACAGGACGCAGTCTCCGGCGCCTGCGCTGTGCTGGGCCGCAGCCCGCAGCTGCTGGCCGCGCTTGGAGGGCAGGCGGAGCAGGAGGGCGGCGAGGCCGCCTTTGCCGTGGAGCTGGATGCCTCCGAGTGAGCACTGCTTGGGATGGGCTGGTTTGTTTCTTAGGCTGGTTTGTGTGCTGCTCCTGCACTGCTGGCGGTGCCACGCCTGCACGGGTTGGTGCCTACTGTCGCAAGCGATAGGTTGCTACCGGTCCTGCAGCTGTTGGGTCACTTGGCCCCAAACACGCCCCTGCTTACCGCCTGGCCCATTCTATCAACTCCACTGCAGGCGCTGCTGCCACCTGACGAGCTGGCAGGAGCCGGTGGCATGGGCGCCCGCCGCGGACGCTGTGCACGGCGTGCTGCGCCTGCTGCGCTGCTGCCCCGAGGGCGCCAACGCGGTGGACCGAGAGGGCTTCACCCTGCTGCACCGCCTGGCGCTGGCTGGCCAGCCGCGCTGCCTGGAGCTGCTGCTGTCAGCTGGAGGAGAGGAGCTCGACCTCCTGCTGCGTACCCAAAGCGGCGCCAATGCGCTGCAGCTTGCCAAGCAGCACCGGCACGAGGCGTGCGTGCTGCTACTGGAGGCGGCCACGCAACAGGCGGCCGAGGCGCGCCAGGCTGCGCTGCTCAAGGTGGGCTGCCTGCTGGAGGTCTTGCTGTTGCCTCCTGATAGCGCTGTGCATGCTGGTATGTGGCTCGAGGGAGGGATCCTGGGGGCCGCTGTCTGGTGGCCCTGCTGCCTCGGCTTTGCTGCTGCTGCACCCTGTGTATATGTGCATTTTGCTGCCCTGCAGTCCTCGCGGCATGCTCACTTTGTTTTCGGTTTCCGTGCCTTTTCCAGGAGCTGGAGGAGATGGAGGAGGAGGGCCCCCAGGGCGCCGCCGGCAAGAAGGGCAAGAAGAAGAAGGTGTGGTCGTGGGCAGGGGTGCTTTAGCTGCTTGACTTTGTGTGACATTGAGCAGCGCGGATGCCGGGCAGCGGCATGCATGTCATTTCGCTGGCCTCTCGTGTGGGGCCCGTAGCGTGCAGCTGCGCCCAGGGGCTGCGTGCTGCACAGCGGCGCCGCTGCCCCTCTCAGACTCCAAGTTGGATCCCCTCCCTCAATTGCCCCTCCCCACCTGCTTGCCTTTCCCGGAGCAGGCGGTCACCCGCTCCACCCCCTTTGCCGCCGGCCAGCCCGAGGAGAAGGCTCTGCGCGTGGGCAGCGGCAGCGCCAGCAGCGACGCCGATGAAGAGATGGTCGAATCCTCTGACGCTGCCGTTGCGGCTGATGCCGCTGCCGCTTTGGCTGATGAGGAGCAGCAGCGGGAGCTTGAGGAGCACCTCCGCGCTCGGCAGGAGCGGGAGGAAGCTTATGAACGAGCCTTGGAGCAGAGGCGGCAGGAGCTGGCTGCCCTTCAGGCGGCCGCTGAGGCAGCCACTGCCGGCGGTGTGGCCTCGGTGGCGGCGGCCGTGGCGGGCCTGCCGGCTGTCGCAGCGGGCACAGCGGGCGGCGAGGAGGATGAGGAGCAGAGTGAGCTGCAGTCAGTGGGCTCTGGCACCTCTGAGAGCAAGCAGCCCGGCACCCCGGATCATGGCGAGGATCTGGGAGCTACGGGCACCGCCTCGGCCACCCCTGCGGTGGAAGGCATGGCGGCGGGCGGCCCCGCCGCAGGCAGCGGCAGCGACGGCAGCGGCAGCAGTCCTGAGCCTGAGGCTGCGCTGGCACAGGCGGCGGGTGTGCCGCTTGCACCCGCCGCTGCAGCAGCAGCCAGCACCAGCCTGCTGAGCAGCGGGCTGAGCGCGCTGGCAGCGCAGCAGGCGCAGCGGGCGCCGCTGCAGCCTCAGGCGCAGCAGGGGCTCTTGTCCGGCACCTTTGCTGGGCTGGGGCCTCTGGGCCTCCTGCAGCAGCAGCAGCAGCAGGCGGCGGCGGCGGCCGCGGCGCTCGACATCTCCCGCCCGCCCAGCGGCGCCGCTCACGGCCTGCTGGGCACCACCAGCGGCAGCCTGTTTGGCTCCCCGGCCATGGCTGCTGGCCTGGCCGGCCTGCCGGGCACAGCCGCCTCCCTGGGAGGCTCTGTGGATGGTTCGCTGTCCTCCTCTCTGGCTGGCAGCCCCTTCCCAGGCGCCTCGCTGGGTGCTGGCTCGCCCTCTGCGGCTCGCCCCCTGTCGGCCGCCGCCGGCCTGACCAGCATGAGCCCTCCCGGCAGCCTGGCGCCCTTCCCCAGCCCGTCCAGCGCGCCTGCGCGCCCGCCCGGCCTGCCGCCCCTGCCTGGCAGCCGCTCAGCCAGCTTTGGCGCATCGCTGGCCGGCGGCGTGGGCCAGCCCGCAGCGGCAGCGGCAGCAGCGGCGGCAGCGGCCGTCAGCGCTGCCGACAGCGACCAGATGCTGTCCATGCGGCTGCAGGATGCGCTGTTTGTGGGCTCCCCCGCCATGGCCTCTCCTGGCCCCAGCGCACACGCCCGCCGGGCGGCCTCGCCTCAGGCCATTTCAGGCCACCGCCACCCGCTGTTCGCTGGTCTGGCGCGCGACGGCGGCCAGCTGAGTGCTGGCGGCGAGGCGGACGACGATGCAGACAGCATCCATTTGCTGAGCAGCAGCCTGAGCTGCCTGGATGACGACGCCGGCGACGGACGAGGCCTGGTGGCTCGCACCATGTCTGGCAACGGCTCGCTGCACGGCGGTTTCCTGGCCGGCGGCGAGGCGCGGCAGCGGCAGGAGGCGGCTGCAGCAGCCGCGGCTGAGTCACTTATGGCCGGCCTGCGCCAGCAGGGCCTGCTGTCCCGTGATGTGTCAGACCCGGCGCTGCTGGCGCAGCTGTCGGGGGCGGCGGCCACCAGCCTGGGCTCGCCAGGTGGCGGCAGCGAGGGCAGCGTGGGCAGCGCGGCGCAGCGTGGGTCCAAGGACCTGAACAGTGACGAGGTGAGCCTCAACCGGAGTTGCAGGCCCAGGCAACGGCTTTGTGTCAGTGGCTTGGGATATTCCAGGGGTGCATTAGAGGGCAGCTGTGCTGCCGTACCTGCCTGGTAGCCGACAATGGGACTTGCTGCAGCCAGCCTGTTTATTTATTGCTCCAGTCCACCCTGCGCCCCCTCCTCACCCCTGCCTCCTGCCCATTTCGTCCTTGCGCAGTCCCTGGAGCCCACCCGCCACCTGTGGATCGGCAACCTGGGCACGCGCACGGCCCGGGCGGTGCTCAAGACCATCTTCGAGCGGTGGGTGTGCTGACACCCTGCTGTCTTTACGCTTTGCCTTGCTGTCAACTTACCTTGGTGGCCTGCTGTGCTGGCCTGCTGTGCACTGCGCTCGCCTGCTACGCCTGCATCAACTTGGCCCCTCTTGCGCTGCTGGGCTCCGCTCACGCTGCTCGCTTTTCCAAAGGTGATTCCTGGCGACACATCTCGCTGTGACGCACTCACTTGCACCTCGTTATCCCTGCAGGTTTGGCACTGTGGACGATGTGGTCACCTTTCCCGGCCGCATGTACGCCTTTGTCAACTACCGCGCCACAGAGGAGGCGGTGGCGGCCTTTGCCGCTCTGCAGGACACCCAAGTGCCGGAGCTGACGGGTGCGCAACGGGCACGTTTTGTGTCTGGCCTGCAGTCTATGACAATCTGCGACAACCGGGGGAGAGAGCATTGCGTCCGCGTCTGCCCGCTGCTCTCATCGCATCATTGCATCCATTGCAACTCATATTGCAACTCGCATTTCTGCAGGCGACCGCCGCCTGCTGATCTGATACCGCTTTGTTGCATTGCGCCTACTGCGCCCTTGCACAACCTTTGCATCCTTTCATGTCCCCATTTCTGCAGGCGACCGCCGCCTGCTGATCAAGTACCGCCCCGCCAAGAAGGCGGCCATCCACCTGCGGGCCCTGGGCTTGGTTGACGAGGATGGGGCGCCCACTGACGACCGGTGCGCACTTTGTAACAGTTTGGTGTCACACACTGCCCAAGACCATGCCACTGATGGGCGCATTGAGTGGCACTTCCTGAAAGGCCCGGCCCTCTCATCTGCCTTCAACCCTTTCAACCCCCTTGAACCTTGCAGGCTGGACCTGGATCGCGACGGCAACTGCACCGAGCCCTCCCCCCGCATCTGGCTGGGCAACATCGCCCCCACCGCCACCAGCAAGAACCTGCACGCCGTGCTGGGCAGGTGCGTGTGCTGCTAGTTCTGCTAGTTAAGGCATGTTGGACAGCTGTGTGTGCTGCGGGGCGCTGGCTTACGACCTCCAGCAAGAACCTGCCTGCCGTGCTGGGCATGCAGGTGCGTGCTGTCCTGTGCAGTGCTGTGCCGTGCTGCTAGTCACCGACACACTTTGCTATGGATGAACCACTGTGCTGCGTTGATGAACACAACAAAAGTGCCTGTCCTGCATGCTAAGACACCTCTGCTTCCACCGCCGTCTGCAGGTTTGGCATGCTGACTGATGCAGCGGTGTTCCCCGCCCGCATCGGCCCGCTGGGCTACGCCTTTGTCAAGTTTGAGCGGCTCGAAGATGCCATTCGTGCATTTGAGGCCCTCAACAACACAGTGAGTGCCGAACTGCTGCGACATGCTGCTCCCATGGTTCTTGCCCATACGCGTGAGCTCAAGATGGCCTGAATCAAAACAGCAGGCCCGCACAGAACAACTTAAGCAACAGGCCGGCACAGGGATGCCTCACATGCTCTGTTTGACACAAACCCAACCCTTTCTTCTGCAGGTGGTGCCCCCACTCAGCGGCTCCAAGCAGCTCAAGATGCGGTACAAGCCCGCCAACGACGGGCCGGTGGGGCGGGCGGGCGAGGACCCGTCCGACCCCTGCAAGGGTGAGCTGTGTTACAGATAAGCTTTAGACTTACGAGATGCAATTAATCGGTGCTGTTTGTGTCGGGGGCAGGCGGGCGGGTGAGCACCCGTCCGACCCCTGCAAGGGTGAGCTCTATGTGGCACATTCAACTGATTGCGAGCATCTTACATGGCTGCAATCCTGTCATAATGTCGCACTGACCTGCCTGCCACAAACCTCCTTCACCTGCAGCCCTGATGGTGCCCTCCCGCCACCTGTGGCTGGGCAACATCACCCAGAAGCCCACTGATGAGCAGGTGCTGGAGGTGTTCGCCACCTTTGGCAAGGTGGACTCAGGTGGGTGCCCCAACCTCTGCAGCATTCATTGGGCCGAGTGTCAGGCGACAGTCCTGAGGTGCCAATGTATCAGGCAGCCTGCTGGTTGCAAGTTGTCACCCGCGGCAGCCAAAGCCTTGCTCTGCCTGCATGTGCCCAGCTGTGCCTCTGCCACACTCCGGCTGCTCCACATTTCCTGCAGTGCGCATCTGTTTGAAGTACTCAACCCCGCTGCATCCCTGCCACCCCCTCCTGCAGTGCGCGTCTTCCCCGCCAAGGCCTATGCCTTTGTCAACTACGCTGATGTGGGCGCAGCGGTCAAGGCGATGCATGCGGTGGACGGGCTGGCCATCCCGCAGCTCACAGGTGGGCCGAGAACTGCTTGGGAAGTGCAGCTGTCTTTGTTCAAGGCGATGCAAGGGGGGGGATGGGCTGGCCATCCCGCAGCTCACAGGTGGGTGGCTGTGCGTGGCCCATGCTCATCAACTGCAACGCCGCCTGTGAGGCTGCGGTGCACCTTGCATAGCAGCTCACATGCCTGACGCTGCCACCTGGCAGCCAAGCTTCCAGGGCACACCACAATCAACATGCACCTCATTCTACGCCTGCACCATACCCTTATACCCCCCGCAGGCGTCAAGCCGCTGGTGATGCGGTACCAGCAGGAGAGCGGGTCCGCTGCCTCCACCCCCAAGCCCTCTGGCTCAGCCAGCTCCACCCCAGTCTCCTCCCTGATGCCCCGGGTGGCCTCCGAGGCAGCCATGGCAGCCATGGGCCTGAACCAGCTGGTCCCTGGCGGCTCCTCAGCTGCTCTGGCGTCCCTGCTGGCGGGGGCAAGTGCCCATGCGGCTACCGCGCCACCCACCATTGCTGGTTCCATGCACGGCGAGGGCAGCGGGTCGGACGATGGCGGCTCCATTCCGGTGCCCAACCTCAGCAACAAGTGAGGCAGTTGGGACGTTTTGTGAGGGGCATTCAGTTTTGTGAGGGTGCCGCAAATGTGCCGCGCCTGCCCGGAGCAAGCATCTGTGTGTCCCACCTGGCCCTGCTGCTGCCTCTCACATCTGCTTGCTTCTGTCACGTACTGCTGCAGGCTGAACCCCAACAACATCCACTACGATGCTGAGCTGGCAGAGCGGTACAAGCACATGAACAGGTGTGGTACTGGTGCCAGTACTGCTAATCTAGAAACCGGGTGCAGCCCGGCTGGATTTCTGCAAGCCAGCCCCACTGCTGTTGACCGTGCCCAGTGCACTCTTGCTACGCTGTATGTGCCAGCCCGGTTGCTGCGACCCACCCTTTCTCTCAACCTTGCGTTGTCGCCATCTGCCCCCTTCACCTGTGCAGGCGGGAGAAGGACCTGATGTGGGCGGCCGACAGCCTGCTGCACCCCGCAGACACCGGAAAGGTGCGTGCAGGGAGGAGGTCTGTTCCGCGCTGGGTGTTTCTTCAGATGCGCTTGTTGGGGTTGCCCGGACCAGATTGTGTGTGTGCTGTGCAACTGCTTGTTAGCTTCACAGCGCAATGCTGTGACCTGCGGCCATCAACCCAGGCACACTTGCTGCGGTGTCTCACACTTCGCTGCCTGCCGCACCCCTGCCCTTCCTGTGCAGGGCGCTGTGTGGCAGAGCCACGGCAGTAACAGCGCGGCAGTCGCAGCAGCCACGGCCCAAGCCCATGCAGCCCTGGCCGTCCTGCTGCAGCACCAGCAGCAGGCAGACGGCGCCCTGCCCACACAGCTGGCGCAGCTGCAGCGCGCTGTGGCGGTCGCGACGCACACCCCGGGCGGTGTGGCACCTGCCGGCGCCAATGGCGGCCTGCTTGGGCAGCGGCTTGGCCAGTACCCGCTGGGAGCGGGGCAGCATGCGCAGCATGCCCAGCTTGCACACCTGCCCTCTGGTGCCTCCGCCTCTCAGTTGACTGCAGTGCTCAACAACCTAACCGCCCTGCGGCGCAGCGGCTCTATGCCTGCCCCCGCCCACAGCGCCAGCAGCGGCAGCCTGGGCAGCCTGCCGCCCGCGCACAGCCTGCCGCTGCCGGGCCAGCCAGGCTGCCAGCCCTCGCAGGCTGACCTGCTGCAGCAGCTGCTCCTGCAGCAGCAGCAGATGGGTGGCGGGCTGGGCCTGGACGGCTTTGCTGGCGCAGCGGGCGCAGCAGGCGCAGCAGGCGTGGCGTCACCCCACCAGATCCACCAGCTGTCCTCCATGCTGGCCGGCCAGAGCCTGGGAGGAGCCGGCATGGGCCAGCAGGCGGGGCGCAGCAGCACCCCCATGCTGACCCCGCAAGCCAGCGGCCAGCTGCTGTCCCCGCAGCACTCCACTGGTTCGCTGCCCGCCCTAAGCCACCAGGTCAGCGGCATACTGTCCCCGCAGCACAGCGGGCAGATGCAGCTCAGCGCGCACCACAGCGCGCACAGCACTGGCGCGCAGCAGAGCCTGGTGGCCGCCTTTGGCCAGCTGGGTGGAGCGACGCAGGCGGCAGCGCCGCCGCACAGCCCTGCGGGGCACCACGGCGGGTTGAGCAGCGGCGCCATGGGCCAGCCGGGCGGCTTGGGCCAGGCGGGCGGCCTGCCAAGCTCGCTGCCGCAGCACTTCATCTGCCCGCTGAGCCACCAAGTCATGACCGACCCGGTGCGTGGGTAGTGTTGAGTTGTATACGCCTGGGCGGGCAAACTCGTTCCCTGGGTATCGATGCCCCGTTTTTTTGCCCAAGCCCTCCCACTGGCCAGACATGTCAGCTGTGTGTATTTGCCTACCAGCCAAGAGTGCTCCTGCTCGTTGGCCCTGCAGCCGCGCGCACATCTGCTTTGCTTTCCCCTCCTTTGCTCACATGTGACTGCCCCTGTGCTGCTCTGCCAACGTGCAGGTCATTGCAGCGGATGGCGTGACGTACGAGCGCCAGGCCATTTCTGAGTGGCTTGCCTTCAAGTGAGCAGCAGCAGAGGGAGGGAGGGAGGCGAGAGAAGGAAGCAGCAGCACAGCCAGCGAGCGCCAGCAGCAGGAGCAGCAGCAGCAGCAGCACATGATTGAGCTACGTGCGCAGCATGCGCACAGCGTGTTGCCCCGCTGCTCGTGCTGCTGGCGCGTCGCCCCGGCCCCACCACCGCCCTCACCTTTGCCTGACTTGCTTTCTGCCGCACCTTCTGTCCACAGGGACGTGAGCCCCACCACTCAGATGCCGCTGCCGCACAAGATGCTGACCCCCAACGCGGTGCTGCGCTCCTCCCTGGTTGAGCTGCTGCGCTCTGCTGGGGTGGGCTCCCTGGCCTGCTGAGCGCGCTGCACGTGCTGTGCGCGCTGCTGCGCATGCCGAGCTCGCTGCCCAGCATGCTGCGCCAGCTCAGTCGACCAAGCTTGCAACCCCTTCATTACCGCCGCCGCCCGGCGGCTACGCCCTGCACGGCTGCGCGCGCTGCTGCACCCAGCGCTGCTGCGCCTGCCGGCGCCCGCCGCCGGCCAGCTGGAGCTAGTAACTAGCCGATGCCGGCCGTTGCATAACTTACTTGCACCCTACCCCCGAGCACGATCAGAGCGCCCGCGTCGGCGGCGCCATTCTTTCCTCTTCTTTCCGCCCGTCCATTCGTGCGATGGCGAGTGAAACCCGTGTGCTGAGAAGATGCCACTGCGCCAGCCCCACACACGCGCTTTGATCCCCCCCTGCCTATTCGAGTATCATGCTAACGCCGATGTGCTGGTGTGCCTCCTTTGTGCCGCCCCCCTCACTACAACCGTAACCCTCCCTGTTTGATTGCCCACCCCGCGGCCCGTGCGACGCCGCGCCTTGTGCCTCTTAAATCGCCCGCAGCTGGATCGCATGCTGTGATCTGATCCTAATCGATCCGCGCCCCGGCGCTGTTTTGGCCCTCATCGCTCTTCCCCTCCCTTTGCATACTGATACCGCCACCCCCATCCATGCACACACTTCCTTTGCCCGCCCTCCGCTCCCTCCCCCCCTTGGTGCCGCCGGTGCCTCGCCGCTGTGGCCGCCCGGCCTGCACGTGCGGTGGCCCCTCGTTTGACGCCCCGCATTTTTTCTGGGTTTCCCTTGGGTCCTCTCCCCTTCTTTTCCCCGCCCTGGCTTGCCACGCTCGCTCCTGCCCTTGGCAAATCGTCTCCACATTTCGTTGGGCCCCCGCGCCCACAACCCCACGCCCTAATGCAATGCATTGCTTTCTGGTGCGCTTGATAGCGGCCGCGCGGGCCATGAGCCCATACCGCCCGCCGACCGCCGCGCCACGCGCCGCCAACGCCCTGTGTTTGCCCCCTGCCTTTCATCCCTGGCCATTTGCGGGCGGCGGAAATGGATCAGATGCCGCTCCTTTCGGGCTGCCGCCCCGCAATGGCGCCGTGCCTGCCACTCCTCTACGGTTGGCGGCGTGCATTTTGTGTTCTGCCACACTCCCTCGCCTTGGCTCATCCCCACACACAGTACAGCACAGCACAGCTCCGCAACGCCCCACCACGCCACACCCATGCACCTCCCGTTTTCCCTACCCCTTCGGCACACCTTCCCCGACTGAGCACCTGCCTTTCCTCTGCTCGCGGCGCTGCACCGCCGCACAAGTACCAACATATGAGCTTGCCAATGGCTGCAGGCATAGATATGTCTTGCCGCTCCCGCTTTGCTGCATGCAGCGCCCCACCGGTCCCGTTGCCGGCGTGTTGCTCCTGTGTGCTTTCTTCCCCCCATTTCCCGTGTGTGTTTTGTCCATTCGTTCGATGTCTGATGCGATCCGCACGCTTTGTGCGCCTGTGTATCTTTTTCCCCAAGCTTGGCACGTAACACCACCATATGCACATGGGCACGGACAGTCAGGGGACGCGGTGGCAGGCAAGGTGACGTAGTATGGGCAAAGCTCATCAACAACAGAAGGTGAGGCAGCAGTGCGGCAGGGGGCATGCAGGAGGTTGGTTGGTTGGGTTTGTTCACAGCTTTCGGCCTGGTTGCTTATTTGGTCAACTGGTGGCTGGCTCCCCATCAAACGAGCAGCAGCATTGCGGACTGCGAATGCTGGCACCAAAAGGCCGCTGAGCGAAGCGTGCCTAGCGCTTGGGCGTGACCACAGCGGGGCCCTCCGCGCCCAGCACGCCAGGCACAGCACCCTCCGCCGGTACCGCGGTCGTGGTGGTGGTGGTTGTGTAAGTGGTGGCCGCAGCGGCGGGCGTGGCGGCGGCGCCAGCCGTGACGCCGGCGGCGGCGGGCTCGGCCGTAGCGCCACGCACGCCCGCCATTTGCGGGGCGCAGCACAGGGCCAGCTTGTCGGTCATGGCAGACAGCTCGGGGGGCGGCTCCACCTCTCCACGCAGGACCTGTATGTGCAGTGGAGGATGGCAGCAGGGTTTGGGTGACTGCGAGTCATTTGCAAGTGCAGAAACCTGTCGGTCATGGCAGACAGCTCCGGAGGCGGCTCCACCTCCCCACGCAGCACCTGTGGGTGCAGGGGAAGGGAAGGGAGCAGAAGGGTGCTGGGTTACCATCAAGGAAACGCAAGGCAGCACAGCCCAGAAACCGAACCACATGCTAAGCCATGCTTATCGCCCGGAAGCACCCCGCCCCAGCGGCACACCGTGCCGCCTCTGCGGCCGCTGCAGCTTAATTGGAGCTCAATTGCACCTGTCCCCCAGCTGACCTGGGCGGCGGTTCGGCCGTAGCAGTGCTCGTTCATCGCTGAGTCCCACGTGATGCGGGTGCCCTGCAAGGCATAATGAGGTAATAACCAACCATAAAATGGTGAAACCGCAACCAGTTGCCAAACTTGACGAGCAGCGAGTGTAACACGCTGGCCGGTCTTGCTGTCACAGCGAGGGTGCAGGCACGTGCACGCTTGGTGGTCGCAGGCATGGCATGGGGAAAGTATTGCGGCAAGGCAGAAGAGTGAGCAAAAGTAGGCAGCGCTGAGGCTGCGAGGCGGCTGTCAAACAGCGCTTCGCAAGGGCAGGAAGGGCAGGCTGCCACCCAAAAGCTCACTTGCAGGCCCACATCAGCCATCACGCCCTGCAAAAGTGAAATCGAACAAACTTTGAGTGCTTGTCTTGGCCGCTGGTGCCCAGGATGGCTGCGCGCTGAATTGACCGGCAACCCTCATTGCGCAGCGCTCCGTGCAGGTGCAGACACAATCCATGGCCGGAAGCCGCGCGCAGGCAGCCCAGAGCAAGCACCCTACGGCACCGATAAACCCTACAGCCCTGAAAGCAGGCCACCTTTGAGATGGAGGCAGCGGTCCAGTCGGCGTTGAACACCCACTGCGGGTTGGCCCTGCATCATTTAGCAAATGTTGGTGATGCTCATGGGGCGCTATTGCTGCAGGACGGCCGAACAAGACTGCCCCATGGCCCGCGCCGCCGCTGGGTGGGCGGTTCGCCGGCAGGCAGACAAACAATTATGAGATCCATGTGCTACAGCCATGCATGCCCAATGCCGCGCTCACCCGCCCTCCTTGTTGTCCTCCAGCGGGGTGATTTCAAAGTTCCTGCGCAGTGGTTTGCAGTTGGCAGGCAAAAAGTCAAGCCGGCTGGCGTTATGCCACGCTGCATGGTAGCCTGGTTGAGTGGTGCTGATCCCATGCAAGTGAGCCAGTGGCAGCCAGCAGGTCCTACCGTTCCGCCTCCCATAAGAACCATCTCCAACCGGCTCGAAAACTCACCAGTTGCTGCTCATGTTGAACTTGCCCTTGGAGTTGATCAGAGCGTCCAGCGCCTTGTCGCTCATCACACCCACCAGCGTCTCCGCCTGCAAGTGGCAATGGCTGGTAATACCAATGGGCACGCGCGTGGGTAGCGTTGAGACGCGTCCAGCGCCTTGTCGGTCATCACGCCCACCAGCGTCTCCGCCTGCAAGTTGCAAGCATTGCCACTTGTCGACTCAGGGCATGATCCTGAACGGGCACAGACCAGCCAAAATGGTGCCCCTGTCCCCTCCAACAGCTTGCCTGCAGCTTGCCTGCAAATAAGCATCTTTGTCTGCCATTTGCTGCTTAACTGTTTGCTGTCTGAGCAACGTGACCCCACCAGCCCCAACCCACTCCCATCAGGCGTGTTTCTGCCACAAACAAACTAAATGGCACTCGGCAACGCACCCGGTCCATGCCTCCCACCAGCCCCAGCTCCATTCTCACAAAGGAGAGCGTCCACACAAAATTGAAACAGGTTGAAGATGTACATTGTACCCACCCGGTCCACGCCGCCCACCAGCCCCAGCTCCACGCCAGTCACTTTGACGAAGGCGGGGGCGCTCCAGCGGTTGCTCAGCGCATCCCCCAGCCTGCAGAGGGTTGCAGGAGGCAGCACCGGTCAGGCGGCAAACAGAGAGGGCAGGCTGCGGCCTTGTTAGTGTAGCTAGGCTGGGGAAAGGAGCTACCGCCTCAAACCGCTTCTGCATGCAGGCTCGCCGCTCGCACATTTCAGCTTGCGACTTGGCATAGCACGAACCTGATTGCCTGCCAAGCCCACCTGGCAATGACAAAGCCGGATCCCTGCTCCACACCCAGCAGGAAGCCCGCCTTGACCGACTTGTAGAAGATGAGCGCCTGTGGCAGAAGGATGGGGAGGCACAATGCTGTAAAGTTGTGTGCAGAGCTAAGATTGTTACACGTGTGCTTCTGCGCACTGATGCGCTCCTGCAGCTCCGCACAAAACTGCCAGGTGTTAGCAATCAATGCCAGCCCACCTTGGCGTGCGGCACAAAGTAGAGACGGGAGGGCACCCCGGCGTGCTCGCCATCTGCAGCACTTGGTTTGTTGGCCAGGCGGGGAGGGCTTGAATCATGCCACGCGTGGCACCGGTGCGCCAGCCGCGTCAGGAGGGTCGCCCTCAATGCAATCCAAGCCCTGCATGCCGGCAAGCTGCATGAAGCGAGCTGCACAAGCGTGCCCCAGCTGGCCTCTCGAACCATTGCTGCAACGCTCACCGACCAGCGGCACCTCTCCAGTGTACACACCGAAGCCGTGCTGTATCGAGTAGATCTGGCCTGCATGCACAACCATGGTGGGAAGAGCAGCAAAGTTGCTGCAGGGCACGGGCAGGCAGGGTGGTCGAGCTGCAAGCATCGAGCTGCGTCGTGCCATTTGGACCGCCACTCCCACCGCGGCAATGCAACCTGGAGCCTCCCTGAGTGCGCTAAATCCGCCCACCCGACAGCTTGGACAGCTTGTCAATCATCTGTGCGTGTGTGAGTTTGAATAGATTAGAAGGCGTCAGGTAAACAGCAGCAGCCTAAGCAGCCGCCAAAGGCAAGTGATCAACGGCAAGCAGTGGAAGCCGCCTGCCAAGGCGCAGGCGGGATGGCGGCGGCGGCGGCACTCACCAGCCCTCCATCCTCGCAGGCCTTCCGCACGTGCTCGCTGCAGGGCACATGGTGGGGCAGCTGGTCAGCAGCAGCCTGCCTCTGAGCCAGGCAGCCAAAGGGCCCTCACTCACTGCGTGCGTGTGCTCCAGGCGCGCTCCATGCTTTGACACCCAACGACTGGTCACACACTCGATTCAACCAAGCAGCAGAGCGTCCGAGGCAGCTTCTGGCTTGCCCCGCCGCCGCATGCGGGGCGGTGACTCAGCGGGGCCGCCGCCGCCGCCACCAGCCACCTCTTGGTCTTGGAGCCGAACTGGCGCCTGCCAAACCGATCATACCAGCGCAAAATAAGCATGGCGGCCCGCAACAAGCTGCTCGTGCTCAACGCCGGCAGCTCGAGCTTGAAGTTCCGCCTGTTCCAGCTCCTTGGACCGGCGGCAGCAGGCGCCAGTGGCACCAGCAACGCAACCAGCAGCACCACTGCTGCCGGCAGCACCAGCGGCAGCAGCGGCAACAGCGGCGGCAGCTCTCCAGATGCGAAGCCGACCGCCACCGCCACCGTCGCCGCCGCCGCCGGCCTGCGCTCAGTGGCCTCTGGGCTGTGCGAGCGCATCGGCGACCCGGCAGGCGGGGCGGTGATGAAGGCGAGCAGGCACCCCTCAGGCCCTGAGGCTGCTGCTGCATGGTCGGCAGCCTGCTGGTGTGGCCTGCTCCGCTACCATGCCGCGGCAGTTGTGCAAAACCCAGCTTGCAGCATTGAGCTCGGGTGGTTCTCTGCTGCATTCACTCCTGCTTTCGACCAGGCCCGCCTGCCGCGCCGCCATCCTGAACATTGCTGCTGCCTGCGCCACAGGCGGGGGCGCACTCAGACTGGCGCAAGGCTTCCCCACCACACTCAGCACTGCTCTTTCCAGCCCCCTCCTGACCCACTCTCTCGGCCCCACCCTGCTAGGCCTGCTCGCTATCCCGCAGGCGGGGGCGCATTCAGACTGGCGCAAGGCCTCACGCAAGGAGGTGGCGATGCCGGACCACGGCGCTGCGCTGCGCCAGGTGGCACAGTTCCTGGAGCAGGCAAGGAGCAGCGGCTTGTCGTTGCTGATGTTTCACCAGGGATGCCACTGAACGAGCAGGGGCCGTACTCCGCGTCCACTGCTGCTGCTGCTGCTGCTGCTGCTGCTGCTGCTGCTGCTGCTGCTGCTGCTGC
>VFQQ010002211.1_pt1 | contig 23013 bp, 36 predicted proteins | sample 3512341 | NCBI WGS metagenome assembly VFQQ01 (sample SAMN10412373, study PRJNA504923) | tailings metagenome | isolation source: Relicate 2 Philex TSF1 revegetated site | place: Philippines: Tuba, Benguet | collected 2017-08-29 | reverse complement strand
GCATCGGGCCCTGATGTCGCTGCCGCAAAGACCTCACAAGCTCCCACTTCCACGACCCTCTGTAAAACAGGCGCCGTGGGTGTACCTCTTGGAAACTGACTACCTGTTTGTTAAGCCGGTGGCGTCGCCCGGCCCAGCCGAGTCGGGCGCCCGAGCCCTGGGCTTCTTCTATGACTACGTGTACGCCGATGCTCCCAGGTTTAGGGTGAGCCCCCATGCAGCAGATTTGATTGCCTGGAGCTGCGGAGGATTTTGTTGCCAAGGTTTTGGAACCAGCTGAAGGCCAGACTGTGCGGTGCAGCTTGTTCATGCAGCCCTGGGCTATCTTGTGCTGGGCAGCGGTCGATTCTGGCACACCACACAGTGCGTTTGTCCAGCCTCTCTCCAGGCTATACTGAACCACCTCGCCCCCGCCCTGTGCAGACCCTCGCGCGCCGCCTTTTCCCTGCCGGCCTTGGCCCGCTGTCGGCGGTGCCGCGCACCGGCCCCGCGCCCATCATGGCCCGAGTCTCCGAGTGGCTGCGGGTCATCCCCCGCTGGGAGGGCATCTCGCAGCAGGTGAGGGCGCTGTCAATTTGGGGGGCTGTAGTGCGCCTGCAACAGCGACTACGACTGCGAATGCGAATGCATGCCGCCCATGCCAAGCGTACGGAGGAGCGCAATGCAAGCGCACCTGCCGGCTGGCCCCTCTTGCACACTCTCACCTGCACCCTGCCTAGCCGGCTTCCCTCCCTCCTGAGCAGATAGAGGCGGACCAAGAGATCCGCCAGGCCCTGGGCTGGGTGCGCGAAATGTACGCTTTCTCCCTGGCCTGCGCCGTGGAGCGCTGGGATCCGGAGATCACGGTGAGGGCGGCAGCGGGTAATTATGCTTGCAACTTGCTGGTTGCGGTCGTGAGGCAAATGGCATGCTGCTGTTGCCGCTGGGAACCGGAGTTCATGGTGAGGCCTTGCGCCGGCGGCTTCATCCATGCATGGGCCTGCTGGTGTGTGCACCTGCGATTGTGAGAGGAGCAAGCAGCTTGTCTGGGCACTTGGTTCCTTCCAACTTGTCTTGCACCTGGCGGCCTGCCAATTAGCAGCGCCTGTGCTCCCTCCTCACCTCCCTTTCACCTGACACGCCGCCCGTCGTCTGCTGCTCGCACCCAAGTGCAGAGAGCGCAGAGCGGGCCGCTGATCATCCAGCCCCCGGTGGACCTGCGGCTGGGCAATGCCACCCAGGTGGGCAGAGGGGCACCTTGGGTGTGGTGTGGACGCGAAGCTTTGTGGACGCGAAGCTTTGTGCCTTGCCGTTGCCCCTGCCCCTGCCCCTGACCACCATGACTATGGACGAACGCAGCCTGCACGGCCGCTCCATCGCAGCCCTGTGCCCCGGCCCGTTACCTGCCCTCTCCCACCGCCCCTTTTCCAAGCACAGATCCACTACACTTGGGGCCCCAAGCTGCAGTGGGCGTCCAACGGCACGCTGCTGTGGGCCTTTGAGAAGCGCTTGTGGCGCGAGCAGCGCTTTGTGGACGAGGTGAGCTGCCGGTGAACAGCGGTGCTCCTTGTTTCATTAGCCTGGAGTGCCAGTGCCAGTAGATTTATGCTCGCATCGCTAAGCGGCCTGCAGTGCGAAGCAGCTCTGCATGTGCTGCATGCGGGCTGCCGCCTGCAGCACCAACTTGCAACCAACAGCCGCCCCCCGCCCTGTCCGTCCCCTGCACACAGGCGACGCCCCTGCCGATGCCGCCGCCGTACCAGGCTGGCTGGAAGACTCCGTCTGGGCGGGTGGGCCCCCAAGGGGCGCCCACCTCCAAAGAGGACTACGATCTTATAGTGCTGGGTGCGCTGTGCCGCGGCGGCTGTGCTGTGCATGCTGTGCTGTGCTGGCAGCCGCTGGTGCCGCCTGCACCCCCAACCGTGCCTTCCCTCTAGCTGCCGAGCGCATCTCAAGTGGATGCCGGGCACATGTGGCGGACATGTTAGCACACTAATCTGACTCGCAGCTCCTCCTGCGCCCCCTCCCCGCAGAGGCGGAGACATTCAATGCTGGACTAGCCGAGGTGGGCGGCCCTCGGTGGAAAGAGGTGCTTGGCGGAGAGGCGGAAGCCCGACACTTTGCAGAGGTCGCAGCCCAGACTGCCGATGCTCAGGAACACATCTAGTGACAGTTGAACGTACGCAGCAGAGCAACATATGCACCGACCCACCTTTCATTGATCTCCGATCCAAGACTGCATTGGTCAACGGCCCATCAACAAGCCGCCCCGTGCCTCGCATTGAGCACACCCTGTCCTCTCTTCCACCCCTGCCAACCCAAGCTGTCCAGCATGTATGTTATGTCCGTATGCTCTGCCAGCTACGAGTAAATGTGTGCGTAATGAAGTGCAGCCTTCGGCACGAGGGCATGCCGGCACCAGGTTGGTACGCGGCGAAGCGGCACGCCATGCGCTGCCGGCTGCTGATGGGCAGCACAGCTTGCCATGTGGTGGTGCCCCACCGCGCCACAGTTCTCGACCAGCACTGATCACTGTGCGCAGCACTCTAACCCGCGCCAAAGCTGGCGACCCCGCGCCAGGACGGGGTGGCGAGCCCCTCGCCCTTGAAATCGCACCCGATGACCAGCCCAAAGCCCGATCGGAAGCCGGCCAAAGCCGGCAGGCAGCAGGGCTTCGGCACGCTTCCGGTGTTTGCTCTATGTGCAGCCTGCTTCTTCGCCGGGCGCTTCCTCACACTCCCTGGACAGCTCCCATCGTCGGGCAGCGGGGTGAGTGTCTGGGGAACACCCTGTGCGCCGCCGCCGCCGCCACCGCCTGCGCCTGCTGGTGCTTTGCAAGGCCTGTTGCTGCCATCGTATGTCACTCAGCCGCCCTGCTGCTCGATTGATCATTGCAGCCCACTGTGGTGGATGAGCCCAAGGCCCCTGGCTCCCCGGCTGAGCGGCGATCAGCCCTGGAAACCGAGGGCGGCGGCGTGCCGGTGGCGCAGCAGCGAGCCCCGCTGACCGCGGTGCGTGGTTGATGTGGAAATGGGAGGGCAGGTTGTTTGTTGTCTGGATGCAGGCTCACAGTTTACATGCACAGTTTGCATGTGAAACACACCCATACTAAGCGTGCCAAGGTGTACCGCCAGCCCAGCCCGTGCAACTGATCAACCGCTCCCTTCTCCTCTGGCAGGGAGAGTACAACAGCGCAGAGGAGGCGTTGGATGCAACAGGCTGGCTGGCAGACCGGCCGCCGCAGGCGCACGGCGAGACGGGGCACGCTTTCTACACTGTGCAGGTAGGGGGAATTGTGCCAGAGGTGCTCTGAAGGCCGTCAGCAGGCGGCGCGGCTGGTGTGGGCTGCGCAGGGGAGCAGCCTTTGTGGCTGGCTGCTGCTGCCATGCTACGGCCTGCAGGGCGCCTGTTTGCAACGCATGCTTTGCATTGCTTTGCATGGCTGCCGCCGAGCTTGTATGCAAGCAGTGGGGACAGCGCCCTGCTGCACATGTATTGCCCACACAGCTGCAGGCCCAGCTGCTGCATGCATTCCCTGACCATGCATCACCTTCTTTCCACATGCCCATGAGCCGCCGCTGCCCCCCCGCTCCCACCTGCCGCAGCCCATGCAGCTGCTGAGCCTGCTCCCTCGGGCCTACCTGATGCCCAAGTTCCTGGACAAGGCGCGCTGCCAGCACGTGATCGACATGGCGTCCAAGCGCCTGGCGCCCAGCGGTGGGTGGGCTACGGGGTGGGCATGGGTGTGTTGGCCGCTGGCCCCAAATGGTGCCGGCAATTCCCACCCTTCCTTGCGGCCACAGCGCATGGTTTATACTATCAGTTGAAGCAGGATTGCTGCTCGACTGGGCTCTGCCTTCTCTGCCCTATCCACAATCCAGGCCTGGCTTTCAAGAAGGGCGACACCGAGGACAGCACCCGCGATGTGCGGACCAGCAGCGGCACGTTCCTGTCGCGGGGCGAGGACCCTGCAGGGGTGCTGGCGTACATTGAGGTACGTGGGGCAGGGCAGGCGGAGAAGCGGTGCCATGGCATTGGTTGAGGGCCAAGGTGTGGCAGTTGCCTGGTGAGCTGTGGCAGCTTGCAGCTGGGTGCTGGCAGTGTGATGAAGGATGCTGTAGAGACGACTGGCGATTAATGCGAGTGTGCTGCCCAACTAACCTTGCCCATTCCAGGACAAGATTGCAGCCGTGACGATGGTCCCAGTGGGGTGAGCGAGCAACAGGCGTGGTTGGTTGCGGGCACAGCAGGCAGCGCATTACGGGGGGGCGTCTCCATGTGCATGTATGAGGTAAATGTAATGAGCACACAGGCGTGCTGCTGTGCCGCCAGCCGGCCGATCTTGCTCCAGACTGCACCCCTGCCAACCCATGTGCGTTGTTCTCCCAGGCACGGCGAGCCGTTCAACGTGCTTCGCTACGAACTGGACCAGCATTACGACTCTCACTACGATTCCTTCGGTGGGCAGCTTATTTTGCAGCGCTTCTGCCGTCTGTGCCATGCTGCGTGCGATGTGAGGGGGTGCAGATTTTGGTGGCCCTTTTCTGGCTGCTGCATGCAGCGTGCTGTATGCTGAAGATGGCCTCCAGTGCAGCTAGCTGCGCACCAATGTGTTGCATGCACCATGGCCTCCCCGTGCAGCCGAGGAGGATTACGGGCCTCAGGCCAGCCAGCGGGTGAGCCTGCTACCCTGCTGACGCTGTGCATCATGCTTACGCTGGCCATGCTTCTGATTGCCACGCTGCTCTGGACAGGAGCACTTGTTGCCTGCATGCTGTAATGCTGCTGGGCGGGTCGGAGTCTCACGGCTGCGCTGCACCCGCTTCCATCGCTGCCACCAAGGTTCAGTCCCCACCATGACCACTGCTGCCACTGCTGCCGCTGACCTCCTGCTCTTCACCGCCGCCAACCCCACTGCCCTGCTGTGCCGCAGATTGCAACTGTGCTGGTGTACTTGGCTGATGTGGAAGATGGCGGTGAGACGTCTTTCCTGCTTGAGGGCAAGGATGGCCTTGCGCGGCTGGCCACTATCGACTACAAGGCCTGTGACACTGGCATCAAGGTGGGTTGGACAGGGTTTGTGGGGCGTGTGGGCCTCACTAGAAGGAATTGAGGAACAGGGCTGGTTTACCCGAGTTGGTGTGTGCATGTGTGCATGCTGCCTTGACCCGCTATCATAACCTCCAGGAAAAGACCATGCAGGATGCACTGCTCTTGCACCTCATGCATGCCAACACCCCAACACCCCAGCTTGCGTGCTGCCCTCCGCACCATGTGCCCAGGTCAAGCCCAAGCAGGGCGATGCGCTGCTGTTCTGGAACACGCACGTGAATGGCACCATCGACAAGCACTCGCTGCACGGCGGCTGCCCCGTGGTGGCCGGCACGAAATGGGCGATGACAAAATGGTGAGTTTTTTTTTGTGGCTTTCGGGCATCACTGGAATGCACCTATTGTGCAGTGCTGAGATGTGGGATGGCGCCATGCATTGATGCGCGCCAGCCGGCCATGCACCGGGCCTCGAACCTGTTGGCTTTCTTCCAACTGCCGCAGGATACGGAACAAGTGCTTCGGCGGCGCCTGCTGAGACGCGCGGCTGCGGCTGCCCAATGGTGGGCGCCTGGGCAACCGCTAGTGAATGAGTTCAGGGCAGCAGCTTGTTCATCGTGCGCTTCACGTGAATTTCCTAGAATGAGCGGCTGTCTAGCATGTAAGCCAAAATGTGGCGCCATTGGCACGGGCTTCTCGCATCGCATCGCCATGAGGCAGCTGTGGCGGCAGCGCAAGCGGTGGGCGGTGCGGCCTCCTCCGCCCAGCCAATGGGCATAGCTCGATGCCTTGAGGTTACCTACCATGACGATTAATGCTGCAGCAGGGGTAGGGTTTGCAGGCCCTGCCGCACATGCCGCAGCGCAGCAGCGCCGCCGCCCATGAGCCTCTGCCCGCCGTCCAGCGGCGGCGTCCACCACTCCAGCCTCCATAGCAGCAACCATGGCCGCCGCCTCAGTCAGCAGCGCCCTGGAGCGCATGGGACAGAGCCTTGGACGCTTCCCAGAGGCAGGGTTCGAGCAGGCCTTGCACAGTGTTCAAGAGCTGCAGCGAACGCTGGATGCATCAGACCTGAGCGAGCTTCAAACCACCCGCAGGCTGGACAGGTGAGGGCCGAGCCCTCCAGCAGCGCCTCCCGCCGCTTGCCCGCACCGCCCTTGTCACCCACCCTCCCAACCTCGCTTGCCGTTGCCGCAGCGCCCTGCTAGGCGCGGCGCAGCAGCTGGTGACGTTGGGTGATGCGCTGAGCCGCGGCAACGCGCTTTCCGCAGCGGCCATGCATCGGCGGCAGAGCTGCTTTGGGTGCAAGCGCCTTTGAAGGCAGCCCGCATGCTTGCGCGGCTGTGCATGGCGCTGCAACCGCCGAGCAGCGAGCTGATGCCAATAGCAAGCGCAGTGGTGCAATTTGTGCTGCATGTGGGCCGGCCCGCGCTAGCCACTGCACTGGCTGCTGCCGCCACCGGAGCTGAGCCTTCACCAGCTGCACAGCAGAACATTTGGGCCTTTGTCGAACCGCAACATAGCGCCCTGTTCTGCTTCTTTTACGCGTCCATCAGCTGGCAGTTTGACCTGCAGCAGCTAGCCAGCACGGCCCTGCAGCCACACGCGCTTTTGGCCTGGCTCGCCACTGTTTCGGATGCGTTGAGCAGAATCGACATGGGTGAGTGCCAGGGAAGCCGAAGGAAAGGGACGAAAGGGAGAGGAGGGGAGCCTGGCCATGCTCAGCATCCCCCCTTACCAGCTGCCCCGCAGGCTACACGGCAAACCTGGTTGAGGCTTACCTGGTAATAATGAACATACTGCTGCATGCCCCAGCCTGCCAGCCACAGGCTGCTGCCCTGGCGGACAGCCCCCGTGCCCAGAGAGCCATCGTCGGCTTCATTGCCAGCCGTGGCTTGCCAGCCCTGGTGGCCGGTTTCCTGGCAGGCTGTGAGCCAGATGTTGCAGTAGAATGCGCTACTATCAAAGTTCTGGCCAACATCCTGCAGCATGCCAGCCTGGAGCAGGCTCTCGCCCGCCAGCTGTGCAGCCCTGGAGGGGCAGCGGTCGTACGGTTGGCTGGGCAGCTCTGCAGCAAGGTGCCGCCTAGCCAGCCTGCTGGGTGGAATCGGGAGCACTATTTGGGCCTGCATGCAGACACGCTCGGGCTGTGCTGCCTTCTGGCTGCTGCCATGCACGACCGACCTGGCGCAGCAGATCGCAGTGCAGCGCAGCATGCGGCGCTCCGCACTGAGCAGCTTGCGGCTGCTCGCGAGCTGGTGCACACACTGCCGCAGCTGGCGCGGTCGCTGCAGGCCCTTACCAGTGCTGGCACACAGCCAGACCAGCTGCTGATAATGTATGCGCATCTTGGCGATGCGCTCAGCCTGCTGTCGTGTGTGCACTCTGCTGTCCTTGGCGCGGCGGACATCCAGCTCAGCATCACCAGCCAGGCAGACATTGATGACTGGCTGGCAGCTTGCGAGGCAGCTGCACGGCTGGTCCACATGGCGGCACAGCTGCGACAGCGCCTGTCCGCAGCACCGACAGCCTTAGGCGCAGCAACAGATGGCTCCATCGCTGTGCTGGATAAGGCTGTTGGAGCCCTGCTGCTGAACGTGTGGTTTCAGGGGACTCAGCTAATGATCAGGACAGAGCAGCAGCCAGCAATGCTCAAGCGCATTTGGTGGCTCCACTTGTGTGGATGCCGCGTGCTGCATGCCACACTGGCACAGTTGCCTGCCACTGGCCTGCAAGCCTTGATCGAAGGACTGCACTGTCTAGTGGCCGCTGCCCAGTGCCCTGAGACTGACGACGGCGGCGACAGGTAAGGCGGCACTGCAAGCAGCAACGCGTATTATCCCCAGGGCTGCTTTAGACTCTACTCTAATGTTTGCAACGCCGAACCCTCTGCTGCAGGCGCTGCCGGCGTGCGCTTTGCCTGGCACACTGGCACGCAGTGACAGCTGCTCAAGCCGAGCTGCAGACCCGCAGTACGGCAGCGTCGGCGCAATTTACGTACCACCACGGCTTAGTCACTGCTCTGTCCCTAGTGTGCGCTGACCTGCCGGAGCTCCTGGCTGCTGATCAGCAGCTCCCGGCTTGCCTGGCATCAGCGGTGGACTTACTGGGCCAGGCAAGCTTGTCATGCAGGCTCACTGGGTGGCGGAGCCTCTTGATTTGGCTGGCCTGACTTGCTGCTCCACGGCACTCTGGTTTGCGCACTGCCAGGTAGACCTCTGATCAGCGCTGCTCATGCTGCATCACCCTGCCCAGCTTCCTGTGTTGTGGATGCAGGAGCGGTGTCGCCATGAGCTGCCCCGTCTCATGCTTGTTGCGAATGGCTGCCCCAGTGTGGCGTTGGCTGTCGCCAGCAATGGACTGCTGCCCAAGTGCTTCGCCTCTTGCCGTGACGACCATGTGAGGACAAGTGGCTGCACCGGGCTGGCTGTGAGGAATGAACTTTGACTGCTGGGGTTCAACTTGAAGTTCACGCTGACCAGCATGATGTGAGTGTCCAATCAAGCGCGTGTCTGACGCGTAGATGACTGGTTTTGGCTTTCCGACTTGATTACCTTCCACGGCATGCCATTCCGTGTGGTTGCAGCCCGCGATGGAACTCTTGGGCACCTTTTGTTTCACGCTCGCGGCTGCAGCTGTGGGTGAAATTGAGACTTTGCAGCAGCGAGGCGAAGCAGCACTGCTGATTCCAGCCTGTGAGGCAGCTTGTGAAGTGTTATTGGATCAGTTCCACAGCTTGGCGTGGCAGGAGGCACCAGCGGCGGATGAGCTGCAGCAGCTGTTCGATGCAGCCGGCCGGCTGGTGGCAGCCGTGCAGCAGCACTGGGCGGAGCCGGCCCAGCAGGCGCGGCACCGGCTGGCACTGACGCAGGTGGCGGCGGCGCGCTGCTGCGCCTACCTGCGCTGCACCAATGTGGAGCAGCGGGGCGGGCCGGCTGCCGGCGAGGGCGAGGGGAGCAAGAAGTGCAGGTGGTGTGTGTGTTATGGCGTCTGTGCATTGAATTCACCGGAGCAGCTGGTGCATTGTGGAGCGGCTGGTGCGCGGCAGCTCCTGCTCATGCTGCACCCCACGTCTCTCTCCCAGCCACTGTGATTGTTTCTACCTTCCAACTTCCTTGGCCTCCCATGCAGTGCCTGCCGGTCAGTTTGGTACTGCAGCACCGCCTGCTCGCACGCCGACTGGCTGGAGGGCGGGCACCGCCGCGTGTGCCGGGCGCTGGCGGAGGCCAGGAGGCAGGCCAAGGAGCGGCAGCAGGCAGCGGCGGCAGCCGCGCCGCAGCAGCATGGGTGAACAGAGACGCCGCACAACAGCAGGCACAAGCGTGCAGCTGGAACAGCCAATCTTCCTTTCAAATCTTTTAAGTGTGTCAACTCTCGCTCTCTCACAGACAGAAACCGGAATGGAAGACGCAAATTGAGACCAAAACACAGAAAGTCAGGCAGTCCTGCAGTTCTACGGCAAATCAAACCGAATGTTAATGGATGGGTTGGTGGAAAAAACACATGATGACGCGCATGGGCAGAACCCGCTCCTCGCTCAATTAGCCAGCGGGGCTGGCACCCTAACCAAGCCAGCAGCTGCACGTCTGCATGTGCAGCTGCCACCGCATGCTGTCGCTGGGGCCTCAGCTGTCATTCCCAGCAGCGTAACCCAATTGGTGGGCAAGCATCCGCCAGTGCCTCAGTCCCACACTTTGCACTCGTCCGCCCCCGGGTTTTCCTTGCAGTACACATCCTGCCGCTCCGCCTCAAGAGGGTCAGCCACCTGGGTGGGCGGGGTGGGAAGGGCAAGCAGCAGCAGATGGACTCAATGCCCTGCTGCTGCTGGAAAACTGGCCGAGCAAAACAGCAATAACGCCCTCGCGCTCTGCCATGTCTGCATGCTGTGTACACACGTGCAACTGCTCCTACAGCTCAGCGGCGTAAATTGTATGTAATAGTCAACGAGTGCCACCCAAGCGACACCAAAGCACTACCCCACCTTGGCCTTGGCAATGTCGACCGCTTCAGCTGCAGCAGCCACGGCAGCAGGGAAGATGCGGGGCGGCAGCCCCGCGCTCTCAACCGCGGCAGCGGCTGAAGCGGGGGTGGAGTGGGGCACCTGCGGTGGGCATGTGCAATGCGAACCATTCACAATAGGGCTAATGATATCTCTGATTGAAGATAGAGCTAATGACATCCAGTCCAGTTGGTGGCCATTGCAGAATGGCAGCAAAAGGCATGGCTGCATGGCCCTTGATGTGACCAGCAAGCCAGCAACCTAGCCAGCGCAGGGAGCACAGGCAGCACAGGCAGCCACGCTGCCTAACGACACAAGGCAATTAGTGCAGTTGTCGCAGCCAACCAGCGCCACCATTCATCCTGCTGGATGGATGGGATGCTGCGTCCGCCCCGCCCACCTGTTCCTTCTTCGCAGCTGCCGCCGCTGCGGCCGCCTCCTTTTTAGCGGCGTACATCTCCCAGGCGATGGGCAGCAGGGAGACGAGCACGATGCCCAGCACCACAAGGCTGAAGTTCTCGTGCACCGCTGGCACGTTGCCAAAGGCAAAGCCGGCGCCTGGCGGGCAGGTGGATGGGCAGGGAGGAAAGAGAGGTGTGGTGAGGTGGGGTTGGTGACCTACATGGCTACGTGCTTGCGGCGCCCGGCATTGCACGCAACGCAGCCCACAGAAACTTGCACCGCAGCAGCGCAGCCCAGCCTCAGTGCATGGCATGCCCACCGCAGCAGAGCGCGGCTGGCCGCCACACATTATACTGGACCGCTTGCCCACGCAACCGGCATGCTGCCGGCACAGCAAGGCGCGCTCACCCACGCAGACGAGGGTCCACAGCACGGCCCCCGCCACATTGTACAGGCCAAACTGGGCATAGGGCATGGATCCCACGCCCGCCACGAATGGCGCAAACGTTCGCACGATGGGCACAAAGCGGGCCAGCACCACTGCGGGCATGTGGGTGGGTGGGGTGGGGCGAGGCGGGTGGGCAAGCGTGCTGGGGTCCAGGCTTGGGCACCCACCCGTCAACCAACCCCACAAAGCATGGTCGTGTGGCTCGGCCGCCTTGCCGTATTACTTACCTGTGAACTAGCTGTCTTTTGGGCATGTTGACTGCTCACCAAGGCTCACCAACATACATTGTGCAAGCACACACCAGCGCGCACCTGTCTTGCCGCCATACTTGGCATAAAATTCCTCCGTCTTGGCAATGTGCTCCCTCTTCAGCAGCTTCGAGTTGAGCGCAGCGGAGCCCAGCTTGTTGCCCACTGCAGGGGGTGGTTGGGATTGGGGCGGGTGAGGCGTGGGCTGAGGGCAGCTTGCTGCCAGCGGCAGCCGCAGGGAAGCTTGCAGGCGGAAGCGACAGCTAACCCTGTCTGGTAAACAGCAGCTAAAGAGCTGCTCCTCACCAGCGTAGTTGACGGCATCTCCCAGCGTCGCCGCCACGATGTAGCAGCCCATGAGCAGCGGCAGGTTCAGCTTGCCCAGGGCCGCCAGAGCACCAGTGGCAAACAGCAGGGAGTCGCCCGGCAGGAAGGGTGTGACCACCAGGCCTGCGCAGGGGAAAATACAGCTTGGGTCGGGGATCGGGAGGATTGCGGGACATGCTGTGCAAGCAGTCGGCATAACACACAGGCCACCCAGGCTGCGCAACTTAGTCCGGGCGGCAGCGTGCCCATGAGTGCACGGCTTAGCGAACGATCCGCAGCTGCAACGCCAAACGGAAAGGACGCCAGCCACCCAGATTGCGCACACACGCACCTGTCTCGGCAAACACGATGGCAAACAGGATCCAGTAGGTGGTCGCGCCGTACCTGCGCAAACACACATGTGCATTGCAAGTGGAGTGAGGAGCGATGGCAGATGGGCAGGAAGTCCGGCTTAGGCAGCCAGCGGGCTCATGCTGAGTTGGACAGCAGGACTGGACTGACCGCATGGCGGCCATGTTGATTCCAGCAACGACAGCAGGGCTCACGCCCCACTTGCAAGCCACCACACCCAGCTCTCACTTAGCCACAATCTCTCCAAGGTGCACATCCAGGTGCAGCACCCAGCTGAGCGCCGACTTGGCCAGGGCCGCAAACCCGCCGTTGCTGCTGCTGGCAGCGCTGCCGCTGGCTGCTGCAGCGGCCGCCTGTGCGGCCGACGGCAGCAGCGCAGCGAGCAGCCCGCATGCCGCAACGCCCGCCAGCACACGCGGCTGCAGCAGGCGTGCGAGCAGCGCCTGCAGCCCTGTTGGCCGGTCTGCAAGCTGCTGCTGCTGCTGCTTGTGCTGCGGCTGCTCAGGCTGGGGCTGCGTGCCAGGGGAGGCTGCCGCAAGCGGCTGTGCAGCGGGTCGGCGTCGTGCTGCCGCTGGTGAGCGGAGGCTCCTCTGTAGCGGCAGGTGCTGTGAGGGCCGCCGGAGCGCCATCGCCGGCAGCCTCACTGCTGCACAGGTCGCCATGGCTGCCCGGGGAAGGACGAGCCGCCTGGAGGGCGCCGCTGGGGTTGCTGGAAGGCGGCTCGTTGCAGAGGGCAGCGCTGGAGGACAGCTGCGGTGTCGATCGGCTTGCTGAAGTTCAATGATGCAACGGGCAGGCGTTGGGGCCGCCGATCGCCTCCCCTCATGCAGCCCTCCTGCCCGCAGCAGCGCAGCAGCCCGCGAACACACGCAATGTGAGTGGGCCAGCAATGCGACAGTGTGAACTGACAGGCCCGACAGTGCCGCCTGAGCTTCACAGCCGCTGCCGCTGCCGAGCGGTCGCCGCCTAATGCGTGGCCCCACGCAGCGTCCTGCGCATACACTTACAAGCAAACCATCATGGGCATGCGGGAGACCACACCACAAAAATATAAGGAAAACAACGGCTGCTGAACCAGCACAAAGTGACAGCACCGCCAGCGCCACGCCGCTTCTGCCGTCCAGCAGCGACCCTGCCCATGTTTGGCAGCTGCAATTGCTCCCGGATGACTTAGGCATGCTGGTAACGTGTGGCATACATTCAGCCAACATCAGACGAAGGTCTAGCACTTGCCCTGCCGATCTCATCACCTGCGCCCAACCCGCAAGCGGCGCCCATTGTCGAGCGGCTCAGCGCAGCGCGGCACAGCGGGGCTGTGCAATCCTGCTAGGAGGCGTCCGATTGAGCGTCCCGCTCGTCCTGCAAGCTCACGGTGCAGCAATTAACATCATAAAACCCAGCGGGGCGGGGCAGCGAGCCGGCCGGGGCTTGAGCGTTTCGCCCACCCCGACTGCCGGCGCCTGCGGCGCCCACCGATCCACCTTTCACCCACTGAACTTCTTTCAGCTCAGTGAGCGTGCTTGCAAGCGGCCGGCAGCAGCGCCCCGTCTCTCGCTCGGACGACCGAGCCGCAGGTGGGCTGGCTGGAATTCCCACAAGCGCCAAGACATTCTAACGAGCGATGGGTCCGCTGTGAAACAGGCAGGCGGGCCAATGCGCCTCTGCAATGCGATTGCCGCACCGTGGCCGTTGGCGGCCCCATGTGCGCACCCGTGCCGCCACCTGACGCGCTCGAGCTGCGCTGCTCGTTGCAGGCCAAATGGAGGCGCTGGGTGCTCAGCCAGCTGCTGCGGCAGTGAAGGAGGTCAAATGGGCCAAGGGCCTCACTCTGAACTCCCGGGGCGACCTGTGGAACATGGCATTCCAGGTGCGTGCGTGTCTGCAACCGTGCAACCCTTGCAGTACAGCTGAACCTGCCCTGTTTGGCCAACAAACCCAGCCCGCAAGCTCAAGTACGTCGTTTGCTTAATCTGCTAACAATTCGCAGATTCGCGGCAAGCGGCACGCTTTCAGCCTGCGGTGCAGCCAGGCCGAGGCGGCTGTCGCCTTTGATCTGGGCTGCTACTGGGCGCATGCGGCCAAGGGCAACAACCCAGAGGGCAGCACGCGGTACAACTTTGGTGGTGCGTCGCTCTCATGTTGTGGCAATTTGTTGGGGAGCACGGGCTGGCAACCTGTCTGTGGCGGTGCCTCTGCTCGTGCGGCCGATGTGTGCTGCCTGCACACCCCGGTATGCAGCTGCTATGTCGCCATATCCTGCTGTCATGCCAGGCTGCACATGTGTAGTTATGGATGCGGACTTCACCGCTACACCTGCTCCTCTGTATGTGCAGTGGCGTGGTTCCCTCGCACCCTACTGGCCGAGCTGCTGGCCCTGCCCGACTGGACGGCCGTCAAGGCCAGCCTGACGCACATGCTCAGCCTGGGCATGCTGCGCCAGCTCGTGCCCTTTGGTGAGCGCCTTCTTGCCGAACTTCAGCAGGGTGCTTGCGAATAGTCTAGCGGAGCTGGGCAGCAGGGTGAATGCATGGGCTGAATACTGGGCTGAACTTCGCAGCATGCCACCGCTCATCACCTGCTCCCGTCCCGCCGCGCTGCTGCAGAGGGCGCGGCGCGACGCTACAGCGTGGCGCCGGCAGATGGCGGGCGCTCTCAGTCTGGGCTGGAGATGTGTGTGAATGCTCGGGGTGTGCACTTCTTCCGCTGCAGGCAAGCCGTGAGGCCACTGGGCGGGTTGACCTAGTAGGCGGGGCAGAGACAGCAAGTGTTTGCGTTCAGTGCAGGAAGTCATGCCGGCTTGCCTGGAATCACACATATGCAGCAAATCCTGCTCATCCCCTGCTTTATTCATCTGGCTTTCTATGCAGTGGGTGGACGTGCGTTCCAGCAGACGATGTCCACAGCTTTGGCTCCCGCGGCCCGCTGGTGCAGCTGACCTACACCCCGCCGCCCACTGGAGGGTGCGCTGGTTGCGGGCAGACCTGCAACGCTTTTGGCTGGAACCGGCTGGTTCACAAGGCGGTCTTATAGCAGATGCACGCTTGATCAAAAGCCCTGCACTTGGTGTGCAAGCTCTGCATCACCAGCTGATCATCCCAAGCTAAGTGTGCCTCACTTTGCCGCTCCCGCAGTCCCGGCCGGCCAAAGCCTGCCACAACAGTGGTGCTCAGCTGTGACACAGCAGCGGCAGCGGCAGAGCTGTACTCGCAGCTGCAGGAGGCTGCTGCCCTGCGCACAGAGGCAGGCCTGCCGGCAGCGCAGGACCTAGGGGCAGCTTTTGCCCTGCCTCTGGGCGGCAATCTGCATGGCAGCGGTGTGCAGGCGCGGCCGGGGCGAGCGGGTGTGGCAGCGGCAGCTCGAGCAGACCTGCTGCTCAGCCAGGAGGAGGGGCAGGCTGGCGAGGACGATAGCCAGGCCTGCAGCACGCAGGACAGCGCAGCAGCAGCGGCGGCGGAGCTTGACGATGACCCCAGGTGCGCGGCAATATCTGCACGTTCGCCTGGCTCCAACTCGATTGTGTGCTGGGCCAGCAATGGATGCAGTTCAGCGTCTGCATCGTGCTCACCCGCTCTGCCTGCATCATAGATGTGCTGTGGCTGCCTCCTGAAGATCTTTCAACGCCCTTTCATTGCAGCTTGGAGGAGCTGGCGCTGTTCACGGAGTTTGCTGAGCTGGCGCGCTCAGCCAGCGGCTGCGGCACACATGGCAGCGGCTGCGGCGCCACCACCGAGGGGGCTGCCGGCAGCTGCCCGGCATTGGATGTGAAGCGGGAGCCGGCAGCAGAGGGGGCAGCAACAGTGAAAGCGGAGCTTGAAACAGTCGAGGCAGAGCCAGGCAGCCCTCTGGGGGTTGCTCCAAAGTCGCCAGCAGCACGGCCAGGGGCAGACCTCGCTGCCGCCAGCTCACGCAGTAGCATGGATGGCGGCTGCAGCAGCGTGGGGCTGGATGCGGCCGTGCAGCGGCAGGGCAGTGAGGCCGGCAGCAGCGAGGCGCAGCAGCAAGGGGCTTTGTCCCCACCGAGGCACCAGGAGCCGGCAGATGAGGGGCCTGCCTGCAAGAAGCAGCGGCTTGAGCAGGCAAGCCCAGCCCCCGGTTGCCAGCAGCCGCAGCAGGTGCAGCCAACAGCGGTGCCGGCGTGGGTGCCTCCCCAGCACGGCATGCAGCACGCAGCACAGCAGGTGCCTTTGGCAGCCATGCCTGTGGCAGCGCTGCCGCCTGCCATGCTGCAGCACATGGCCGCCTTGCAGCAGCAGGCGGCAGCAGCACACATTGCAGCAGCAGCAGCAGCCGGCAGTGCGGCAACGTCGCCTACAGCAGGCGGCATACCAGCAGCTGCAGCGGGTGCAGCGGTGCCCATGCCCATGCCATGCTTTGCCATGCCGCCTGTGGCTGGCATGGTCCCAGTGATGCTGCCGCCGGCTGTAGCCGTAGCCATGCAGCGGCAGCTGGCATGCGCTGTCCCAACGATGGTGCCTGCAGCGGCTGCGCCCTGGGCTTCCAAAGCAGCTGCCCCGCCTGCGCAAGGAACTGCGGAGCACAAGTAGCCACTGCAATTCTTCCTGTACAACCCTAATTCGTTCACTTGCCTGAAATTTTGTTGCATGCATCCTGAGTGCATTGTTGCATGCAGATTCTTTGACTGGCATTTCAGTCGTACTCTGTACAGATTGGCACAATCAACTGCTGGACACTGTGCAAGGTGCACGGGGAGCCGCGCTCGGTGCTAGTGCCACGCTGTTCGGCTGCATGTTGTGCAGCAGTTGCTGCTGCTCAGGACTTGTTTGTTCTTTTGGAGCTGCATGGTTCACGCCTGTCCGTCTTCAGGGCATTGGTGAACTCAACCCGTGCCGCCGCATGATGCTGCCCGCTGAGCCGCCGGCGGCGGACGGCGGTGCCACCGGTGGCATGTTGGGCGAAGGCTTGGCAGCACATGCTTGCATCTAAACATTCCCAGCGTTTTCCGTGTCCTCAGTGGCCGCGCGAGGCTGCCACGGCGCCCGCCTTTTGGCGCACCTCCTGACGCGGCCCTTGTTGAGCCTCAGCTCTGCACAGCCCCGTCGGGCGACCAGACAGCTTCCGTCAGCTGCGCTCCCGGACGTCGCCGACGGCATGGCGGCCACCGCCGCTGCCGCTCCTGCCGCCGCCGCTGTCGACGCCACGCGCAGCCAGCTAGCAGACTTTACGATCCTGAAAGAGCTGGGCCGCGGAACGTGTAAGTGAGGGGCTAAAAATTTAATGAGGGGCTCAGCAACCTACGTGAGTTCCCTGTAGGTTCTCGCTGCTCCCTCCACTTGCCGCCATCTGCCGCCCCTGCCGCAGTTGGGGCTGTGCTGCTGGCACGCCGCACGCAGGATGGCCAGCTGTACGCGCTGAAGCAGGTGCAGCTGAGCAACCGCAGTGCGCGCGAGCAGCTGGAGGCGGTGCGGGAGGCGCAGGTGAGCTGCCAGCTGGTCGACGGCGTTATGCCTTCCTGCTGGTGCTGCTTGCTTCCCCATGCATCGCTGCTCATGCCGGTGCTCTTTGCCACCTGCTTGCCTGCCACCTCTGCCCTTTGTCCATCTGCAGCTGCTGGCTTCGCTGGATAGTCAATACATCACCAAGTACTATGACAGCTTCCTGCACGAGGGCTGCCTGTACATCTGCATGGAGAACGCGCCCAGCGGCAGGTACGCTGGGCTGCAGTTGCTGTGGTCGAAGCCGTGCACACTTGCTGGTTGGGAGCCGGCTGGCTGCAGTCCACCCTGCTCATATTTCAGTACCGTCCTGTGGCATGACAGACCACCACATTGGCGCATGTGGCCATGCATCATCGCACTACGCATAGTTGAGCACACACCTCATACAGCGCTCCTGCTTCATGCCCCGCCGCGCAGCCTGCACGCCGCCATCCGTGCCACGCCGCGGCCGCTGCCTGAGGAGGCCATCTGGCGCGTGCTGCTGCACGTCACGCTGGCCCTGCACCACATGCATGCCAGGCAAGCAGGACCGGCACGGATCATCCTGTTAGGATGTGTGCAACGGCATGCCAAAGAGGGAGGCGGCAGGCAGTGCCCAGCTTGGCTCAGGCACAGCGTGACACTGACGCCTGACCCTGCGCCCATGCCTCCCTGCATCGCCTTGCAGGCGCATGCTGCACCGGGACGTCAAGACTTTGAACATCTTTCTTGGAGGCCCGCTGGATCAGCCGGGCCAGCTGCCGGCCATCAAGCTGGGTGACGTGGGTGAGCCAAGGGGGTGCAGATCGAAGACTGTGTGGCCTTGGCGGCTGATGTACGTGTGTGCAGCGTGCAGGCAGGTTTTGATGAAGCAGTGTGCATGTACATCTGCTGTGGCCATGGCCGTGTCAGCAAGAGACCCAAACTGCCCCCTTGCCTCCCTGCACCTGGTACACCTGCAGGCGTGAGCAAGGTGCGGCAGCTGGCGGCAGATGAGCGGTCTGGCTTGCACTGCCCTGGCCACGTCGCTTGCGTCGCATGCTGAGCTTGCAGCACAATGCAGCCCGCTGCATTGCAGTGGCCATGCCATGCCCAGCCAGCTGGCTTGTCCATGTGATCCCTCCGGCCCGCCTGCTCCGCAGGTGCTGGACGAGGGGCGCAACCACGCCTCCACATTCCTGGGCACGCCACTGTACCTCAGCCCCGAGATGTGCAACGTAGGGGCAGCCCCGCTGGGGCAGCATTGCTGCACGGCGTGCACCTGCTGAGCGGCTGGAAAGCTGCAGCTGGGGTAGCTTGCGAGCTGTGTTATGCAACGTGCGTGAATGGGTCCATGGCAGACATTCATGCACCCAGTGTTTCTACTGCTGCGCTGCAGGAGCTGCCGTACGACTCAAAAAGCGACATCTGGGCTCTGGGCGTGGTGCTGTATGAGTGTGCCATGCGGCGCCACCCCTTTGAAGCCAAGTCTCAGGTGGGTGCTGGCTCAATGCAGTTGGGTTCTGAGTTGATTTGTGCAGTCAGCAGCACTGCTGCTGTGTACTGGTCTGGTGTTTCCGGCATGGCACACAAACTCTGGTTTAACAGCACCCGCATGCCGCTCTCCAGCTCTCTTTCGGCGGCGTGGCATCTTTGCTTGGGTCGCGCACATGAACACCGGCCTCCTGCCGTTCTATCCCGTTCTGCAGCCGAGCCTCATTCTGAAAATTCTGCGGGGCCGGTTTGACCCTGTGCTGGGACTGAGTGCGGAGCTGACCAGCATCATCAACCGCTGCCTGTCCCAGGCAAGGCACTTGTGTTGAAGGGGCAGTATGGTCTTGTCCTGCTCTGCGGCAGGCGTTTTAGTAGGACTCTTGCACCATGCGTCTCGTGAAGCAGCTCATGCCTGTGTACCTGCTTCCTCTTCCCGCACCAGGCGGCGGCGCGGCGCCCCAGCGCAGAGCGCCTGCTCAGTCTGCCGGCGGTGCGGGCCAAGGCGGCTGAGCTTGGGATCGAGCTGCCACCTGTGCAGCTGCCGCTGGCGCCCGCAGCCGGTACGCCAGGGCCCACACCAGCCCTTGGCGAGGGGCGGCGCGTCACGGCAGCCCACGCCGGCAAGGGCGGCAGGGTGGCGGCTGTAGCGCCGCCCCTGGCACGGCCGCTGCGGCGGGCATCCTGCCCCGACGGCGGCCCAGATGGGCCTGCGCCGGAGCAGCACCCACCAGCCCGTCGGGTGACGGTGCAGGAGCGGCGCAAGCCGCCGCTGCCACCTGCGGCTGTGCCGCAGCGGCGGCGCACCGTGCAGGCAGGCGCGGTAGCCGAGCGGGCACCCTCCCCGCCCAAGCAGCCGCGCGGTGCTGCCGCCGCTGCGGGCCCAGCTCCAGTACAGCAATTGGCAAACAGCCTGGAGGATGCCCATGAGCCGCTCGTTCAGGCGCCGCCAGCTGCTGCTGCAGCAGCGACAGGTTTGATTGCTGCGCCTGCACAGCCGGGGCAGGTGGGCGGCAGCCCCGGTGCAGCCAAGCCAGCTGCACTGAAGGTGACACATTTCAGCGTGCAGCGGCACCTGAGCAGCATGGGCTCGGCTGCAAGGGAGTGGCTGCAGCAGCGCAACGGCAGCGGCAGCGGCAGCGGCAGCGGCAGCGGGGCTGCGGACGGCGTTGTGGAGCTGGAGGTGCAGCGCAGCGCAAAATCCGACAGCACCCTGCTGGCTTTGGGTGCTCACCGTGCGGCCGTGGCAGCGGTGCACTGCCCAGTGGTTGATGCCACCGAGGGCTCAGCCGCCGATGAAGCCGCCAACCCTGCTGCCCAGCTGCGCCAGCGCTGCGCCGCACTGCTGGGTTCAGAGGAGCGCTGCGCACAGCTGCTTGCGCTAGCCAAAGCGGCGGCGGCGGCGGAGCAAGGCGGCGGCGGCGGGAGCGACGGCGGCGGGAACTCCGGCCCCTCCATGGCCTCTCTCGGCGAGGCAGTGTACGCCGTCACTGGCAACGCCGGCAGGGCAGGAGAGACAATGTTTCTGCTAATGCGGCTGCTGGCGGCTGAGGGGTGAATTTAATTGAGGCGCTAGTATCGCCGCCCGCATGGGCGCCGCCGCATGAGCGCATGAGCGCCGCCGCCACAACAGTCCCCTGCTGGGCTCTTCAACGCTCTTTCTTGCTTTACGTGTATTCTGTTGTAACTGTGCCTTCATTGGTGGATCAACCAAGCGGTCCCCAGCTGCACTCAGCTTGAACAGACAGCCGCGCCAACTCACTGCGGCTGCCGCCCCGCCTCGCCCCTGGCACGCCTCTGCCGTTGCGCGGGGCGCAATGCGGCCGCTCGGGGTAGCCCTGGCACTGCTGCTGGCGCTGGCGGCTGTGCCGCGTGCCAGCGCCGGCCCCCTCGGTGCGTCTCTGGGCGCCTGGATCGCCGCTGCAACTTGATCGGGCCGAGGGGCGCGCGGGGGAGCGTCGGCCGATCGCCGGCACCTGCCCACCCACCGCCGTCTCGCTCCCGCCGCTGCCGCTGCTCGCATCCAACATTGCTGCGGCTGCCTTCCCTCTGTTCGCAGGCGACTTCATCGAGGGGACGGCAGTGCCCTTTGGCGGCCCTGCTGATGGCCAGGACCCGCATGTTGCCAGCGGCGGCCTGGTCTCCGGCTCCTGCGGTGGGTTGGGGCGGCGAGGGCGGAAGGCGGGGAGGCGCTCCCTGCCGCCGCTTGCATCAGTGGGTCAGCAATGGTGCACCATACTTTCGCTGCGCAGCCCCTCAAAATCATGTGGACCCCTGCGTACTGCAGGCTACGGCCAGCTGTCCCAGCAGGACTGGCCCCACTGGGCTGCTGTGGCGGTCAGTCCCTCCTCGTTCCTCTCCGCCAACGGCACCCGCCACCCGCTGCTGGGCTGCGGCGCCTGCCTCGAGCTGCGTTGCGACCCCCGCCCCAGCTTCGAGGTGCGGCGGTGTGCTACAGCTGGGTGTGGTGGATGGCCATGCTTGACCATTGATTCCTGCCAACATCGCCATTGCTTGCCCGCTCATTGTCTAGCTGACTGGGCCTCGGCCCATCGCCTCTGCACGCCGCAGGGCCGCTGCCCTGCCAACCCGGATGGCTCGAGCGTCATTGCTCTTGTGACCGACACCTGCAAGGACTGCCCTCCCAACAAGGTACGAGCTGGGCAGGCGGGTGCATGCACGCAGGGTTGGCATGAACATAGCTGGCGCTGTGTGTCTGTGGCATTTTGGCCCCCTCCATGCTGACTGCCCTCTCAACCTCCGGCTACTCCCTCCCCTCTTCCGCAGCTCACGCTGCACTACCTGGCCTTCCAGCAGAAGCTTGCAAACCCCGACCAAGGAGAGGTGCGCCTTTACTTTTGTGCGAGGAGCTGGCTTGCACTACGGCAGCTGGGTGCTTGCGGTCGGTGGCGGCACGGCGCACCAATGTGTGCATTGGCATTGTGCGCCAGTCATGGCGCCGCCTCCCCGCTTCCACCTCTCCTGCTGACCGCCACCCCCAACCCTCCCTCGCACCCGCTGCCTGCAGCTCGGCATCCGGTTCCGGCTTGTGGAGTGCCCCGTGCCTGGCAACATTGTGGCGGACATTGACACATACCGTGCAGCAGGTGGGTGCATTGGGTGCTTGCGAAGCAGGGCAATCAGCAGGGCTTGCAGTCAGCCTGCTTGTGGAGTTTCTGCAGCAGGGCGGCACCCATGCAGCGTGCGCATCGCTTGAGCACCCACGCTGCTGTGCCCCCTGCCTCCTCCCCCGCCACCGCAGCCGGCGGCTACATCCGCCTCTCCCTGGAGAATGTGGCCGGCACGGGCGCTCTGGAGTCGGTCGAGATTCGCATGTCCCCCATGGCGGTGAGCCCTGATTGTGGCGGCGGTCGGGACAGGGCGGTCGAGGCCAGGCGATGTGTGCCAGCGTGATGAGTTTGCCTGTGGTGGATGTCAAGTGGCTGTTGTGCTGTGCCTGCCCTCCCGGCACCCACCTGCGCTGCCCTTGCCCTCCTGCCCCAAACCGCAGGGCGACCGGCTGAGCCTTGCGGGCACCAGCTGGACGCGCATGACCAACTCCTGGGGCAGCAAGTGGGAGCTCTCGTGAGTGGCTTGGTGGGGAGGCTTGGCAGGCAGGGTGGTGGTGCTGCTGGAGTGAGCAAGAGGAAGCAAGCTGTGCCGTGTCGTAGCTTGCAAGTTGGCCCAGCACCCACAGGCATGGTCCGGTCTGTGCCTCTTCAGCCACCCACCACCTGCCGCCCTTCCTGCATGTGCAGCGGCCTGCCCGAGCCGCCCCTGGACATGCGCATCACTTCTGACACTGGGGAGGAGCTGGTTGCCCGGTGGGTGCTGCATGGGAGCGCAACAGTTTAGCTGGGAGAGCGCTGGGTTGGTTGGGCATGGTGGGCGCTGGCCAGTAATGCACTCATGGAACAAGTGTGTGTCCCCCAGCGCCACCCATCCTGCGCTCTGCTTCCTCACCAGCCTTCTCCTCCCCACCCCACCCTGCAGGCAAGCCATCACCCAGGCGGGCGCGACGGGCAAGCAGGCGCTGGCCGTCCAGTTCAGCACTGCCGGTGCGCCTGCTGTTGGGGAGGCCCTGCCCGATGGCTCGCGCCTCACCGGCTCAGCGCTGCTGGGCGAGCTGCAGAAGAGCGTGCTGCCCGCCAGCGAAGGCAACACCACCGCCTCTGCCGCATCCTCGGCCGCCACTGCCGCCGCCTCGCCAGCTGCCGCCCTGCCTGCGGGCATGGGGGCATGGCGAGCAGCCACAGCCGGCATCGCGCCGCTCAGTGCACCAACCACCAAACCTTGAAACCGAAGC
>VFQQ010002209.1_pt1 | contig 23028 bp, 48 predicted proteins | sample 3512341 | NCBI WGS metagenome assembly VFQQ01 (sample SAMN10412373, study PRJNA504923) | tailings metagenome | isolation source: Relicate 2 Philex TSF1 revegetated site | place: Philippines: Tuba, Benguet | collected 2017-08-29 | reverse complement strand
ATGTTTAGGGGGCCAAGAGTGGGCCAAGCAGGACCATTAAGAGGGTTGCATGGCAGGCGAGTCCTGCTGTGCGTGCCCGCTTCCCTGCCGTTTTACCTGTTGTGAAACCAAGCGTTGGGCCTGCAGCCTGTGATGCTGCTGTCGGGGCCGGCATGGCAGCAGCGCGAGCCGCGCCGCCGCTTGGGGCAGCCAGTGCGGCAGTGGTGGGAGCGACCATCTGCGCTTGGGCGACGTTGCCGGCACCGCTGCCACCAGCCAGCGGCACCCCAGTCCTCACTTGCGCAGGAGAGGCGCTAGCCGCGGCTTCAGAGTCTGCTGAGGAGGGATACGACACAATTGAGTGGTGAAGGGCGGCCAGGGAGCCTTGGAATGGAAGGTTGGCCGGCAGGTTGGCAGGGCGCTGGCGGCAGCCGGCAGCAGCGGCGGCACTGCTCTCCTGCTCTCCCCACCCAGCGCTTACAGGAGTACAGCGCGCTTGTGCAGTTGCTGTAGTCCCATAGCTCTCGGCTGCTGGAGGTCTCGGCCAGCAGCACGCGCGCGCCCCAGCCGGGGCAGCAGCACACGGCGAGCAGGGCTAGGAATAGGAGACTCCTCATCTTGTTGTGCAATCAGTGTCGTGCCGAGCAGTGAGGGCGAGTTGACGAGTGCTTTGAGGAGCCTTCACGGGCACGCTCGCGGGGGCTCATGCCGTGCCTGCCCACCTTCCTCCCTCCTGACGCAACTACAGGATGTACCATCGCTGCATGCACGTCATTTACAAGGGTGCAGGCAAAAAAAGGTCTACAGGGTGGTGGTGGGTCGAGTGGCAGCACTGGGGGCCGCACGCCTGTGCATGTTGCAAGGTTGGGGGGTCAGGTTGGTGCAGTGGAAAGGTGGCAGTCTGTCGATGGCAGTGGCAGGTCGGTCAGGGAGTCCTGAAAGCAAGCAAGTCTGTACAGAGATAAGAGCAGGAAAGCAGTACAGGTGGAAGGAGGGGAGCAAGGTTCGAGGCTAGCCAGCAAATGCGCTGGCACGCCAGGGGAGCACCAGCAGCCACTAGGCCCGGCCTCGCTTCAGCAGGGACTTTACGCCGCCTGCCGCTGCTGCCGCCTTGCCCTTGGCTGCCGCGGGCTTGCTTGCCGCTGCCGCTTTCCCCTTGCCACCTCCGCTGCGCCTAGCTGCCGCCCCGTTGGCCGCCGCTCGGTTCTCCTGGCCAGGCGAGGGCTCATCCTGCTGCTGCTGCTGCTGCTGCTGCTTGCGGCCGCCTCGCTGCTGTGGCTGCTGCTGCGGAGCCTCTGAATCCTCCTCCTCCTCTTCTGTGCCAGCCCTAAGGCGCACAGGCCCAGCCGCTGCCGCAGCCGCCGCCTTGCCAGCCGGTCCGCGGCCCTTGCTTCCAGCTGCGGCTTTGCTGGCTGGGCTGCCGCCGAGGGAAGCGTCCTCCAAATCGCTCCAGCCGCGCTCCTCCTCCTCCTCCTCCTCCTCGCCAGCCTGCTGCTGGGCGGCCGCCGCAGGGCCGGTCGCCCGGCCGCCGCCGCGCTGCTGCCGGGCGCCAGCCTCCTCCTCGCCCTCACTGCCCTCCTCCATCTGCTCTGCTGCCTCCTCCTCATCCTCATCTTCCTCCCCCGAGGATTCCGCCCGAAGCTTGCCAGCCGCCTCTGACTTGGCGCCACGCCGGGGCTGCTGCCGGGTGGGCGTGGGCGCGGGCTTGGAGCGGCCGGAAGCGCCGCGCTTCTTGCCACCTGGCAGGAGAGAACAGAGCGCAGGGAAGGCAGCTGAGAGATCAAGCTCCTTGTTGGTGCAGGTCTTGCCAACATCTGCCAGAAGCGCAGCCCCAAAATGCAACGCCTTTTGCCACTCTGCCGCATGCATCACCCCTGAGCCAAACGCCCAGCATGAATCCTCGCACCTGCAGCACCCTTCTTGTGCTTCCCGGCGGCCAGATCCGATGCCACTCCACCCGCGCTGCCCTCCGCCTGGCTGTCCTCTTCCTCCTCCTCTTCGTCCGCCTCGGCTCCTGGCCGGCCCCGGCCACCCCGCCGCTGCGCCTTGCCGCCGCCGCCAGCCACCTTGCGCTTGCGGCCGCCCTCCTCTCGCCCACCGCCGCTGCCGCGCGCTGCTGCAGTTTCCGGTGCAGGGGTGCCGCCCACAGACTCTTCTTCCTCTGACAGCAAGCAAAGGGGGCAGCAGGGCAGTGTGGAACACATGCTCAGCTAGACAGGTGGAGTGTGTTCTTGCCTATACTCCAAAACGCAGGCCAAGCTTGAGTTGCAGAGTTGCCATGCCGCACAGCCCCACTGCCCGCCCACCCCGCCAGCCCACGCTCACCTGCATCAGGCATCGCGCTGTCTCCCTCCTCGTCTGCCGCGGCCGCGGCCTTGCGTCCCCTGCTGCCCTTGCTGCCCGCTGGCTTGGAGCGCGGGCGACCGCCGGCCTTCTCGGGGCCTGGCAGGGTCTTGGCCATGAGGCTGCGAGGGTGGCAGAAAGCGGGGCAGGCAGTGCAAGGTTAATCCTTTGGATGTGGTGACAGCAAGAGGTGCTGCGCGATCCAGTCAACCCCAGGAGCAAACACAACGATGAAGGCCAGCACAGCACATCGCAACACATGCCCCGCCGCCTCACGTGCGCAGGAAGAGGTCGTTCTGCCAGAGACCAGGGCGGAAGAACGGCTCTCGGGGCAGGTCGGAGCCGTCCAGCCGCTTGGCTGCAGCAAGAGGGGCAGGGCGGGGGGTAGGCAGGATGGGGCAGCCGATGGGATGGCGCATCGGGAGGGCGCAGGGAGGTGGGGGTGCGAATCAAATAATGGGCCGGGTGCAGCAGCATGTGACTCTCCGGGCTTATCTGCAATGCAGGCTGCAGCCAAGCAGGTGCTCCATGCCACACCTGCTGCACACACAAGGCTACTTCCACCCTCTACTGCCCTGCGTCTCACCCTGCTGCTGCAGGTTGGTGGGCCGGAAGCACAGGCGCGGCAGCACGACCTGGCCGGGGAAGCGCCCCAGCTCCGGCGCCTGCTCCTTGCCCTTGAGCAGGCGGCCGCTGATGAGGCGCAGCTGCACCATGGCCAGGTCACACAGCTGGTGCGCCTCCTGCGCAAGTGGGGGGGAGAAGGCGGGGTGGCAAGGGCGTGAGCGGCATGCCCCTCCATGCCCACCACACCCGCCATGCATGGCCATGATGGCCATGCCAGCTGTGCACCGCAACCAGCCCACCTGCGTGCGCGGCTCGTCGCTGGCGTCCTCACAAAACTTAAGTGTGCGCAGCAGCTTGAGGGGGGCGGGCAGCAGGCGAGCCAGCTCGCTGGGGGAGGTGGGGTGGTCGGAGGGCACCACCAACGCCTCAAGTGCAAACTGGGAGGTGGTGGGAGGGAGGGGAAGAGCAACGGCGATGAATTGCGTGCATGTGAATCAGCAGAGGCAAGCTGTGCGCCGCCTTGCGAGTGGCACATACAAGGCCGGCCTGCAGAGTGGCACCGTGCCATCCTCCCCTGCCACAGCGGCTTGCCCCCTGCCAACGCACTGACCTGCAGCATAGCCACAAAGGGGCTGTAGGGCGTGCCGCCCTCGTACTCCTCCTGCCGCTCTTCGGGGCTGGCGGCCGCAAAGTCATCCAGCACCTGGGCGGCGGAAGTGCAGGAAGCAGTGGAGCAAGTGAGTGGTAGTAGAGGACGGGAAAATGCGCAACGCACTGGTACAGCACCTGGGCAGCGGGCGTGCCACCGCGGCATGCGCGGCAGTGAGGAGGCCCAGCAGCACACCAGCGGCAGCCCTCCAGAGGTGCATGCAGACCCTGTGCAACCCCCCATGTGCAACTTCCGCATGTGCTGCCCACCTCTTGGTTTGGATAGTCGGGGTGGTGGGCCAGCAGGAAGACGAGGAAGGGCAGCATGAATTCCGGCATCTCCTGCAGATGGGGCGGAAAAGGAGGAGGGCAGAGGGTGAGGGGAGGCTGGGGTGATGGGAGGGTGGGGCACAGTGTGCACAGTGACAGGACTGCCAACGTAGTAATGCAGCATGAAGCTGGTTGGAACCTGCTTCCTTAGAGAGCGGAAGGCAGCCAGGACACATGGCAGCTGCAGGGCCGCACCTGGATCATGCTGCCGCCGCCGCCCGCCGCTGCCGTGCTGGCCGCCTGCTGCTGCACCACGCGCCTGTGGGCAAGTGAGTAACGAGGGTGCAGCTTGGTGTGAGCAAGCGGGCAGGGATGCAGCGTGTGGCAGCTCGAGGCAGCCCCAGTTGGGTAGCCAACTGAACCGCCACTGCGTGCGGCTGATCAGAATGCGGTGCTGGGGAGCTGCCTGGCTGCCTCTCTGCCCTGCCCTGCTTGCCCACCTGCGCTGCAGCACGTAGTCGCGCAGCATGACCAGGGCGTAGCGCCGGTTGCGCTCCTCGGGGTCGATCCCAAACAGCGCCAGGCAGGCGGCGTACTTGGAGGCGCGCTGGCCGCCCTGCGGGGGAGGTGGGCAGCGGGGGACCAGAGGTTGAGGCAAACGGCATATCGCCAGCGTAACTCTTCCTGGCCTTCACGTCCCAGGCAGCCAGTGCGCACGCAACTCGACACACACCCAGCCCTTAACATACATCCAGCCCTGAGCTGTTCACCACCATGCCTGCCGGCCCCACCTGTGGGCGCTGGGCCAGCAGCGTGACGCAGCGCGCCAGCTTGTGTGTCATGGCGTGGCGCGGCTCCACCAGAGGCTCCTGCGAGTTGGTTGTGAGAGGCACGGATCAGCTGCGTTGTTGGTGTGTTAGTGTGAGGAGCACGTGCAGTGCAAAGTGGAATGCATGGAGCAGACGTGGACGGGCCGCGCCCGCGGCTCAACACACAATAAGCATGCACACAAAGCATGCACACAAAGGACTGCCACCCCACCCACCCACCTGCAGCGTGAGCGCCAGGTTGGCGTAGAGTGCCGCAGGCATGTGCGAGTCGTAGGCGCGAGCCAGGCGCAGCAGGCCGCACACCGCGCTGTACCGCACCCAGGCGGCGTCTGCGGGTCGGGAGGAGGGGCAGGGGGATGAGCTTGGAGGGTTGGGCGGGTGAATTGGTTGCCACCACCCCAAGCTGGCAGCAGTGGGGGTAGCGATAGCATTAGCAGCCCACCTGTGCACTCCTCCTGCTCATCATCTTCCTCATCCTCATCACTGCCGCCGCCCTCAACGCGCCGTCGCTTGGCACGCTGCTGCTCGGCGTCGCTGCCGGGGAAGCTGGAGGGGGTGCAGCAGCAGGCGTGGCACAGTGAGTGGTAAAATTGGGACACATGCTGATGGGCAGGCCTCTGGGCACTCACTTCCAAATCGTGCTTGCCAGCTACCCTCTCCGCCCCAAGCAATCCGGGGATTCACCAGCGGCACAACACACAGCCACTCACACAAACTCAAAGGGCTCAAACTGCTCCGCCGAGGCGTCGGTGTCCATCAGCGGCTCGAGCGCCTCCCACACCAGCCGCGCCCGATCAGCCATGGCCTGAGAGGCACAGCAACGCAAGGTATAGGCAGGTGTGAGCCAACTCTCCATGCCAGACACTCTAATAAAATAACACACTGCTTTAATGTGGGGGTTTGCCCACGCCAGTCTGCGTTCCTTGGGGCAGCCAGCCCTTCAGAGGTGCCCACCTGGGTGACTGGGAACCGCGTGCTGTCGGGCACTAGCGCCTGGCACAGCGTGCGCAGCGCAGCAGCCTGCAGCAGATGAAGGAGGGGAGCAGCATGCTGAAGGCTTGAGTAGGAAACAGCGGTGGTCTGTATGGCTCTGATCTTGATACACGAAGCCAACAAGTGCCATTCCACCCTGGTGGCTGTCAAGTAAGTCTCCATCCCTGCTACTCCCTCCCCACCTTGATTTCTGTTGTGGCCGAGGGCCGACGCCACTCGCGCCCGGTGCGCTGCACATCAAACTCACGCAGCGGCTTGCCCCTGCACGGGATGGAGGTTAGCAGAGCAGGCAGCGCTCGGCTTGGGGTGGGTTCAGAGAGCCCCGATGGGTGCACTGCGCTGCTCCATGCAGGTTGTGCAACATGGTCGCTGCGTGCACAGGTGCACACCGTCACTTGCAAGCTAGATGATCACCCCAACCAGCACTCACTCGGACAGGTCTGCGGGCAGCAGCTTGTTGAGCACAAAGTCCACCACCTCGTCGGCGCAGGCCTCAAAGGCGGTGGGCACCAGGCGACCCAGCATGGACAGGCCCTAGTGGGGCGGCGGAGGGTGGGTATGGCAGCATGTCATAAATGTCAGCTAGGTGCCCCTTGGGCAGACTCGAGAAGGCAACTCGAAAAGCCAAGTGTTGCTCATGAGGGTGCGGTTTGATGGCCTGCTGAGCCAAAAGCGCGATTCACACTGGCAGGTGCAGCGATGGCGCACCAACGTACGCTCTCACCTTGAGCGGGGCCAGCAGTGCGCGGTGCGACGCTCGGGCAGCAGACGACTGCAGGCAGAGAGCACGATGGGTGCAAGGTTAGGTTGATGCATCAGCAAGCAGTGCCACCAATTGCAATACAGGAGCATGCCACACCAACGCAAGCGCAAGCCGCCCAGACCTGTCGCCTGGCCAGCCACCCATTCTGCAGTTTCCCATACCTTCAGCCGCTCCAGCAGCCTGCCCGCCAGTTCAGCAGCCGCCTTGGCCGCACCCTCGGGCCCCGACACCACCACCAGCGCCTTGACAGACGCCTTGACGCAGCCAGGGCTGCCGTCGGCACACAGCTCGGCCAGCCGCTCCGGCAGCTGGTGAGGCAGTAGAGGGGCAGGGGAGCAGGGGGTTGGGATTGATGACAGCCAGACACGGCATCCCAAGTGAGACGAGTTTTGCGGGCAGACTCAACAACTGATCAACTCGAGATCCCGCAATGCACTCTGCGCTGCAGTGCACTCCTTGCCCACCCCCCTTGGCAGGGCGGCCCCGGCGCAGCTGGTGAGCGAGGCACCCACCTCTGCTGGCACCTCCTTCTTGGCGGCCCGGCAGGCCTCAAGCATGAGCCGCCCTGCACGCGCTGCCACCTTGGCACCGCACTCTGCCAGCAGTGGATCGTCAGCCTCAAACAGAGCGGCCACCTGGTCCATGCTCTGCAGAGGGGGATGGACAGAGGGGGATGGAGGCAGAAGGTTGTGCACGGGGGGAGGCAGTCCGGTGCAGCGAGGGCGCAGGGAGTGCAACGTTTTGGCAATCTCGGTGCCACTTCAGGTCAACAACTGCGGACCAGGCCCACCTGTGCCAGCAGCTGCGGCGCCGCGGCCGCCACGTCCACCAGCAGGCGCTGGGCTGCAGGCAGGCAGGAGACAAAGCAATGGGGGCTGGGTGCCGTCCTGGCAACGCCTCACTGTGAGGCACGCCTGCGCTCGGCCAAACAGCTAAGGGCAAGAACAGCAAGACCTGCCTACCAGCCCGACTGCCTGCTTGCGCGTGCCAAAACCCACCACCCCGCCCATGTGCCCACAGCCGGCACCCCACCCACCCTCTTGGCTGCCCTCTGCCTCCTCCATGGCCGCGTGCAGCACCTCGGGCGGCAGCAGGGCGGGGGTGAGGCGCGCCACCAGCACGCGCGTCAGGTCGGCCACAACGCCCTTGGAGCCCACGCGCTGAAGCACGTCCTTGCCCACTGCGATGGTTGGTGTTGGAGTGTTCGAGCAAGGTGTGTGTGCGTGATAGAGCAGAGGGGTGGGGAGGGTGCGTGCCCTGCGGGCCCCAGCCTGTCAGCCTGCTGTTATGTCGGTGCCTGGAGAATTGCAAGCCGCCCCCATAGCCAGCCAAACGAGCTCAGCCAGTGCAGTCTGCTATGGAACGTCCCACGCACATCCCAGCGCTGTGCACCTGCGACCGCGTCCTTGTAGGTGCAGCCGTAGGCGGCCAGGGTGGCCAGCCCTCGGAACACATGGTTGTCCCGCTGCTCCAGCAGCTTCTGCAGGCCTGCAGGTGGGATGTTAACAAGATAGAGAAATAAGGTGCCTGAGCAGCTTCATCAAAGTTGCAATATAGCAGCATGAGGACCAGAGGGAGGCTGCAGACAGCGCTGCTCCAGCAGCTTTTGCAGGCCTGCAGTTGAGAGATGCAGGGGATGCAACGTGGCGGCATGTGACCACCCAGGCGGCAGCAGAGAGCAGGTGAACAACAGCAGAGGGCAGGCGAACAGCCCCACGCCATCTGCACCCGCAGCGGCCCAAAGCACTGGTTGCGCTGCATGTATGCTGCATCCCGTGAACAGTTTTCAGCCAGCAGGCTCACCTTCCTCCGGCTTGGCCACATCCCGTAGCACCCCCGCCAGCTCGTGCAGCCGCTCCTGCAGCCGCTTCTCGGGGTCGCCCCGCGGCCGACCGCTGGCGCCGCCCGCCAGCGAGCCCGAGGCCGCCGCCGCCGCACCACCGCCGCCCATGGAGCTGCGACAGGAGCAAGGATGTGTGACAGGGTGCATGTTAGCAGGACAGCTGTGCTCAACCAACTGCAAGTGCACCCAGCAGAGAGGAATAACGACAGCCACGCATCAAGCGCATGAAGTGCAGCACACAAACCTGCTGCCAAAGCCAAGCAAGGCAAGCCCAACCCAAAGCTCACCTGCCAGCACCCGCCAGGCTGGAGGTGCGCGCCTCCTTGGCCGCCGCACGCAGCGCCAGCAGCTCCTGCACCCGCCCCTGCACCGCCGCTTTGCCCTGGGAATAGCGCAGAAGGCAGGGCGGGAGTGCGCTGCTTGGTGGCACACACAGCAGCACACACCAGAAGGTGGGCAGCCAGTATAGCGCTGCACACAGCATGAGCACCAAACCGCCCCTCCTGGCCGCCCGTCCACAGCCTGGCCGCCTACCTGCAAGATCTTGGCAAGCACCGGCCGCCCCTCCTCGCCTGTACACCCAACAGCAGGAGTGGGTGGAGGATGTGTCAGCCAGGCAGCTGGTGCTACACAGCTGGTGCCGCACCACACAGCAGCAGCAACTCCTGCAAGCTGTGTGCCACCTCCACAGCTGCCCACCACAACACCCCGTGCCGCCCCTGCCCCTCCCATCCTTACCGGCCTGCTTCCACAGCAGCGCCCAGTAGCGCGCCACATCAGCGGGCGGCAGCTTGGCAGGGAAGATGCCCGCCCGGAACACCACATCAAAAGTGTGGGTGCCCAGCTCGGTATCCCGGACCGCCAGGTTGCACAGCACCAGCGGGATACCCAGAATCATTTCGATTCGAGGCGCAGACCCGGGGTCAGCAGCGCTGGCCAGCACCCAGGCCCGCATGACGGCAGCCGCCTGGCTGGCTGCCTCCCGCCGCACTGCTGCCTTCTTGTCCCGCAGGCGGCCAATCAGGCAGGACAGGACGGAGCCACGGCCTTCGGTCGCCTTGCTGCCCGCCAGCTCCGGGTGGGACTGCACAGCGGTGAGGGGCAGTGCCGCAAGCACACAGCTTGTGATCCTTGCACCAGCGCAGCTGCTGCGATGGAGGCAGGCGTTGCTGCACCAGCCACAGCGCATGCAGCAAACCAGCAGCATTGCCATGGGCATGCCATGGGCAGGCAGACAAGGCGAGCCAAGTCGCACAGCCTGGCAGTGCTGGCCCCAGCAGCGGCAGCGCACCTGCAGCAGTGTGGCCACCGCTGCCGTGGCCGCCTTGCGCACGCTCTCCTGCTCGTCAAAGAGCCGCCCCACCGCCGCCTTCACCACCTCGGCCTGGGAAAGAGAAGCAGCGGACGTTATGTGGCTTTGGTATCCGCTGCGAAGCACGTGGGCACTGCTGGAATCAGGAGCAAGCATTCCTCACGTCACACAGCACAGTGAGCACGGCCGGAGCCTGCTGCTTCCCACTCTCCCCAGAGCTTGCTTGCCTGGCGGGCCTCGGAAGGGGCGCAGGCCTCGTACAGCGCCGGCGCATAATCCAGCACCTTGCGGCGCGCCTCGGCCTGCAGACAAGGAATGCCCATGGCGGCAGCGCGTGAGGTGGCACAACAACTTCTTAAGTGCAAGTCAAGCACTGCAGCTAAGGCTCGCGCCGCTGTGCCAGCGCAGCCGGCAGCAGCTCATCGGCTCATGAAAGGCAGCCCTTGCAGCCCATGCACACCTCTGCATCCATGCTGCGCTTGAGCAGCGCGTCCAGCAGCTCTTCATACTCGCCAATGATGGCGCCAGCCCCTGGGCCCGTCAGCAGCTGCGGCAGGGCGGGGCGGCGGGCAGGAACTGAGCGATCGATATGGCGCAACGCAGTGCAGATCTGCACACCCACAAACATGTAAAAACAGCGCACTGACTAGTGTATGTGTGCCCACCTTGCTAGAGCGCCGCCTGGCTGGTTAACTTGCAAGTGCTAATTCAACCCATAGAACAATACAGCATTACATTCACCCACCTTGGCCACCAGGTCGACCGCGGCCAGGCGCTGCTTGGTGTCCTCCGCAGTCAGCTCGCCCTTGAGCAGCGGCATGACCGGCAGCAGCACCTGCGGCAGCGTCTCGTGCAGCTGACAGGCGGGGGCAGGGGGCAGGACAATGGTTTGGTGGGACGTGGCTTGAGGACCAAGCAACCAGCAGCTCAATTTAAGAAGCGCACTGCCCAGCACACCAGGCCATCCACTCTAGTGCACCAGCACGGCCAAAACGTAAGCAGCATCATGGCAGCAACAATCTGCAGCCCCATCACGTGCCAATGTGCAGCCACGATGCCATTGCCACCCACCGCATAGAAGACCGAGTGGTAGTCCCCCCGCAGCTCGCTGTCGGTGCGCGCCCCCGTGAGCAGCCCCGACAGCAGGCGCTGCAGGTACGGCTGCACCGTGGTCTCGCTGCGTTGCAGCAGCGCCCTGGTGGCGGCATGGCTGGCGGGCGCCTCGGCTGCGTGCGCCGGCAGCAGGCGGATGAGCAGGATGTCCAGCTGCGCCTGCGGCAGGTCGTCCGCCTCATCCACCAGCGCCCGCAGCAGCTCCACCGCTGTGCCCGCCAGCACGTCTGCGTTGTCCTTGCTGCACATGGCGGTGAGACATTGTCTGGGATGAACTGCCAGCTCGGAAGCAGCAATCGGACATGCAAACACCAACAGTCTGAAGCGCACATGACGCGGCAGCAGCGGCAGCACATGAAATGCAGCGCATGGCATGAGCTGTTCTCCAGCCTCACTTTACGGCATCCAGCAGCGTGGAGAACAGCTGGCATGTGAGCTCCTCCGCGCGGGGCAGGTCCAGGATCAGCAGCGAGCACTTGACCTGCATCAAGGAGCACGTGTCAAGGGCACGGTTGTGGCACATGGCAGCCTGTGCATGGCGGCGGGCGGGAACGAGCGCTGGGTGCGGCATGCCGCATGCAGACTTGCTGCAAAACAACATGAGTAGTCATGCCATGCCCACACGTTGCAACAGCAACCTGCTCGGCATGTTGCATGCAGCAGGGTGTGTGCGTTCTCAGCGATAGCATTGCGCACCTGTGCCACCGTCTCTAGAATGGACAGGCACAGTTGGAAGTGCGGGGCTGCAGGGTCCTCCAGCTCTTCATACACGCTGTTCAGCAGCTCAAACACGCTCTGCAGTTCATGGCAGCATGGGGTGGGCTCAGCATGGGCAGTGTGCAGCATGCCGGCGGCAGCCATTGCGCCCAGAAACCGAGCAGGCGCAGGCACTACAGCCATGAGCGTGCCTCCATGCCGTTCGCACCTCCAGCTCAGGGTCTGTGTACGGCGTGTCTGGCGCGTTGAGGCGCAGGATGTGGCACAGGCACAGCGCCGCGTACAGGCGCACCTCCTGCATGGCAGCAAAGGATAACATGTGGGGGCGAGCGGGCCGGCTGCGCTCGAGTTGCAATCCAGCGCCGGCGGCGGCGGCGGGGACTGCAGGCGGCGCCACCGCACCTTGTCCTTGTGCCTCAGCACCTCTGGCCGCACCAGCCCCCTGGCTAGGTCGCGGGAGGCGCGCTTGGCGCTCTCGGAGGACTGGGCCGTCTCGGCCAGGCTCTCGCCGGCGCTCTGCGGGCATGGCGGGCGCAGCGATCGCATGAAGGCATATGCTTGATTGCCATCAGGGTCCGCAGCGGGCCAGCAGGCCGCCCCACGCACCTTGAGCAGGCGCAGCGCCTGGTCTTTGCCCTTCACGCCCGCCAGCAGCGTCCTGCCGGCGCGCTCCAGAGTCTGATCATCGTCCGCTTCAAAGTCGTAGCCTCCCCGGGTGCCCACCATAGCGCCACCACTTGAAGTGCTCGGGCGGCAGCTAGCCCGCTGCGGACCATCTCTGGCGGGTGGGGCGTGCAGTGGATTGGTGCGCGCCTTGCACCACATTGAGCGCTTGGCAGCTGGCAGCAGCCCCATGCACGGCGCTGAGCTGGCTGGCCCGAAAACGAGCGAATTCGGGCCTTGCGGGACTGCCTGGCCACTCTGGATCGCTGCCAAACACCGCCGAGCAGCGAGAGCGGGCGCAATGGGGCGTGGGGGCGCCGGCAGCGAGGAGCACGACGAGGAGGAGTGGAATGAGGTGGGCCGGCTGCTTCCAGGGTTGCATTATTTCGATTGTCGCATCTGGCAGTAGCGGACCGCGCTGCAAGCCCTCTACGGGCAGGCGGGCCACCCGGCCCACGCAACGCAGCGGCTACCGGGCCTCTACGTGTGCTCTGCGATCTCGCGGACGATGTTGCAAATCAGACACCTCCTCTCCGGCACTGTCGCGCCCCTGCACTGCCACCACCGCCGCCGCTGCCGCCCTCTGCCGCCTACCCACCGCCGTGCACTCCTGGCCGCCTGCCTGCCTGGCACAGGAGGAGGAGGAGGACGTGTCTGACGAGGGATCTGAAGAGGGCTCTGAAGAGGAGGAGGACGTGGGGCGGCACCGCAAGAAGACAGAGAAAGCCAAGCCGGCCAAGGCCGCCAAGCCCGCCAAGAAGAAGAAGCGCAGCGGCTTCATCGACGACGCGGCCGAGGAGGTGCGGAGCAGCCGCTGCTGTGGCTGCAGTGATGTGGTCAGCACGTAGTGCTGCAGCGCTGGCCGGTCAGCAGGTGTTGAGGTCGGTGATAGCTGGACAAGCTGCAGGATGCTGCTGTCGTGCTGCTCGTAAGGAGGGCTGGGCAGGCTGCTGGGGAGGACGCAGTCCACTGCACTTTGCACAGCTGGCTGTTCTCGCTGTGGGTCAACCCTCACTTGCTCCTGGCCGCTGCTGCCATTCACTTGCAGGATGACGAGGACGCTCGCCCTGGCCGCAAGCGGCTGCGGGCATCCGCGTTCATTGATGATATTGCAGGTGCGGGCAGGGTGGCGAGCAGGTGACTGGCGGCGGAGTCCTGTGTCGGCACATGCGGTAGAGTTTCGGGGCTATCCCTGCGAAACACGCAAGACTTAATGGCCACGGCATTCCATTTATTGTTGTGCTGCAGAGGTGGATGAGGATGAGGATGAGGACGATGACGAGGCAAGCTTAGGGGTTGCTGTGGTCTGGTGGGGTGGCAGGCCCTCCCAGTAGCCAGTAGCCGGTTTGCCCCTGCAGCAGCGGCTGTGACTGTTGTGCTCCATGCATCTGCTGCTGCCGAAGAGCTTGGCGCGTTTGCGGATCAGCCGTGCGGCTGCACTTGTGGAACTTTCCTGGCTTGCTACTGACACCCGATGCCCCTGCTGCAGGACGAGGGTCTGGACGATCTGATTGCGGATGAGGGCGACGAGCTGCCGTCTGCTGCCGACCTGCACAAGGTGCGCCTGGCTGGGCTGCCCGGAGGCTGGAGTGCTGCTGTGGTGCCTGCTTGAGCAGCCGGCAGGGAGGGGAGCGCGCGTGGCCGCCTGCTGTGCTGCAATGTCGACCAGCATTGCGGGCCAGGCCCATCACATGACCAGCCAGCCCATCCAGCTGATCCCTGCAATCCCTGCCCTCGTCCAATCCGCTCCCTCCTGCCAGATGCGGCGGGAGATTCGTGAGGCTGAGCTGGCGGCTGCGCGGGACAACGAGCCCAACCCCGAGGAGCTGGAGAAGTACATCAAGGAGCGGTTTGGCAACCGGAGGTGCGGCCTTGCCTTGGATAGCTATCCAACGCATAGAGCCGCGCTTGGAAGTGCAAAGTTGCACTGTTGCGCTGCACGCTGTGGCTTCTTGCCTTCTGTTTTTGTGCGCCCCAAGCTCCCCCAAGGGGTGCAGCTTGACGCCTCTGTTCCAGGGTGCCTATCGCCTGAATGGTCCCTCTGCTGCGCCCACCCCAATTTGTTGCAGCTACGCATCGTATGGGTATGAGGAGGAGGGCGGCGATGGGCGGCCGCGCGCCGTTGGCCAGCAGGCGCTCATGCCTACCGCCACAGACCCCAAGGTGACTTTGTTTGGACGGACGGTCGTCGTCACACACTTGTCGCTGCCAGGGATCTCGTCGCTTTGAGATATGCGGGTTGTCACTTTGAGAGATGCGGGGCAACAAGGCACAGCCTTGACGTTCACTTTTTTCACGCCTGCCTCCTGAATGCCCTCAACCAACCTCCCTCAACCAACCTCCCTCAACCTCCCTGCCTTCCCGCAGCTGTGGGTGGTGCGGTGCGGCGAGGGCCAGGAGCGGGAGGCGGTGGTGTGCCTGCTGCAAAAGTGCTACGACCTGGCCAAGCGAGGCACGCCCCTGCTCATCAAGGCCGCCTTCTGCCAGGACCACTTGAAGGTAAAGGGCTGGGGGGGTTGCTGGGGGGTGGGATGTGGGTGTGAGGGTGCTGAAGGTCGGGTGGGTAGGGTAGAGGTGGTTAGGAGTGAAGGGCCGGTGGGGCATGCACTGTTTTGCTGCGCCGCTGCCTGGGTTTGCGGGGGCCTGGCGCCCAAGTCAACACAGCATGGGGCAGCACATGCAATTCCGTGTGCCCTCCCCTCCCCTCCCCTCCCCCCAGGGCTACTTCTATGTGGAGGCCCACAAGGAGGCGCACGTGAAGGAGGCGCTCAAGGGCCTGCGCATGATGTACCAGTCCAAGCCGCCCAAGCTGGTGCGGAGCGGGGCGGGGCGGGGCGGGGCGGGGCGGAGAAGAGCCAGCGCCTGCCCTGCTGGTGTGGCCGAGCCTGGGCTTCTTGTTGCCATCCACAGGCAGGGCCGGCGGGTCAACCACCTGCTCTGCTGTGTGCCTAACGCCCATTGGCGTTGGTAAGCTTTGCAAGTGCTTTTCTGCCTGCCTGTCTGCAGGTGCCCCTAAAGGAGATGGTGGACGCGATCCGGGTGGCCAAGGGCGCCGAGAAGACCATCGGTGCGTGGCTGCAATTCAGCAGCTGACGGCAGCAATCCCTGTGTGCTTGGCGGCTGGCATGCGTGCATGGCCTGACCAGCCGTGCCCTCATGCACCACAGCAGCTCTTCACACGCACAACCTGCACGAATCGCGCGCCTCACTGCCGCCTCCCATGCATCCCTACTCAAAGCCCCTCCCTCCTCCTCTCCTCGACCTGCAGAGGCGGGCAGCTGGGTGCGGCTCAAGGCGGGGATCTACAAGCACGACCTGGCCAAGGTCATCGAGGCAGACCCCTCCAACCAGGTCAGCCCTTGAGTGCCTCTTGATCAATCGTGCTGCAAGACCAACGTCCTCAAAGGTGCCCAAGAGGCTCAACCGCCCCACAACCCCAGCCACCTACCACCCTTCTGCATCTGCCTGTGCCGCCATCTTTGCTGTGCAGCGCGCCACCATCAAGTTGGTGCCCCGCATCGACCTGGCGGCGCTGGCGGCGCGCAAGCCTGAGGATGCGCGCGCCAACTTTGGCAAGCAGCCCAAGGTCAAGCCGCCCGCCAAGCCCTTCAACCCGGATGAGGTGCGGAGGGGCAGGGAAGCAGGCGTGCAGTCTGGCTGATGCGCCAGCAGACACTTCGCTGGCCCTGCAGGGCAAGCCATGGGCATGCCGCACCGCCCTCAAGGGCTTGTCTCTCCAGCCAGCATGGGCAGCACACCCACCCACCGCCCCCCCAAAACAGGCCAAGGCGCACCGGCTGGACGTCCATCAGCAGCGCGACCGGGCCACGGGGGACGTGTTCTACATCCTCAACGGCAACCAGCGCTTCCTGGAGGGGTGAGCGCGGGAAGTGCAACACGAGCGTGCTGGCTGGCTGACTGGATGAAGCGGCTTTATGCTGCCGCAATGCGGCTACTGCGGACAACCCTTCTCAGCCCCTTTACCCTCCCACACTCCTCTCCCCCTTGGCAGCTACCTGGTGCGCACCGTGGCGATGAAGAGCCTGATCCTGCAGGAGTCGCTGCCCCCTCTGGACGAGCTGCAGAAGTTCAACGCCGCCGCACAGGTGGGCGGGCGGGGGCAGCATTTAAATGGGGACGGGTGGCCCGCGTTCTGCATGGGTGGGCTCTGTTGCAAGGTGCTGCCTGGCAGTTCTGCCGACTCCGGGGCCCCTCTGGGTCCTTCCCAATAGTAACTGCCTGCTCTTTTGCCAATTGTGGCACGACATGTACCCATCCTAATCACCTCTTAATGGCCACAGTCTGACGAGGCGGGGCCCACAGACCTGGCAGGCATCATGCAGAACCTGCAGGTGTGGAGGGGGGGGCATTGCTGTGCAGTGTTGTTGGATGGGCGTGGCTTGTGCATGTGGTGGTGGAGCATTGCCGCGGATGCGCTGAGCTGCGTTGTCAGGGCATCTGGTCTTGATCCAGCGGCCAGTAAGCGACTGAGCCGTGCTCTGCTTCGCGCCCTGTACCCCTGAACCACTGCAGTCGGAGGGCGGCGCTGGCGACGGCTCCGCGGCCCCCGCTCCCAAGTTTGAAAAGATGGACCGAGTGCTGGTCATTGAGGGTGCGCGGTTGGGGTGGTTACGGCAGTTGTGCCCTACCTCCACCGCTCCACCCCCTGCCACCAATACTGCTTGCCTCCACTCCCTGCCACCTCACCTGCAGGCGAGCTGAAGCACATCAAGGACATTCTTGCCGTTGCTGGCTATCACTCCACTCCTCTTTCTTGCTGTGGCTGACGATCACTCCACTCCATTCCCTCACTCTCTGCCACCTCAACTGCCACAGGCGACCTGAAGAACATCAAGGGTGTGGTGCAGCACATTGGCGAGGACGGCGGCGTCATGGTGGTGCCCCAGGTGAGGCAATATAGCAACTCAGAACTCTGCCTGGGTTTGTGGCCTGCAGGGCATCGCATGCTGTCCTGCGTGGGCACCTTGCGTGGCCGCCTGGAAGGGCCAAAAGGCTGCGGCAATGCTGCACCTTGGCTGAGTTTGTTGTTGTGCTGTGCCGATGCATAGGCACGCTTGGCATGTGGCTGGGCTGGCAACCACGCCCTGCTGATACCCGTGTTGTACTCGTTCTCATGCTCTGCTCCACCCCACCACTCCCTCCCCCTCAGGACGACTCGATTCCCGACTTCAAGGACGTGATCCGCTTTGAGCCGCGCGAGCTGACCAAGTACTTTGAGGTGCGCTGGAGGTTGGTTGGGGGGCAGAATGGGCGGTGGCCGGGGCGCTGATCATGCCATGTGGTGCAGCCCAAGCTGCATGGTCCCAAACAGACTTAAGGTTTGTGCTTGTGTTGGCTTGCTAGTGTTGAACGGAATGCCAGGACTACAGCCGGGAGCCACTGCCCACCTCGCGCCAACACAACCACCACCGCATATTTCCCGCCCCTGCCTCTGCAGAGCGGCGAGCACGTCAAGGTGATCCACGGCCAGCACGAGGGCGAGACGGGCATGGTGGTACGCGTGGAGACGCCCGTGGCCTACGTCTTCACCGACTCCTCTCATCAGGTGGGCGGGCGAGCGGGCGGGTGGGTGGGTGGGCGTTTCATTGTGCTCGTGCTGCCCTGGCTGTCTTGCTCTTGCGATCTACCTCCTTACCTGGCAGCCCATGCAGTAGGCGTGTGCTGTGTTGCCTGCTTCCAGCAGGCGTTGCAGTGATGCCGAGCTGCAGCCGCTGGTTCGGATAGCCCTAATACGCACTGTGCTCAACCGCCATCGCTGTCCCTGCGCTTGCCCATGGATGTTCTGAGTCACCACCGCTGTCTCTGGGCCAATCCCTCGCTCATGCAGGAGATCAAGGTGTTTGTGCGCGACCTCACCCTGGCGGTGGCCACAGCCAGCAGCGCCGACTCGTGAGCGCCAGGGATTGGTGGTGTTGGGCGGCTCCTACCTCCCAAAAGCGTGCCGCCCTGTGGGCTGAAGGCGCGCACACTGCTTTCCGGCACGCAGCCTGGCCTTTGTACTGCACAAGAGCACCCAATTGCTGCCATTCGAATGCCTGCACACTCCACTCCGCACCCTCCACTCCTCACCCACCCACCCACCCACCCACCCTGCATTACACTCCGCAGGCTGGGCGGGTACGAGATGCACGATCTGGTGGTGCTGGACAACACGACGGTGGGGGTGGTGGTCAACGTGGAGCAGGACGCGCTGCGCGTGCTCACCAACCAGGTCAGCGAGGGCTTCTGAGAATGCTTCTGGAATCGAGCCAGAGCGCAGTGCCAAGCAGGGTGATTGTCTAGCTTGCAGCAGCGCGCTTCCTTCCAAGGCCCAATAACACCGGCCTCCTCCTGCCTCCTTCACCCTGGCAGGGCCGGCCCGACAAGCCCGACATCCGCGTGTGCCGCCTGCCCGACATCAAGCGCAAGATGAACAACCGGCGCGCCAGCGTCAAGGACGGCGGTGAGAATGACAGGCGGGCGGGAGGGAAATGCGGACCTACTGGGCTGCCTTTGATTGCCACCCATGGCTTTGCCATCAACGCCTGCGGACAATTCACTTGCTGGGCTGTCCAGGAACCCCTGCCCTGGACACACAGCCAACTTCACAACTTGACGTTCCCCAGTCAAACATCCCAACATGTCACTCCACCGCTCCTCTGCCTCTGCAGCCGGCAACGACGTGAACGTGGGTGATGCGGTGGACGTGGTGGACGGCCCCCTGAAAGGCCGCTCCGGCACCGTCAAGTACATCATGCGCGGCTTCCTGTTCATCCAGGTGAGCTGAAGTGCTGCTGGCATGGGCTGGCTTGCTTGCCGGCATGGGCCGGCTTGCATGGTCAGCCTGCAAGTGCGGATTCCTGTTCATCCAGGTGCGGGGGCCGCCTGCATGCCAGTCTTACTGAAGCCGGTGTGAATTGTTGCCTTCCAGGCATACGCATCAAAGCCTGTGCCTGCTGCGCTGCCTGGCTGCAGTGACAGCGGGTGAAACTGCGCTGTTGCTTAACCGCTGCCCCCCAACTGTTCCCTGGTTCTCCCACAGACGCGCGAGGTGTCGGAGAATGCGGGCTTCATCTGCCTGCAGGCCCGGCACACCAAGGTGCGCGGGTGATATGGGTGGCAGCAGTACGGCTGAGGAGGTGGAAACATGCACAGGGAAAGGTCTCGGCAGGCTGCACCATGTCTCTCATGTGCTTGCGCTGCAACATTGCAGGTGCGCGGCGGGCGCAGCGCGGGGCGCGGCGGCGGCGTGGGCATGACGCCCGGCCGCTCGCCCGCCTATGGCCTGCTGGCCTCGCCCCACCCCAGCCGCGGGCCGCAGCAGCCGGTGATGGCCTCTCCCGGCCGGCAGGGCGGCTTTGGCGGCGGGCCGGGCGGGCCTGCAGGTGCAGGCGTGTACAGCGGGCGCGTCTCGACACAGCAGGTGAGGCAGGCAGAATGGGCAGGCAACCGGATCTCGCTGCTTGCCAGAAGCACGATTTTGGATTGCACCAACTCCATGCCTCCCTACCTTCACGTTGCTTCCCCTCCATGAACCCGCCCCCACCCCTCCTGCTCCCCCCAGGACAAGATGCTTGAGGGGCGCAGCATCACGATCCGCAAGGGCCCTTTCCGCGGCATGCGCGGCCGAGTCATCTCCGCCACCGCCACCCACGTGCGGCTGGAGCTGGAGGCGCAGATGAAGACGGTCACGGTGGACAGGTGGGCGGGCGGGTGTTGAGGAACAAGTGCGGTGCGGCGCAGCTGCAGGGGAGCATTTGGGTGGGCAGCGGCTGTGGAGCAAGCAACAAATGGCGCCACTATGCGGCAGTGCGTTGCGCAGGGCGGCATGTGGGCCGAGGCGGTGTTGTCAGAACGCCCTGTTGCAATGCGCCTGGCATGCCTGGTCGGGAGACGCAATGCTTATCCCTCTATTTCCACAGGAGCCACTTGGCGCTGGAGGACGGCGGGCGGGCGGAGGCGGCGCCACGGCCAGGCTTTGGCTACCCCGCAGCCAACACGCCCATGGCGGCGGCAGGGCGCACGCCCATGCACCCAGGTGAGCCTTGCCGAGCCAGGGCTTTATTATGCTGGGCAGGCTCCCATGGGCAAAGTGGCTGGCTGTCCAATGCTGGACTGCACTGGTGGGGCCTTCCATTTGCACTGCAGCTGCCGTCGTGCAGCGCTGCTGCCATGTCTGCTCAGCTGTGCCCATGCCCTGATCCTGGTCCTGACCTAGCGCCTGCGCTTCCATCTGCTCCCCGTGCAGGCGTCACCGCCACTCCCATGCACTACAGCATGGCACAGGCCACTCCCATGCATCCCGGCATGACGCCTGGGCGCGAGACGCTCACAAAAACGCCAGCCTACGACCCGGCCTGGGCGGCCACACCCGCACACCCCGGCTTTGGCGGTAAGGCAGCAGAAGGGGCTGTGTGTGGGTTGTGCTGCAGGTCCAGCTGGTCTGCGTGTTGGTTGGGCTGGTTCGGTGGGTGCTTGCTGAGAGGCGTGAGTGCTGCAGGTCCCGGCTGCTCTCTGCTGCTGGCTGCACAACTCAGATGGATTCCTTACCGCCTGCCGCCCGCCTCTCCCTCCCACCCCTCCAGGCGGCGGCCCCTCTGGGCCCGGCGGCTATCCGAATGCCGGCACACCCGCCTTTGCAGACACCCCCGGCACAGTCAACCCCGGCGGGTACGGCGCGGCAGCCTACGCGCCCTCGCCAGCAGCCTACGCGCCGTCGCCGGCAGGCTATGCGCCCTCGCCTGCAGGCTATGGCCCAGCAGGCACGCCGGCGGTGGCGGGCACGCCTGGCATGTATGCCCCAGCAGGCACCCCAGGCATGTATGCGCCAGCGGGAACGCCAGGCGTCTACGGAGCGGCAGACATGCCGGCGCCCACTCCGGGTGGCGGGCAGTACGGCGGCCCTGCGGCAGGCAGCGGGCAGGACTACTCGCACTGGGTGGATGTGGAGGTGCAGCTGCCAGGTGGCGACCACGCTGTGGTGCGTAGCGTGGAGGGCGGTACCGCCACCGTCGCCGTGGGGCAGGCGGCGGAGGAGGGGCGGTTTGCGTACCCGCCAGACGCACCCAGCCGCAGCGTGCCGTGCAGCGACATGCAGCTGGTGTGCCCCGACCGAAAGGAGGCCATCCGCATCGTGCGGGGTGAGCGGCTGCTGCTCCTTGTTGCCAGGCACAGTTGGAGTGCACGACTTGGGTTTGTGCATGCCTTGGGGCTTGCGTGTGGAGAACAGCATTGCACTGTGCAACCGGCAGCCGCCATGCCGTGCTTGCTGAGGGCACATGCCGGGCTGGGCTGCTTGCTTGCACTGCTGAGGCTATGCCACACCCCTGCCTCACCGCCATGCATGCACTCTCACTTTGCTGGGCTGCAGGCGACCTGGCTGGCCAGTACGGCGACTTGGTGGGCACAGACGGCGGCGATGGAATCATCAAGCTGGGAGCAGACATCAAGATCATGCCTCTGGCGGACATTGGGCGGCTGGCAGTGCAGCCAGAGGGCGGCGGCAGCGGCGCGCCGCCGCCCCCGCCGGCATAGGCTGATCAGCGCAGCCTTTCCGTGCTGCGCCCTGCTTGATATCTGCTAGTGCATGAGCTTGTGTTTTCTTCTCCCTCTGGCTCCCTGCTCGCTCCTGCTGCCGTTTTGCTGCTGCCGCCTGTCCGCTCCCGTCTCCCGTGCTTGTCTGTGTCTCGCTTCCTTCCCACATCACGGCATTTGATCATCGCCAGTGCCGGCTACCTGCTCGTCTGTGCTGTGGCATTTTGTGTGTGCCAAACGCTTGTAAAGGCTTGGCCCCTCCCAGCGCCCGCAGCGCCATGGCGGCGAGCGTTCGCGGGTAGGTCCTGGCAGCGTTCCAGCCCGCAAACCCGCACCCACCGCGTCAGTTCTGTTTCGAGTAAAAGCTCAGAAGCCGAGGGGGCACCTGCCGATAGCTAGTTTGCACCATGCGGCTGGGCCTCGCTCTGCTGCTTGCGCTCCTCTCCGTGACGTGCACGCACTCGCGGGTGCTGCACCAGGATAGCTGCGACCCCCAGTCGTCGACCTGGCAGTATGGTTCCTGCCCCAGCGCGCTGATGGGTGAGCCGCCGTACGCCGCTGCTGCTGCCTCACCCCGCCCGCCTCCAAGCAGCAAGGCAACCTTGCTGTCGCCGCTCAAACCCTAGCACGAGTGCTTGTACTCTTAAGTTTGCAAGCCCATTGCTCCTTGGCACGCATGATAACTGCAGGTCGTGGCGCATCGCCGCCGCCGCCGCCACCGCCGCCGCCACCGCCGCCACCGCCCGTCTCGGCTAGTGATGGTGAGGCACGCAGTTGGGCCTTGCTGCCTTAGTTGCAAGAGCTTTGCTGCGCCGCTCAGTCGAAAGCAAGGCATGGCACGCAGTGGGGGCCCCAAGCTTTCACAGACCACCCCACCGATCTGTGCTTTCCCGCCCGTCTGATGCGTTGCCATGCAGGCCCAGCTGACGCCCCTGCTGCGCCCCCACTGGCCCCCCGCTGGGGCAGCGATGCAACCGCTCCTCAGCTGAGCCCTGCTGCCGAGGGCAACGTCACCAACACCACCGGCACAGAGAGCAACCCATTTGTGTCTCGCGACACCCCTGCTCCGCTGGTCATGTCGGCTCAGGGTGCAGGCGTGTCTGGCGGGCGGACAATCGGCTTTGCGACCGGTGGGTCCTTTGCGAGAGGCCAAGATGGCAGACGTTCCATTTCCTCTTAGCAGAATGTGCCATGAGCAGCGTCTATTTTGAAGCTTTTTCGAGCTGCACTGCTGCATATTGGTCGGCATGGTGCCATCCTACGCACCCTGCTTTCCCCAATCAAACCCGATTTCAATCGCTTTGACATTCGACCGCAGGAGGAGCCCAGGATGTCGAGAACTTCCGCCAAAACATCAAGGAGGGCTACCTGCCCATGCCTACCGATATCACCTACGAGGGTGAGTTGTGACACGTGCCGTTCAGCGTCCCGCTGTGCATCACCTGTGGGCACT
>VFQQ010002208.1_pt1 | contig 23035 bp, 40 predicted proteins | sample 3512341 | NCBI WGS metagenome assembly VFQQ01 (sample SAMN10412373, study PRJNA504923) | tailings metagenome | isolation source: Relicate 2 Philex TSF1 revegetated site | place: Philippines: Tuba, Benguet | collected 2017-08-29 | reverse complement strand
AGCGCGCCGCCCAAGGGCTGCACCCGGGTGCCCCACTTGTGGGCCGTGCCGCCTGCTGGAGCGCCGCCGGCCGCCGCAAGACGAGCCAGTCTTCGCAGTTACACTGCACACACAGTAGTTGCACCGCCTGCAAGCTTGAGTCTGCGACCGCTGCCGCTGCCGCCGCCACCAGCCGCACAGCTTGCCTCGCAACAACAGCCCTAGCTTCCTGTGTACGTGCCTTGCTGCGCCTGCTTCGACTACCACTTGCACACCACATTCACGCCCCAGCCCCGCCCTGCTGTTTCCTGCCGCTAGCTGCAGTTAATTACCGACCGGCAGCCCCGCCTCTTCCCTCTGAACTTGGTCGGTTGCAGTTTCGGACCGGCTAGGCGTTACAAGCCGTCCAAACTCACAAGACTGTCCTGGCAAACATCGCAGCGCACACAACCGCAGCCTCTGCACCCGCAGCCGCCTCAGCCGTCCCAGGCAGCGTCCAGCGCCTTCTGCCGCTCCTCGCGCTCCTGCCGCTGCTGCCGCCGGGTGGCCGCCAGCTGCTGCTCCGCATCCTTGTCCCTGCAGCTTGATAGAGGGCGGGAAGTCTCAGTACAAGAAGAAGCAGTGCACAAAAGTGACCATGGGTATCAGGCAGCGGTGCTCGAGGTGATCAAATTCAGCAGGCGCAGCGCAAGCGCCAAATATGAAATGCTTGCTGCAGCGCCGTTGGTCATGCTGGTTGATTCAGCACAGCCGGTGCAGTGCTTCCCCTAGCCGGTGCAGCACCCCCCCTCCCCCCGCACCTGAGCCGCATGTTGAGGGCGCCGCCAATCAGGCGCCGCGCCACCGCCGCCGATGTCTTCGGTCGCGGCTTGGGAGGCAGCAGCTCTGCGGCGGGCGGTTGGAGATGGACGAGGTGGGTGTGGATTTGGATGCACTTAAAGTTGCCAAGCAGCCCGCCGGTCAAGCAGGATGCAAGCAAGCGTACGATGTGCACAACTGCCTGCATGCTACACCCAACTTGCAAGCTGGCTGCTCCGCCACAGCTTAGCAGACAGCAGCAGCGCAGCACGCAGCGCACCCGACGGCGGCAGCTTGCGTGTGCCGCTGCCTGCATCTGCATAGCCGCGCAGCCGGAACTCAGCGCCTGGCCCAGCTGCGGTGGCAGCAGCCAGCAGCTGCTGGGCGGCTCGAGGGTCGGAGCACACGACAGCCGCATGGCAGTCGTCCACCCACCTGCGCGGTGGCAAGAACAGTAAGCAGCAGGAGCAGTTGGGTGCATGCCAAGGGCCTGCGACAAGATTGGGTTAACCGGGGCTGCAGCAAGTGCTATGCAAAGCGTGCAACAATGACAGCCCCGCAGTGCACCCAAAACCCACATGCTGCAACCGTCCAACCTCCCCACTTTTCGACCCTCACATCTTGCCCACTGCCACCCTCTGCACCGCGCCACTCACTTGAGCGTGGGTGGTGCCGCATGCCCGCTGCACAGCCGCTCTAGAAAAGCCTCCAGGTGCTGCGTGCGCACCGCTGGCGTCAAATCGAAAAACTCCAGCACATGCCCACCACCAAATGCCAGCGTTCCTGCCTCTTTGCCGCCGTCTGCTGCGACAACAGCTGCTGCTGGGACTGCTGGGGGCCAGCTGCGGGAGGATGGCCGCGGCGGCGCCGCAGCAGCCTCCCAGCTGTCGCCGCCGCTGCCTCTCGCTGCGGGCGCGGGTTGCGGAGGCTGCGGCAGCGGCACGGCATCCTCGTCCCAAGCTGTAAATGGAGAACAAAGATGACTGGATGGGTGCACTAACCCATTGATGACACTTCCATCAATTCAGCAGGCAGCCGGTCACAAATCCTGGACTCCACAGCAGCATGCTTGCAAGCGCCACACCTTCCCAGCTGTCGGCTTCGTCCGCCGCTGCCGCCGCACTGCCGCCCTCGGCTGCCTGCTGCTCGTCCTGCTGCTGCCGCGCCTCCAGCGCTCTCCGAAACAGCTCCTGTGCTCCTTGAGCGTCGCCCTGCGGCCAGGGCAGTGCGGGCGGGGCGGCTCGGCAAGCGGTCGCGCTGAACAGGCTGCGGCATGAACTCCTGCCGCTTGCACCGACCGCACCCCATCTAGCTTGAGCTGAGCCAGATCAGCCAGCACCGCGGCGTCGTCGCTGGCTGAGCCCATGTTGCAAGGCGTGCGAAGAGGGGGGCGCTGCTGTCGGCCACGTATTGATGCGCACCAACACGCCTCAGCGACGCCATGCAGTATGTCAGATGGTTCAACAGGACCTTGCTGGGCAACGCCGCCACCGCCGCCGCCGCTGCCGCTGCCCGCTGCTGCAGGATGCAGTAGATGCGTCATCAACCCCTGGGGCTAAAAAAAGCATGCCGTTCCGCAGGGTATCCACTTGAAATTTGTAGTGGCAGCACATCGGTGTGCTTCAATCCATCCATAGGACTGTGCGAAAGGCCCTGTGTCGTTGACCCGCCGTCGATGGGCAGGCCGCAGCGGCGCCGGCCTGCTCGCTGTCCAGCTGTTCCAAGTGGCAGCAACCTCTGTTGCCTGTGTTGGACAATCCGAACGCCACAAGCGCAGTCGTAGGTAGCGCCGCCAACAGTCCTGCCATGGCCAGGCTCATTCCAAACTGCTGTGCAGCAGGTGGCCAGGGCCCCAAGTTGGCACAGCATGCCCCAAAAGCCAGGTGTGCGACTCCGCTTTCAACTGTGTGCGCCAACCCTTTGAACCGGCCGCTGCAAGAAATGTAATGGCTCGCTCCGCTCCGCAGCAGAGGTTGAGGAGGAGGAGGAGCGACTTGACGTCATCACACACTGCCTGCGTGCCGCGGCTTTTGAATGCTGGTCCACTTGGTCCACTGGGGCGTGGCACGTGGGTGCACCCATGCCGCACTGTGGTGTGCCAGTGAGTGGCAGTCTGGCGTAACCGGCTTGCAGTTTCAGCAGATGCCGCATGCATATGCATGTGGTGGGAGGACGACAGCGGCAGATGGCTTTGTGTGTTTAGAATTGCGGCATGCTGGCCGCAGGTTGTGGGTAAGCAGAGCCTGCAGAGTGCCTCGCCGGCGGCGCCCCCGCTTGCAGCAGGCGGGCCGGCCGATTAGCTTTCATGTTCGCAGCACCGTGTTGTTGCGCATGTTAAGGCTTCAGACATTAAAGAACACGCGTGTGGGGCGCTTGGTGGCAGAGTCCCTCGGCAGAGAAGCCGGCAGCTGTGCAAACCGGAGGCAGTCGGCAACATTCTGACACTTTTTTTGCTGACCAACCAGCGCCAGAGCAGCAAGTTCATGGACTCCCGATTGGTCATCCTGGGCCCTGGCTCCCCGGCAGCTGCAGCTGTGGCGCCCCCAATTTGGGAGCCAGGCTCACTCACGAATTTAGCCTTCTTCAAACGCTTTTGCGGCTTCGCACCACGCTCCCATCCTCTCCAAGTACCTGCAGACACTCAGTGGCCAAGTGGCAGTCCTCACGACCAGCTTTTGCCCAGCCTCGAGCTCCTCCAGTTCTTGCACCCACGGTATGTGGAGGCTAGTAGTGCATAACACATGGAGCCTGGCAGTGGAGCAGGCCTCTTACTTCATGCTCACGCAAGGCGGCGACCGAGCGGCGCCGCAAGTCCCGGCAGTGGTATCCCAATGCTGCACACGTGGCAGCGCACCCGCACACAAGCACAGTGTGTGTGTGCTCAGCAGCGGTGCATGGCCAGCTTTGGCAGCTTGGCAGCAGCGGGCCCCCAGCGTTTGAGGACAGCGCCAGTATGGATGGCATCCGGAATATGCATGCTGCTGCCCTGCCCTGGAACCCATGCAACACAAAACCAGGCAGCCGAACATTTGGTGCACTGTAGGCAATGGCGACGCACCGACCGCCACGGGACGCCCTGCGCACCCTTGCGCTCATGTTCCTGTTCGTCTGCCTTACCGTGTCCGCTACATGCCTCCAGACAGTATCGCTGCCGTTGACAACCAGCCGGATGCAGGTCTGTGCTGGGCAGCAGTTGTGGGGAGCAGAGCAGCCACGTCCTTCTTGCCCATCTGGCTGCACCACAGGTGTTCCTGCTACTTGTGGGCCGGATGCACTGTCAACATGCCTGCGCTGCTGCCGTCCTGGATTGTTGCAGATACCTCCAGTCAACCTGAAGAAACCGACAGACGCCGCCTCACACAGACCGCCAGTGAGCAGTTCTGCTGAGTGGCTGTGGCATGGCCAATCTGTACGTAGCAGCTCTGCTCGTAGCTTCCCTCACTGCCACGAGTTCTATGGCAAGTCCGCGCCGCACCTCAACAGCTAGTTGCACGATGCTTGTCAGCAGCTGCCTCCCAACCTACCGCGCATCAGATGCGATTCCCGCATTCACGGCAGCAATATCCCCACACTCGCCCTGCAGTCTCCTTGTGGGCACAGTCGGCCAACAACTGCCTCGCCACCTGCTCCAGTCGGGGCATGGTTGCCATTAATGGCGGGAACACTGGCCAGGCGCTGTGCGCCCTGAGGGACCCTGCTGGCGCAGTCTTCTACGGTGCGCGGATCGGTCAAGAGGATCGCAAACAGCTGCACCGTGCGCGCATGCTGGCGCAGCAGCGCACCAGTGATGATCACCGCAGCCTGCCGAGCTGAGCTGAGCGGATGCCACTCACCTGCCTGGCCCTGTGTCTGCCACGCAGGCACGTGGGGTCGCTTCAGAACCGGCCCCTCCAAGCCCTACGCCACCGCCTGCTTCTACCAGATGGGCGGCAGGCTGTACTACAACACCGGCGCATACTTGTGCGCCTGCTACACCTCCTCCTTCACCCTGACTTGGTCCACCTCTGCTTCGTGCGCCACCAGCACTGCCTACGCCGCAGCAACCAAGCCGGGCGTGTGCGTCTACAGCAAGTACGGCACCACCCAGGTGAGCCAGGCTTCGCAAGCTGGCGTTGAGTTGGCGCCTGCCTGCGTGCCAAATTGTTTGGCGGAGTCCGCCGGGCTGTGGGGTACACGGGTACAAGGACAATCTCCTACCTCCTACCTGCACACCGACTGGGCAGCTCGCCACCTTGCTGTTGTGCAGGCCTGGGTGATGGGTTGGTCCACAGACGGCCGGATTTGCAGGAGCGGCTCCTTCCCATATGGCAAGAATGGCGCCTGGGTCAACACCATAACGCAGGGCGCAACCGGCCACACCGTCAGGTTCTTGTGCAAGGCCAAAGGTGCGGCACTGTAAGGCGGCGCCTGCTACCGCTGCCGCATGTGGTGCATCACGCAGCAGTGTCGCGGTGCTGGCAATGCATGCCGCGCTTGCCAGCGGTGTACAGCAGACACCGGTACAGAACGGTACGGTACAGAAGCAGCCCACAATGCACCGCTGGCCACACCGCCCACTGCCTGCTCCTGTGCAGACGTATATGCAATGGAGGATGGAGTGGACTATGCTTATGGCGAGATCCCAAACAAGTCGGTCACACTGTCCTCGGCTCAAGCCTGCGGCAAGAAGTGCACGGTGACGACCGACTGCCTGTAAGTACTCTGCAGTAAGTGGGCCCTGGTGCTGCCAACCTAAGCGCTGTGTTCTGCCACGCTGTGCCACAGCCGCCACGCAGTGCTTAAGAAGCGGGGGGCCACCAGCCGCAGCCGCTGGTGCTGACACTGTGCGACCGCATGTGGTGCTGCACAGAGTTGGGCAGCAGTTCCTTGCAGTTGAGAGTGCAACACCGCGTGCCGTTCACATCTCCTCATCCACCCCTGCTTGCCTGGCAGGCGGTGGACATACAATACAGTCAATCATATGTGCTACCTGAAGAGTGGCCCCACTACGCGATCTGCATACAAACATGCGGTGTCTGGCCTGCCCGACCTCAGCACAAGGAGTAGAGAGGCCCAGGGCTGCACGCTTGACAGGTCCCAAAGCCATGCATTGGTCCGGGGCCCATTGCAATGGAGCGCGCACCCCTCACAACTGCGCATGTACTTGCCATGCCTGTGGTGCAGCCACTGCATACGTGTGCATCAGACAAGTGGACAACGCCTGGGGTGCTGTCATGTACCATGCCTGGGTAGAGTCGGGCACCTGGAGCGTTGCCTACTTTGGAGACGTTGGCGTTCACGCCGAGGTCAACCGCTACTCCGCCAGCCGGAGCTGCAAGCGCATCCAAACCAATTTGGTCAAGGTGGCCAGCATGCTGCAAACCGAAAAGGTGAAGCAGGATGCCAGTGGCAACTGGGACCCATCGGACTACAGCAACTTAAAACACAACTGCTGGCACTATGTCAACACACTGATCACGGCGGCTGGCTCAGCGAAAAACGCGTTGCAGTACTTCCCCGAACACAATTTCATCGTGCCTGGCATTGAATGAACATGACCGCCCTACCTTGCACTAGCGCACAAGCTAGCTGGGCTGCTTGGCGCCTGTGCCATACATGTGCAGGCACTAACCCCTGGCGTGCCTGCCCAGTCTAATCCGCACTGCTCAGCCGGTTGCGGGCAGGTGCACCTCTTGCCTTGCAACTGCCAAATGAACAAGGAGCCTTTATCCCATGCACCCGCACCTATGCCTGACCTGGAGCATTTTACCTCCCCTTCATGCCTTCATTATTTTTCACCCCCAGTGCCAGCCTTTCAACCCCAATGCCAGCGCACCCCGATGCCAGCCTTTCGCAACGCAGCAGTGCCACAGTTCCATGGTATGTTAACGCATATGCCTACTCTCCGCGTGCCTTGCACACCACACCACCCCTGCCTTGCGCCACATGCTTTTTTTCTATCGACTCGACCACAGGCAGCCCCCGCATTCAAGTCAGCCCACACACATTTCCATTTGAACTGAAAATGGGGGCAGCAGCCCTGCAGGATGCTCTGGGATTGAAAAAGCTGGGCCAATGGCGGGCTGCCCTTGGCTTGCTTACCAACACCTTGCCACCCCAGTGGAGCTCCTACCACCTGTCCGCTGTCGCCTGCGCCTGACATTCTTGGAGGCTGCAGCAATGTGTCACAGTCAACGCACATCCAGTAGTGGGCCCTGCCGGGCAGAGGCGTGACACGGTGCACCCGGCTGCCCGTCACCGCCCATGCCGCATCTGCTGGCATCAGCCCAGGCGCGCCCGCTGCTCCCGCAGCGAGGCCTTGATGCAGTCAGCAGCCTCCAACCAGTCGCCCGCTGCCGCGGCGGCCTGCGAACGAAATGTCGGCATGGGCCCTGCAGATTATTTTGCTCCATGTACCCAGGTGCGCACACCAACCGCATGCAGCATGGTGCAGGCTACCGCTGGACGCTACCAGGCCGCGATACCGCAGTGGACCAACCGGGCTGATTACCCACTAATGTTCGTGCTCAGGGCAAACCAAGGCAGCGCAAGGTAGCGCAAGGCAGTCCGGTAACAAAGGTTACCTGCACAGCACGCAAGTCCAGCAACCGCTCGTCGGGCGGCAGCTTGCGCCGGAACGCAAAGCGGTACCTGCGGGCAGCAGTGTGCGGCAGGGGCAGTGGTGGCATCGGCAGCAGCCTGCAACAGAGACGTCAAACGGCAGCTCCGCCGGAAAGCAAAGCAGTGCCTGCGGGCAGCAGTGTGCACACGGCGGCATCAACGGCATCAGCAACAGCCTGCAACAGAGATGGCGGAGCCAGCCCACATACACTCCGTTGAGCTGTGATTGATTGGGGTGGCAGCCCCGCCAACAGCATGGCAGGATGGCAGCTACCACCGCGCGCAGAGGTGGTGGGCACAGTCGTTGCTTGAAATGAGCAGCCCTGCTCTGGCAAGCCTGCCCCACCAAGCACCGCTGCCGGCAGCAGGCTTGGCCTGCAAAACAAGCAGACGCAGATGGCCAGCGCACCTATGCATGTCTCCCTCCGTCAGCTGCCCTGCTGCCACACACTGTTGCAGCAGCATCTGCAGCTCCCTTTCTTGCTGCTCCAACTCAGCTTGCGGCTGCTGCCGACCCTCAACCGGCTGCGGAAGCTGCCGCTGTCGCCGCTCAGCCTGCTGTTGTCCCTCAGCTCGCTGCTGTCCCTCAGCTTGCGGCTGCTGCCAACCCTCAACCGGCTGCTGCTGCCACTCAGCTTGCTGCTGCTGAGGTTGCCGCTCCCGCCCCTCAGCTTGCTGCTGCTTGGGCTGCAGCTTCTGCGGTTGCTGTTGCTGCTGCCGGCCCTCAACCTGCTGCTGCCGCAGCAACTGCTTGGATTGCGGCTGAGCCTGCTGCTGCAGTGCAGCCTCTGTTGCTCCAACTGGGCCCAGCTGCTGTTGCGGCATGGCTGCAGCGACAGTTTTGCTGGCCATGCAGCCATCAGCACCTGCCTCGTGCTGCAACAGCGCCTGGGCAGCCGCAGGCTGAGCTGCAGCTGCAAGTCCTGGCAGCAATTGGCGGGATTGATGCTGCCGCAGCCTGTGCTGTGCCGCCGGCTGCGGCTGCTGCTGCGCATGCTGCTCTGGCTGGCCGGTCCTCTGCCGAGCAGAGGGTGGCTCACCACCGCTCTGCGGCGCCGCTCGCTTGGCAGCCGCCCGCTGCTGCTGCTGCTGCTGCCGCCGCTGCTGGGGAGACTGTGGCTGGGGCTGGACAGCGTTCAACTGCCTATTGTCGGTGCCCTCAGCAGCGGCCTTGCGGGCTAGGCGGCCGTGGTAGCGAGTCCTGGCCGACTCCTGTGGCCCACGCTCCTCTGCCTGCTGCAGGTTCCGCCAAAAGGTCCTGTTGTGCTGCTGGGCTGCCGTCGGCACAGTTTCGCTGGCCAGCTGTCCTGCGGCGTTGCGGAGGCTGCGATATTGGGGTGCAGGGGGTGCAGAAAGTTGTCCCTGGGGCATAGGAGAGTGGCACGCTTTTATGAGGGGATCGCTTGCTGCATACAGGGTGGCCGCTTACCGCGGACAGGTTGGCCAGTGGTGGCTGCACGCCATTTGGGCGCTTACCTGGGGTTGATGCCCAGCTGCAGCAGGTGCTCCAGCAGCGTGAGGGCATTGAAAGTGACCGGGCAGTCTGCTGCTGCTGCAACTGAATGCGCCAGGACATGCAGCAGGCCGTTGCCCTCGTTGTCCTGCGTTGACATGGCCAAACCAAGCAATACTTGTCAAAACGCACTGCACAGTGGCAAGCACTAAGCATGAGGGAACCGCCATATGAGCCAGCCGCACTAAGCATGCAGGAGCCGCCATGTGAGCCAGCCAAGCCCGGCAAACCTCGGCCTGTGCATCCTTGCCTGATGAGCCACTGCAAGCCCCAGCTGTGCAGCACGCCTTTGGAGGACATGGAAATGCACTGGGTGGGAGAGCGGCGCGCTGGCGGCCCAGTAAAAAAGGAAGTGCCTGCCACGGCTGTCGACCGCCGCTGCATCGATTCGAGGGTGCTGCAAGAGCACCTCCAACAGCTGGTACCGCCTGCTTGGCCCGCGCCGGTGCCCCGGTGACAGTGCATCCCCTTCTGCCTGCAACGCCAAGCACAGACACAACGTCACATAGTTGCGCCATCGGCACACATGCGCCTGAGCAGTTCCGCAGTGCGCACGTGCAGACTCCTTTGGCGAGGCGCACAACCCCCAGCCGTGCGCCCTCGCACCCCAGCAATCGCCACATGCAAGAGGTTGCCCGGCACGCGCGTGCGCTCGTCAGCGAGCAACAGTTCTGCCAGCTCCCAGTGGGCGTGCTTGGCTGCTAACTCCAGCGCGGAGCGCCCCTGAGGGTCCAGCCGGCTGCAGCGGTACACCAGCGGGGGATGCAGCAGCTCAGCGCCCCTTTCAGGCACAGCATGCTAAGCGGCAGGGCACAGCTCGCGCATTCCAGCAGTCGCAACCACGTGGCAGCCGCATTGCCAGCCAGCGCAGCTCACTTGACGTCTGCCCCAGCCTCCACAAGCAGCCGGCCAAAAGGCGAGCAGCAAGCCGCAGCTACGTGCAGCGGTGCCCAGGCCCGGCCGCCAGCAGCGGCATCCAGCGAGAGGCCTGCCGCCAGCGTGCGGTGCAGCAGGCGGCCCGCCAACTCCACCAGTTCCGGCCTGGCATTGTTGTTCAGCCGCTCCGCCAGCACGTGCAGCATGGTCTGCCCGGCAGGGGTGGTGGCCGCCAGATCGGCGCCAGGCGTGCCAGCCACGGCTTCGAGGACCGCCGCTCGCTCAAGCCGCCGGGCGGTGCTCTCACCAAAGCGCTGCAGCAGAGCGATCGCGGCGGAGCCTCGTTAGTGGTGGTTTGCAGTCGGCGATCTGCTCCTCAAATCAGTGCAGCGGCCGCTTGCCTGCCGGCACGCCTGCTCGACAGCCAGCAGCAGCGGCGTCACACCGCCAGGTGCCTCCTCCTCTGCTGTAGCAACAGGCAGATTGATCCGGGAGGGCAGCCATCAGCTGCTGCACGGCCACAAGCTCGCCCTCGGCGATCGCCCTGGCGAGCAGGTCGCTGGGATGATTCTCCATTGTTTTTGTGTGCGTCTCTGAGATTGGAAGAACTGGCAAGTGGCGTGGCGCCATAGCGAGAACAGCTGGAAGCGCGGGCTGCCGTGCACAAGTGCGGGCCCATGGGCCAGGCAGTGATGAGGCTGCAGTGCTGCAGGTGGATGAGATGCGTGCAGATATAACGCTGTCAGACTCTCAGGATTATGGGTGTGCATGCAGGGCATTTCAGCAGTGTACAGCGATCAGTTCCCCCTTCGCCCAACGCCCAACGCCAAACCCGGCCCCGCCTGCGAATGCTGCCAGCGCACTGCGGCGGCTTGTTGCTGCTTGCTCGGTTGGATCGTACATGTCATGCTGTGCATACAACAGCGTTGTGGGCTCACTGTTGTTTTCACAGTCCACATGCTTGAACAAGGACTGGTACCTGCGGCTGCAGCAGGACGCAACACTGTGACAGGCCACACTGCGAGCCTTGATGCGATGCTTTGCAGGGGAAAGCTTGGGGTGGGAGGGAGATTAGGCTGAGGGGAGGCCTATTGGCCTATCTGTAGGCAAGCATGCATGCGGTCCAGGCGGCGCATGCAAACCAGAAGGCCGCTAAGAACAGCCAGTGTGCACCCGAGCGTGGAGCTATAGCACTAGGTAGTGCATAGATGAAAGTGACGATGGCGCTAGGCCTGTCACGCTGGCCCACCAGAGCGTGACCACCCGGATGGGAAGCATGTCTAAGCTGGGCATGCTGCCCAGCCTGCCCTTCAAGGATTGCATGTCAGTCCTCAGCGCGGCCAAGTCGATCTGCAGGGGAGCAGGGGCAGGCACGCGGGGTAAGAGATGCGCAAGGCGCCAAGGGTTCCTGCCAGTCGCAAGGTGTTCCAGTCTGTAACATTCACGCAGACAGGCAGGCAGGCAGGCAGGCAGCCATTCACCTGCATCTGGTCCAGAGGAGATGGAGGGGCGGCTCCTGCCCCGCTGCTGCCTGCCGGTATCAGCGGCGCGCTGCCGCCACTGCCGCCCGAGGTAGCCGTGGAGCGCCGGCACGCGCCGCCAAACCTGCTGGGCGCCGGCTGAGCAGGGGTTGTGCTGCCCAGCCGGGCAGAGCGCCCTCCCAGACCTGCACTCACGAACGGGGTGAGCCGCCGCTTTTTCTTTTCAGAACGGGAGGCGCAGCGGGCCCCGCAGCGATGTTGCGCATTGCGGTAGGACTCGGCATTTCAATTGATGCACAGGTACAGCGAACAGCTGGAGAAGAAGCACTGTGCGCCGCGGTGCCTCACACTGCGCGCCGCTGGAGAGGGCAAGCGCCATCCTGTTGTGTTTGGCAGCACCTTCGTATGCAGTCGAGCAAGTCAGGAACGCGGCAAAACGAGCGAGAGTTGAGGGGACACTGGCGCGGTTCACAGCGCAGCAGGCGGCCATTGCACAGCAGGCTGGCTCATCTGTCCACCAGGACATCTCCCCAGGTGCAGGCGTGGCCCAGTTTTCATACGTGACAGACTGGCTCTAGAGGGCCCCCTTTGCAACAGAGCAGCCTTGCGTCGACAGCGGTGGCGCCTGCGGGAGCCCATTCCGTGCTACTTATTGCAACCAAACCGCCTTTATTCTGCCGGACTCTGTGCCGGCCTGCTCGCCCTGCTCACTCCTCAATCAACCCACACCCTCCTCAACTTCAGGGGTGTGTTACAGGGGCGCGGCAGCGCGCACGACGGGCCAACTGGCATGCATGCTGCGCTCCGCGGCGGGCGGGCCTGGGGGTCGCCTGCCCCCCGCCGCGTCGCCGGCCGCCGCCGCGCCCCCGGCCGCACAGGCGGCTGCCGTTCGCGGCTGCGCACAGGGCGCTTACGCGTCCTTCTCGGCAGCAGCAGCCTCGGCGGCGCGCTTGGCGCGGACGCCCACCATGCGGGCGTTCATCCGCTCCACACGCAGCTTGCCGTACGCGCTCTCCTTCTGCAGGGAGGGGGCAGTACGAAGGCAAGAAGGGCAGCAAGCGCGTGAGAAATAGCAAGTTGGTGCAACTCACTTATGGGCATTTGAGTGCATGCATTCGTTTGCATGGGCAGGCAGCACTTGGGAGGCAGCTGGAGGGCTGCTCTCAGCCAGTGCTGCCCCTGACGCAAGCAGCCGATATGGAAACACAGCAATCCAACAGCACTGAACAAGCGCACCTTCATCTCCGCAGTGATCGCCACCTTCTCCAGCGCCGCCGCCGGCTTGGCCACAGGCAGCAGCTTGCCCTTGAGCTGCTGCACTGTCGCCAGCTCCTGCAAACGAACGAGGAATGGTCGAGGCAGCTGAAGGGTGAGGGCGTGGTACAAAGCAGCGGCAGGGGCAGTGTCCACGGGCTGCGGGGCAGGGCGCTGCTAAGCAGGAGCAGTGATCTGTTCATGCTGTTCGCCTCCACAAACAGGGTTCCCTTCACAGCAAGTGAAATGTAGCAAGTGGAACGTGGTCCCTTGTACCAAACGCTTGCAAGTTGCAGAGTCCCTCCCTGCTCACCTCGGCCGAGGCATCGCCCGCCTTGGGCTTGCCGGCGCGGCGGGGGAACACCACCAGGTTGGCCTTGTAGGCCTTGAGCCGGTTGGCGTTCTCCTGTATGGCAGCAATGCAGCGGTCAGCCAGTGAGCGCAGCAATGGTGGCGTTGCAAGGAGCGTGCCGGCCCAGCCTCAGGCTGCATCTGAAGCGGCCCAGGGCTGCGCCAGCCTCGCAAAGTTGCAGCTCTGCAGGCTGCTGTTCCGCAACCCAGCGGCCGGCGTGGAGTCACACAGGGTTTGCAAGGGCAGCATCAACGCACCTGCAGGCTCTCCAGGCTGCGGTTGCGGCGGCGGTGGTCCACCGCAATGCCGATGGAGCGCGCCAGCTTGGAGGGGATGCCCGCCTCCTGCGCAGCAAGAAAGGAAGGAAAATGCACAGGACCTTCAGCACAACGACGGCCATAAGAAGGGATGTTGCAGCAGCTTGGAGGGGGTGCCTGCCGCCTGCGGATGCAGAGAAACTGCGCAGGAGAGTGGGGCCGTCACGGAAATATGTGTGGCCCGGCCGGTGTGGCACCGCATGTGCGTGCTGGCCGGTTGTTGCCCAGCTGGGCTGCCTGCCTTCCCTCGCTGCGTTCGGGGCCCGCAGACAACAACCAGAGCTGCCAGGCTCCCGCCCACCATTTCATGGCAGCCGAGCCTGGCTGCTATCCCCCAATGAGCTCCAACTGTGCTTGCCAGCACTCGCTGCAGCCCCAACTGCTGCCGCTGGCAGCCTGCTGCATGTGCTGCTAGTGTGCTGCCCCAGCTCCGCTGCTTCCCGCATCCAGCCGCCGTGCTGTTTGGGGCGGCCGCAGTGCATAAGCGCTCCACTGGCCGCACTGCCGCACCGGGTGGCAGCCGCCTTGCACGGATGTGCACACGGCACCGCATGTAACGTGGCAGCGCACCGCGCGCCCTTGAAAGCAGCAGCCCAAACGAACCCCAAACAGCCGCACGAGGAAATAAATTCCAACAGGCTGCCAGCCGCACCTTGAGCTCCTCCAGGGTGAAGCCGCGGCCAGCCCGCTTCTTCATGTTGTACTTGACGGTCTGCAAGGCGATGGCAATCGGATGAATACGTGAAATGTGCACATGGAAGGTGGCAATCAGATGAATACGTGACATGTGCACATGGAAGGTGGCACTCAGATGAATACGTGACATTTTGCAAGCAAACACTCATGTTGCTTGCTGGCTTGCAAGCACCCTGCTATTGGTGCAGGCAACGCACAAGCAGGGCATGCCAGGCACCTGCAAACTCGAGCAAGCATGCAATGGCAGGTGAGCAAGGAAGATAAACGCACCTGGCCGTGCACCACGGGGCGCAGCAGGCCGGCCACGGGGCGGGGCGCCACGGCCTCGGCCTTAGCCTTGCGCGCTGCAGGCAGGCGGGGCGGGGCGGTGTGGGAAACGCAGCAATCAGCAGCGGCACAGAAGCGGCGGCGGCAGGCACGACTCCCCGACGGCTGCTGTGCACTAGGCAGCAGGGCCCGGCAATGGCCGAGCCGGGCTGTCCATTCGTGCCGGTGCATGCCGCCCGGCCGCGCCGCCGTCGCCTGCCATGCTGCAATTCGCGATGCGCCCCTCCAGCTGGTGGCATGCCCATGCCGCAAGCAGCTGCTTGCTGCACTCTCTCCCCTGCTGCTTCGCTGCAGCCTGCCTTGCTGCCGCCATGCTGCCCCTGCACCCTCCCTGCACGGTCGGTCCTCCATCAGCTCTCACCGGCGCGGCGGCGCTCCTTGCGGGCCGGCTGGTTGAACCATGTGACCACCTTGTCCTGCCACTTCTTCCGGTACTTCCGGATGCTGGCAATCTGGTTGTTCGGCATGTTGACCCCCTTGCCCTGCAGCAGCCGGAGAAGCAGAGGGGCGGGGCGCGGCGGTCGGCGGCAGCAGCAGGGCGGCGGCGGGCCGGGCGGCGGCTGGGCAGGCGCGCCGCGCTCTCAGCTCCGATTGCCCGTGTGCTGCTGCACGAGGTGCGCTGCCTGGGCGCCGCCAAGCGCGCCGGCCGCCACAGGGAGGCAGCATCGGGCTGCATGGTCGCCTGCGCCGCTCCGCTGGCGCCCTACACGGTCCAGCATCCGCTGCCGGGCTGCCTGGGCACCCCAGCCGCCGGGCCGGGGCGCCGCTGCCTGCGTGCACTTGCAGGCCCGAGCACGAGGGGCGGCCCCCTGACCGCACCTTACGACGCCAAGGGCTGCCCTTGTAAGAGGCCGGTGCGGGGCAGCCCCCCGGGGCTTCACAGCCGGCCGCATGCTGGGAGTGCTGGGCGACCCAGGCATGGTGGGCCGTGGCGCCCTCATTGCGAGCGCTGCAGGTGCCCCGGCACTCGAGCTGGTGCCTGCAAGCCCTGGGCACCTCGCCTGCACGCGCCGGCGCCACTGCAGGCTTCCGCCGCTCCCAGCCCCCCGCCCACCTGCTGCCACTGCGCTGCCTGCCAACCCCAAAGAGCCTCCTCGTGCAGCTGCCAGGATTACCTTGACGAGTCAAAGGACAAGGCCAGCTCAAGGGTTGCCGTGCGGCGCATACCGCACCACGCCTGGCTTTGCCGCCATGGCAGTCGGGCATGCCGGTGCGGCGACGACGGCTCTTCCATGCGCCGTCTGCATGGTGCATGCTGGCCTGGTGGAGGCACGCAGATGACCATACTCCGCGCCGACCTGGCGCCTGTGCAGTTCGCAGTGATGACTACACACTCGATGCGCCTTTGCATTTGTGTTGCGGCTGCAATGCCAGCTGACCTCACTGGGTGTGAGGCCGCGGAGGCAGCTATAAGAGCCGTGTGCGATCTGCGCGGTCAAGTGGAGTCAGTTAAAATCAACCAGGCTGCCTGGATGAATCAACCACCACTGCAGAAATACATGTTAAGCAAATGAGATCTTGCACAGCACCGCCGGAAGGGATGGCCGGGGGGTTTTCCTCTGGCGCCATGTACTTCCGTCTGCGCTGCTGTTTGCAAGGTGCAGGATGTGCCACCATGCGTCTGAAGCAATGCTAAGTGCAAGGGGCAGAAGGATGTTGGTAGGTGCACCCCAACCTGGCTGGACCTCCCCAGTGGGCAGCAGCAGCAGGCAGCGTCGTCGTGGGCGTCGGGGGCTGCCACCGACCGCCTTGCCCCGCTGCCCGTGATCTAGCACCCGCATTTACTTTGTCGGCACATTCCGACGCTGCCACGACACTCGGGAAGCCCCCTGAGGAACACCCGCTGGCCGCCCCGGCTTCCCAGGCCTCCCAGCTCGCTTGCAAGGTGTCGCCCAGCTGCATCGTCACTTACATGTTGCGCGATCGCTCACCAGCGCGGTGAGGCAGCCTCGCCAGGTGACTAGCTATGAGTATGAGCGCCGGGGCTGGAGCTGCCAGGCTGGAGCGGCGGGACTCAGAGGCGGACGGCGGGGCCCCTCCCGCACAGCCCGACAGCACGCCTGCGGTTCCAGAGGCCGCCGACGCCACCGCCGCCTCCGTCGCCGCCTCCCGAGTCGGCAAGTCCCCTGCTGCCGCCGCTGTTGTTTCCTGCTGCCTGCGTGCTGCACGCCTGCTAGCTCGTTGGGGTCTTTGGAGGGCATGCAAGCAAAACCGGGGTTCAGCAGCGGTCCTGGCTGCCGCCTTGGTGGTGCCTTTGTTGCCGTGTGAAGTGCGCTTGCAGGTGACGCCCACCCCCAGACATTTGCCTGCCCGCCCGCCCGCCCGTTGCCTGCAGGCCGCCTGCTGCTGCAGCGCCTGCGCAAGAGCCAGAGCACGACTGTGCTGTATGGCGAGCCGGAGGGGGCATTAGAGCAGCTGTCGCTGCAGGATGGGGGAGCAGGCATGTTTCCGCAGCTCGACAGCGGCTCGCAGGCGTGTGCTGTGAATGCCGTTTTGTGCCTGGCTGACTGTTCGTGCGGCTTCTGCATGGTTGCAAGGCGCTGCAGGTGCTGCACAGCAGGTGTTCATGACGCCTGTCAAATGTGCGGGAGGCTGGGTTGGATGTGGTGCATGGCTTTGTTGCTGCAAGCCTGTCACGTGAGTGCTCCCTCCCCTCAATCAATTGCCGCAGCGCCTCATAGTGGTGGCCAGCTTGCATGTTGCCACCATCTGCCCGTCTTGTTGCTCATCCCGCAGCCCTCCTCCTGCCTATCCTTATTTTGCTTTGCAGCGGCTCATAGTCGTGGCCAACCGGCTGCCGGTGTCGGCTTACAAGGACCGCAGCGGGCGCTGGCAGCTGCAGGCGAGCGGGGGACGGGGCCGGGGAGCAGCAGGCCGCGCCATGCTGGGCTGAGGTGCCGCTGAGGCCGTGGCATCGCATGCTGTGGCCCAGTGTGTGTGCAGCTGATGCAATAGCTTGGTGCACAGCAGCATTACGGAGAGTGGAGTGCAGCCAGGCAGCCCGGCTTGTCCCAAGATACCCCAAGATCTGAGTGCAGCTCTTCTGAATTGCGCCCTGCCTTTGCTGCAGGTCAGCGCGGGCGGCCTGGTCAGCGCACTGATGGGCGTGGGCAACTTCCAAACCAAGTGGATTGGCTGGCCGGGTGCGCTTGGGGTAGTGGTACGGGTGTTGCCTTGCCGTCTGTACCGTGGCAGCACCTTGCAGACCAAGTGGATTGGCTGGCCAGGTGGGGACCAGCAGTGGGTGGGAAGGCACTGTTTTTTTCGCCAGTGTGTCTTCGCCTTAATTTCCAGACGAAGAGGGATTGGCTGGTCAGGTGAGGACCAGCAGTAGGCGGGGTGTGCTGTGCCTTCGTGGCAACCTACAAACCAATCAATTGGGCTGGCCGTAGTGCTGTGCAAAGTGTGGCGCAAGTGTTGTGCTGGGGCATGCTGCTGGAGTGCTGCTGTTTCACTGCAACTTCCACTGCGACCGAAAGTTGCACTGCGACTGATTGTTGCACTGCGACTGATTGTTGCACTGCGACCGAAAGTTGCACTGCGACCGAAAGTTGCACTGCGACCGAAAGTTGCACTGCGACCGATTGTTGCACTGCGACCGAAAGTTGCACTGCGACCGAAAGTTGCACTGCGACCGAAAGTTGCACTGCGACCGATTGTTGCACTGCGACCGAAAGTTGCACTGCGACCGAAAGTTGCACTGCGACCGAAAGTTGCACTGCGACTGATTGTTGCACTGCGACCGAAAGTTGCACTGCGACTGATTGTTGCACTGCGACTGAAAGCCCGGCTCAGCACTTTCTCAACTGCCTTGGTCTGTGCAGGCGTGTACATTGAGGCCGGGCCGGAGCGCGACGAGCTCACAGCAGCACTGCACTCAGAGGGCTATTCGCCGGTAAGCTGCTCTACTTACTGGATGGTGTGGGTGTAGCATGCAGATTGTTATATGTTGCAGCGGCGTTCCACGTTTTGATGCTGTGAAATACCTGATCCTCCTGCAGGTGTACCTGGACCAGAAGACGTGCGACCTGCACTACAACGGCTTCTGCAACTCGGTGCTGTGGCAGCTCTTCCACTACGTGCCCCTCAACATAGGTGGGCAGAGGTTTTGGTCACACCACTACGCGTCGCATCAGGCGTGGTTGAGTGTTGCGTTTCGGCAGTATGCGTGGCGTCTTTGTCTGGCGACCTTTCTACGAGGCGTTCGGAATGCAAAGCACCTTGCACCATGCCAGCGCGTGTTGCAGCTGCTGTCAGCCAAGCCTTTGACATCCCAAAACCCTCTCCAACCTCCCCACGCAGACTCCAAGCTGTCGGAGACGCGCATGCTGCAGTTCCAGTGGGGCGCGCACCAGATGGCCAACAAGATCTTTGCCGACGTGGTGCTGCAGCACTACCAGGACGGGGACATTGTGTGGGTGCAGGTGAGGCAGCTGTGTGCTCTCGTGATCAAAATCGTGCACATTTTGGTCCAGAGTCGGGCATTTTGCCGCTGTTGTGTCTCCATGCCATCGGTGCCCTGGGAGCAAGGGCGCAGTGGTGCTGCAGCACTACCAGGACGGCGACACTGCGTGGGTGCATGTGAGGCTTTGCATTGATACTTGCTTAGTGTTAATGCGGTTGCGTCTCCTCCGCTGTGCCTCGCCCTGCTGCTTTGCACCCGCTGCAGCTCCACAACAGCGCCCTTCAAGCCATCGCTTGCATTGCCCACCCCTAGGCAGGACTACCACCTCGTGCTGCTGCCTGCCGCGCCTGCTTTCCAATCTGCAAATCCAAGTCAACCACAAACATGTGGTTCCCTCCCCTTCTGAAACTCCCTGCCTGCAGGACTACCAGCGCATGCTGCTGCCCGCCGTGCCTGCTTCGTCACGTGCAAATACAAGCCAAACCCTTACCATGTGACTTCTGCCTCTTCCCTCTTGGCAGGACTACCACCTCATGCTGCTTCCAGCCATCCTGAAGGAGCACAAGCCGCGCATGAAGGTGGGTTGCATGCCTGCATGAGAAGCATGCCTGCATGAGACAAACGCTTTACAGTGAAGCTTTAAAAGGCCAGTGCCAGCACACACCGCGCATGAAGGTGGGTGCCCACTGTTGCACGGGTTTGTCTCCCAGCAGTGCGTGCAAGCCCACAGTGTGGGCGCGGCCGCCTTCCAGTCCCTTGCCTTGCAAGCTCACCAACCTGACCTGCTCCTAGTGTGTGCCTCCCAACTGAACTGCAGGTCGGCTTCTTCCTGCACACCCCCTTCCCCTCCTCCGAGATCTACCGCACCCTACCCGTGCGCGAGGAGCTGCTGCGCTCAGGTGGGCAGAGAAGGGGCTTCTCCCCAGGTGTCGCTGTTAAGCAAGCAGTGTACGAGAGCCAAACGCATGCGCCTTCGCCGTGTGCGAGGAGCTGCTGCGCTCGGTGGGCTGAACGCTGCTGCCTGTCGACGCAAAGCTTCATGTTCCCGCATGCACTTGCACGTGTATCTCAACTGTTTGCACGCTGGCCGTGCAGCCGTGCAGCACTGGCTGCTGTGGCGCACCTCACGCCATCCTCAGACCATGTCACACCCTCTCCGCTGTGCACCCATCAATACCCGCAGTGTTGAAAGCGGACCTGATCGGGTTCCACACCTACGACTACGCGCGCCACTTTGTGTCGGCCTGCACCCGCATCCTGGGGCTGGAGGGCACGCCCTCAGGTGTGCTGTGCGCTGTGTAATTCCGTTACTGACTGATCAAGGATGCGCGTACGACCCTGCACCCGCATCCTGGGCCTGGAGGGCACGCCCTCAGGTGTGCTGTGCGCTGTGTAACTGAATTACTGACTGATCAAGGATGCGCGTAAGACCCTGCACGCGCATCCTGGGCCCTTGGGCGCCTTTCTTCGTTGAAGATAATGGAATTGTGAGCAACCTGGGTTCCCTCCTGCTCCCACATGCAGGCATGGAGGACAACGGCAGCGTGACATACTTTAATTACATCCTTATCAACCCACAACATCCTGGGTCCCACACACACGTAGGCGTGGAGGACAACGGCAGCCTGACGCGCGTGGCGGCCTTCCCCATCGGCATCGACCCAGACCGCTTCACCGAGGCGCTGGAGATGCCGGAAGTGAAGGCCAACATCGCGCAGCTGCTCAACCGGTGGGTGGCTGGAGGGGCAGCTGGTGTGCCCTGGTTTGTGTTGCTTGGATCGATGGGGCTTTGCAATGCGTATAGAATGCGTATAGAATGCGTATAGAATGCGAGTAGAATGCAGGTAGTGAAGGCCAACGTCATGCAGCTGCTCAACCGGCGAGAGCAGTGGGCATGTTGGCGTGTGCACAGGCGACGTGTGTGCCGCACACGCCAGCAGACTACACGGATGGTACGGGCGCCCTGCCGCATGCGCTTTGTCGTCGCATCAGCACTTCGACTGATCCACCATTCGCTGTGCAGGTATGCGGGGCGCAAGGTCATGCTTGGAGTGGACCGGCTGGACATGATCAAGGGCATCCCGCAGGTGTGTGCAATTTTTCTGTTGAAATTTGCCGGGTCCTGCGCTCCTGGCTCTGTCCTGCCCTGCGGCACTGCTGCACTCTGGCAGGATTGCGTTTGCAGGGCATGGGGCCTATACTGCGCACTGTGAACGCCGCTGGCGCTCTCCAGCATCTCTGGGCTATGTTGTTCAGCTTCCCGCATGCTCCACTTCCCCTGCCGCAGAAGCTGCTGGCGTTTGAGAAGTTCCTGGAGGAGCACCCCGAGTGGCGGGACAAGGTGGGCTACACAGCAATGACAAGCCACGTGTTCATTCATTCTGTTGCCTTGCATCGTCCAGCATTGGCCCGCCACCTTGAGCGGCGGGACAGGGTGGGATGGATTCAGCACCGGTGATGCCACTTGCGGTGCACCCTGAACCATGAAATGTACCCCGCGCCCCTTTCACCCAAATGCCGCAGGTGCTGCTGGTCCAGATTGCGGTGCCCAGCCGCACCGACGTGCCCGAGTACCAGCGGCTGCGCAGGTGCGGCTTTGCTCGGCAGCTGAAGGGCAGCTGTCTGTGGGGTCATCGGGCGAACCCGGTGCCCGTCGTTCACAGGCGTTGAGCCTCCAATGAGCCTCCTCCAACTGCGTGCATCAAAGCATCCAACTCTGTGCGGTCAAGTGCCGCGTGCATTCATGTGCCGGCTGGCCATCCACTTGTGTGCCTCCCCGCAGCATGGTGCACGAGGTGGTGGGCCGCATCAACGGCCAGTACGGCACCCTGACCCACGTGCCCATCTACCACCTGGACCGGTGAGTTCATGCATTTCGTTTTCCATGTCTGTCTGGTTATTAAAACAATGGCTGCCCTGGCGCACGTACCCATCTACCACTTGAACCGGCGAGCTGCTGCTTTGTAGTTGCTTGGTGGTAAGGGAAGTGGTAGGGTTAGCCTGACCCACGTGCCCATCCATCACCTCGACCGGTGAGCCGATGCTGTTCATTGCGCAATGGCATGGTCCTTTGTCGCGCTGTGCTTACGGCTGGCTGACCCACTGCAACTCTCGTGTCTGCCCTTACCTGCGCCACTGGCTGCGCTGTGTCTCTTTTACCCTGCCTTTGCAGGCAGCTGAGCTTCAACGAGCTGGTGGCGCTCTACGCCATTACCGACGTGGCACTTGTCACCTCGCTGCGCGACGGCATGAACCTGGGTGAGTGACATTGCAACTAATTGTGCGGTGAGCACTGGTTGAGCCAAGGCCAACGTGGCGCTGGTCACCTCGCTGCGTGACGGCATGAGCCTGGGTGGGTGCAGCTGCAGCTGGATTGTGGCATGAGCACTTGCTGCAAATTGCCATGCAAGGGTGGCCGCGCATCTAGGGCATGTGCGAGGCATACAATCAGACGTGGCCTGCCCTGCAGGTGTATGAATTTTCCCCTCAACCCAGTCTCATGCTCTCTTCCCGTGTCCATTATATCCAGTGTCGTACGAGTACGTGGCCTGCCAGCGCGACAACGCCGGCGTGCTCATACTCTCCGAGTTTGCGGGCGCGGCGCAGTCGCTGGGTGAGCTGTTCTTGCAATTGGAACTCAAGGTAGTTTGGGCTGCTAGGGTTGACCAGGACCGCGCCCGCGCCTGCAGGGGCATGTGCGACGATGAATATCGTAACGAAAGCCAGCAGCTGCAGGCGGTGGGCCTGTGAGGGTTCAGGGGTTCAGCAGGACCGCGCCCGCGCCTGCAGGGGGGTGGCATCACAGGGCTCCGCCTCAGCTTTTTGATTTGATTCTCTCCAGACAGCCAGCTCCAGTCAGAAAGTTGGGCCACACGCGCGGCCGCCAACTGCCCCACGCCCGCAACCCAGGGCAGCACAAGCACGCAGCCAATTCAACGGAAAAAAATCGTGCGCTCCCTCGATCTGTCATTCCGCAGGCGCGGGCGCGATCCTGGTCAACCCCTGGAACATCAACGACCTCAGCCAGGCCATCGAGTACGCGCTGATGATGAGCGACCATGGTGCGGGATTGTGACTCGCTGTTTACTTGCAAGCAGTATCTCTAGCTTTGAGCTGCGTTTTCAAAGCAGCCAGGCCAGCGTTTTCAACGCAGCCAGGCCATCAAGACGCGCTGATGCTGAGCAACCACGGTGAGGAAGGAGTTCTCAAGAGCAGTGTTGCTGTAGCTGTGGCTTGGGTGTGTATGGCAGACCGGCCATCAAGACGCGTTGATGATAAGCGAGCACGATGCGGAACAGGCGCTGCTGCAAGCAATATGTTGTGCTGGCTTTGGCGTGTCTTTGTGTGGCGGACAGGCTGTGTGCTCGCGGATGATGAGCGACCATGGTGAGGGTCCCAAGAAGGGCTGGCGGCACACTTGCAAGTATCAGCAAGTAT
>VFQQ010002205.1_pt1 | contig 23068 bp, 22 predicted proteins | sample 3512341 | NCBI WGS metagenome assembly VFQQ01 (sample SAMN10412373, study PRJNA504923) | tailings metagenome | isolation source: Relicate 2 Philex TSF1 revegetated site | place: Philippines: Tuba, Benguet | collected 2017-08-29 | reverse complement strand
AACCGCTGGATGACCTCGGGTGGCCTGGGCACCATGGGCTACGGCCTGCCGGCCGCGGTCGGCGTGCAGGTCGCGCATCCGGACGCGCTGGTGATCGACATTGCCGGCGAAGCCAGCGTGCAGATGACGATGCAGGAGCTGTCGACGGCGATCCAGTACCGCCTGCCGATCAAGATCTTCATCCTCAACAACGAGCGCATGGGCATGGTCCGCCAGTGGCAGGACCTGCTGCATGGCGGCCGCTACGCGCACAGCTATTCGGAGAGCCTGCCCGATTTCGTCAAGCTCGCGGAAGCCTATGGCGCCAAGGGCATCAAGTGCGACGATCCCGCAAAGCTCGACGCGGCGATCGCCGAGATGCTCGATTACGACGGCCCGGTGCTGTTCGACTGCCTGGTGGAAAAGCACGAGAACTGCCTGCCGATGATCCCGTCGGGCAAGGCGCATAACGAGATGATCCTGCCCGATTTCGAGGACGATATCGGTGCGGTGATCGACGCCAAGGGTCGGCAGCTGGTCTGATTTTGACACGCCTCGTGGTTCGACAGGCTCACCATGAGGCTACTGAGACATTTGTGAGGACCTCATGGTGAGCTTGTCGAACCACGAGGTCCGGGCGCAAAGGCGCCGGAGGACAAAACAATGAACGCACATCTGCAGCCCAGTGGCTCCGCCTACTTCCTCGCCCCGGAATCGCAGACGCCGGAGCGGCATACGCTGTCGGTGCTGGTCGACAACGAGCCCGGCATTCTCGCTCGGGTCGTTGGGTTATTCTCGGCCCGCGGCTACAACATCGAGAGCCTCACCGTCTCGGAGACCGAACACGAAAAGGGCCTGAGCCGGATCACCGTGGTGACCGTGGCCACGCCGAAGGTGCTCAGCCAGATCAAGCTGCAGCTCGAGCGGCTGGTGCCGGTGCACAAGGTGCACGACCTGACCGCCGAGGGCGCTTCGCTGGAGCGCGAACTGGCGCTGATCAAGGTCGCCGGCTCGGGTGAGCCGCGCGCCGAGGCGTTGCGGCTGGCCGACGCCTTCCGCGCCCAGATCGTCGACGCGACGACCGAGAGCTTCGTCTTCGAAGTGACCGGCAAGCCGAGCAAGATCGACAGCTTCATTTCGCTGATGGTGCCGCTCGGACTCGTCGAAGTTGTGCGGACCGGCCTCGCGGCCATTTCGCGCGGCTCCGAAGGGATGTAGCCAAGGAGAGCCGGGAGAGGAGCCCGGCTCTTTCTTTTCGAGGGGAAATCATCGTGAGCGCCGCCCATCACCCGTTCCGCGGGCCATTGTTCATGGTCATCGCGACGGGATCGTACCTGATCAACGACACGCTGATGAAGCTGGCGACGAGCGGGCTGCCGCCCTACGAGACGCTGTTCCTGCGCGGCTGCATGGCGACGCTCTGGGGTTTCCCCCTGCTCTTCGCGCTGGGCTACGGCAAGAACCTGCCGCAGCTGTTTTCGCCCTGGGTGCTGGCGCGCAACCTGCTCGAGACGGTGGCGATCCTGATGTACGTGGTGGCGCTGGCCAACATGCCGATCGCCGACGCGACGGCGCTTGGCCAGATCACACCCCTCCTCATGCTGATCGGCGCCTCCATCCTCTTCCGCGAGCGGATCGGCGGCGTGCGCATGGCGCTGATCGGCGTCGGCTTCATCGGCGCACTGATGGTGGCGCAGCCGACCATGCAGGGCATTTCGGTCTATGCGCTGCTGGCACTGGGCAATGCGGTGTTCTGCGCCGCCCGCGACATTGCCGGCCGCAAGGTGGGCGCAGAGGTGCCGGGCATGATCGTCGCCATGTCGGCCGTGCTGGTGGTGCTGGTCGGCGCGGGGACCGCGCATGTGGTCAGCGAGACCTGGGTGATGCCGGAAGCGCAGCACCTGCTGCTGCTGGCGGGAGCCGGGCTGTTCCTCATCTTCGGGCACTTCTTCATCTTCATGAGCTACCGCGTCGGCCAGACCGCGATCGTAGCGCCGTTCTACTACTTCTTCACCTTCTGGGCGGTGATCTCGGGCCTCGTGGTGTTCCAGCAGTTCCCGAACGTGCTGGCGATCACCGGCATCGTGCTGGTGGTGGCGAGCGGCGTGGCGGTGGTGATGCTGGGCGAGCGGCAGCGGAAACTGGCGCCCGCAGCGTGACATCCGCCCCTTGAAGAGGTGTGTTAGGTGACTATATCACCTACCATCAATCAGGGGAGATAGGCATGAGGGCCGCAGTCATCGATCGGTACGGACCGCCGGACGTCATCGAGATCCGGGAGGTGCCGACGCCTGTGCCCGGGCCGGACGACATCCTGGTGCGCATCACCACGACGACCGTCAACTCGGGCGACGCCCGCGTGCGCGGACTCAACGTGCCGCGCGGCATGACGCTGATGATGCGGCTCGCGCTCGGCTGGTCCGGACCCAAGCAGAAGATCGGCGGCTTCGAGGCGGCCGGCGTGGTCGAAGCCGTCGGCGCCAATGTGACGAAGTTCAAGCCGGGCGACCGCGTCGTCGGCTCGCATGGCTTCAAGTTCGGGCTGCATGCCGAATACGCCACCTTCACCGAGGCCGACGCGCTGGTGCCGATCCCGCTGGGCATGCTGGACGAGGATGCGCTGGCGGTGCTGTTCGGCGGCTCCACCGCCCGCTCCTTCTTCACCCGCGCCAGGCTGACGGCGCGTGACCGCGTGCTGATCAACGGCGCGTCGGGCGCGGTGGGCGTGATGGCGGTGCAACTGGCCAAGCTCGCCGGCGCCGAAGTGACCGGCGTCTGCAGTTCCGGCAATGCCGAATTCGTCCGCGGTCTCGGCGCCGATCACGTCATCGCCTATGACCGCGAGGATTTCACCCGCGGCGGGCAGCACTACGACATCATCATGGACAACCACGGCAATGCCCCCTACCCGCGGGTCAAGCACCTGCTGGCGCCGGGCGGTCGCGTGCTGATGGTCATCGGCGACCTCTGGCAGATGATCTCGTCCCAATGGCAGGCTCCGGTAGTCGCGTCGGGCGACGAAAAGGAAGCGGTGAACGCGGCGGTCTATGCCGAACTGCTGAACCTGGTGGCGGCGGGCAAGCTGAAGCCGGTGATCTACAAGGTGCTGCCCTTCGAGCAGATCGTCGAAGCGCACCGCATCGTCGACGGCGGCCACAAGCGTGGCAGCGTGGTGGTGCGGGTGGCGGCATAGAGGACCACAGGTCCAGGGCGCCCCTCGCACGGCTTAACAATCATTACAACCGCCGATCTTCCGACGCTCTAGTCTCCGACCGCTTGCTGGCGGCTGAGGCGGTGCGTCAGAACGAAGAGCGGCAGACGTTCCTGTTGACGCTCAGCGATGCGCTGCTCGCGGAGCCAGGCGCGGATGCAATGGCGGCGTTGGCGGTGCAGTTGCTGGCTGACGAATTGCGTGTCGAGCGATGCTACATCGTGACCTATCGCGGCGAAGGAGACCTCTGGGACGTCGGTCCGGAGTTCCGGCGGCCAGGCGTGCCGGCGCTGCCGCCCGTGCTCGATCAGAGCCAGTTCCCCGAGGCCCTGCGGATCATCACCGACCGGACGCTCGTCTTCGACAACATCGCCGAACTGGCAACCTTGTCCGAGCCCGAACGGGCGGGCCTCAGGGCGCTAGGCTTCGGCGGCCTGGTCATGGCCGTGCTGCGGGCGGGCGCGCAACGCCCGTCCTGGTCGATGGTGGTCAGCTCCCCGGAGCCGCGCCATTGGAGCCGCGCTGAAATCACGCTGCTCGAGGAGACCGCCGAGCGGACATGGGCCGCAATAGAACGGGCCCGCGCCGAAGCCGCGCTGAAAGCCAGCGAGGCCCGCTTCCAGCAGTTCGCCGATGCCTCGTCGGGCGCCCTGTGGATACGGGACGCCGGAACGCTGGAGATGGAGTATGTCAGCTCGGCCATCAGAACCATCTATGGCATCGAGCCCGACGCCCTGCTCGGCGACATCAGGCAGTGGGCCGCATTGATCGTCCCCGACGATCGCGACAGGGCGCTGCAGCATATCGACCAGGCGCAAGCGGGGACGCCGGCCGTGCATGAATTCCGCATCCAGCGGCCCAGCGACGGCAGTTTCCGCTGGATCAGGGATACCGACTTTCCGCTGTTCGACGACAAGGGGTGTGTGCAGCGCATCGGCGGCATCGCCGAGGACGTGTCCGAGACCAAGCGGCTTACCGAACACCAGAAAGTGCTGCTGGCCGAACTACAGCACCGCGTCCGCAACATCATGGGCGTGATCCGTTCGATCACCAATCGCAGCGCCAGCGGCGCCACATCGGTCGCCGATTATCGCTCGATCCTCGAGGGCCGGCTGATGGCCATTTCGCGGGTGCAGGCGCTGCTGACCCGAGGGGCGAATGCCGGTGGATCGCTGCGCGAGGTGATCCGCAGCGAGATCAGCGCCCAGGCGCACGCGGAAGACCAGTTCGAGCTGACCGGGCCGGACGTCATGCTGTCGCCAAAGGCGGTCGAAGTGCTGACCCTTGCCTTTCACGAACTCACCACCAACGCGCTGAAATATGGTGGCCTCTCCGGGCAGGACGGCACGGTCAGCGTGCGCTGGGAGCCGCTGGACAGGCGCGGCGAGAACTGGCTGGGCATCGACTGGGTGGAGACGGGCGCGCCGGCGCGGGCGCCATCGGAGCGACGAGGCTTCGGCAGCGAGCTTATCGAAGCGCGCATTCCCTATGAGCTGGGCGGCACCGGCAAGGTCAGCATCGAGCCGGGTGGCGCGCGCTGCCGGATCGAGTTCCCGTTGCATAATGCCGAGAGTATTCTCGAAACCGACGCACCAGCGCCGACAACGGTCTTTGGAGGCAGCATCGACATGACGGGGGCGCCCGACCTCACCGGCCAATCCGTACTGATCGTCGAGGACGATTACTACATGGCCGCCGACAGCGCCGCGGCACTGCGCGGTGCGGGCGCGACTGTGCTCGGCCCCTGCCCGCGCGAAGAAGATACGCGCCGGCTGCTCGAACACGCCACGCCGACCGCGGCCGTGGTCGACCTCAACCTGGGCGGCGGCGGACCGAAGTTCGAGATCGCCCGGCTGCTCAGGGAGCGCGGCGTGCCATTCGTCTTTCTCACCGGCTACGACCCCGAGGTCATTCCCGATGAACTGGCGGACGTGGTGCGGCTGCAACAGCCGATCCCGCTGCGCGAACTGGTCGACGCCATCGCCCGGCTTGGCGAAGCGTAGGGCCCGCAGGGTGAGGACTCCTGTCCGGAACCCGTCTGCCCTAGTCTGGTTAACCTACGTGGACCGGCACATCGTCTTCCGGTCGGATCGAGGGATCGCCCCACCCGTCTGTACGTGACCATCCACCGATATGGGGCAGTCACGGAGAGCGCGTACCCATGCATCCAGTCGCCGCAAAACTGTCGAGCTTCATCGATCTCACCGCCGAGGAAATCAGCGCGCTGTCGGCGGTCATGGCCAACACCATCACGGTGCCGCCCAAGGGCTCGGTGGCGCTGCAGGGCGACCGGCCCGAAAGCCTCTATTTCCTGCTCGACGGCATGATGCTGCGACAGAAGGCGTTGATCGACGGCGGCCGGCAGGTGCTCTCGATCCTCCTCCCCGGCGATCCCTGCGACATCGGCGTGACGCTGCTCGATCAGCGTGACCATGCGTTGACGGCGGTCAACCAGTGCAAGGTTGCCCGCGTGTCGGATGCCTCGATCGAACTGCTCTCCTCGAACTATCCCAAAATCCGCGCGGCCTTCCGCTGGGTGACGCTGGCCGAAGAGGCGATCGCGCGGGAATGGCTCGTCAATGTCGGCCAGCGTGATGCGGTATCGCGCATGGCGCACCTGTTCTGCGAGCTCTACTACCGCAACCTCGCCATCGGCCAGGCCGACGGCCTGTCGATTTCCCTGCCGCTGACCCAGCAGGATCTGGGCGACGTGCTCGGCATCAGTTCGGTTCACACCAACCGCGTGCTGCAGCAACTGCGCGGCGACCACCTGGTCAGCGTCGCCGATGGCCGGCTGACCATCCTGTCGCTGGAGGGCCTCGAGGAGCAGGCCAATTTCGATCCGACCTATCTCCACCTGCAGGCCCGGTTCGAGAAGGTGCGCGGCAGCGCGCTCGTCCGCGGCGGCCGTGGCGTCGACGGCAAGATCGCCGCAGCGCTGAGGCTGGCGGATGGACCGGACACCGCGGCCTCGGAAGGCGCGGCGCTGCTCAGAGGGCATACGGTTCTGGTGCTGGAGGACGATTTCTACGCAGCGACAGATACCGTCTCGGCGCTGCGGGCGGCCGGCGCCGCGGTGATGGGACCCTTCGCCAACGAGGCCGATGCGTTCGATCGCCTGCTGCACGGGCTGCCCTCTTTCGCGCTGCTCGATATCGGGCTCGGTGGCGAGCCCACATTCGAGCTGGCCCGCGTGCTGCGCGATGCCGGCGTACCGTTCATGTTCGTCACCGGCTACGAACGAACCGTGCTGCCCGCCGACCTGGCGATGGCGCCGCACATCCTCAAGCCGGTGCCCACCGGTACGCTGGTGGAGAACATCCAGGGCCTGCGGTGAGCCGGACGCCGAAATTTGCGGACCGGCTTTATCGAAGCGCAAACCGTTCCATCAGCTGCCGTCGGCAAACGTCAATTTGTCGCCTTTCACCGCTATGGGTGCGGGTGCAGAGTTCAACTCTGAACAGCGTGGAGCATGGTCATGAAGTTCACCCATATGATTGCCGCCGTACTGGCGCTGCTTTTCACGGTCTCCGCCGCGAGCGCCGCGGACCGCACCGTGAACGTGAAGTTTCCGCGAGGCGCCAGCGGCACCACGATCGACGGCGCGATCAAGGGCTATGACGGGATCAGGTATGTCGTCGGCGTGTCCGCCGGCCAGAAGATGAGCGTCGAGCTCGATACCGACAATGCCAGCAGCTATTTCAACATCACCGCCCCGGGCGCGTCGGAGGCGCTGTTCAACGGCTCGATCTCGGGCACCAGCACGTCGTTCGACGTGCCCTCGAGCGGCAACTATGTGATCAACGTCTACCTGATGCGGAACGCTGCCCGGCGCAACGAGACGGCCACGTTCGAACTGAGCATTTATGTCGAGGGCAAGGCCGCGGCCGTCGCGCCAAAACCCCGGCCGGGCAGCGACGTCGCCGATGGCCTCGCCGGCGGGCCGGATTACTGGCAGGTTCACGGGCTCAGCGCGGGCGATACCCTCAACGTCCGAGCTTCCGCCTCCACCGGGGCGCGCGTCCTCGGCCGCCTGGCCGAAGGCGACGTGATCCGCAACCTGGGCTGCCAGATGAGCGACGGCCGGCGCTGGTGCCGCATCTCGACGACGCGCAACGTGACCGGATGGGTCGCCGGCCGCTACCTGCACGAGAGTTTTGCCGATACGCCGCGCGCGGTTCGCCCGTCGCAGCCGGTGACCCTGCCCAGCTACCCGATCCAGGCGCAGCCGCTGCCGCAACCGGTGCGCGACTCCACCATCTCGGTAGCCGACATGCCGCGCTACTGCCGTGGCGAGGCCTCGGCCAAGTTCGGCGTCCGGCCCCAGGAGATCACCACCAACGCGGCGTTCCGCAGCGGCAACCTCTACTACTCGCAGGGCTATTTCGAGGGCTCGAACGGCACGCAGTTCTTCAACTGCTACTTCCAGACCGATGGTAGCTTCATCGGGGTGAACTGAGTTCCAGCGAGGCGTCGCATGGGCCGGACGGACTATCCCTTCTACGATGGCCGGCCCGTGCGCATCGAAGCGTCCGGCTGGGCGCTCATCCTCGCGGCCTGCGCGCTGGCGTTCGTCGCGCTGGTGGCGCTGCCCTTCGAGACGTTTCCGCTCAACCTCCTGCCCGCCGTCCTGTTTGTTGCCCTGCCGCTGATGGCGCTGAGCCGGGTATCCGGCGGACACCAGGCGGCGCTGTTCGGACCGTTCCGCCTCAAGGAATTCGGCATTGCGCTCGGCTTCGGCCTGCTGGCGATCGTCGCGTCGATTGCCATCGGACTGGCGCTGCGACAGGTCACGGACATGACCACCAACCCTGCCGCCGGCCTTCTCGTCGCGGGGGGACCGGCTGACTACGCCGCCTTCTTCGCGCGCACTGCCATCCAGCTGGTGGGCGAGGAGCTGGTGACCATCCTGCCCTTGCTGGCGGTGCTCTGGTTCTGCGTCGACCGCCTCGGCATGAGCCGGCGAACGGGCCTGATCGCAGGCGTCGTGGTGTCGACGCTTTGGTTCGCCGCGCTGCATTTGCCGACCTACGACTGGAACCTCATCCAGTGCTTTGCCGGCATCGGTGGCGTCCGCCTGATTCTCACCGCCGCATACCTGCTCACCCGCAACCTCTGGGTTTCGGCCGGCGCCCACATCATCAACGACTGGACCGAATTCCTGCTGCCGGCAGCGATCAATGCGCTGGCGCACGGACCGATCGATCCAACCGCCTGAACCGCACCAGCAATTCCGTTGCACTTGCATCGCCACCATGTACCCCTAGCCTGGGGCGCGAGGGGGACGGCGGATGTTTGCACGGGTCAGGAAGCTGGGGCTGGCGATTGCGTGGCGGCGGGTGGTTCCGATCATCGCCTGCACGGCGCTGGCGGCCGCCCTGCCCGTCGGCGTGCCGCTGATCCTCGGACGCACCATCGACGGCGCGCTGCGCGGCGCCGGTCTGGCCGAACTGCTGCCGCTGCTGGGCCTGCTGACGGTGCTGGCCGGCGCCGCAGCGGGCGCCGAGATGCTGGCCAATTCCGCCGGCGCGCGCCTGGGCTACGGGCTGTCATGGCAGCTGGCGCGGCGGCTCTATGGTGAATTGATGCGCATGCCGATGCTCAGCTATTCGACCATCAATCCGGGCGTGCTCAACAGCCGCCTGACCAACGACATGCGCATGGTCGATCCGCTGTTCGCGCAGGTGCCGCTGGCGACCGTGCACGGATGGGTGGGCCTCGCTGCCGTCGCCATCGCGCTGGCCTGGATCAATCTCTGGTTTCTCGCCGCCTTTGCACTGGTGCCGCTGGCCCTGCTGGCGGTGCGCTTCGCCGAAGGCAGGATCAACGCCACCATCAAGGACTCCTACGAGGTCAATGCGGCGGTGGCGTCGCAGATCGAAAGCACCACCAGCGGCGACGCGGTCACGCTGGTGCGGCAGGCGCGGGCCACGGCCGCCGAGGAGCAGCGCTTCGCCGGGCTGGCCGACCGCTCCATCGAGATCGCCGCGCGCATGGATACGTGGCGGGCGGTGATCGGCATCGCCTACCGGCTGTGTTTCGACTTGATCACCGTGGTGTTCCTGGGCATCGGCGTGCTGCTGGCATCCATGGGGCAACTCACCATCGGCAGCGTCGTGTCGGCCCTGTTCTTCATCGGACTGGTACGGCAGCCGCTCGGCGAAGTCGTCGGCCAGCGCTACCCCCTGATCCGCGCCGGCATGGGCCTCGACCGGGTCGAGGCGGTGCTGGACTCGCCCAATGCCGGCCTCGCCACGGTGTCCGCGACCGCGCGCATGCCCGACCCGTCGCCGGCGGTGGAGGTACTCGCCTTCGAGGGCGTGAACTACGCCTATCCCGACCGCAGCGCGCGGCGTGACGCAACCCGAGGAGCCGCGCGCCGACATCCTGCGGGACATCTCGTTCTCCGTCCGCCGCGGCGAAACCGTCGCGATCGCCGGGCAGTCCGGATCCGGGAAGTCGACCATCGTCAGCCTCGCCTGCGGCGGGGTGCGACCCTCGACGGGACGAGTGCTGGTCGGCGGGCTGGATACCGGCGCGCTGGCCGAGGAGGACATCTGGCGCTTCACCTCGCTGGTGAGCCAGGACGTCTACCTGCGCGACGCCACCCTGCGCGACAACCTGGCTTATGGCCTCGACGACGCAACCGACGAGCGCCTCATCGAGGCCCTGCACCGTGCCGGTCTGGGAGATCTGCTCGGGCAATTGTCGGACGGGCTGGGCACCATGGTCGGCCAGCGCGGCAAGCGATTCTCGGGCGGCGAGCGCCAGCGCATCGCCATTGCCCGGGCCGTGCTGCGCGACCGGCCGTTGCTGATCCTCGACGAAGCGACCTCGCATCTCGACAGCGAGCGCGAGGAAGGCATTCTCGACGCCATCGAGGCCGTGGCGGCGGACAAGGCCGTATTGGTGATCGCGCATCGTTCGTCGGCGCTACAGCGAGCGGACCGCGTGGTGATGATCGAGAGTGGCGCGGTGGCGGAGCGCGGTACACATGCCGAACTGATCGCGGCAGGCGGCGGCTACGCCCGAATGCACCGGGCCAGCCAGCCGCAGAAATAGGAACGGCCCGCCGGGGTGCAGCGGGCCGTTTTGGGACCATTAAACTGCACGAGGCTCGGGGGCTGAGCCAATGGGGGTGTGCAGGGTCGGGAGCTAGAATGCGCGTGACGCACAACGGTTCCCGCCCAGATGCAGAAAAAACGAAGGCCCGGTATCGTGCACCGGGCCTTCGCTGCAAATAGAGACGGATCAGCCGCGCGGGCACTCGTCGAGGTAGCGCTTGCCGGACCGGCGATCGATGTAGACGCACTGGTTCGGATCGTCCTCGTAGCGGCCGAGCAGTTCGCCGGCCACAGCGCCAGCGGTAGCGCCGATCGCGCCGCCCACGGCCGCGCCGACGAGCGAGCCGGTGGTGGTGCCGCCGATCACGGCGCCGGCGACGCCGCCAACGGTTGCAGCCTTCTGGGTCGACGTACAGGCCGAGAGGGCCAGCACGGACGCGCAGATGATGAGAAGCTTGTGCATGGGGTACTCCAAGGTTTGAACTCGGCTCAACAATGCGTGAGCGTGGGAACGGTTCCCGTCTGGCTTCGCGGGGGTCGATGCGCTAGACCCTCGACCGCGAAGTGGATCACATTATGGCCGAGATGCTGCAGGCGCCCGTCGCGGGCGCACGAGAACCCCTTGCCCCCGTGGCTGCCCGGACCTGGACCGGCGAGTTCAAGGCACTGCTGGCCCTCGGCTGGCCGCTGATCATCTCGCAGCTGGCGCAGAATGCGCTGCACACGACCGACGTGATCCTGATGGGCTGGCTCGGGCCGGCAGAGCTCGCGGCCGGTGCCGTCGCCGCCTCGGTGATCATCTGCCTGCAACTGCTGGGCGTCGGCCTGGTCGGCGCCGTTGCGCCGATGGTGGCGCAGGCACTGGGCGCCCGCGAGCGGAAATCGGTCCGCCGCATCGTGCGGCAGGGGCTGTGGATCGCGCTACTGCTGGCCGCCATCATCACGCCGATCATCTGGAACCTGCGGCCGCTGCTGATCCTGCTCGGCCAGGACCCGGAACTGGCAACGCGGGCCGAACCCTATGCCCACACGGTGGTGTGGCTACTGGCGCCGGCCTTCGGCATCGTGGTGCTGCGCTCGTTCCTGTCGGCGCATGGCGCGACGCGGGCCGTGCTGCTGATCTCGGTGGCGGGCGTCTTCGTCAACGGCCTCGTCGCCTATGCGCTGATGTTCGGCAACTGGGGCTTTCCCAAGCTGGGGCTGGCGGGTGCCGGCGTCGCCACGTCGACGGTCAATTTCGTCATGTTCGCGCTGATGCTGGCCTATGTGCAGTTGCACCGGAAATTCCGGCGTTACCACATCCTCGCCCGCTTCTTCCAACCGGACTGGCCGCATTTCCGTGACATCTTCCGTATCGGCACCCCGATCGGCCTGATGCTGGTGGCCGAAGTGGCGCTGTTCACCTCGGCCGCGCTGATGCAGGGCTGGATCAGCGACGCGTCGGTCGCCGCACATGCCGTGGCGCTGCAATGGGGCTCGCTGGCCTTCATGGTGCCACTGGGGCTGAGCCAGGCGACCACGGTACGCGTCGGCCTTGCCTTCGGCGAGCGCTCGGCAGAGGGCGTGCGGCTGGCTGGCTGGGTGTCGCTGGGCGTGACGCTGGTGTTCATGGCCTGCACGTGCGTGGTGTTCCTGCTGTTCGCGCACAGCCTCGTCGGCCTGTTCCTCGACCCGGCCAAGCCGGAAAACGCCGAAGCGCTGGCGCTGGCGGCGAGCTTCCTGATGGTGGCGGGCGTGTTCCAGCTGGTCGACGGGGCGCAGGTGAGCGCCGGTTCGGCGCTGCGCGGACTGTCGGATACGACGGTACCGCTCGTGCTGGCGCTGATCGGCTACTGGGCCATCGGTTTCCCGGTGGCCTATGTGTTCGCCTTCGTGGTCGGCCTCAAGGGCCTCGGCATCTGGTTCGGCCTCGCCGCCGGCCTCGCCTTCGCGGCGGTGGCGCTGACCACGCGGTTCGCGCTGCGCGACCGCTTCAAGCTGGTCCCTCATGCGGAGCCGATACGATGACCGAACTGACCGCCGCCGAGCAACGTGTCGCCGACGCGCTGGCCCAGCATGGCCTGCCCGGCAAGGTGATCGTGCTCGAAACGCTCGCGACGACGGCGCAGATGGCGGCCGAAGCGCTGAACATCGACGTGGGCCGTATCGTCAAGTCGCTGCTGTTCGTCGGCGCGGAGACCGGCACGCCTTACCTGATCCTCGTCTCCGGCGACAATCGGGTGCACGAAAAGCGCGTCGGCCGCATCATCGGCGAGAAGCTGGAGCGATCGGACGCCGATTTCGTCAAGCAGCACACCGGCTTCTCGATCGGCGGCGTGTCGCCTTACGGCCACCCTGCTCCGCTCAAGACCTATCTCGACCAGCACCTGTTCGACTTCGAGACGGTCTGGGCCGCTGCCGGCAATCCGCGCTCGGTGTTCGAGGTGACGGCCGCGGACCTCGAACGGACCACGGGCGCAGTGCGGATTGATGTGACGTGAAGAGGCCACGCCTCGTGGTTCGACAGGCTCACCATGAGGCTACTGGGAGATTTGTGAGGACCTCATGGTGAGCTTGTCGAACCACGAGGTCCGGGCTCAATACCCCGACAGATTCATCGCCAGGTCGGCGCGGCTGCGGAGACCGGCCGGAGCGTCAAGCACCGCGGCAATGCGGAACATGGCGGCGATGGCCGAGCAATAGCCTTCGGCATCGGGCTTGCCGGTGAGGATCAGCGCCACCTGCTCCTGGCTGGAGCCGGCGGCCAGCATGCCGCGCAGCACCAGCGCCAGATCGTCCTTGTGCGGCTCGCCGTAGGATTCGGGGCGCTCGATGGCCTGCGCCACGGCCTCGAAATACTCAGCGGACTGACGGTCGATCTCGGTCGCATACTTCTCGGAGGTACCGAGCTGATAGAGCACGCCGGTGCCGTTCTGCGCGAAGGCGCCACAGGTGGCGTCGCCATCGACTTCCAGCACGCGCTCGTGGAACGCGGCAGTGACGCGCAGCAGCCGCTCCAGCGCGTCGGGCGGTGCGAAGCGCAGGCGCGGCGCATATTGCTTGCGGATATCGCTGACCAGCGCGAAGGCTGCCGTCAGCTTGAGCATCTCGCTCTGGTCGGTCTGCTCGAGCGCATTGAGCCGGAGCATCAGCATGCGGTGGTCTTGCGGAAACTCCGCAGCGAGCACCGCCAGGGTGCGGCCGTTGCGGTCGGCAAAAAGCTCGGTGAAGGACTTCTCCTGCGCGTGGACGGTCAGCGGCAGGAGGGCGACGATGAGAAAGAGAACGAAGCGCATGACCGGATAGTCGGCAGCCGGCCGCCGCCGGTCAAGTGGTCGGATCGACCCAGGTCCAGTCGGCCATGCGATTGCGGAACCAGGTGCGCTGCCGCTTGGCATATTGCCGGGTAGCGATGGTGGCGTGCTCTACCGCCTGCTCCCGGCTGACCCGGCCGTCGAGCCAGGCGGAAATCTCCGGTACGCCGATGGCCTTCATCGCCGGCAGCGCCGGATCGAGATTCTGCGCCCGGATCGCCTTGACCTCCCCGACGGCGCCGTCATCCATCATGGTCTCGAACCGGCGGGCGATACGCTGGCGGAGCAGGTCCACCGGCGGATTGAGGACGATGCGCTCGAGCTCGAACTCGTCGAGCAGGCCCTGCTGCATGTCGTCCTGGAAGGACGCCAGCGAGCGGCCGGTGGCGTTGAGCACCGCCAGGGCGCGGGCGACGCGCTGCGGGTCGGGTGCCTTGAGCCGGGCAGCGATGGCGGGATCGCGGGCGGCGATCAGCCTGCCGCGCGCCTCGCGGTCGAGGCCGGCAATCTCAGCCTCGGCCGCGGCCATCGCTTCGGCCGGCACCTGCGGCACCTCGGCGAATCCATTTGTCAGGGCTTCGAAATAAAGCCCTGTGCCGCCAACGAAAATCAGCTGCCGATCGGCATTCTCGGCAAGCATCGCCTGCACCGCCCGCAGCCAGTCGCCGGTGGAGAAACGTTGCGACGGCGGCACGGTGCCGTAAAGCAGGTGCGGCAGACCGGCCATTTCGGCGACGGACGGACGGGCGGTGACGACGCGGAGGACGTCGTAGACCTGCATCGCATCGGTGTTGACGATCACTCCGCCGCTTTCGGCCGCACGCCGCAGCGCCAGCGCCGACTTGCCGCTGGCGGTGGGACCCGCTATCAACACCGCGCTTCCCCGCCCCTTGCGAGACCTTTTCATGTCGGTGCTTTGCCTCATCGCCAACCCTGCCGAGCCGGCGCTCGACGCCAAGATCGTGGCGGCGATCCAGCACGAGACGGGTGGCGAGATCAACTGGCTGCACCAGCGCGTGGCCTGCGAAATCATCGCCCCCAAGGCCGCCGACCCGGTGCCGGTGGCCCGCGGGCTGGTTGCCGGCAAGCCCATCGACGTGGCGCTCGTACCGGCTAGCAACCGGCGCAAGAAGGTGCTGGTGGCCGACATGGATTCGACCATGATCGACCAGGAATGCATCGACGAGCTCGCCGATGCCGTCGGCATCAAGCCGCAGGTGGCGGCGATCACGCAGCGCGCGATGAACGGCGAACTGGACTTCGCGGCGGCGCTGCGCGAGCGCGTGGCGCTGATCAAGGGGCTCGACCGCAAGGTCATCGAGGAAATCCGCCGCGAGCGCATCACGCTGGCCGCCGGCGGCCGGGCGCTGGTGCAGACCATGAAGACGCATGGCGCCTACTGCTCGATGGTCTCGGGCGGCTTCACCTTCTTTGCCGACTATTACGGCAAGCGCATCGGCTTCGACGAAGCCATCGCCAATGTGCTGGCGTTCGACGGCGACGTGCTGAGCGGCACCGTGCCGGACCCGATCGTCGACAAGACCACCAAGCTCACGCGCCTGCAGACCCTGGCCAAGGAGCATGCCTTCGACATCAGCGACACCATGGCGGTGGGCGACGGTGCCAACGATCTCGACATGATCCAGGCCGCCGGCCTCGGGGTGGCGCTGCACGCCAAGCCATTCGTCGCCGCACAGGCGACGGTGCAGATCGACCATGGCGACCTGACCGCCCTGCTCTACCTGCAGGGCTACACGGACGAAGACTTCGTCCGATGAGGCTGGAGACCGACCGGCTGGTGCTGCGCCGCTGGGCCGAGCGCGACCGCCAGCCGCTCGGCGCGATTCTCGGCGATGCCGATGTGCGCCGCTTCTACCCCAAGGCGCTGAGCCGCGACGAGGCCAGCGCGCAGTTCGACGCGGTGCTGGGCAAGCAGGCCGAACTCGGCTTCCATTTCGGCGCGGCCGACCTCAAGTCCGACGGACGCTTCGTCGGCATGGTCGGGCTCGGGACGCTCAACGACGCGATGCGCGACGCCATTCGCGGCCGGCCCACGGTGGAAATCGGCTGGCAGCTCGACAAGGCGTTCTGGGGTCTGGGCCTGGCGCCCGAAGCCGCCCAAGCCTGGCTGGCCTGGGGCTTCGAGACGCTCGAGCTGGACGAGATCGTCGCCTTCACCTTCGCGGGCAACCGGCCCAGCCAGCGCGTCATGGAAAAGATCGGCATGACGCGCGACCCGGCCGACGATTTCCAGCATCCAGGCCTGCCGCAGGACCATCCCCTGCGGCCGCATGTGCTCTATCGGGTGCGCAGGCCGCAGCCCTAACGCCCCCACCCCGCCGGGTGCGCTTAGTTCAGGCGCACCGCCACGAACCGCTCCTGCCCGGTGGGATCGGCGACCTTGAACAGCACGGCCGGACGGCCCTGGTCCTTGGCGGCGTTGACCGCGGCAGTGACTTCGTCGACCGAGGTCACGGGCTTCTGGTTCACCTCGACGATCACCTGGCCGGGGCTGAAACCCTTGCCGGCCGCATCTGACCCGGGGGTGACGGCAGTGACCACGAGGCCGGCCCGATCGGCGTCGATGCCGAATTCGGTGCGGCGGGCCTCGTCGATCGGCGCCAGATCGAGGCCGACCAGCTCAGGCAGTCCGGGCGGCGGGCCGATCGGCTCCTCGTCGGTGCCCTCGGGCGCGGCGGGGTTCTCTTCCTGCTGCTGCTCCTGCACCTTCTTGTCGGCGTCGGCGATGATCTGCTCGCCCACTTCGAGGCGGCCGAGCTTGATGTTGAACACCTGCTCTTCGCCATTGCGCAGTACGGTGACCGGCACCTCGGTGCCCACCGGCGTCTCGGCGACGACGCGCGGCAGATCACGCATGCGCTCGATGGTCTTGCCGTTGAACTTGAGGATGATGTCGCCTTCGAGAATGATCCCGTCGGCCGGACCGGTCTTGGTGACGTCGATCACCATGGCGCCGAACGTGTTCGGACGGCCGAGCGCAGACGCCATGTCGTCGGTGACATCCTGAATGCCGACGCCAAGCCATCCGCGGCGCGTCTCGCCGAACTCGGCCAGCTGGTCGATCACCGGCTTGGCGAGGTTGCCCGGCACGGCAAAGCCGATGCCCAGCGACGAGCCGCCGCGCGCGATGATGGCAGTGTTGATGCCGATGACATCGCCGTCCATGTCGAACAGCGGGCCACCGGAATTGCCCTGGTTGATGGCCGCATCGGTCTGGATGAACTGATCGTAGGGGCCGGCCTGGATGTCGCGGTTGCGGGCCGAGACAATGCCGATGGTGACTGAGCCGCCGAGGCCGAACGGATTGCCGATGGCCATTACCCAGTCGCCGACATCGGCGGTATCGCTGTCGCCGAATTTGACGAAAGGCAGATCGCCCTCGACATCGACCTTGAGCACCGCGAGATCGGTCTTTTCATCGGCGCCGACCACCTTGGCCGGCAGGCGGCGGCCGTCGGTGAGGAAGACGGTGATTTCCTCGGCGCCTTCAATGACATGATTGTTGGTGACGATGCGGCCATCGGCCGAGATGATGAAGCCCGAGCCGAGGCTGCGCGCTTCCTGCATCGGGCCCTCGCCCTGGCCCTGGTTGGGGTTGAGATCGTCGAACAGATCCTCGAGCGGCGAGCCCTCCGGCACGTCCGGAAACGGCACGCCGCCGCCGACATGGCGCGAGGTGCCGATATTCACGACGGCAGGGGAAAGCTTGGCGGCGAGAACGGAGACCGATTCGGGTCCTGCGGCGATCGCCGCGGCCGGCACGAGCGGCGCGACAGCCAGCCCCGCGGCCAGAATTACACCGCGCAGCAAAGACTTGCGCCCACCCATGCTCTACCCTCCGAACGCCGAACCAGCCGATTGTGGCACGCGGCTAGCCGCGCAGGAACCACAAGAGAACAAGTCCGGCACCGGCGCAAGCCAAGGCAACCGCACGAATGGTTGATGCCGGCATAGCCATAAGCTGCGCCAGCATCTTCTTCATTTGCTCTGGAAAGGCCGCGTAGATCAGCCCCTCGATGACGATGGCGAGAGCCAGCGCCGAGAAGAACTCGATCACTGGCCCGCCGCGGCGGCCGGAGCCGCCGCATTGTCGTTGGCAGGCGCCGGAGCAGCCGCCGCATCGGCCGCCGGAGCCGCCTCGGTAGAGGCGGGAGCTGCATCGGTGGCCGGAGCGGCGGGAGCGGGAACGCCCTCGCCCGAGCCACGGAAGTAGCTGAAGAACTCCGAGTCCGGCGACAGCACCATGGTGGTGCCGGTCGAGCCCAAAGCGGTCCGGTAGGACTGCATGGAGCGGTAGAACTCGAAGAATTCCGGATCCTGCTGGTAGGCGTTGGCGAACACGGTCGACCGCTCGGCTTCGCCTTCGCCTCGGAGTACTTCCGAGTCACGGCGGGCCGAGGCGATGATTTCCACCGCCTGACGATCGGCCACGGCGCGGAGCGACTGCGCCGCTTCCTTACCACGGGCGCGGAGCAGCGCCGCTTCGGCCAGACGTTCGGCCTTCATGCGATCGTAGGTCTGAACCGACACCTGCTGGGTGAGGTCGGTGCGGAGCACGCGGACGTCGACGATCTCGATACCGATATCGTCGATATCGGCACGGATGAGATCGCGGGCCTGCTGCATCATTTCCGGCCGCTCTTCGGAGAGCGCGGCGTTGAATTCGCGCAGACCGTAGACCTGGCGCAGCGCCGCGTCGAAGCGGGTCGCGATACGGCTTTCGGCCGTGCGCAGGTCGCCCTGCGCACGTTCGCGGAACAGGCGCGGGTTGGAGATGCGGTAGGTCACGAACGCGTCCACCACGTAGAACTGACCACCCGAGACCTGCACGGTCATGTTGGCGAGGTCGTAGCGGAGCAGACGATCTTCGATGATCTGCACGTTGTCGACGAAGTTGGTCGGGATCTTGAAGTAGAGACCCGGTTCGCTCTTCACATCGCTGATGGCGCCGAAGCGCGTGACGATGGCCTGCTCGCGCTCGTTGACCACATAGATCGACGAGAACAGCACGTAGAGGGCGGCGACGACGGCAATGCCGAGAATAACGAGACGGTTCATGGCTTACCTCGGCGTCGCGGCGGCGGCAGCATTGGCCGCGGCATTGTTGCGCAGTTCCGGCAGCGGCAGATAGGGCACTACGCCCGAACCGCCCGCACCGTTCTCGACGATGACCTTGTCGGACCCGCCGAGCACCTGCTCCATCGTTTCAAGGAAGAGACGCTTGCGCGTGACTTCCGGCGCCTTGACGTACTCGTCATAGATCGAGGTGAAGCGTGCCGCTTCACCCTGTGCTTCCTGCACGACGCGGGTCTTGTAGGCCGCAGCGTCTTCGCGCATCTGCGCGGCCTGGCCGCGAGCGTCGCCGAGCAGCGTATTGGAATACTGCCGGGCTTCTTCCTGGAAGCGGTTTTCGTCCTGCTGGGCGCGCTGCACTTCGTCGAAGGCATCGGCCACTTCGGTCGGCGGCGCCACGTTCTCGATGGCGATCTGCGACACGGTCACGCCGAGCTGGTAGCTGTCGAGAATGCGCTGGGCGATGCCGCGGACTTCGAGCTGGATACCGGCACGGTCGTCACGGAAGACGTCCTGCGCCGGGCGACGGCCAACGACTTCGCGCATGGCGCTTTCGCCCACGCTGCGGACCATGTCCTCGGGATCGCGGACATTGAACAGGTAATTCTTGGGATCAGACACCGACCACAGCACCGAGAACTTCACGTCCACGATGTTCTGGTCGCCCGAGAGCATCAGCCCTTCGGTGGCGCCCTGGCGGCCGTTCGACACCGAACCGATCTCGGTCTGGTTTTCGGTGACGTTGACGCGTTCGACGCTCTCGACCGGCCACCACAGGAAGTGGAGGCCCGGACCAGTGGTTTCCATCGGCTGGCCGAAGCGCAGCTTCACGCCGACTTCCTGCGGATCGATGGTATAGAGGGCGTTGGCGCCCCAGAAGACAAGAGCCGCGAGAACGACGCCGACGATAGCCCAGCGACCGCCGGGCAGACCGCCCTGCAGGCTGTTGCGGCCACGCGAGAGAATTTCCTCAAGGTTCGGCGTATTGCCACGACGCGGCCCGTTGCCGCCACCGCCGCCACCACCCTGTGGCGCCTGCCCCCAAGGACCGCCGCCACCTGGGCCGCGGCCTCCCCCCGTATTATTGTCCCAAGGCATCTGCCACCTTTCAAAGTCACGAATGTGGGGAACTATATAGGGGGGTGTTCCCCGCCGATCAACGGAAGACGGGCTTATCGGCGCTCGTAGACCCTGACGCGGAATGACGCAGAGTCCTTGTCGGAGGCGGGCACCTCCGGCTCGTCGACGATGCTCCAGGCGGCCGGATCGATATCCGGGAACACCACATCGCCCTCCGGCGCCAGATCGACATGGCTGATGTAAAGCCGGCCGGCCAAGGCCATTGCCTGCGCATAGATGTCGCCGCCGCCGATCACCATGATCTCGCCAGCCCCGTCCGCAACCGCGATTTCCCGGGCCTTTTCGAGGGCGGCGGGAAGACTGTTAACCACGATGACGCCTTCGGGCGCGTAGCCGGCCTGGCGCGTGACGACGATGTTGGTCCGCCCCGGCAGCGGCCGGCCGACGGTCTCGTATTGCTTGCGCCCCATGACGATGGGCTTGCCCATGGTGGTGCGTTTGAAGAACGCCATATCCGACGGGATTCTCCACGGAATGCCGCCATTGGCGCCGATCACATTGTTGCGGGCGACGCCGGCGATCATGGCGATGATGGGCATGGGAATTTCACCGGTCTCTCGGTTATCCCTCCCCCTTGTGGGGAGGGGGGACCGGCGAAGCCGGTGGGTGGGGGTATGTCACACGCCGGTGTATGGGGCCACCCCCACCCACCAGCCTCACGGCTGGTCCCCCCTCCCCACAAGGGGGAGGGAAACCCGACTGAGAGTTCTCGGAGCCTACTGTCCCGCCAACCGCGCCAGCGCCTCACCCGTTACCCGGCAGCGCTCCCATTCTTCCATCATCACCGCGCCCTGCGCCTTGTAGAAGGCGATCGACGGGGCGTTCCAGTCGAGGACGGCCCATTCGAAGCGACCGAGGCCTTCCCGAACGCAGCGCTGCGCCAGGTTGACCAGCAGCGCCTTGCCGGCGCCCTGCCCGCGCGCATCCGGATCGACGAACAGATCCTCGAGCCAGATGCCGTGACGACCCTGGAAGGTAGAATAGGTATAGTACCAGAGCGCAAAGCCCACCGGGCGCTCGCCGGAAAACGCCAGTTCGGCGAAGACCTTCGGGCTCGGCCCGAACAGATCGCGGACGATATCCGCCTCGGTGGCCTGCGCTTCGTGCCGCAGTTTCTCGTAGTCGGCCAGCGCTTCAACGAAGCGGAGGATCAGCGCGGCATCCGACGCCACCGCGCTGCGGACGGTGACGGTCATCCGCCGGTGCCTTCCTCGACAGGCTCGTTCTTGTTGAGGATCAGGATGTCGAGTTCCCGGCCATAGGGCGGCCACCAGTCGGTCGCTTCCATTTCGAACGTGGTCGGCGAGGTCTTGGTCACCTTGCCGTCCCAGCAGAACGAGACGAGGTTTTCCGGCCGGCCCTTGTCGATGGTCAGCTTGAACGTACCGATCGCGCCCTGCCAGTTGCCACCGGTCGACCAGATGTAGGAAAGCCAGCTCTCCGTGTAGGGCGCGCCATAGGGCTCTTCCGGGTTGGGCAGGGTCTTGCGCACCGTGTTCACGAAGCTGTCCTCGGTGCAGTACTTCTTCTTGTACTCCGTAGCCGGGTCGTAGCCTTCATAGGGCGGCGCCAGAAAGGTCACGGCGACGGTGCCGCCGACGCTCGGCTTGTAGCTGTGCTCGACATCGACCGTCTGGCCGGCGGGGAACACGGCCTGCCAGGTGTAGGTCGACTTGAGCGTCCACACCGGCGTGTACTCGGTCTTTTCGTCCTGCACGTCCCAGAGCGCCTGGAACTCGCCGCTGAGCGGATCGACAAGCTCGTTGATGGCGTCGGTGGTGTCGATATAGACGTCGGCCTCGCCGTTGCGCATCGCATCGAGGGCGGCGTCGGTCGAATCCATCTCGGTGATATCGGCGCCCGGCCAGCGGGCGCTGGCCTCGGCCGCCACCATGCTGCCGCCGACGACGGCAAGGCGCGTACCCTCGACGATCTTGGCGCTGCCATCGATCTCGCTGCCATTGAGCACCATGGCGCGGATGGCGGCCGGTTCATAATAGACCATCGGCACGACAAGGCCGTGCTTGAACATGTCGATCTTCTGGGCCTCGGTGAGCTTGTCGATGGCCTGGATGGTTGCCGGCCCGAACGGCGTCAGCGGCACCCCGAGGTCGACGAGATAGCCGGTGTAGTCGAGATTGGTGGCGAACGCATACTGATGCAGTTCGGCAGCCACGGGCTTGCCCTCGAACAGCGTTTCGAAGCCGAAGATGTTCTTGGTGTCTTCGGTGGGGATCGAGACCATGAAGTCGCCGTCGCCCTTGATGTCGGGCAGCGGGAAGGCGACGAGCGTTTCGACGTCGTGGTCGGTATTGTTGGTGAATTCGTACTTCACCCGCACCTGGTCGGGCGAGACATAGAGGTCCTCGGAGGCCATCTTCACGTCCTCGGTCTCGAGGAAGATGAGGCCGCCAGCGCCCAGCGTCGACATGGTGTCGTTGGCGAAGGCGACGCCGCAGAGAGCGGTGGACGCCAGGAACGTCAGGGAAAGGAGCGTGCGCATGGGAGGCCCGAGGCTGATGATCTGCGCGGACTATAGCGCCCCGACCCGGCCGCCCAAGCGGAAAATCCGGGCGCGCCGCCTGCCGCGGCAGGATTCGTTCAGCCCGCGTTCAGAGCCCAAACGGCGCCGTCAGTGCCTCGACCTCGTCGGCGACGTCCTCGCTGTCGCGGCCTGAGGCCCAAAGGTCGTCGATCTTCGCCTTGATCGCCGGATCGAGCGCCTTCCAGGCGGCATTCCACTCGGCAAGATCGGCCGTCCAGTAATTGACCACCGAATAGCGACCGGACTCCCAGCCCAGCTCGTGACGAAAGTATTTCCGCAGCGGCTGCGCCGTCTTGCGCTCGGCGGCAACCCAGGCATAGGCGGGCACGTCCGGCACGCGGATCGACCGCACCGCCTCTTCCAGCCGGCTCGGCCCGAGGCCATTGCCGCCGGTGAGCCAGACGACCTTGAGGTCGGCGGCGGTGTCGAATGCCTGCTGCCGGCTGTCGTCGCTGAGTTCGACGACAGCACGGGCCTCGACGCCGGCCGGGAGCTGTTCCAGCAGGCGGCCGAGCGCCGGCAGACCGGTTTCATCGCAGACAAAGAGCTGCCAGCGGGCATCGGCCGGCGGTTCGTAGAGGCCACGTGGATTGCCGAGCAGGATCTGCTGGCCGGCCTGAGCCGCCTGCGCCCAGTCGCTGGCGCGGCCACCGTCGTGGACGACGAAATCGACGTCGATCTCGCCCTGCCCCGCCCGGCGCACGGTATAGCAGACCGTGTGGCACGGGTTCTTGCCCTCGGG
>VFQQ010002204.1_pt1 | contig 23068 bp, 27 predicted proteins | sample 3512341 | NCBI WGS metagenome assembly VFQQ01 (sample SAMN10412373, study PRJNA504923) | tailings metagenome | isolation source: Relicate 2 Philex TSF1 revegetated site | place: Philippines: Tuba, Benguet | collected 2017-08-29 | reverse complement strand
CTCGACCCTGGAAGGACGCACCGGCCAGCTCGAAGCCGCCGCTGCCGCCGCCGTCGCGCCGCCGACCGAACCGACCGCGCCCGTCGCCGCGGCCGGCGACCCCGCCGCCGACTTCGCCAAGGCGCGGCAGCTGATGCTCGACGGCGACTACGACGCCGCCCAGGTCGCGTTCGAAGGCTATGTGAAGGCCTATCCCGACAACGCCAAGACGCCCGAAGCGCGCTATTGGCTGGGCAAAACGCTGTCGGTTCGCGGCGCCCACGCCGAAGCCGCCGGCGCCTATATCGGCGCCATCCGGGGCTGGCCGAAGACCAGCTGGGCGCCCGATGCAACGCTGGAGCTGTCGCGCTCCCTGATCGCGCTGAAGAAGCCGGCGGACGCCTGCCAGACGCTCGACGAACTGGCCAAGCGCTATCCCAAGGCGCCGCCCGCCGTCGCCGGACGCGCCCAGGCCGCCCGCACCCAGGCGAAGTGCGCGGCCTAGACCTCCCCGCCCTGGACCGCCGCCTCCGGCGCTCCTGCGCCGCTCCGCTGGCCGTCGCCTTCTCGGGCGGCGGCGACAGCCTCGCCCTGCTGCTCGCTGCGCACGCCTGGGCCGACGCCCACGGTCGACGCCTGCTGGTCCTGACGGTCGACCACGGCCTCAACCCGGACAGCGCCGCCTGGACCGAGCGTTGCGCCCTGACCGCCGGACGGCTGGGCCTGGCTTTCCGGGCGCTCCGCTGGGAGGGCGGCAAGCCCTCGGCCGGCCTCCCCGCCGCCGCCCGCGCCGCGCGCCACGCCCTGCTCGCCGAGGCGGCGCGCGAGGCCGGCGCGCGCGTCGTCCTGATGGGCCATACGGCCGACGACCTCGCTGAAGCCGCCGTCATGCGCGACGAAGGCTCGACGGTCGGCGATCCCGCCGAATGGACGCCGTCGCCCGTCTGGCCGGAGGGCCGCGGGATCTTCCTGCTCAGGCCGATGCTGGTCCAGACCCGGGCCGCGCTGCGCGAGTGGCTTCGGGCGCAAGGCGAGACCTGGATCGACGATCCGGCCAACGAGAACCTCCGGTTCGCCCGGGCGCGGGCGCGGCTGCGAGGGGCGTCACCGGCCGTCGCGCCTCCGGCGGCGATCACGCCGCCCCCGTTCGCCGCCCTGCCCGGCGGCGCCCTGCGGCTGGAACGCTCGGCGGCGCCGGTCCAAGTGGCCGCGGCCTGCCTGTGCGCCGCCGGGACCTCGCGACCGCCGCGCGGGGACCGCCTGGCGCATCTGGTCGAGCGGCTGCGGTCGCCCGAAACCTTCACCGCCACTCTGGCCGGCGCGCGCATCGAGGCGCGCGGCGATCACATGCTGTTTACACGAGAAGCGGGCGAGGCCGCCCGGGGCGGTCTGGCGCCGATCCGTCTCGTTCCGGGAACGACGGCGGTGTGGGACGGCCGCTTCGAACTGACCGCCGCCGCCGCCGGGCTGACGGTCCGCTCCCTCGCCGGCCTCGCCTCGGGCCTGCCCGCGGCGGAACGGGAGGCGCTGCGGAGCGTCCCCGCCGCGGCCCGCCCGGCCCTGCCCGTCGTCGTCGGCCCCGACGGCGCGAGTAGCCCGATCCTTGCAACGCTCTCGCCGGTCCGCATCCACGGTCTCGTATCGCCCCGTTTCGAGGCGGCGACGGGCGCCGTTGACATCGAACCGGCCGTGTGACGAATCGCGCGCGTGGCGAAATGGACGCCGCCGTCCTATCTTTGGGCGGCAACACAGGAACTTTGAGCGGATGAACCTGCGTAATCTGGCCATCTGGGCCGTTATCGTCGTCGTGGCGGCCGGCGTCTGGAGCATGATGAACCGGGGCGGCGGCGCCGCCTCCGGTCCGGCTGCCGAGATCAGCTACAGCACGCTGCTGCAGCGTGTGGGCTCCGGTGACGTGAAGTCGGCGGTGTTCCGCGGCAACACGGTCGAAATCCAGGGCAAGGACGACAAGACCTATCAGGTCATCGCGCCGAGCAACGCCGAGGACCTGCTGAAGCGGATGGAAGCCGCCGGCGTCAACGTGATGATCCGTCCGACAGACCGCGCGCCCCTGGTCAGCATCCTGCTGAACGCCCTGCCGATTCTGCTGCTGATCGGCGTCTGGATTTTCTTCATGCGCCAGATGCAGGGCGGCGCCCGCGGCGCGATGGGCTTCGGCAAGTCCAAGGCCAAGATGCTGACCGAACAGAAGGGCCGGAAGACCTTCGAGGACGTCGCCGGCGTGGACGAGGCCAAGGAAGAGCTGTCGGAGATCGTCGACTTCCTGAAGGACCCCGCCAAGTTCCAGCGCCTGGGCGGCAAGATTCCCAAGGGCGCCCTGCTGGTCGGCCCTCCGGGCACCGGCAAGACGCTCATCGCGCGCGCCGTCGCCGGCGAGGCGGGCGTGCCCTTCTTCACGATCTCGGGCTCGGACTTCGTCGAGATGTTCGTCGGCGTCGGCGCCAGCCGCGTCCGCGACATGTTCGAACAGGCCAAGAAGAATGCGCCCTGCATCATCTTCATCGACGAAATCGACGCCGTCGGCCGTCACCGCGGCGCCGGCCTGGGCGGCGGCAACGACGAGCGCGAACAGACCCTCAACCAGCTGCTGGTCGAGATGGACGGCTTCGAGTCGAACGAAGGCATCATCCTGATCGCCGCCACCAACCGTCCGGACGTCCTCGACCCGGCGCTGCTGCGTCCCGGCCGTTTCGACCGCCAGGTCGTGGTGCCGAACCCGGACGTCTCGGGCCGTGAGAAGATCCTGCGCGTCCACATGCGCAACGTGCCTCTGGCCGCCGACGTCGACGTGCGCACCCTGGCGCGCGGCACTCCGGGCTTCTCGGGCGCCGACCTGGCCAACCTGGTCAACGAGGCCGCACTGATGGCCGCGCGGAAGAACCGCCGCATGGTCACCCACATCGACTTCGAACAGGCCAAGGACAAGGTCATGATGGGCGCCGAGCGCCGGTCGATGGCGATGAACGAGGAAGAGAAGAAGCTGACCGCCTACCACGAGGGCGGCCACGCCATCGTGGCGCTGAACGTGCCGCTGGCCGACCCGGTCCACAAGGCGACGATCGTCCCGCGCGGCCGCGCCCTGGGCATGGTCATGCAGCTGCCGGAGGGCGACCGCTACTCGATGAAGTACCAGCAGATGACCAGCCGCCTGGCCATCATGATGGGCGGCCGCGTCGCGGAAGAGCTGATCTTCGGCAAGGAGAACATCACCTCGGGCGCCAGCAGCGACATCAAGGCCGCCACCGGCCTGGCGCGCAGCATGGTCACCCAGTGGGGTTACTCCGACAAGCTCGGCACCGTGGCCTACGGCGACAATCAGGAGGAGGTCTTCCTGGGTCATTCGGTCGCCCGCACCCAGAACGTCTCGGAGGAGACCGCCCGCCTGATCGACAGCGAGGTGAAGCGGCTGGTCCAGGAGGGCCTGGACGAAGCGACCCGCATCCTGACCGAGAGGCGCGACGACCTGGAAGCCCTGGCCCGCGCTCTGCTCGAGTTCGAGACCCTGTCGGGCGAGGAGATCAACGGCGTGCTGAAAGGCGTGATGCCCAGCCGCGACGAGCCGACCGACAAGCGTCCCAGCGGCCCCAGCGCCGCCGTGCCGCTGTCGCCGCGCCCGACCGGCGTGACCGCCCGGAACCAGGACTAGGACTACGGCCGCCGACCGGAGAGAGCTTGGCGCTTTCTCCGGTCGGCGCTAGACCTCGGACCTCAGGATCTGACGAGGGGTTCCGATGAAGGCCGTCATTCTCGCCGCCGGCGTCGCGCTGGCCGCGATCTCCAGCACCGCCGCCGCCCAGACCATCCACAAGGACGGGATGACCACCCAGGAGGTCGTCAGCTGGCTGCACAAGGGCGGCTACAAGGCCGAGCTGACCAAGGATTCCGACGGCGATCCGAAGATCAACAGCGCCGCCGGCGGCGTCAACTTCACCATCCACTTCTACGACTGCGAGAACGCCCGCTGCAAAGCGCTTCAGTTCTCGGCGGGCTTCGACCTGAAGGACGGCCTCACGTTTGAGAAAATCAACGCCTGGAACCGCGAGCACCGCTACCTGAAGGCCTATCTCGACAAGGAGATGGACCCTTACGTCGAGTACGACGTGAACGTGAACGCAGGCCGCACCATCTCGGGGCTGGACGACGACTTCGGCGTCTGGACCGGCATGATCGACGACTTCGCCAAGTTCATCGACTGGTAGCCTGACGAGGTCGGCCATGGCCCGCGCGCCAACCCGGGTCATGGGGATCGTCAACGTCACGCCCGACAGCTTCTCGGACGGCGGGCGCTTCGTCGGCCACGACGACGCCCTGGCCCATGCCCGGCGGCTGATCGCCGACGGCGCCGCCATTCTCGATGTCGGCGGCGAGTCGACGCGGCCGGGCGCCGCCCCGGTCGACGAGGCGGAGGAGATCGCGCGCACCGCGCCCCTGATCGCGGCGATCCGCGCCGAGAGCGACATCCCGATCTCGATCGACACCATGAAACCGGCCGTGGTCCGGGCGGCCGTGGCCGCGGGCGCCTCGATCTGGAACGACGTCGCCGCTCTGCGCTACGCGCCGGACGCGCCCGCCGTCGCCGCCGGACTGGGTTGCGAGGTGATCCTCATGCACATGCTGGGCGAGCCCCGCACCATGCAGGACGCGCCGCGCTACGACGACGTTGCGGCCGAGGTGGAGGCCTTCCTGCTGGAGCGCGCCGCCGTCGCCGAGGCGGCGGGCGTGACGCGGGCGAAGATCTGGCTCGATCCCGGCATCGGCTTCGGCAAGACCGTCGCGCACAACCTCGCCCTGCTCGCCGCCCTGCCCAGGCTGTGCGGGCACGGCTATCCGGTGTTGCTGGGCGCCAGCCGCAAGCGTTTCATCGCCGGGATCGACACGACGGCGACGGAGGCGACCGACCGCCTGGGCGGTTCGATCGCGGTCCATCTGCACGCCGCCCGGGCCGGCGTCGCGGCGGTGCGGGCGCACGACGTCCGCGAGATGGTCCAGGCGCTGACGGTCCAGGCGGCGATCGAAGGCTGGACCCCGGCCCACGCCGAGCGTGGCGGTCAGCCCTGACCGACGTCGTCCAGGAGGTCCGCACCGCGCCCAAGCCGCTGAAGCGCCAGAACGTGAAGATCGCCGCTGTCCGCGATCAAGCTGATGAAGTCGCACATTTTCGAACTCTAGGAACTCGGCGCTAGCGCGACCAGCCCTCGACCACGTTGTCCGAGTGCCGCCCTTCGATGAGACCCAGCTCGAGGCCATGCTCCAGCCAGGCCTTGGCGCCGGCCAGGACCAGGGCGAAGCCGCCGGTGGAATCCAGGGCGTCCTGGGCGCAGGCCGCGAAGTCGCCGCCGAAGCCGCTGTTGACCACCGTGACCCGGGTCGCGTCGTCGCCGCGCGGCTCGAAGATCCACTCCACCGGCGTCATCGTCCCGTTGTAGTTCCAGTCGATCAGGATGCGGCGCGGCGGCTCGACGGCCTTGACCGTCACCTCGTCGCCGACGCCGTACATCTCCCAGTCCCAGCGCACGCGGACGCCCGGCTCGAGCCGCCCGCTCCCTCGCGTGAACCAGAAACGAGACGTGATCGTCGGGTCGACGAAGGCCTCGAAGACCTCCGCGACCGGACGGCGGATCAGCATGGCCGCCTCGGCGACCGGCCTCTTGGCGTCACCCATCGATCAGACCTTCACCTGCTCGTCGTACGCCGCCTTTAGCGCGCGCCAGCCGTCCCAGTTCCACACGGTCGCCTGGCCCAGGATCGCAGGCTCCAGGGCCCGCAGATGCTGGGTCCAGCCGCCGAGGTAGCTGGTCATCGCGCCCGTGTCCTTGGACGGCACGTGATGGGTCATCACCAGCCAGGTCCCGTCGCCGTCGGCGTTCAGCTCCCAGCGCACGACATGATCCTCGCCGAAGGTGTGCGAGAAGACCCGCGGCGGATCGTAGACGAGGATGGAATTGGGCTCGACCCGGTTCTGGTCCTCTTCGGTCCAGGTGTCGGTCACGGGATGGTCGAAGCGCAGGTCGTAGCGGCCGCCGGTCTTCATCTCCATGTCCGGCTTGGCGAACCAGCTCGCGATGCCTTCCGGCGTGGCGATGGCGCGCCAGACCTTGTCGGGCGAGTGGCGCAGGCGACGCTCGAAGCGCAGTTCGTAGCCGCCGTTCACCTCGCGCCAGGTCCCGGCGTCGGGCGGCAGCAGGGTCGGGACGGTCAGGGTAGCATGGGTCATTGCGGGTTCTCCCGGTCCAGGTGCTCCTCCAGGGCGTCGAGCTTCGAAGACCAGAACCGCCGGTAAGGCGCCAGCCAGGCGTCGATGGCCGCCAGTCGGGCGGCGTTGACGCTGTAAAGCCGCTGCCGTCCGTCGGGCCTGACATTCACCAGGTCCGCCTCGCGCAGCACCCGCAGATGCTTGGAGACGTTCGGCTGGCTGATGCCGAGGGCGCCGATGAGATCCCCCGCCGGCCGCTCCCCTTCCCGCAGGAAATCCAGGATGCGACGGCGGTTGGGCTCGGCAAGGGTTTCGAAGACGATGTCCATGGACAAAACATGCTCACATAGTTATATAACTGTCAACGCATATTAATGCGCGATATCGCCGGCGGAGTCTGGGGGACACGGGGCGGCGCCGCCGCTACAACCGCGTCATGAGCGCCCCCGAATCCCACAAGGGCCGCGTCCTGATCATCGCCGGCTCGGACAGCGGCGGCGGGGCCGGCATCCAGGCCGACATCAAGACCGTCACCGCCCTGGGCGGCTACGCGGCCACCGCGATCACCGCCATCACCGTGCAGAACACCCTCGGCGTGACCGGCGTGCACGCCGTGCCGCTGGATATCATCGAGGCGCAGGGCCGCGCGGTGCTCGACGACATCGGCGCCGACGCCATCAAGACCGGCATGCTCGGCGACGCCGCAACCGTGAAGGTCGTCGCCAGGCTGATCGACTCGGCCCCGGGCGTCCCGGCCGTGATCGACCCGGTCATGATCGCCAAGGGCGGAGCCTCGCTGCTGCCGGCCGAGGCCGTCGCGGCGGTGAAGACCCTGCTCGTTCCCCGCGCCGCCCTGCTGACGCCGAACGCGCCGGAGGCGGAGGCCCTGACCGGTCTGACGGTGGCTTCGCTGGACGACCAGCGCCGCGCCGGCGAAGCCCTGCTGGCCCTGGGCGCCCAGGCGGTCCTCATGAAAGGCGGTCACGTGCCGGGCGGCCGCGTCGTCGATGTCCTGGCGACTCCCGAGGGAGAGACCCTGTTCGAGGGCGAGCGGATCGAGACCCGCCACACCCACGGCACCGGCTGCACCCTGGCCTCGGCCTGCGCCACGGGCCTGGCCCAGGGCCTGCCGCTGGCCGAGGCCGTGGCCCGGGCCTGGAACTATGTGCACGAGGCCATGCTGCGCGCGCCGGGCTTCGGCGCCGGGCACGGCCCTCTCGACCACGGCTGGACGCTGCGATGAGCGAAACCCTGGAACAGCGGCTGGAGACGATCGTCCGGGGATCGGACTCGTTGATGACCGTGCTGCGCCTGGCCCGCGACCTGGATCTGCCCGACTGGCTGATCGTGTCCGGCGCGGTCTACCAGAAGGTCTGGAACCACCAGACCGGTCGCGATCCCGACCACGGGATCAAGGACTACGACCTCGCCTATCACGATGCGTCCGACACGACCTACGAAGGCGAAGACGTCCATATCAAGCGCGCCGCCACCCATTTCCCCGCGCCCTACGACCGGCAGGTCGAGGTGCGGAACCAGGCGCGCGTGCACCTGTGGTTCGAGGATCATTTCGGCGAGCCCTATGAACCGCTGCACAGCAGCGCCGAGGCCCTGGGCCGGTTCGTCGCGCCCTGTTTCGGCGTCGGCGTGCGGCTGGAAGCGGACGACAGCCTGACCATCGAAGCGCCGTTCGGCCTGGACGACCTGTTCGCCATGACCATCCGACCCAACCCCGACCGCCCGCGGGCCAAGGGCTGGGACAAGGTGATCCGCTCGGCCCGCGAGCGTTGGCCGGAAATCACGGTGGTCGACCCGGCCTAGGCGCTCGCCAGGGCCGCGAGATAGGCCTTGAGGGTCGTGTCGTAGCGGTAGGCGAAGCGGCCCAGGCCCCGGAAGATCAGGTTGTCGACGAAGCCGTGCTCGGTGATCCGCACGCGGGTCCCCGCGCCCTCCGGCGTCAGGTCGATGGTCCAGTAGCCGCCCCAGGCGCCCCTGGTGAGGATCGTGCTGCGGAAGCGCGCGCCGTCGGCTTCCTCGTCCAGCCGGTAGTCGACCGCATCGCCGTGGCTGCTCTCGCGCCAGTACGCCACGCCGCCCTCGCGACGGACGTCGGACACCACCACGCCCCGACGCCATGCGGGATAGCCGCTCGGATCGCGGATCAGCGCCGCGACCGCCTCGGGCGGCTTGCCGATTACGGCCTCGCCCGTCGCGACGTGATCGCGCGGCGCAGTCAGTCCCAGCGCGGCCACCCCGCCCACGGCGAGGACGAGCAGCAGCGCCGCGCCGATGAGAAGCTTCACGATCATGCCCCGCCCTCCGCCCGCCGCAGCCGATCGGCGGCCTCGGCCAAAAGCGCCAGCCCGCTCACCGCCCGGCGGCGTTCCTCTTCATTCAGCGTCGCGAGCAACCGCTCGACCCGCGCTGCGTCGAGCACGGAGTCCTCGACCACCGCCCCGCGTCCGTCGTCCGTCAGCCGGACGATCCGGCGGCGGGCGTCGCCCTCGTCGGCCTCCAGACGGATCAGGCCGAGCCCTTCGAGCCGCCCCAACGCCGCCGACAGGGTCGACGGCGCCAGCCCCAGATGCCGCGCCAGCTCGCCCGCGCCCGTTCCGGCCGGGTCGGCGACATGCGCCAGCAAGCCCGCCTCGCGTCCGGTCAGCCCTCGGGCCGAGCGGTCGCGGGTGCGGTGCTCCACATGGCAGGCGAAGTAGACGCGCGGGTAGCCGCGCATCACGGAAAGGACGTCGGGGTTCATGCGACGAGGCTGACTCCCGCCGGATGCTTCGTCAAAGCGAACGATCTACCCCCCGCGCAGATAGACGTCCGGGTCGCGGATCTCCATCCACCGATCGGCGCCCGTCAGGTCGCCGAAGCCGAACTGCCGGTAAAGGCCGTGGGCGTCGGCCGTCGCCAGATGCATCCGGCGGAAGCCCTGCAGGTCCGGATGGTCCTTGAACCAGGTCATCAGCGCCTTGCCCAGGCCCCGGCCGCGATGGGCCTCGTCCACGAACACGTCGCACAGCCAGCCGAAGGTGGCGCGGTCGGTGACGACCCGCGCCATCGCCGCCATCTCGCCGGCTTGATCGAAGGCGCCGAAGGTCAGGCTGTTGCGCACGGCCGCCGCGAAGGTCGTGTAAGGGATCCCCTTCCCCCAGTAGGATTCCTCGGCGATCCAGCGATGGGCGCGCGGCAGATCGAACCTCGCCGGGTCATCGCTGATGGTGTAGCTGCCGATCTCCCGTTCGTAAGTCATCGGAGCCTCTCCCGTGCGCCAGTGGACCGTAGACGCCTTCGCCTCGGCGCCATTCAAAGGCAATCCGGCCTGTGTCGTCGAGCCCTTCCCGGCCTGGCCGGAAGACGCCTGGATGCAGGCCCTGGCGCAGGAGAACAACCAGGCCGAGACGGCCTACCTGCTGGCGACGGACGATCCGGCGCGCTTCGGCCTGCGCTGGTTCACCCCGGCGCTCGAGGTACCGCTGTGCGGCCACGCCACCCTGGCCGCCGCTCATGTGCTGTTCGCCGAACTCGGCGTCGACGCCCCGGCCGTGACCTTCGACACGCTGTCGGGACCGCTGATCGTGAAGCGTGTCGGCGACGGGTACGAGATGGACTTCCCGGCCAACCCGCCGAAGCAGACCGATGTTCCCGCCGGCCTGGCCGAGGCCCTGGGCGCGGCGCCGTCCGAGGTCTGGGCGGCGAGCTATCTGGTGGCGATCTTCGAGGACGAGGCCGCGGTCCGGGCGCTGAAGCCGGATCTCGCGGCGCTGGAGAAGATCTCCGGCGCCGCCACCGGCGGGCGGGGCAACCTCTCGGCGGCGGCCTTGGCCCCGGCGGACGCGCCCTACGACGTGGTCAGCCGCTTCTTCGCGCCGGGCTCGGGCATTCCGGAGGATCCGACCACCGGCTCGGCCCATTGCATCCTGTCGCCCCTATGGTCGGCCCGGCTGAAACGGTCGGCGCTGCGGTTCCACCAGGCCTTTCCGGGCCGGGGCGGCGACCTGGAATGCGAGCACCGCGGCGACCGCGTCCTGCTCCGCGGCGCGGCCGTCACGACGGTCGAGAGCGTCCTGCGCCTCTAGACGCGGAGACGCCTCCCGCCGGGGAGACGGCGGGAGGCGTCGGCCGCATCGCTGCGCGGGGGGTCACCAGCGACGCGGGTCGTTCGGGAAACGGTCGACGCGATCGGGGCGTCCGTCGCCGTCACGGTCATAGCGATCGGGATGACCCGGGTGACCGGGGCGGCCGTAATGGTCGCGGTCGTTCCGCTCGTAGCGGATCTTGGCGCTCAGGGTGTCGAAGCGACGGTCGAGGTCGCGGCGCTCCCATGCGCTCAGCCCGCCTTCGGTGCGGCGGTAGCGGTGCTCCAGGCTGGCGATCTGACGGAACTCGGCGCGCAGACGCTGGGCCTCGTTGCGGGTGATCTGGCCGTTGCGGACGCCCATGTCGATGCGGCGGTCCAGGTTGGCCTGGCGCTCGTTGACGCTCTGCCACGGGGCGGCCATGGCGGGCGCGGCGGCGGCCAGAGCCGAGACCGCCAGAACGGGGATCAGGATCTTCTTCATCGTTCGGTTTCCTCTTCGCTCGGACGCCGTCGGGGAGGACGACGTTGAAGCAGAGAAGACACCCCCGAACCTGAAACGGTTCTGAGCCGCTCGTTATGTTCTGTTCAGACTGGCCGCCCCGCTCAGGCGGCTTCCGAGCGCGCCGCGGCGGCCTCCGCCACGGCCCGTTCGATGGCGTCGTAGAGCCGCCGCAGCTCGATGGGCTTGGAGACGTGCCCGTCCATGCCGGCCGCCAGATAGGCCTCGACCTGGTGCACCAGGGCGTTGGCGGTCAGGGCCAGGATCGGCGTCTTCGGCAGCCCCTCGGACGCCTCGGCGGAACGGATCGCCCTCGCCGCCTCGACGCCGTCCATGATCGGCATCTGGATGTCCATCAGGATCAGGTCGAAACCGCCGGACCGCCAGGCGGCGACGGCCTCGCGTCCGTCCGGAACGATGTGCAGGTCGACCTGCAGGGGCTCCATGACGGCCTGCAGCACCTTTTGATTGGTCAGGTTATCCTCGGCGGCCAGAATGCGCATCTGGCGTTGCTCGGGAGCGTCGGTCGCCGGGCCGTCCGCGGCCTCGATCGCCGGCGGCGCAGCGCGCGGCAGCGGCAGGTCGACGACGAAGGTCGAGCCTTCACCCTCGATGCTGCGGGCGGTGATGGCGCCGCCCATCAGCTGGGCGAGCTCGCGGCAGATGGCCAGGCCCAGCCCGGTGCCGCCGAAACGGCGCGTGGTGGAGTTGTCGGCCTGGATGAACTTCTCGAACAGCGTCGGCAGCTTGTCGTGAGCGATGCCGATGCCGGTGTCGGAGACCGTAAGCCGAAGCCCCGTCGCCGACAGCGAGAAGCGCGCGGTGACGGCCCCCTCGACGGTGAACTTCACGGCATTCGACAGCAGGTTGGACAGGATCTGGCGCAGGCGGTCGGGATCGCCTCGCCACCAGCCGGCGGCGTCGGCGTCCACCGTCAGAGCGAACCGCAGACCCTTGTCGCCGGCCAGCACCGAGAAGACGCTGGAGACGCCCTCGGCCATGTCCGACAGTGAGAAATCCTGCTCGGACAGGTCCAGACGCCCGGCCTCGATCTTCGACAGGTCGAGGACGTCGTTGATCACCGCCAGCAGCAGTTCGCCGGATTCACGGATCACCCCGAGCCGCTCCCGCTGGCGCGGGCCGAGGTCGTCGCGGGCCATGACGTCGGCCATGGCCAAGACGCCGTTCAGCGGCGTGCGGATTTCATGGCTCATGTTGGCCAGGAACTGCGACTTCAACACGTTGGCCGCGTTGGCCTGGTCGCGGGCCTCGACCAGCTCGCTCAGCGTCCGGCGCAGGTCGCGGTCGTTGGCGTCCAGCTTGGTCAGCAGCTGATTGAAGCTCTGGGCCAGGCTGCGGAACAGACTGTCGTCGGCGTCTTCAGCGACCGGCGTGAACTGGCCGCTCTCGGCGACCTCCTCCATCGCCTCGGACAGACGGTTGACCGGTTGGATCACGCGCCGCGCCAGGGTCGTGGCCACGAACATCGCGATGCCGGCGGCGCCGAAGAACAGCGCGAAGGTCAGGGCGGCGTAGCGCGGCGCCAACGAGGCCAGCGTGGGGCTCTCGACGGTGGTGACCAGCACCCCGACCTGGCGACCGTCGAGGACGACGGGCGTGCGGACCGTGTGCTCTTCGCGGGTGGCGCCGGCCGGATCGCTCTGGGTGGACAGGATGCGGCCGTCGTTGTCGATCAGGCTGGCCGAGCGGACGCCGGGAGCGTCGATCACCGCGCCGACCACGCGATGGGCGGCGTCGGCGTCGCCCGACGCCAGCGCCGGGCCGCCGATCCGGGCCACGACCACGTTCAGCGCCGCGTTGGTGGCCTGGGTCTCCTGTCGGGAGACGGCCCACTGCTGGATCATGAAGGTCGCACAGGCGGCCAGCAGGACCGCCACAGTCGTGATCAGCGCTACGCTGGCGATGCGCGCCTGGAAAGGCGCGTGGCTGTCCGCGGCTCTGCTGCTTCGCTGCTGGTTCATCTGCCCGATCAGGCCCTTTTCCAGGGCCTTATGGCGCAATCTCCCTAACGCTTCGCTTCCGTGGCCGGTTTATGATTTGTTTACCTTCCTTCATCTTAAGATTTCGTTTACTATCTGCTCGCCTGACGGCTAATGGAGAGCAAAGTGGAAAAGGTGTTTGTCGCCAAAAAGGTCGCAACCAAGCTGTACGCGACCGAAGCCGCGCTCGACGCGGCGATGACTGAAGCGGCTGAACTGATTGGTGAAATGGTGAAGGCGCGCGCCGAGCTCGGGCTCTCCGCCGTCGTGGGCGACCAGGCTCAGGCCAAGATCGTCGAAGCGATCGCCGCCCTCGGTGAAGCGCGCACCGCCGTGGTCGCGGCTCATGCCGACCTGGATGAAGTGCGTCGCCGCATCGGCGTCCGCACGAAGGGCCTCGGCTTCCTCGACAAGCCGGCCGCCCAAGCGACCGAAACCGTGGAACTCCGCGAGGTCGGCTAAGACCGACTTAATTGCGATAGTTTAACTTCCCAGCATCTCTAACCTCGTTAGAGACTGAAGGGATGTACACGTCGCTCGAACCCATAATCGGCTGGCTCGTCCTGTTGGCGACTTGCCTGTTCGCTTGGTTCAAAGGGACCGCTCCCGAACGTTTGGGGGCGGTTTTCCTATTGGCGGGCACCGTGCTCGCGCTGGTCATCGAGCTGACGCTTCCGCTGCATTCCCGGACCGTGCCGATCCTTATCGGCGAAGGCCTGCTGGCGCTGGGCTTTCTGGTGCTGGCCATCCGCTACGCCAGCCTGTGGCTGGGGGTGGCGATGATCCTGCAGGGCCTTCAGTTCAGTCTGCACGCCTTCTACATCGTCATGGAGCGCGAGCGGGACTGGCTGTTCGTCGCGGTCACCAACGTCGTGACCCTGGCCATCATCGTCTGCATCCTGGTCGGGACGGTCTTCGCCTGGCGTCGTACGCGCCGGGCCGCCAAGCGCTGAGCGATCAGGCCTTTCGCCGCGCCGTGGTCAGCGCCACGCCGCAGAGCACGAGGGCCAGGGCGGCGAAGGCCGTCCACCCCGGACGCTCGCCCATCAGACCCACGCCGACGACGGTCGCCCAGAGCGGCACGAGGTAGATGGCCATGCTGGTGAAGACCGGCCCGCGCCGCTGGATCAGCCAGACGTAGCCGACCGTGCCCAGACCGGTGGAGAAGACCCCGAGCGTCGCGACGGCCGCCGCCGCACCGATCGGCGGCACGGGCGGCGGCCCGGCGATGACCAGCGCTCCGATCGTCGCCAGGACGGCCCCCGATCCGCACATCATCAGCGCGCCGGCCGTCGCACTGACCGTCGGCGCCTTGCGGGTGATCACATTGGACGCCGCATAGAGGGCCGCAGCGGTGATCGACAGGCCCAACGCCGCCGCTTCGACCGTGACCCCGCCCTGCAGCCGCGGCGCCACCAGCACCACCAGCCCGACGAACCCCATCGCTACGCCCAGCGCCCGCCGCAGGGTCAGCCGCTCGTCGGCGAGGGCGAAATGGGCCAGCGCGACGGTGAACACCGGCGAGGCGCCGTTGCAGATGGCGTTGACGGCGCTGGGCAGGCTGGCCGCCGCGGTGGCGAACAGCATGAACGGCGCCGCCAGTCCGATCAGGCCCAGCATGACGTACCAGGGCCAGGGCGATCCCCGCGCCGCGGACAGCGGCGGCGTCCGCTCGCGTCGCGCCGCGCAGATCAGCCCCAGCACCGCCGTCGCCACCCACAGTCGCCCGACCGAGGTCCAGACCGGCGGCATCCCGGTAACCGCGACCTTCAACAGGGCGAAAGCCGAGCCCCAGGCCACGACGAGCAGTCCCAGAACCACCCAGTCCAGATTGCGATTCGAGGCGCCCATGCCGCTTGCGTACGCGGCCCGGCGCGGCTTGTCGCCTCGCGTCAGCCGGCCGCGGCCGGCGAGGCGAGCAGCGTCTGCACGCTCTTCACCACGCCGGTGACGGCCTCGAGCACGCCGGCGAGCGCGGACAGGTTGTCCGAGGTCCTGGTGAAATCGTCCTTGGTCTTCTTCAGGTCCGCGGTCGCTCCCTTCACCGCGACCTTGGCCGCCGCGACGTCGGGCGCGCTGTCCAGCCAGGCGATGATCGCGCGGTCGAGCTGGAAGCCCAGCATCTGGGCCTGGTCTCGGCAGGGCTTGATCGCGTCGGCCCTGGCGAAGGCTTCGGCCGCCCCGGCCGCGTCGCCGGCGCGCTGGGCGGTCCCACCCGCCCGGATCGCCGCGTCGTGCTTGCGGCGCAGAGCGTTCGCCAGGTCGTTGGCGGCGGCCATCGCGGCGGTGGCCAGCTGTTCGAACTCGGCATGGCCGAGATCGTCGCGGTCCAGGGTCGCGGCGCGCCCGGTTTCGAGGCGGGCGATCAGCGCCTTCAGGTCGTCATCGGTCATGCCGGCGTCTCCGTTTCGGACTCGGACATCGCGCTCTTCGCCGCCGTCAGAATGCCCACGAAAGTCTGCAGCTCGCCCAGCGCCGCGGCAGGATCTCCGCCGCCTCTCAGCGCCTGCACCAGCGCCGCATGGCCATCGGCCAACGGGCGGTAGTCCGTCCGCACCTGCCGGGCGGCGTTGACGTCGGCCGCCGACGCCGCCGCCAGGGCGAACTGCGCCTGCCGCGTCGCGTCATCGGGCGCGCGCTGCCAGGCCTCCCAGGCGCCGTCGAGCTTCATCACGGCGGCGCGCTCGAGGTTCGACTTCAGCCGGTCCGACACCCGCCCCATCCGCTCGGCGGCCAGTCGGACGGCGGGGTCCGCCCGCTCCGCCGCCTGGCGAAGGGCCGTCCGCCGCTTCTCGACGAGGCCCTGGTTCGAGGCCCAGACCACGCCGTCGACGATCGGGCCGGCCAGGGTCGGCGCGCCTGGGATCACCGCCACCAGCCCCTTCACGGCGGCGCCCGCGCGGCCGGCGGCCGCCTGGGCGGCGGCGACATCCTTCGCCTCCGCCAGTTCGGCCATGGCCTCGCCATAGGTCGCCAGCGCGGCGATCAGCGCCCGGGTTTCCGGCGCGGTCGGCGCGAGGCGGAACGACGCGCCGTCCGGAAGGCTCACCAGCAGCTCACAGGCGCCGGCGCCGCCGATGTCGCAGTTGTCCCGCTCCAGGCTGCCGCCCGGCCGCGCGAGCACGATGGCGTTCACCGTCTCGGACTCCTTGGCCGCCAGCGCCGTGAAGGCGTCCCGATCGGCGGCGGCGAGCGTCCGGAAGGCGCCCGCCTCGCGCGCGGGCAGCGTGCCGCAGCCCGCCAGCAACAGCGCCAAGCCTGCAATCCAGAGCTTCATGGCACCCCCTCCTCGCCCCGCTCGACGGTAGTCGGAGAACATCGATCTCGCAACGCCGGGAAGTCCGTCCGAAAACCCTCTGGTCGACCCTCCAGAAAAACTCCGCTTGTGCGGCGCCGCAAAATGAGGTTCTTCGGCGGCGGGCCACGCCCTCCCAACGGGGCGCTGCTCATCTGCAAGGATGGGAGACATCGCAGTGACTACGACTCCGCAAAAGCCGGAATTCCGCCCGGCGCGCCCCGAGTTCTCTTCCGGCCCGTGCGCCAAGCGCCCCGGATGGACCCCCGAAAAACTCAACGACGCCGTCCTGGGCCGCTCGCACCGCGGCAAGCCGGGCAAGGCCAAGCTGAAGCTCGCCATCGACCGCACCCGCGAGGTGCTGGGCGTTCCGGCCGACTTCCTGGTCGGCATCGTCCCGGGCTCCGACACCGGCGCCGTCGAGATGGCCATGTGGTCGATGCTGGGGCCGAAGCCGGTCCAGCTGCTGGCCTTCGAGTCCTTCGGCAAGGACTGGGTCACGGACGTCACCAAGCAACTCAAGCTGCCGGACGTGGAGGTGCTGGACGCCCCCTATGGCCGGCTGCCGGACACCGGCAAGGTCCGCCCGGACGCCGATCTGGTCTTCACCTGGAACGGCACCACCAGCGGCGTGCGCGTGCCGAACGCCGACTTCATCTCGGCCGACCGCACCGGCATCGTGATCTGCGACTCCACCAGCGCCGCCTTCGCCCAGGACCTGGACTGGACCAAGCTCGATGCGGTCACCTTCTCCTGGCAGAAGGCACTCGGCGGCGAGGGCGCCCACGGCGTCCTGATCCTGTCGCCCCGCGCCGTCGCCCGGCTGGAGAGCCACGCTCCCGCCTGGCCGATGCCGAAGCTGTTCCGCATGACCAAGGGCGGCAAGATCGCCGCGGACATCTTCGAAGGCGCGACCATCAACACCCCCTCGATGCTCTGCGTCGAGGACGCGCTGGATGCTCTCGCCTGGGCCGACACGGTCGGCGGCTTCGCCGGCATGAAGGCTCGCTCCGAGGCCAACCTGAAGGCGCTGGAGGACTGGGTCGCCGAGACCGACTGGGTCGACTTCCTGGCCGAGGACAAGGCCATTCGGTCGAACACCTCCGTCTGCCTGAAGGTCGTGGACCCGCGCGTCACCGCCCTGTCCGCCGACGCCCAGGCCGACTTCGCCAAGAAGCTCGCCTCGGTGCTGGAGAAGGAAAAGGCCGCCTATGACATCGGCGGCTACCGCGACGCCCCTCCGGGCCTGCGCATCTGGTGCGGCGCGACGGTCGACACGGCCGACGTGGTCGCCCTGACGCCGTGGCTCGACTGGGCCTTCGCGTCCGTCTCCGCCGAACTGGCCGCCGCCTAGTCAGCTTCCGGGCGGAAGCGCGCCTTCCGCCCGTCCAACGCCCGAAATCCCATTTCCACCGCCCCTCGACCGCCGATGCGGGAGGGAGAAGGAACCCCGAACATGCCCCGCGTCCTCATCGCCGACAAACTGAGCCCCGCCGCCGTCGACATCTTCAAGAACCGCGGCGTCGACTTCGACATCAAGACCGGCCTGTCGAAGGACGAACTGATCGCCGTCATCGGCGACTACGACGGCATCGCCATCCGCTCGGGCGCCAAGCTCGACAAGGACGTCATCGCCGCCGCCACGAACCTGAAGGTCATCGCCCGCGCCGGCATCGGCGTCGACAACGTCGACATCCCGGCCGCCACCGCCAAGGGCGTGGTGGTGATGAACACCCCCTTCGGCAACTCGATCACCACCGCCGAACACGCCATCGCGATGATGTTCGCCCTGGCCCGCCAGATCCCGGCCGCCGACGCCAGCACCCAGCAAGGCAAGTGGGAGAAGAACCGCTTTATGGGCGTGGAGCTCTACGCCAAGACCCTGGGCCTGATCGGCGCCGGCAACATCGGCGGCATCGTCGCCGACCGCGCCAACGGCCTGAAGATGAAGGTCATCGCCTACGACCCGTTCCTGTCGCCCGAGCGCGCCATCGAGATGGGCGTCGAGAAGGTCGAGCTTGAGGACCTGCTCGCCCGCGCCGACGTCATCACCCTGCACACCCCGCTGACCGACAAGACCCGCAACATCCTGTCGGCCGAGAACCTGGCCAAGACCAAGAAGGGCGTGCTGATCGTCAACTGCGCCCGCGGCGGCCTGGTCGACGAGACGGCTCTGCGCGAACTGCTCGACAACGGCCATGTCGCCGGGGCCGGCTTCGACGTCTTCGTCACCGAGCCCGCCAAGGAAAACCCGCTGTTCGGCAGCGACAAGGTCGTGGCCACGCCGCACCTGGGCGCCAGCACCAACGAGGCCCAGGAGAACGTGGCCCTGCAGGTGGCCGAGCAGGTCAGCGATTTCCTGCTGACCGGCGCCGTCACCAACGCCCTGAACAGCCCCTCGATCACCGCCGAGGAAGCCCCTAAGCTGAAGCCCTTCGTGGCCCTGGCCGAGAAGATCGGCGCCTTCGCCGGCCAGATGGTCGACTTCGGCATCAGCAGCATCGACATCGCCTACGAGGGCCAGGTCGCCCAGCTGAACGTCAAGCCGATGACCAGCGCCGCCCTCGCTGGGGTGCTGCGGCCGATGCTGGCGGAAATCAACATGGTCTCGGCCCCGGCGGTCGCGAAGGACCGCGGCATCGTCGTCAGCGAGAGCCGGCAGGACGACAGCCCGATCTACGACAGCCTGATGCGGGTCACGATCACCACCGAGAAGGGCGTCCGCGCCTTCGCCGGCACGGTGATCGGCGGCGCGCCGCGGATCGTCGAGGTCAAGGGCATGGAGCTGGACGCGGCCTTCGCCCCGGCCATGCTCTACGTCAACAACCTCGACAAGCCGGGCTTCATCGGGGCCCTGGGCACCATCCTGGCCGAGGCGGGAGTGAACATCGCCACCTTCAACCTCGGCCGCGTCGCCGCCGACGAGGACGCCATCGCCCTGGTCGGCGTCGACCAGGCGCCGGCGGAGACGGTGATGGCGAAGATCCAGGCCCTGCCGCACGTGAAGGAAGCCCGCGCGCTGACCTTCTAGGGCCGACCCCGGCCGGAGCCGCGCCTCTCGAGAAGCGGCTCCGGCCTTGTCGATCCTCGTCGATCGATGCTATCGGTTCCTGAACATATCAAGAACACGGAGGCGACGATGAGCTATCAAGGAAGCTGCCATTGCGGCGCGGTGACCTTCACCGTGGCCGCGGAACCGCCCGCCGACGCCATCAGCTGCAACTGCTCGCACTGCCGCCGGAAAGGCCTGCTTCTGACCTTCGTGCCGGCCGCCGCCTTCACCCTGACGAGCGGCGAGGAAGCGCTGTCCGAGCACCTCTTCAACCGGCACAAGATCCGCCACCGCTTCTGCAGCGCCTGCGGCGTCCAGCCGTTCGCCGAGGGCGAGACGCCGGACGGCGCAGCGATCCGTGCCGTCAACCTGCGCGCCGTCCCCGCCGTCGACCTGGACGCCCTGACGCTGAACAGGGTCGACGGCGCGAGCTACTAGACTAGGCCAGTCCCAGCGCCCGGCCGACGGCGCCCGGGTCGAAGAACGGGCGCTCGCAGACGATGCGGTCACCGTTCGGCGGAAACTCGAAGGTCGCGGTCATCCGCACGCGGAAGGCGCGGCCGGTCGGCGCCACGACCTTGCCGCCGAACTTCAGCGGGCCCAGGTGCGTGCCGGTCAGCCAGAACTCGACCAGAACGGTGTCGCCGTCATGGGCGATGGCGATGATCTCGTTGCCCTGGTCCGGGAACGGCGTCCGCGAGGCCGCGAAATAGCCGCGCACCGCCGCCTCGCCGTCGAAGACGGCGCCGGTGGCCATCTCGTAGCGCGGATGCTCGAAGGTCGCGATCACGGAGTCCCAGTCGCAGACGCACTCCAGCGCCATATGGTCGCGCACAACCTGGATGCGGCGTTCGGCAAGACTCTGCATGGTCTCTTTCCTCCCCTTGGAGGAGCAGCCTAGCCCGGACGAACGATTGTTTGGAAGGGGATCAGACGCCGGCGCGCTTGCGCACGAACATCCGGGCGTCGGCCTCGGCCAGGACGGTTTCGGGGTCGGCGCCGCCCTCGACCGGACGCACGCCGTAGCTGACGCGCAGTGGGGCGGACCAGTCGCCGAGGTCGACCGGCGTCGACTGGATCACCTGTTTCAGCCGCTCGGCCTTGGCGTTGGCGGTCTCCAGGTCGGTCTGCACCAGGATGACGGCGAACTCGTCCCCGCCCAGACGACCGACGATGTCGGTCTCGCGCGTATTGGCCAGCAGCCGGTCCGCCACCGCCCGCAGCGCCATGTCGCCGGCCGCGTGGCCGAAGCGATCGTTGACGCTCTTGAAACCGTCGAGGTCGAAGTAGACCACCGACGCGGGCGAGCCGTAGCGGGCGGCGAAGGCGGCGACGCGATGCAGCTCGCGCACGAAGGCGCGCCGGTTCAGCAGCGGGGTCAGGACGTCGCGGTCGGCCAGGGCCTCGACCTCGGCCAGGCGGCCCTTCAGCCGGCCGACCTCGCCGCGCAGGTCGTCGATCTCGGTCAGCAGGGTCTTGATGGCGCTCTGGACCGGCGGGGTCAGGTCGGTTTCGTCCAGGCCGAGGAACGCGGTCTTGTCCGCCGGCGCAGCCTGATGCGCCGTCGCCTCCGCGCCGGCGCGCGCCAAGGCCCGCTTCCGCATCGCAGAGAAGGCTTCCGCCCGTGCGCCGCCGATCTTCATGCGAGAATCAAAGTCCAACCACCCGACGCAGCGGAATCTGACGCATCGATAGCCACGCCACAAGCGGCGCCTATTCTCCGCGTCGCCTGGGGCGTCGCAGGCGAACGGGAAGGCCGGTTTCGGCGGCGATCGTGCTCACTGTTCTAGAAAAGAGGAGCCGATCCCGCTATGCGGAGTGGCTTCGGAGCCCCCTCCCTGAGGCTCCGGGCAGGGGATGACTACGTCATGAGCGCAAGCCCGCCGGTCGCCATCATCATGGGCAGCCGCTCCGACTGGCCCACCATGAAGCACGCCGCCGACTATCTAGACGCCCTGGGCGTCGCCTACGAGGCCAAGGTGGTCTCGGCGCACCGCACGCCCGACCGCATGTACGCCTTCGCCAAGGGGGCCAAGGCCGCGGGCTTCAAGGTGATCATCGCCGGCGCCGGCGGCGCGGCGCACCTGCCGGGCATGACCGCCTCGTTGACCGAACTGCCGGTGCTGGGCGTGCCGGTGGAGTCGAAGCTGCAGAACGGCCTCGATTCGCTGCTTTCGATCGTCCAGATGCCCGGCGGCATCCCGGTGGCCACCCTGGCGGTGGGCGTGGCCGGGGCCAAGAACGCCGGCCTGCTCGCCGCCCGCATCCTGGCCCTGGGCGATCCCGCCCTGGCTCAGCGCCTCGAGACCTATGTCGCCGAGCAGACCGGTTCGGTCGCCGAGACGGTCGAGGACTGATGAGCGCCGCCTTCCCCCTGCCGCCGGGTTCGACCATCGGCATCCTCGGCGGCGGCCAGCTGGGCCGGATGCTGGCCCTAGCCGCGGCCCGCCTGGGCCTGGACGTGGTGGTGCTCACGCCCGACGAAGGCTCGCCCGCCTCGCGCGTGGTCAAGCGCACGATCGTGGCCGACTACGCCGATCCGGCGGCGCTGAAGGCCTTGGCCGAGGCCAGCGACGTCATCACCTACGAGTTCGAGAACGTCCCCGCCGCCGTGGTCGCCACGCTGAAGAATCTCGGCGCCCAGGTGGCGCCGGGCGGCGAGGCGCTGCGGGTGGCCCAGGACCGGGTCGAGGAGAAGACCTTCCTCAACGCGGCCAGCGCCCCGACCGTCGCCTTTGCGCCGATCGACAAGGCCGCCGACGTCGAGACCGCCCTGACCGCGCTCGGCGCGCCGGCGCTGCTGAAGACCCGCCGCGAGGGCTATGACGGCAAGGGTCAGACCTGGGTGCGCCAGGCGGGCGACGGCGCGGCCGCCTTCTCCGTCGTCGGCGAGGTTCCGTCGATCCTGGAGGCCAAGGCCGCCTTCATGCGCGAACTGTCGGTGATCGCCGCCCGCGGCCGGAACGGCGAGCTGGCGACCTACCCGGTGTCGGAGAACATCCACGAGAACGGCGTCCTGCGCACGACCATCGCGCCGGCCAAGGTGACCCCCGCCCTCCAGGCCGAGGCCGAGCGCATCGCCCGCGAGGTGCTGACGCGTCTGGACTATGTCGGCGTCATGGGCATCGAACTGTTCGAGCTCGAGGGCGGCCGCCTGCTGGTCAACGAGATCGCGCCGCGCGTCCACAATACCGGCCACTGGACCCAGGACGGCTGCGAGGTCGACCAGTTCGAGCTGCACATCCGGGCGGTCGCCGGCTGGCCGCTGGGCGACACCCGTCCGAAGGTCGGCGTGGAGATGACCAACCTGCTCGGCGACGAGGCGAACGACTGGCTGGCCCTCGCCGGCGAGCCCAACGCCCGCCTGCACCTCTACGGCAAGGGCGCGCCGCGTCCGGGCCGCAAGATGGGCCACGTGAACCGGGTGCGGCCGCTGGAGGGGTAAGGCGTTGCGTCCTTCGAGACGCTCGCTTGCGGCTCGCTCCTCAGGATGACGAAATCAGCAGTCTTCGTCATGGTGAGGAGCCGGCCCTCGGGCCGGCGTCTCGAACCACGCAAGGCCTAGCCGTAGCGGATCCGCGCCAGGGCGCCCGCCACGTCCTTGGCGAAGTCCGAGGGCTTCAGGCCCGCCTTCCACTTCTCGAAGTCCATGACGTTCTGGATGCGGGCGTCCAGCGTCTCGAGCGCCGCCGCACGGCCGGCGGTCAGATCCTGGACCAGCGTGCCGATCAGGATGCCCGAGAGAATCGCCCGCTTGCTGTAGTGGTTCTCGTCCGTGGCGGTGTCGCCGGCCCAGCGCCACAGATGGTCGGCGCTTTCCCAGACCAGGCGCAGCGCCAGCGGCAGGTTCATCGGCAGCGCCAGGAACCCCAGCCAACGGTGCAGGGCCGCCTGATCCGGCGAAGCGGAGTCGAGCCGGGCGACCACGGCGGTGCGGATGCGCTC
>VFQQ010002203.1_pt1 | contig 23073 bp, 23 predicted proteins | sample 3512341 | NCBI WGS metagenome assembly VFQQ01 (sample SAMN10412373, study PRJNA504923) | tailings metagenome | isolation source: Relicate 2 Philex TSF1 revegetated site | place: Philippines: Tuba, Benguet | collected 2017-08-29 | reverse complement strand
TTGAAACATACAACAGAGCAGTAAGAAATATCGCACGTTCGCTTTTATCCGTTTTGTAACTTAAATACCTGATGGGATCATACAAATAAAAATGGGAGCTTAAGCTCCCATGAATCTTACAATGACTGGATGTCAGATGCTATGACAGCTTGCGTCTACGACGTGCGCCCAAAGCCACTAAACCCAAGCCCACCATCAACATGGCAGCCACCTCAGGCTCTGGCACTGCGGTAATCACCAAGTTAGTTGGCCCTACACCTCCTCGCGCATACAACAAAGCAGTATAGATACCATCGCTAGCTACGGAAAAATTAAATACGCCGCTATCAATTGCCCCCAACAAGCTCAAAGTACCAAGCTGCGTCGCACCCTGCCCCAGAGTCACACCTAGCCAGGAAAAGCTACTGTTAACATCAGTCAATGACAAGGAATAATCCCCTGCCAGCAAACCAATGTTGTACTTGTATATACCTGGTAACGTGGTTGCTGAATCCACCTCAAACACTGGTGCTGCCTGAGCAGCAACACTGCCAGAGAATGCGGCGATGATGAGCAGGCTTCGTAACATATTCAAGAATTTTTTCATGATCTGCATCCCTTTATGCTTTCTCAGAAATAGACGGAGTCCTGCGACGTGATGTATAAGCCACCAACAACCCAAGACCAACGCACAACAATGCCCAGGTATCGGCTTCAGGCACTGGAGACACCGTGAAACCAAAAGACCCCACACCAAAACCATTGTTGGCATCACCAAACACACTGAACAGGTAAGAGCCCGCGGTCAACTCAGGCAAGAGGAAAGTACCAGAACCATAGAACGTGCTGATGAGCGATGCCCCCTTGTAGATGCTGATGCCAAAACTACCATCAACAAATGAGACCGGGAAAGCATAATCCAGCAAAGACAACTCATAAACACCTGCATCAAGGCTGTGAGAAAAGACGGCATCACTAGGCAAACCGCTGTCGGCATAAAGATAGCCAACCTCATCAACCTTGGTGGCTGCATTGACCGCTGTCATCATGACCAGCATCAAGACACCCACCACCCACTTCATTACATAGCGTCTCATCACTTAATCTCCCATCAAAGTTAAGACAAGAAGAGATAAGCAATAACCAGGCCAAAGAATGAGTAATATTAAATTATAATGAAATCATACTGTTAAATGATGCCACATGTTTGCTCTTACCAAACCTGCACCATAAACAACATGCTGCGCTCAGAAATGCCTCAACACTCACCATAAAGTGCTTCAGAAACTCCATTGCTTTTTACAACCTACCATATTGATCATCGAACCTAACGATATCATCCTCTCCGAGATATGCTCCTGATTGCACCTCAATCATTTCCAAAGGCAACTTACCAGGATTGGCCAAACGATGAGCCACTCCAACAGGAATATAAGTAGATTGATTTTCTGAAACCAAGAAAACCTCATCACCTCGTGTCACCTCTGCTATACCTGTGACAACAACCCAATGTTCAGCGCGATGATGATGCATTTGTAGAGAAAGTGTAGCACCTGGGTTTACTACGATACGCTTTACCTGGAAGCGCTCCCCCATATCAATACTGTCATACCAGCCCCATGGCCGATGTACCTTGCGATGAGTTTTCGCCTCAGCTCGCGCTTGCAAATTCAGTTGCTCGACAATCCTCTTCACATCCTGAGTTTTATTTTTATCAATCACCAACACCGCATCAGGAGTTTCAATCACGGCCAAATTATTCAATCCAACACAGGCAAGCAACCGACTAGATGAAAGGGCTAAGGTATTCTCACAGCCATCCAGAATTACATCACCGCGCTGTGCATTATTTGCATCATCCTGAGGTAAGACTTTCCAAAACGAATCCCATGCCCCAACATCAGACCATCCAGCCCGCAAAGGAATCACCACCCCTTCGGGCAAGCCAGGACGTGCGCTTGCCACATGCTCCATCACCGCATAATCGATCGAATCACTCGGGCAGGATGCAAAACTGGATTTATCGATACGGATGAAATCTCCATCCACATTATGGCCTTGCCATGCGCGCTTTGAGGCATCGAGAATATCCGGGCGGCTGATAGCAATTGCTTTCAGCCAAATAGATGCGCGCACCATGAACAAGCCGCTATTCCATAAATAGCCGCCTGAGGAAAGATATGCCTGGGCAGTCACGATATCTGGCTTTTCCACAAACTCGGCAATAGAAGTAGCACCCGCATCAGACAATGGCTGCTCTGACATTTTGATGTATCCATATCCCGTTTCCGGATAGTCGGGCACGATACCAAACGTCACAATATTACCCCGCTCAGCATGCTTTTCACCCTCTACCACTACAGCCTGAAAGGTATTCAAATCAGTAATGACATGGTCAGCTGGCATAACCAGCAAAACAGGATCCGAGCCATCTCGTGTAGCCTCCAGGGCAGCCATAGTTAACGCAGGGGCTGTATTCCGCCCTACTGGCTCCAACAAAATTTGGCCTTGCTTACCCATCTGCCTTAACTGCTCAGCAATGACAAAGCGATACTCTTCATTACAAATCACTATCGGTTGCTCTGCTACCATCAGGCCATTACCCTCAGTACGCCTCAACGTAGCCTGCAACAAAGAATCTTCCCCAACCAGCGTAAGTAACTGTTTAGGGTATTTTTCGCGGGACAAAGGCCAGAGCCTAGTCCCAGCCCCACCGCATAAAACAACCGTTTGAATCAAAATATGTCTTTCATCCGAAAAGAGTGTAGTGATTAGCTCAACTCAAACATTCAGCAAGCGTCAATAAGGACGACAACCAAATTACCGCCTTAAACATTCTTACTTAACTTTTGTTGCCAGTTCCAACTATCCACACACATTTGCTCAATACCGCGCGTAGCCTTCCAGTTCAAGGATTGCTCAGCATAAGCAGGATCGGTGTAACTAGCCGCAACATCCCCAGGACGCCGAGCAACCAATTGATATGGCACAGTCTTGCCACTAGCACTTTCAAATGCCTTAACAATCTGCAGCACGCTATAACCCTGACCAGTACCAAGGTTACAAGTGAAGACGCCTGACTCCTTAGCTAATCTTTCGAGCGCTCGCAAATGGCCAATCACCAGGTCCACCACATGGATGTAGTCACGCACGCCTGTGCCATCGACAGTTGGGTAATCGCTGCCAAACACGGAAAGAAGCTCGCGCTGTCCCTGTGCCACCTGGGTAATATAAGGCATAAGGTTGTTCGGAATGCCATTGGGATTTTCCCCAATCAGCCCACTCTCATGAGCGCCAACCGGGTTGAAATAACGCAAGATAGCAATGCGCCAATCGGGGTCAGAGGCGGCTAAGTCCCGCAGGATATCCTCGACCATAAGCTTGCTCGCACCGTATGGGTTGGTCGCAGACAAAGGGAAGCCTTCGCTAATAGGCACACTGGCAGGGTCGCCATACACCGTTGCAGAAGAGCTGAAGACAAACTGTTTGACGTTGAAATCCTGCATGACGCGGAGCAAGGTGACGCTACCTGCCACGTTGTTGTCGTAATACCACAAGGGATGTGCAACCGACTCCCCCACCGCCTTCAAGCCGGCAAAGTGCATCACAGCCTCGAATGCATGCTTAGCAAACAGATCTCGCAGCAAAGCCTCGTCCCGCACATCACCCTCAACCAGCACTGGTGCCTTGCCTGTAATCTGCTTGATACGGTCAATAATGTGCGCCTGACTATTGCTGAAATTATCCAGCACTACCACCTTATGCCCTGCATTTATTAACTCCACACACGCGTGGGAGCCTATATAGCCTGTGCCACCTGTTACTAAAATCATAGATTCAAAAATTTTTAATTACACCCCGTGGACAGCAACTTCTTAACCACTCTCCAACGATCAGATGACTCTCCAATATCATGTGGTAGCCAATCTTCTCTTCTATCAGATGTATAAACACTATCAAAATGCGGATTCCACCCATGATATCCATTATATGCAAAATACATCCAGCCAAAACCATACTCATTAAACAAAGAAACGGTATCACATAACCACTGATCAGATTGTGGAGCCCACCTTGCCACACTAAACTCCCCAATCCAAACAGGGACATTATATTTCTTCTGAAACAAAACCAAAGGCATCAATTGACTTCTTAATCTTTCTTTATTCCACGTAACACCTGCAACCCTTGCTGGCCAAGTCACACCAAGTGGCCAATTTGAAATCCCTTGATGAGTATACTCATGAGGATTATAAAAATGGGCTCCATAAACAACCCTCTTATCATCTAAAGGAATAAAGTTTCTATACCATAAAGTTTCCCCCCCCATACCAGGATTCACTACAACAAATCGCTTCGGATCCACTCGCCTCACTATTTTTAAAATACGCTCTTGTACCGCTAGCCAATTAGGTGGAGTTTCATTTTTTGTAGATCTTTGAATTAACGGCTCATTAAAAAATTCATACGCAGCCAGCTCTGGCCCTCTCTTTTTAAAATGCTCAACCAATAACTCAATAGAAACCAATGCATCATCTATATGCTTAGGGGTTTCCCAAAACTCAGGAGAATATTGCTTTATCTGCAAAGATGGGTCTTCCGGAGCTTGAACAAATGTAACAATGCCAACCATTCCATGTATTTTGCATGCATCAAGCATCTTATCTGCCCAAATAAAAGCCTCTTTCCATGCTTGAGCTGTAGTTTTATTTTGATATTGAGCCACATTTCTAATACTCAACACCAATTCAATAGCATTCACGCCTTTAGCTTTTAGATTGATTACAGAACTAGGATCTGTTCTTTCGCCAAACACATCAATTGTCACTCCCCTCCATGGCCATTTTGGAGGTAACTCCTCATCAATTACTGCCTGATTCGTTGGAGTGGTCTGATTCGTTGGAGTGGTCTGATTCGTTGGAGTGGTCTGGTTCGTTGGAGTGGTCTGGTTCGTTGGAGTGGTCTGGTTCGTTGCTGTAGAGGTTGTTGGCAATATAGATTTTCCTGCGGAGGAAGTAGTGCTAGACCCAACTACGTTTGACGAACCAACCGATCCACCACCATTGGCTGAGGAGTTACTCTTAGCTATTGTACGAGAAGAGGTATTATTTCGAGATGACTTATTAAGTGGTGAAGCCGTTTTATTAGCTTGTTCCCCAGATAAAGTTTCTCCAGCAGAATCTATTACAGAAGACTCTGGTGCTTTTATACTTGATTTTTTATAGCTGTCGCCCCCACTTCCAGGATAGACCTTTACAGCTTTAGATGCGGTCCCACTAGGAGTATCAGAATAAGTAACAGAGCCATCTGACTGAATTGTTTTATATATCTCGCCAAGGCCTTGCTCAGTGTAAAACGCAAGCATAACCATCAGAATATAAATAAATTTTTTCATAGCACCCCACACAAGAACAGTATTACCCACAAGCGGCAAGACTAAAGAATTAACCAGTGCATGATTGCAAAGATTAACAAAAATCGGTATATATTTCATAAAACAATCGCTATAAAAGCATTTTTCACAACTTCTTCATATCTAAACTATCAATATAACGGCATGCTCCGTAAAAAACTAAAGGCTTACAAAATTGACGAATACACTTCTGGTTACAGGTGGCGCAGGTTTCATCGGTGGTAATTTCGTACTGGACTGGATCAATGCAGGGTTGGGTACAGTCATCAACCTCGACAAACTGACCTACGCTGGCAATCTGGAAAACCTCAAGGATATCGAAGGCAACCCCAATCATATCTTCGTGCATGGGGATATTGGGGATAGAACACTGCTGGCCAAACTGCTTGCCGAACACAAGCCGCGCGCCATTATCAACTTTGCTGCCGAAAGCCATGTAGACCGCTCTATCCATGGCCCTGAAGACTTTATCCAGACCAATGTCGTCGGCACATTCCATTTACTGGAAGAAGTACGCGCCTACTGGAATGCCCTAGTAGCGGCCAACCCGACAGAGAGGGAAAACCCGCAATTCCGCTTCCTGCATGTTTCCACAGATGAAGTGTATGGCACTCTAGGCCCTACCGATCCAGCCTTCACTGAAACAACGCCTTATGCGCCGAACAGCCCATATTCAGCCTCCAAGGCAGCGTCTGACCATCTGGTCCGGGCCTATCATCACACATATGGCTTACCGGTGCTCACCACCAATTGCTCCAACAACTACGGCCCTTACCATTTCCCCGAGAAGCTGATTCCGCTGTGCCTGCTCAACGCCTTGGCCGGCAAGCCCTTGCCTATCTATGGTGACGGCCAGCAGATTCGCGACTGGTTATTCGTGAAGGATCACTGCAGCGCGATCCGCCGGGTTCTGGAGGCAGGCAAACTGGGGGAAACCTACAACGTAGGCGGCTGGAACGAAAAAGCCAACCTCGATGTCGTACAAGCACTGTGCAGCATTCTCGATGAGCTCAAACCCAAAGCAGACGGTACCAGCTACAAAGAACAACTCACTTTCGTCAAAGATCGGCCGGGCCATGACCGCCGTTATGCCATCGATGCCACGAAGCTGGAACGAGAACTCGGCTGGAAGCCAGCAGAAACTTTCGATACCGGCATCCGCAAGACTGTCGAGTGGTACTTGCAGAATCAAGCTTGGGTCAACAATGTCACCAGCGGCGAATATCGCAATTGGGTGAGCAAACAATATAGCGGGAGCGCAGCATGAGAAAAGGCATTATCCTGGCTGGAGGCTCAGGTACACGGCTTTACCCAGTCACCCAGGCAGTTTCCAAACAGTTACTTCCTGTCTACGACAAGCCCATGATCTATTATCCCTTGTCCACCCTCTTGTTGGCAGGGATACGAGACATTCTGCTCATTTCCACGCCTCAAGATACACCGCGCTTTGAGCAACTTCTCGGTGATGGCAGTCAATGGGGTATTAACATCACCTATGCTGTGCAACCCTCCCCTGATGGCTTAGCGCAAGCCTTTATTATCGGAAAGGATTTCATCGGTAATGATCCAAGTGCACTAGTGCTTGGAGATAATATTTTCTACGGTCACGATCTTGCACATGATCTGGCACATGCCGATCAACGCCAGCAAGGAGCCACCGTCTTTGCCTACCCCGTGCACGATCCCGAGCGCTATGGCGTGGTTGAATTCAACGACGCTGGCCAAGCCATCAGCCTGGAGGAAAAACCCAAGCAACCGAAATCTCGCTATGCGGTTACAGGATTGTATTTCTATGACAATCAGGTCGTAGATATTGCATCCAACCTCAAACCATCCCCCCGTGGCGAACTCGAGATAACTGATGTCAACAAGACCTATCTGGAACGTGGCTCGCTCAGCGTAGAGCTCATGGGCCGCGGCCATGCCTGGTTAGATACTGGCACACATGAATCCTTGCTGGAAGCATCTCTATTTATTGAGACAATTGAAAAACGACAAGGGCTTAAAGTTGCCTCTCCTGAAGAAATTGCCTACCGCAAAGGCTATATCACTGCAGCGGATGTTGAGCGAATTGCCCAACCTTACCTCAAGAATGGCTACGGTCAATATCTGATACGCATGCTGAAAGAGAAAGTATTTTAATGACCATTGTTCCAACCAATATTCCTGACGTTATTGTTTTTGAACCTAAGGTTTTTGGAGATGATCGCGGCTTCTTCTTTGAAAGTTTCAATCAAAACGTTTTTGAACAGGCAACTGGCAAGCACTATGAATTTGTTCAGGACAATCACTCCAAGTCCAGCAAAGGTGTACTGCGAGGCCTGCACTATCAAGTACAGCAAGCCCAGGGAAAATTAGTCCGCGTAGTATCAGGTGAAGTATTTGATGTCGCCGTAGACATCCGCCGCTCCTCCCCGACTTTTGGTCAATGGGTAGGCCAGCACTTATCCGGAGAGAACAAAAAGCAAATGTGGGTGCCTCCAGGCTTTGCCCATGGCTTTTTGGTCTTATCTGAAAACGCAGAATTTCTTTACAAGACTACAGACTTCTACGCTCCTGCATATGAGCGCTGCATTGTCTGGGACGATAAGGATATAGGCATTCAATGGCCCGACATTGGCTCTGCCCCGCTACTTTCAGGTAAAGATCAACAGGGACTCGGCATCAAGCAGGCGGAAGTGTTCGCATAATGGCCCATTACAAAAAAATCCTGCTCACAGGCATCAACGGGCAAGTCGGCCACGCGCTTTATCCTAAACTGCAAGCACTGGGTGAGGTTATCGCATTGGATCGTACGCAACTGGATCTCTCCAATCCCGATACTATCCGCAAGGTTGTGCAACAACACAAGCCAGACCTCATCGTCAATCCTGCTGCATACACTGCTGTAGACAAAGCTGAGAGCGAGTCGGAACTGGCGCATGCCATCAATGGCACAGCGCCAGGAGTTTTAGCTGAAGAAGCGGCAAAACTTAATGCACTGCTGATACATTACTCGACAGATTATGTCTTTGATGGCCAAAAAAACTCACCTTATATCGAAACAGACCAGACCAACCCCTTAGGGATTTATGGGGCAAGTAAACTGGCTGGTGAAAATGCAATCCAGCAGATTAATAGACAATATCTGATTTTTCGCACCAGCTGGGTATATGGATCCTATGGCAAGAACTTCCTGCGCACCATTTTAAGACTGGCTCATGAGCGAGAGAAATTAGACATAGTTGATGATCAGTTTGGTGCGCCTACGTCTAGTGACACCATTGCAGATGCCACGATTGCAGCGCTAGAGAATTGGAATGGATCCCAGACTGGGATTTACCATCTAGTGAACGCAGGTGAAGCGAGCTGGCATGTGTTTGCTCAAACTATCGTTGAGCAATACGGTCAGTACTTAAATGAAAAAAACTGGCCACCGTTGAAAACCAGCGCAGAGAATATTGTCGGCATTTCAACTGCAGAATATCCAACGCCAGCACAGCGTCCTAAAAACTCACGCATGAGCACGGAAAAAATAGTCACTAGACTAGGCGTCAGATTACCAAGTTGGCAAGATGCCTTACTCCAGACCTTGAGAAAGCCAGACTTTCTTTGATCAGTTTAGCGCACATCAAGTGCGCGTGATATCAAGCAAAAAATAAAAGCCAGGGCAGGTGTATGGACAAGTGGTTGTATACATATTTCTATGGGGGATTAACACTTAAATAATACCCAAGCAGACTCTTGCCGAGAGTCTGCGAAACACACATATGAGAAAAGACATAGAGATACTTAGAATTCTAAGTATGTTCGGTATCGTCTGGTTTCACACTAGCCCATACCAATGGCGGAGTCTAACTTATTCCGGCCTGATAATATTTCTGATACTGACCACTTATTTATCCAGCAATCACTCAAAGCCTGTGATTGACCGGACAAAAAGGCTACTCCTGCCTTGGCTGATATGGATGTTGATTTATGCCGGCATAAATCTCATGCTAAACAAACCGATGAGTGCATCAGATAGCGTATTTATCACGCTGATATCTGGAACATGTTTTCATCTATGGTTCCTGCCTTTTATCTTTCTTATTCACCTCTTATTCGATCAAGCAAAAAACAATATCCCTGCAACGACCTTATCAAGATCGGCAGGAGTGTTAGTCATTGCGCTTCTGCTTAGCTGCCCTCTATGGCGAGAACCATCATTAACCTTGGGCTATCCTTTTGCACAATGGGCCCATGCAGTGATTGGCGTGCTGATTGGTGCATTTATGTGGGGGATAGCCAAGCCTATTCCGCTGAAAGACAAGCTCATTTTGCTGACCATTATTTACGGAACTTTGCTGATGTTACCTGTAAAGGGAATAGGAATTCCTTACTTTATCGGCACAATGATACTGACATTGATCATAAAAAGAGACTACAGCGATCTCATTCAATTTGACCCAACACCATTATCCAAACTCATGTTTGGTGTTTACCTGATACATCCCATTATCATAGGACTATATTCGATCCTGGGTATCACTCTTTCAGACATAAAACCCGTCATTGTTTTTATTATCAGCGCAGGAGTGATATGGACGATTAAAAAAATACGCCTACGCTGGACTCGATATCTAGCTTAATACTTGCTAGATATTCTTCAAAAACAATTTTTCATACTCGGTCAAGATATGTTCCCAAGTAAACTCCTGCTTGTAACGACTGATACTTTGTTGTTTCATGGCATCGAGCTGATCTTGATTGCTGATGATATCGGCTAACAAGCGCTCGCACTCAACGCTATCACCAAAGTAAACCGCACTTTCCCCGGCCACCCAACGATTGAACTTGTTATCATGAGCAAGGATAGGGCTGCCCGCACCCAATGCCTCGACCAGAGACGGGTTAGTACCACCAACCTGATGACCATGTACATAAAATTGCGCAAAGTAGCGTAAAGACTCTACTACTGGCTTCTCATAAATGGCGCCCAAGAAAACCACTTCATCAGAAGCAGCTTCCTTCACTGCATGCTGGTACGCATGATTGGGATCATATTTACCCAGTATCACGAGTTGAATACCGCGCTTACGCGCAGACCAGGCCTGAACTACCTCCAGTATGGAGTTTTCCGGCTCAGCGCGGGCAATAAGAATGGCATATCCCTTGGGCTGCAATCCGTAAGTATCCAGATGACTGACATCAGCGGCCTCTACAAAATCAGCGCCATAAGCAATGGTGGTGATTTTTTGAGGCTTGACACGGGTTTCGAGGTGGCGGGCAATTTGGGGGTGGTCCGCAATCAGGTGATTGCCCAGCAATGATCCTGCCCAATCATTTAACCAGAACCAAGCCTTGGCAACTTTCCCCCATTTCTGCCTGTGCCACTCAATGCCATCCATATTGATCAGGTTCACAATGCCCATGAGTCTATAAAAAACAGAGAAAATGGCAGTGTTATACCCCAGAGTTAACACCAAATCTTTATTATTCAGTGAATGTAAAGTCGCTTTCCAATCGAAAATAATCGTGCCAGCGGCACCTGCAGTTTTCACTGGGATACGGATACGTTTGATCCCATTCCAGCTATCTTCAAATATCCGTCCTTCACCATCCTCCTGACAATATACAGTGACTTCCCAACCTCGTTTTTGCAGAAAAACTGCCAGATGCTCAGCAAAAGTTTCAAAACCACCATGAGCTGCTGGAATCCCACGGGTGCCTAATATTTTTAGTTTTTTATTCATGACGTTTAAGTACATTTCCCAGTAAAGATGTCGTTCAATATTTTCCAACGCTCAGAACGTTCACCCACCTCATCCAACTTCCATTCCTGATTTTTATCAGGTGAATAATGGCTGTTGTATGCTGGATTCCAAGCATGATAGCCATTGAAGGAAAAATAAGTCCAAGAAAACTTATTTTCATTAAAAATGGATACTGCATCACATAGCCATACCGAGGCATTAGGTGCCCACCTTACCGCACTGAACTCACCTATCCAGACGGGGACCTTATATTTTTCCTTGAATTCCGCTAAGGCTTTTAACTCATTCCTCAGTTGCGCTTTGTCCCAGAGTACACCATTAATTCTACCTGGCCATTGAACGCCATTAGGGTTGCCGGCGATACCTTGGTGGGTATATTTATGAGGTGCGTAGACATGAGCACCATAAATAATTCTATTGTCGTCAAATGGTTGAAAATTCTTGTATTGACTTGGCTCACCACCATTACCAGCATTCAGCACTATGAATCGATGAGGATCTTTTTCCCGGATAACCTGAATAATCTGCTTGGCCAATGTTGGCCAGACTTTGGGGGATTCTTGGAACAAGGCTCGCCTAACTAGAGGCTCATTCAGAATTTCATAGGCGCCCAGTTCATCCCCTCTATTTTTAAAATGATCTGCAAGTTCGCTCGTAAGTGCGAGCAACTCATTGCGCTTCTCCTCTGAATCCCAAAATTCAGGAGATGATTGCGTAATTTTCAAACTGGGATCAAGTGGCACCTGAACAAAAGTCAGGATACATGTCACCTGATTATCCTTGCATGAATCCAGCATCTGATCTGCCCAATCAAGATTGCGCTTCCATGCCATTTTCGGGTCGATTTTCTGAAAATGCGCCATGTTTCTAACACTGAGTACCAACTCTATAGAATTAACACCCTTGAGCTTGAGATAGCGAATATAGACAGAACTGTTACCAGGGGTAGAGGAGTCAATTGAAATTCCAGTCCAGGGCCATCCAGGCGGTAATTCGGATGCGCAAGCGAGAGTCGCATTGATAGCAAAGAGCGCAGTAATAAACAATCTCAGCATCCGCATTCCTTTCACGTTTTGGCTTGTTCCTGCGAAGTGGAAGCATGGGCTAACAGCACGCCAAGCAACAGGGCCACAGGAATAAGCACTGTTTTATTCAACAAGCCAGCAACCACAAAAGTACTAACCAGCACTACGCAAACCGAGCCAGCAATTAATCTTCCAACGACAAGTTGGCTGGCATTATTATTAGTAGTCATCATGCGGTTACTTATTTTTAGGTAAGAGAACAATAAACCCAAATACAATAGAATGCCAAGAATCCCGGTTTTAACCAGTAAGTACATATAGCCGTTATGCAGGATGGGGGCATAGCGTATACGCTCCTCGCCTAGCGGCATGAACAAACCAAGATCGATATAACTGCCAAAGCCCTGGCCAACAAAATATTGCCAGTATTCGCCTTTTTCATAGGTGGCAAGTGCACGCGAAGTCTCATAACCACGCCAATTGACATTAATGTCTTTGATAGACCTGTAGTCCTTCACCGTCAACTCCTGTACCGAGTAGAGCACCTTATCCATGAAAGTGGACTGAGCACCAGCATATTGTGGTTTAGGCAGTGCCAATACCAGCCCAATCATCAGCAAACTAGCCAGTACCATCTTGATGGTTCTCTTTTTGTTGGTGAAATCTATGAATCCAAACAGGCACAGCATAAATAAAACCAAGGACAATGTAAGCTCACGAGAGAATGACAGGGCAAAAGAACTAAAACAAATGACGAAAAAAACCACATCCAACCAACGCTTACCGAAAAAATAGTACTCCTTTAATTTCCAGGAAACGATCAGCAGCGTAATGGCAAGTACTGATATAAGGTGGCCTCTACCTGCCATGGTGCGTAATTCGTTGGTAGAAGTAGTCAGCAGTTCAGGACTCATCGCGAATCTAAGCAAATGAAATAATGAAATTACCGCGCCAACCAGAATGAAAACTCTGGCCATACGCCGAAAGTCTTTAAGGTTATAAGCCAATATAAACCCTGTCAGTATGGTCAACAGAGGGTTGGCAACGTACCAGCCATCCTTTAAGACATCAATGGCCTTGTTATTGATGAGTCCCAGCAAGCCGATCATGACCAATAACACAAACGGAAACACTATTGTGACCACATATAGAGGCATCTTATTTTTTGAGAACGCCCATAAAACGCCAGCGCCAGCAAGGAATGAACCCATAAAAACCGTCTGGGCAATAGGTGGCAGTACATGTGCTGTAAGCAAAAAGAAAAACATCAGCCAGACTGGCCAGTTTTTGCGTTTCTCCAATGCAACCGATGAATGTAATCTCAGTACATTAGCCATGGCTTTTACCTGCTGTAATCATGATAGATTGACTCAAATCCATTAATATAGTTTTCAAGGTTGAATACGTCCTTATATCTTCGCTCACCTGCCTGCCCCATAGTCACGCGTGACGCTTTATCATTCAGCAATTGCAACAGGGATGCAGCTAGTTCTTCGGCACTATTAGGGGTAAACAAGAGACCGGTTACACCATGAATGACGATATCGGTCAAGCCACCATGTCCTGCAGCAATCACGGGTTTTGATGCCGCCATTGCCTCCAGGGCCACCATGCCAAATGGCTCAGGCTCGGTGGAAGGGATAACGGCAATATCACATGCATCCCAAATTGGCCATATCTCATCCTGAAATTGCAGAATGGAAAAACTATCCTTGATCGTGGATTTATTGATTTGATTTTGCAGATTATCTAGAAAAAAATATTGGTTTGGCGGTGGACTACCAACGAGAAGATACCTCACATCACTGATACCCTTGGCATGCAGAATCTCCGCCGCTTTTACCAGAAGATCCTGGCCTTTCCAGCGATTGATTCTACCCATGAGAAGAACCAAACGATCATTGACAGCAATACCCAGTTTTTCACGAACTGAGTCCCTTTTGTTATCATCAACGGGCTCATCCCTCGTCATACCATTCCAGATAACCACGCACTTTGAAGCCAAAGCCGGTTTAGTTTCCACCAACAGGTTCATCGTCGCCTGGGAGTTACAAACCACCACATCTGACAACAGGTTTAACAAATAAGGGAAAAGATGCTTTACTGGCTTGGGATGCAGAATCATTTCATGCACATGCCAGACGTGAGGAATTTTGTTGAATTTTGCCCACAGTACGCCAGACAGTATCGCTATCGTATTGGAATGCACCAAATGTATAGGTTTACCGTTAAGGATTTTCTTCATTGCCTGCATGGATGCATAAATCGCTTTTGGCAATGAAAGTAGGCCGCTAGGCTTTAGAGTAGCGCGGCTGATTTTACTCAGCGGAACGTCATAAACTTCTATTCCCTGCTCAACAAGAATATCAAATAATGGCCCCTTGTTTGGCAGTAAGACGATAGGCTGGAACAATTGACGGTCTACGCCTGCTACCAGTGATAATAGCACTTTATCCGAGCCATATAACTCTGCTGACTGATGCACAAATAAAATATTTTTCACTCGCTAGACTTTCGATTTTTAACAACTCTTGCAGGAATGCCAACAGCAATTGAGTTTGCAGGAATGTGGCCCCGCACTACCGCACCAGCGCCGATTACACACCCTGAACCGACATGGGCACCGTCAAGGAAAACAACATTTGCACCGATCCAGCAATTATTTTCAATCGTGATGCCTTGTCGGCTGACCCCTTGCACACGGATGGGAATATCTACATTTTCAAAATGATGATTTTCAGAATGAAAACTTACGCGTTGTCCCATAATGACATCGCGACCAATTGAAACTCCCCCGGCCGCACCAATAAATGAAAACGCACCCAGGCCGGAATTTTTTCCTATGGAGCAACCCTTTCCTATACTCGTAATGACGCCAGTAGCTTCAATAATCGTGTAAGGGCCTATGCTCACGTTGTCCTCTATCGTGACACCTTCTTTTGACAGACCATCAATCAACACATTATCACCCAAGGTAACGCCGCCCCCCATGTGGATCAAGGACTTGTTTCTTAAGGTAACGTTTCTGCCTATGAATACAACAGGCCTGCCAAAAATGGGGCCATAGGTATGCAAATGCGATCGGACAACCGCAAGTAGCCTGCGAAAAGCAAAGCCAAGCAGCGCACTCAATGGCACCGATCTATCAATTGTATAGTCCGGGCCTTTGAACTTTCTAGCTGCAGCCTCCAGTAAGTTTGTCAACATGATTATCTTCTACCCAGCAAAACCAAAAGGGCATCCTGATTCACTGCCGACTTATCCTTGAACTTTTGTTTTCTGGTAAACAAATAAAGAAGATAGCTCACGGACTGCGTTAAAAAAACCTTCAAACTTAGTACCACGAGGGCGGCAGTGTAGGTCAGAACATTTGAATGGGCTTGATGATATTTTACAAAGCCATTGATGATCATGGGTAGTCTGGACGCGCCATAGCCTCCATAATGGATAAACTTGAGCGCTGGAAGGTACAAACATTGGAGACCTAACAACTGCACACGCTTACAAAAATCTACGTCCTCTCCATACATGAAGTAGGTCTCATCCAAGCCTTTTAAAGTTCTCCATAGTGATAACTTCATGAGCATAAATGAACCTTCCACCCAATCCACGGGATAAGCCTCTCCAGAAGGATTGTCTGCTAGTGTGGCAGTGCTAAAAATACCATCTCGCTTATAGAGAGAGGCAATTTTTATCAATCTTAAAGGGGATGGGAAATAACCAGCAGACAAGCGATACTCATTATTTTTACCAAACATTCTGGCACCTATTACACCAGCTTGCGGATTAGTCTCTAGCAAAGAAATACCATCAGCTAAATCCGTTTTCAGCACCGTATCATTGTTTAGTAGCAGCAGATACTCTCCTACCGCAGATCTCGCAGCAAGATTATTACCTTTAGCAAATCCACCATTCTCATTGGAGGCTATCAGTTTTACATGTGGAAAATGACTGCTGATGTATTCCGCACTGCCATCAGCGGATGCATTATCCACAATAATTATTTCGTGGGAGCAAGTAACATGCTGGGCAATGGAAGCGAAGCATTCCTCAAGGAAATGCTTGCCATTGTAATTTACGATAACTATTGATAACTTAACAGAATCCATTGCTCTCGATCCAAGTTATTAATCACTACTTCTTCAGTGATTGCAAAACTTTATTCAGGAAAACTTTGTAATTAGATAATTTTTCCTGCGCTCTACCGTTGCCATTTTCAACGGCAGCCTTGAGTGTGTTTCTATCAGCAATACCCTGCAAAATCATTTCAATTACTTCATTCTGATTGTGCACCAGGCAGTCTGCAAAATAGGAATACTGCAGGCTGGAGAACAAGCCATTAAATTTTCTACTATAAGAAACCGGAATGACTGGTACTCCACTGGAGAATGCCGCTATGCAGGCATGCATACGTGCACCCGTGAAAAAGTCCATGGCAGAGATATAGCTTTTGGCCTCGCTAGGGGATTTGAATTCAGGCGCGAGTATTGTGTTTGGAAACTGCTGATGCAACTCTACACATACTCTGTAGTCATCATCAACCGGGTACTCTTGACAAGGCACGTGTGGGACAAGATAAAGACTGATGTCTGGCCTTTGTGACAACCTTTGCAGGAGGTCTAGGACAAATTCCTTGTAATCCAGGTTTAGGCGGAACATATTCTTTTTGTTATACCCACCATTGAATAGCAGGCCTGATACATTCACGCCCACCTTAATTTTGTCAGAATCAATATTATTGGGCGTATAGGGCAATTCAAAAGCGACATCGATAGCTTCATGAGCATTTTTAACTATGCCGAGCTTTTGTAGATATTTCATCGAAATATCATCCCTGGCAAAAACTCCGGCAGCCCTGCGCATCACCATCTTGGCTACAATCCTGGAGAAGAACCATTTATATGGTCCGATAGTCTGTGGGCTCAGTACTAAGGGTTTGCCGGCAAGCAAAGCCATAGACTTGGTAAGGATATGCAAGAACAGCCTTTTGACCCCGTAGATATCAGAGAAACTATCGCCCTCACCAATATCAAAAATGACATCACACTGCTTCATTTCAGAATAAATCGTACTCTTGCCGGCAACGAGCTCGCGCAAAGAAATATAGGTCATTTTCTCCAGACTATCGCCTAGAGAGTCCGCATAATCCTTACCACCTTTGGTACCCCAAACCCAATACTTAACATTGAATCCCGCAGCAGCGGCAACTTCATTGATAATTTTCACCTGTGACAGTGTCAGAGCACCAACACCCAAATTATCTGAGTGCAGAGAGTGCCATAGCAATCCAACGTTAATTGTTTTCATTTAAAAAGCCTTTTCTTGATTTTTTAAGGACAGCACCTGGCTTTAACTATAATCTTCCGCCAATAATTCTCAGGAATGTTCCCGAAAAAGCACGAAGATTTTTTTTCAAGCCAAACATTCTCGCTGCCACTAGTAAATGCATATTTTTATACTTAGGGATTCTTCTGAAATTAATCACTAATGCAAACAGACGGATAAAAATACTTTGTTTTCTATGGATCTGATAAGGTTGAATCAAAGGAAGATCATCCAAGGAGAAGTTCTCTATCGACAGATAGCCTTCGGACACAGCCTGGCTTATCAATTCGACCCCCAGATCAGTTCTTGCCAGAATCAAGCTACGCCCTTCTCTTTCTGTGAAATCAGGATAACCGTCCTTGCCGTACCAGGCATCAGCACCAACCACATCTGCAAATTCGCCAGTGCCATCAGGACATATTTTGCATCGTGTTTGTAGCTGCTTATTCAGGATTTCACCCCAACTTGAGTTGTAATCCATTTCAGCGGTCTGACCATCCATCGTCTCAGCCATGGTCATGCCTGGCCACCCTTGACCACGATATTTGAAACTCTTTAACGGCAAGCCAGTGAAGTTGAATTTATCTATGATTTTTTCTGTAGCTTTACGGCTAGGTGTACCTGCGCACATAAACGACAACAAATAAGGGATTCTGGGCTTCAACTCAGGACGTGTATTGAGTATTTTTCTAACGGCTGCAACATCGCATGGCTTACCGACAAAGGCATACCTACCTGGCTGGCTCATGGCTTCTACCAATGTGGCCACTGGAGATGATGGCGCATAACGCGAACCAGCACCGTTGATCACTGCGTCTACATCAGAACTGATGACAGTGACATTATTCAAAGGGTCTTCAGTGGAGGCTATCGTGTGTATAACATAATCCACTTTTTTAGTTTCAAGTAGATAAACCAGCAAAGCTGAGACTACACCACCCGAGGAACCTTGGTAGCGAATGCGTTTGCTATTAGAGAAGCCGGTATTGGCCTGCTTGATCGGCCCCCAGATTGGATGACTTACACTGGCAACTTTTTTCTCATGTACTAAGCTGATACCTGGGCATACCTCACCAACACCATCCAACTCAGCACGAGAAAGCGGTGCACTCACAATGGGACGTAAAAAACCATCCCCAGCCATCCTCATAGCGATCTTATCCGGTGCAACAAACACGCATGCACCGCAACCAGTGCAAAGGCCAGTTTTAACTATATTTTCAGGATTATTTTTACTCATTGTCTAAATAGCTAACTTTCTATTATCCCCGACTATTCTTTTCAGAAAAAAAATCTGTAGGCCTGTAAATAAAATCTGGGCTTTTCTTTATTAAATTATGCAATTCTATATCGCTAAGCAGCCACCACTGACTGGACTCGATTTTTTCAATGATTTCTGGAGAGAATCTATAGCGCACGATGCGTGCGGGATTACCCGCAACGATCGCATAAGCAGGGACATCTTTTGTGACGATAGCGCCAGCGCCAATGATGGCACCTCTTCCAACCTTGTTCACACTCGCAGTCAATACGGCATTATGACCTAACCAAACATCATCCTCTATGACACAGGTTGAGGACAAAATTGTGTCTTTCTCTATAAAACCTAAATTCGAATTATATAAATACGGATGAGTACTGATTGAAGCAATGCCATGATTACGAGTAAATATGTGCACTGTTGGTGCAAATGAACAATATCTACCAATAATCGTGCCCCTACCTATTCTACTTGGGTCGAAGCATCCATAAGAGTACTCACCAATTTTCAGATTAAATTTTTCCTGATAATGATTTCTTAGATATTGGCTTTTCAACTGCGCGTCAAGCTTCTTAGTCAAAAATTTAATGTAAATATTTATCAAAAAATTTTTCATATAGTTATTTAACTGACGACCGATTCAACAAAATGCAAGGAAATAACAAGCACGCTCAATATCAATGCTATCCAAGAGTATTTTTTTAATTTGAACAGATAACTACTTTTCATTAACTTCGCAATGTAAATAGCCATTGTTACAAGCGTTGCAATAACTATAGCAATTAATATGCCTTTGATCTCATAACGAGGAACCAAAACCGCAGACAACAGCAGTAATACGATCAAGGAAGTAATGGAAGCGTTTACCCTGACCCTCTGGAATCCAACGCCAGCCAGGACTATACCAAATGCACCTGCCAAATATTTGACAAACACCATTAGCCCAAAGTAGGGATATAGCTGATTGAGCTCACTATAGTTACTACCTAATATTCTAGGCATCACCTCTATCAAAAGCACGCTGAAAAAGAAGTAGCCTAGCGTGCCAATGAAAATGGATTGAAACAACAATCTATTAAAAACAGCTGCGATATCAGTACTTTTACCTGATTGATTTGCGATTTTGGGTATATAGAGATTATTTAATACCTGCGCCAGAGCAAAATAACCTTGCACCAATTTGGCCCCAGACTGGTAAATACCGACCGCATAGCTACCCAGGTAGTATTTGATCAGTACGGTATCAATCTGCATGTAGACATTTAACAGCCCTAAATCGATGGCATAAGAGAAGCCTATTTTAAGTCTAATACCGACAGTTGAGCGCAGTTTCTCCGGAAACTCAAAAATACCGATAACTTGCTTATACACCCTCAAGGCAAAGAGCACATAAACTAGTCTTGCCACCACAAAAGCAATGGCGATGAAGATGATATCAACGCCATATGCAATCAAGCCAACAACCAAGAGAAAATGGAAAACATTGGAAACGACTATAACTTTAGTCTCTTCCTGGAAAGCATCCTTAGCCCGGAATGGAGCACATATAAAATCACCAAAAGAGAATAAAATCGCAGCAGCAAGTAAAAGCAAGAACATCGCTTGATCAAGTAGTGATAGATTGCCAATGAGTAGAGTTGCAATGACCGAAAAAAATATAAGCAATACAGCCAGGCAAAGCTTTGTGACCAAAACTTCACCCATGATGTAGTTTGCGCGTGCTGGAGAATGACCAACCTCTCTCAGCACTTGGAGAATGAAACCATAGTCGACTAATAGGGCCAGTATGGTTGTCAATGTCATCCAAAACATGAACAAACCAAACTCTGAAGGCCCATAGGCCCTAGCTATTAAAATAAATAGCAAGACACCGGTTAATAGGCGAACACCGGTCGTGAGCCCCATGAAAACAGCATTTCTGAACATTTTTTTAAGGCTTACGATTCAGAACTGAGTGACTTAGCGTATATCTAGTGCGCCAAGCAGAGCTGTTCTTTTATCCTGGGCTATAGATTTGAAAAGATCCTGAATGAATGCCTGGTGCAACTGATATGACTCAAACTCATCTGTATCAGAGATATTGGACACCCTGAATAACAATCCATCAGGAATAAAGCCAGACAAACCATACTTCAATCGTGCACGGCCCTGTTCAAGATTGCCGCGTACAATTTCATCCCCCATCCTGACCCAATACGTGATGGGCTCTACTCTTTTCCCATGGCGTGCAGTAAGCTGCATTACAGGAACTTTGCTGGATGATAAGGCTATGTCGTTTTTATGCAGTGAGGTGATTTGAAAACCTTGCGCTACATAACACACTTCCGGCCTGTGTACTTGCAAATTCCTGCTCTGATTGCCGCCGTAAGCAATCGATAGCATGATAATTTCATTATGGTTATTGATATAGGTTCTGCTCAAGGTCTGGCTATAAATCTCGTTGAGTTGCGCCTCCACCTGTGGATTAACCACTTGTGTACCCCCCCCCTCGATTTCCTTCCAGTCACCAAACTCTTTAGGCACTAAGTCATCCAGGACGATGGCGGCATGGGTGTCAGACATGAGTTTGGTTGGACGCAAGGCAATTGCTGCAACAGAAGCAGCAATGAGTACGAACATAATGACTAAATTTCTTTTTAATGAACTTTGCATAGCACTATGCTCCATCATTTAAAGCATTATCTTTTTTCGTTCGCCAAATACGCTCTATGTATTGCAAAACTCCATCTACCCATAATATAAGTAGCAAGGCAACGACAAACAGCAACATACCTGCGAAGCCGTGCATAAATCCTTGGCCAGCAGCATCACCAAAATAAAAGGTAATCAACGTCAGTGTCATGACACGAATTACGTTGGCCGTGAAGGAAATAGGCACAATCAAAATCGCTAAAGTGACATTACGGAATATTGAGTTGCTTCTGACTATGTTCAGATATAGCAGGCCCAATGCTTCAAGAGACATCAATGTATGCAGGCCGGCGCAAGCATCTGCCACCAAGAGTTGGTATTGACCGATTTGCAGAATGACGCCGCTTCTCGCTATGGGATAACCAATGCCATAGAGAATATATTCGGCGACATAGGAAACAGCAATTTTCATCGGCATAGTTACTGCGTCGATAATTGCGCCTGGCAAAGGGATCATGAAGAACAGGAAGAAAATGGGGAACCAAAAGACTTTGATCCCCGACCATCCTCTAGTAAGTAACAGTAAGCCAATAAAAATAGGGATTTGTGATCCAACATCTAAAAGCAATATTTCCTGAGAGCGACCTAAGATATAGGACACTAGGCCTATAAACAGAAATATACTGCCAAACAGCAGTGACTGTTGCCTAGGTTGCGTCAAGAAGTATTCACGCTGATTCCAGATTAAATAGCCAACAATCAATATGATCAGCGGACCATGAGCCTGATCATCACTCACCCAGATAGTGGATGCTAGATTTTCATATGTAGGGAAATATAAAAATAGCAGGCCAATTAATATTGGCACAAAACTTACTATCGGATCACGCCAGCGATCGAAGTTAGATATTGATTGACTGATATTCATTGCTTAAAAATCTACCAGTACTGAGCCAATAACGTGGGAACCATTTTTGCCTAATTGATCCGCAGCGATTTCAATATCACGCAGTTTTGTGTGATTCTGGCGCGCGACAATCACCGCCCCCCCTGTCGCTATCGAAATTGCCTGCACGTCAGCACCAGCTGCAAACGGTGGGCTATCTATGAGTATCACGTCATAGATTTCAGATAACTCCGCAATGAGTTTAGGAAAACTTGTACGGCTCACCAACTCTTGTGGATTGGGTGGCAAAGTTCCTGCAGGCAGGACTGACAGATTTTCGAAGATACCGACATTGGCAATCGCGTCATAACCTGCACGACCAGCCAGATTATCAGAGAGCCCGCGCTTTTCTTTCAGGTTAAAAATTTCGTGCTGCTTAGGATGTCTCAGGTTCGCATCTATCAGCAAGGTTTTTTCACCAAGCTGGGAAAACACTACTGCAAGATTGGCCGCAAAATAGCTAGTACCTTCGCCAAAGTTAACACTGGCTATGGCTAAGGATTTTCTTTGCTTGGAAAACCAATGCAGCATCAATTGACTGCGCACAGCCCTCAGCACCTCTGCTTTTTTGCTGAATGGCTGATAAGCCGCAATCAGCTCTTGTGGATATGTAGACTGATCCTGAACCAGATAAGGGTAATCAAACTGTCTAGCTAGAACCTGCTGTATATCAGACTCGTTGATCAAGCCCAGACTTTGCGCTGCTTCACCAAAACGAATGCCCCTCTCCTTTTGCAGTTTCATGATGCGCTCCGCAT
>VFQQ010002202.1_pt1 | contig 23084 bp, 20 predicted proteins | sample 3512341 | NCBI WGS metagenome assembly VFQQ01 (sample SAMN10412373, study PRJNA504923) | tailings metagenome | isolation source: Relicate 2 Philex TSF1 revegetated site | place: Philippines: Tuba, Benguet | collected 2017-08-29 | reverse complement strand
CGAAGGTCAATCTGATTCCCTACAATGCGGTCGAGGGGCTGCCCTGGTCGCGTCCCGCCGAAGAAACGCAGCAGGTTTTTCTGCAGGCGTTGCTGAACCAGGGAATCAGCGCCACGCTGCGCTGCGAAAAGGGTCACGACATTGACGCCGCCTGTGGCCAGCTCCGGCTGCGGACGGCGCGTGAGGCATCGGGCGACACAGTCGGTCGGAGCGCCGAACCGGGCGAACCCCTCCAGGCCGCTCGCGCTCGGATGGGGTCGGTGTGATCATTCGACATCATAGGGGAAAAAGGGTTGTCGTGGAACAGGCATCATGCCTGTCCTGATCGCGTGTCCGACCGTGATAGCCGATGGGGTCACAGCTTTGGATTTGGACCGATCCACAGGTCAGGCGAGGCGCCCGACCCACCATTTTCGGCATGTGTCAGCGATGAAAAATCCCCAAATTTTTCGCGGGCTGGCGCGTTGACTTTGAAGCGACCTCCCCCATACTTCGCCCATGAAGTTGCTTATTGTGATCCTCGGAGGATTGCTGGCTCAGACCCTGTTCGTCGCGGCGGCCGGAACCGTGTATGACGTGCCGCTCAAGAATATCGATGGCAAGCCCACGTCGTTGAAGGCCTACCAGGGCAAGGTTATCCTCGTGGTCAATGTCGCCTCCAAATGCGGCCTGACCCCGCAATACGCCGCGCTGGAAAGCCTCTATCGCAAATACAAGGACCAGGGATTGGTCGTGGCCGGCTTTCCCTGCAACGATTTCGGCGCGCAGGAACCCGGCAGCCTTGCGGACATCAAGGAATTCTGCGCCAGCACCTACCAGGTCACATTTCCAATGTTCGACAAGGTTCAGGTCAAAGGGACCGGGCAGCATCCGCTTTACACGATCTTGAGCGGGAAGGATTCGCCTTTTCCCGGGGATGTGACGTGGAATTTTGGAAAATTTCTTCTCAGCCGCGACGGCAAAATCATTCATCGCTTTGACCCGCGCGTGAAGCCCGATTCGGAGCCGGTCATCCAGGCGGTTGAGGCCGCCCTGGCCGCGAAGTAATCCCCAATCCCGCAACCCGAAGCACCCCCAAGGCATTATGGCGAAGGTCCAACACATCGGCATGGTCAAATTCAAGGACGGCACCTCCGGCGAACAGATCGAGAAGATTTTTGCCGATCTGCTCGACGTGACCGAGGGGATCCCGGGCGTCGAAAATTATGTTTCCGGCGTGAATCACAGTCCCGAGGGATTGAGCCAGGGCTTCACCCACGGTTTCGTGATGACGTTTCAGGATGCGGGAGCGCGCGACGCCTACCTCACGCATCCCGATCACGAGCGTTTCAAGACCAGCGCCCTGCCCTTCGTGGAAAACATCGCGGTGGTGGACTTTGATCTTTGAGGCGGGTCGGGCGGCGTTTCAGCAACGGATCCGTCGCGGTTGGGTGCTAAACCGGAAGCGGCCAAGCGCAACCGGTTGATTGTGTGGCCTCGGGATTCCCCAATGGAGCGATGGGACGGGTGTTCATTTTGCTCCGGCAATCCACCGCGAATTGACGGACTGGAGCCAGACCAAAGCGAGCATGAATTGTTTCATCCAGCGCGACGAACTGAGCGACCTCTACGACAAGGTCGCCGCCGGTGAACGCATTTCCGAGGCCGACGCGCTGCGGTTGTTTGAATCCAAGGATCTCAACGCCCTCGGCGCCATCGCCGATCTCGCGCGACAGAAGAAGGTGGGCAATCGCGCCAGCTACATCGTCAATCGCTACCTCAACTACTCGAACTACTGCATCCTGAGCTGCCAGTTCTGCTCGTTCGCGCGCAAGAAACGCGATGCCGACGGCTTCGAGTTGACCATTCCGCAGATGGTTGAGAAGGCACGCGAGGCGCTGAAGCTCGGCATCACGGAACTGCACATCGTCGGCGGACTGCATCCCTCGCTGCCGTTCAGTTACTACACGGACATGTTGAAGGCGTTGAGCGCGCTGAATGATGAAATGGGGAGCGCACGCGCCTCGCATGCGGGTTCGGACGCCCCGTCCGAACCTTCGTCAAACAAACTTTCGGAAGAGGGGAAGTCAGTAGAACGAAATATTCAGCGAGGCGCTGAAAATGACACGCGGGGCGCGTGTGCTCCCCATCTTCACCTCAAATGCTTCACCGCCATCGAGATCCTGCACCTCGCCTGGCTCGCGAAGAAGTCCGTCGAACAGACGTTGATCGAGTTGAAAGAGGCCGGGCTGGAATCGCTCACGGGCGGCGGCGCGGAAATTTTCCGCAAGGAAGTCCGCAGCGCCATCGCCAAGGGCAAGGAATCTGCCGAGGAATATCTCGACGTTCACCGCACGTGGCACAAGCTCGGTGGGCGCAGCACCTGCACGATGTTGTTTGGCCACGTCGAATCGCTCGCCGACCGCGTGGATCATCTGCGGCAATTGCGCGCGTTGCAGGATGAGACGCGCGGCTTCACCGGCTTCATCCCGCTGCCGTATCAGCCGGCGAACAACGACATCCCGGTGAAGACGCCGCCCACGGGTTTCGACGCGTTGCGCACGATTGCCGTGAGCCGCATCTACCTCGACAACTTCGATCACATCACCGCGTATTGGGTGGGCCTGGGCATGAAGCTGGCGCAGGTGGCGTTGAGCTACGGCGCGGACGATCTGCACGGGACGATCATCGAGGAACACATCTTCCACATGGCCGGCGCGACCTCGCCGCAATTGCAGACCGAAGCGGACATGATCAAAGCCATCCGCGAAGCCGGCCGCACGCCGGTGCAACGGAATACATTTTACGAACCGATCAAAGTTCTGCCTGATGCGCCCGCAACAAATGAAGCTGAACCGCCGTCAGGCAAATCCAAGGTGCTGGAAGATAATCTGGCGACGGCGTAAAGCTTATGCAACTCCGTAAGAATCCACCGTTTGAGATCAACGCGGACGAACCATTCCAAGATGACAAATTGGATCAAAAGTCCTCGGTTGAACTCCTCACAAAGCTCATTCAGTCAACAGAACAACCATTTGTCATTACGGTCGAAGCCCCTTGGGGATGGGGGAAGACCAAATTTATCGAACGGTGGAAGGCTTACTTAACGAAGCAAAACCACGTTTGCCTTTATTTCAATGCCTGGGAAAACGACTTCGTAGCCGACCCCTTAATTGCCTTCGTTGGAGAATTGCGGCCGATTGTTGAGAATGCCAAAGGCGGAAAGGATAAGGATTCGGCTGTCAGCAAGGGATTCGCTCAACTTCGCAAGCTCGGAGTGATCTTAGCCAAAAAGGGAGCGCCGATTCTGATTAAGGCGGCTGCTTCAAAAGCATTAAGCGCCGAGGCTGTGAAGGACGTTTCGGAGGCGGTAGCGGAGTCTGCGGACAAAGTAGCCGAGGCGCTCTCTGAGTCCGTGAAGAAGCAGATCGAGAAATACGATGAAGAGAAAGATGGGATTAAAAACTTCAGAGAAACGCTGAAAGACCTGGCTGAACAAGTAACCGCAGGTGAGGGTAAGCCGAAGCAGATCGTTTTCTTCGTCGATGAATTGGATCGCTGTCGCCCGGATTTTGCGATGACGCTGCTCGAACGGGTCAAACATCTTTTCCACGTCGATAAAATTGTCTTTGTTCTGGCGCTGGATCGTGAGCAATTGAAAAGCACTGTTCGTTACCTTTATGGTTCAGGCGAACATGCCGATCTGTATTTGCGGCGCTTCATAGATTTCTCATTCCGACTGCCCAAGCCATCAACGCGCGCTTTTGCAGAGTTGCTTCACGCTCGGTTTAAGATGTTGGACTTCTTTAATAGCGGACGAGCGAATGCCCAGATTGAATATGACCGCTTCCTGCCAGCCTTCACCGACACTGCAATTTGGCTCGATCTCGATTTGAGAACCCAAGAGCAGTGCTTCACGAGGTTGAATGCCATATTCCGGATGCATGACCCACGAGACTATCTGCCGACTGATCTTCTATCGATCCTCGTCGGCTTGCGCATTGGAAAACCGGAAGTGTTCGAAGCTCTACAGATGAACACTGCAATTGCGAACGAACATTTTCCCAAACCAAACGGAGATTATAGGAATAAGGAGTTTCGTCTGATCGTCGAGACGACTCTGACGGTTGCTTTTCAATTAGAGGAGAAGACTTACCAAGGGATTGAGCGTTTGAGAAAGGAAGCGAACGCCCAGCAAGATCAAACCGTTGCTTACTCAATCGGAAGAAAAATTGAGCTGGTTGAACATGTTGTGAGAAATCGGCGAAAGCTTCTCCGCTTGATTGAATTCTCAAGCCATTTTTCGTGACCACGCCGCAAAGAATCCCAACGGGATTCCGTCACTCAGCCCAAGGTTGCCCGCGCAGCGGGGCTACCCTGGGAAATCGTCCCCACAAATTCATCAACTCTGAAAGGGTTGCAGCCTCGTCGCGCCGGGATTTGACGCAACCCCTTCAGGGTTGTTGTCGTTTTGGTTCGGTTACCCAGCGTAGCCACTCCGTTGTCGTGGCAACGCTGGGCTGAAGGCTGCAACCGCGTTGCGGTTGGCGGAACATGGTTTTTATTTCATCGAGCCGCCAAGGCGGTTCGCCTTGAGATGATTTGCCGAAGCTTCAAGCATTTTTCCCAAAAGCACGCTCACAACTTCGTGCCACTGCCGTATCAGCCGGCGAACAACGACATCCGGGTGAAGACGCCGCCCACGGGCTTCGACGCTTTGCGCACCATCGCCGTGAGCCGCTTCCCGTCACTACGCAGGCTAAAAATCCAATCGGTCTGGAACTTCCGCTTCACCACGAGCACCGTGCCAGATACGAGCAACGGCGACGATTTGCTGCGCCGGGATCACTTTGTAGATGATTCGATACGGGCGAAGGATGATTTCACGGATGTTCTCGTCGTTCTCTTCCGGCACAACGCGACCGAGTCGAGGAAAGTTCACCAGTAGATCCACCCTCGACATCAGCCGGAAGCCAAACGCTTCAGCGATGGCAGGGTTGTCGGCGGCAATGAACGTCACGATTTCGCGGAGGTCATCGCGCGCCTGGAGCGACCAGATTATTTGGTGAGCCATGTCGCGAGTTGCCGGTTGACTTCCTCGTGCGACACGGTTTCGCCGCGTTCGATTTGGTCCAATCCCTTACGGATACCCGCGAGAAATTCCAATCGTTCCCTGATAATATCCAAACTTGCATCCTCCGGCAGGCGCTGGATGGAGTCCAAGGCAAGTTGCTTATCGCTCATGTCGGTAGTTTGCCTGAAATGGTCGGGAATTGCAATTGAGGCTTGAAAACCAGTTTTCTTCGAGCGATTCGCCGGAACTCAAAACGTTTTTCCCCAAAGCACGCCGACAACTTCGTGCCGCTGCCGTATCAGCCGGAAAACAACGACATCCCGGCACACACGCCGCCCACGGGTTTCGACGCGTTGCGCACGATTGCCGTGAGCCGCATCTATCTCGACACCTTCGACCGCATCACCGCGTATTGGGTGGGCCTGGGCCTGAAGCTGGCGCAGGTGGCGTTGAACTACGGCGCGGACGACCTGCACGGAACGATTCTCGAGGAGCACATCTTCCATAGCGCCGGCGCGACCTCGCCGCAATTGCGGACCGAGGCGGACATGATCAAAGCCATCCGCGAAGCCGGTCGCGCGCCGGTGCAACGGAATACGTTTTACGAACCGATCAAAGTCTGGGATACCCCACCGACCACGACTGACGCTGAACTCCTGGCGGGCAAATCAAACGTTCTGGAAGACAATCTGGCGACGGCGTGAAGCGAAACACGGAGCGAGAGCCTTGAGTCGCCCCGATTCCTCGGTTGCTCCTTTAACGATGCGTCTGGACCGCAGGATGACATCCGTCCAAGACTTCTCTAGTTCGAGAATCTCCACCATCTTGCATTGCGTTTTGAGCGGATTCATCAACTGTAACCCCAGTTCGACGTTGCAACTCAAGTCTCGCATGAAGTCATTCAAATCCATTGCCCGGCTTTCGCCACTCCTTCTCTGCTCGTGGCTCCTGGCGTCCGGGCCTGAAATTTCCGCCCAACCCCTGCCGGACGATCCGCGTAATCTTACCGGCCGCCTCGAGAACGGCGTCACCTGGATCTACCGCCCGCACGCGAACCCGCCCGGCAAGATGTCCGTCCGGATGCACGTTCGCACTGGTTCGCTCAATGAAAGCGAGGCCCAACGTGGACTGGCCCATTTTCTCGAGCACATGGCCTTCAACGGCACCGAACATTTTCCGCCCGGCGCGTTGATTCCCTATTTCGAGAGCATCGGGATGAAATTCGGCGCGCACCTCAACGCCTACACGAGTTTCGACGAGACGGTGTACATGCTCGACCTGCCCAACACCGAGCCGGGCCAGGTGGAGAAGGCGCTCACCGTCATGAGCGATTACGCCTTCCGCGCCTCGCTGCTCGCCGAGGAAATCGACAAAGAGCGCGGCGTTGTGCTGGAGGAATCGCGCGGTGGGAAGGGCGTGCAACAACGCATTCGGGACCGGCTCTGGCCCGAGCTGTTTGCCGGCTCGCGGTTTGCCGAGCGCCTGCCGATTGGCAAGGACGACATTCTGGCCAACGCGCCGCGCGCCGAGTTTGTCGATTACTACCGCGCCTACTACCGCCCGGAGAACGTGACCGTTGTGCTGGTGGGCGACGCACCGGGGGACGCCTACGTGCCGCTCTTGAAAAAATGGTTTGGCGAATACAAGCCGGGCGGAGACCCGCGCGCGCCGCAAAGGGCCGCCTTCAAGCCGTTCCAGGAAGACCGAGCCCTGGTCGTGACCGATCCTGAAATGGCCTACACCCATGTCCAGCTCTTGAACATTCTCCCGGGCCTGCCGCCCACCACCAACGTCGCCCTCGCCCGCCGCGAATTGGTGGATTACCTCGGCAACTGGATTGTCAACCGCCGCTACGACGACCGCGTGAAAAGCGGCCAGGCCAGCTATCGTCAGGCTTATGCCGGCGTGAGCGACTTCTTTCAGGAAGCCCAACTGGTCGAGGCCAGCGCCACGGGCGAAGCGACCGACTGGACGAAGATGCTTGCCGAACTCATCGCCGAGGTGAAGCGCGCCCGCGAACACGGTTTCACGCGGCGCGAGCTGGACCTCGCCCGCAGCCAGATTCTGGCCAGCGTGGAACGCGCCGTCCGCACCGAATCCACGCGCGACGCCCGCAGCCTTGCCTCCGCGATTGTCACCAGCGTCAATGATCGCGAGCCGTTCATGTCCGCCCAGCAGGATTTGGAACTCTATCAGCAGCTTCTGCCCGGCATCGCGTTGGAAGAAATCAATGCCGCGTTCAAAGCCGGCTTCGCGCCCGGCACCTTCGCGCATGTGCTGACGATGCCCGACAAGGATCCGTCGCTCGTGCCGGCCCGCGAGGATTTTTTGGCGAAAGCGAAGGCTGCCTGGGCGCAGGAAGTCTCCGCACCCAGGGAGGAGGAAGCCATTGGGAGCCTGCTGATCCGCTTGCCGGAGCCAGGCCGGGTGGTGGACCGCAGTTTCGATCCGGATCTCGGAGTCGCGAGCGTCTGGCTGGACAACGGCGTCCGCGCGCATCACCGCTTCATGGATTACCGGAAGGATTCCGTTTATCTTAGCATCTGCCTGGCAGGCGGCACCATTGAGGAAACCGCCGCCAACGCGGGCGTGACCGGCGTGGCCGCATTGATCGTGAACGAAGCCGCCACCGCCCGCCACTCGTCGAGCCAGATTCGCGATTTCATGACCGGAAAAAACATCCGCGTGTCCGGTGGCAGCGGCGCGGATCACTTCGCCATCACCGTGACCGGCTCGCCGCTGGAGCTGGAAACCGGCCTGCAGCTCGCCCATGCGCTGCTGACCGAAGGCCGGCTGGAGGAGGCTGCTTTCAACAACTGGAAACTCGCCACCCTCCAGCAGTTGGAGCAACGCGAACGGCTGCCCCAGTTCAAGGCGGCGGAGGCGCTGGAGGATTTGCTCTCGAATAGCGATCCGCGCCGCACTTACGAAACGAAGACACAGGTCGAGGCGCAGTCCCGCGAACGGGCGCAGGCTTGGTTCGACCGTCTGCGACGGGAGGCTCCCATCGAAGTCGCGGTGGTGGGTGACATCCGGGAGGAAGACGCGATGAACCTCGTGCGGCGATATGTCGGAGCACTGCCCCAGCGCCCGCGCACGGCGGATCACCTCAAATCGCTTCGGAATTCACCCCGCCCGCCGGGCCCGCTGGAGCGAAACGTGCGGGTGGAGACCGTCACGCCGCAGGGCGTGGCCATCACCGGGTTTGCCGCCGCCGAGGGGCGCAACACGTCTGAAGCCCGCGCGCTCGACCTGGCGCAAAACATTCTCACCAGCCGCCTGATCAAGCGCGTGCGCGAGGAGCTGGCCATCGTGTATTCCATCAACGCGCAGAATGTCCCTTCGTGGATTTACACGGATGCCGGACGCTTCTTCAGCCGCGCCGCCTGCGCGCCGACCAACGCCGTCCGGGTCATCCAGGAGGTGAACACGATCTTCGCCGACTTCGCAAAGGACGGCCCAACGGAAGAGGAATTGACCAATGCCAGGAAGCAGTTCGCCAACTCGCTGGACACCGAACTGCGCGAGCCGACCTACTGGTTCGGCGTCTTGCGCAACCTGACCCTGCGCGAGCGGAATCTCGCGGCCGAAAAGAACATCCGCGAGGACTTCCAAAACTTCACGGCCGCGCAGATTCGCGGCGTGTTTCGCAAGCACTACACGGAACCTCGGCAGTTTCGCGTCACCGCCCTGCCGGCCGCTTCGGAAAAATGATCCGCGAACGCCATTCTTCACAACCCGTCATCCCATGCGCATCACCGGTGGAAAAGCTGTCCGCCAGCGGCTGAAAGTGCCGAAAGGCTACGACGTGCGCCCCACGCCGGACCTCGTGAAGCAGGCCGTCTTCAACAGCCTCGGCGGGCGCGTGGTCGGCGCCCGCGTGCTGGAGTTGTTCGCCGGCTCGGGTGCGCTCGGACTGGAGTGTCTCAGCCGCGGGGCCGCGAGCCTCGTCAGCGTGGAAAAATCCGGCAAAGTGGCGCGGCTGCTGCGCGAGAACGCCCGCTCGCTGGGGTTGGACGGAGCCCGGATTGAAATGCGCGAACAGGATGCCTTTGCCGCGCTCAAGCAGTTGCGCGAGCAAGGACGGGCGTTCGACCTCGTGGTGGCGGACCCGCCCTACGGTGAGAAAAACATCGGCCGCCGCTCCACTTCGTTCGCCCAGCGCATGCTGGACAATGAGGATTTGCCCTATGTTCTGGCGGAGGACGGGCTGTTCGTCCTGGGCCACACCCGGCGAGACACCCTGGAGCTGCCCGCCGGGTGGATCGAGCGGAAGTTCATGAAACACGGGGACACCGTCATGCGTTTTTTGCATCGGCCTCGCTGAGGCAGCGAATCAGAGACCGAGTCGCAGTCCGGCCTCGTTTTCTTTTGTTGGTAGGGTGAGACTCCTGTCGAACCCAAACCTCAACGAGGGGTTTCGCTCGTGCGGCACGTTCGATCATCGGCGGCAGGAGAAAAGTCACGGTTTGATGCGTCTCGCCCTGCCTGTCACCCGGATTTCAAATCCCTCGCTTCAGGAGGCAAAGACCTGCGCTCGCTCGCGGAGGTCAAGCGGCCTCCATTGTCCGGGAGGAAGAGGCTCCAACGCGAAATCTCCGATGCGCACCCGGATGAGCCGCAGCGTGGGATGGCCGATGGCGGCGGTCATGCGCCGGACCTGGCGGTTTTTCCCCTCGATCAAAACCAGTTCGATCCAGCAGGTCGGGATGTTCTTGCGGAAACGAATCGGCGGATCGCGCGGCGCGAGCGCGGGTTGGGGATCGAGCATTTGGACCATGGCCGGGCGGGTGCGCCGTCCGTCCAGCACGACTCCGTTGGCGAGCCGGGCGAGCGCGGTTGCGGCGGGCGTCTTCTCAACCTGCGCCCAGTACGTGCGGTGATGGCCGCGCGAGGGATGCAGCAGTTCGCGGTTGAGGGCAGGCTCGTCCGACAGCAGCAACAGACCTTCCGAGTCCGCGTCCAAGCGGCCGAGCGGATACACGCCCGGCGGAAACCCGAACTCCGTCAGCGTGCGGTGTTTGGAGCCGTCCGGCGTGAATTGCGCGAGGACTCCGTACGGTTTGTGAAACGCCAGCAACACCGGAGGAATGATTAGGGTAATCATTCGCCGGCACCAAGTTTTGCTTGTCGGAATTCTCCACTGGATGGACGGGCCTGGTTTTCCGGCGTAACTGTTTGAGGCAAGACCGAGTCGGCTAATGCGGTCTCCACGCTTCTATGTGAACGGACATTGTTGATCTGGTTGGCTTTGAAATTCGAACCATGCCTCCATCAAAAAACCGTGCGGGCTGCGCCGAAGTTTTCTGATGAAAGGCAAAATTTCTGTAAAATCGTCCTCACGGCTGCGATTGTTCTTTTGTAACGGTGAACACCACGTCCCGCGACAGCCCGGATGAACTGCTGCCGACACGCCTTTCCTTGATCGGGCGTTTACGCGATCTCGACGATCAACCGAGCTGGCGCGAGTTCTTCGACACTTACTGGAAACTCATCTACGGCGCGGCCATCAAGGCCGGTCTCAGCGATCATGAGGCGGAGGATGTCGTCCAGGAAACGGTCATCGGCGTGGCGCGCAAGATGCCGGATTTCAAGTACGAACCGGATGTTTGCTCGTTCAAAGGCTGGCTCATGCATGTGACCCGCTGCCGGATCGCTGACCGTTTTCGCCGTCGCAGGCCACAAAATGTTCCCCTGGTCGCACCCTCAGCGGAGACCACGACGGATAACGCGCTCAACTTCCCCGATCCCTCCGCAGATGTGCTGGAATCCATCTGGAACGAGGAATGGCAGAAGAACATCGTGGACGTGGCCATGGAACACGTCCGCCGCCGGGCCAATCCGGAGCACTACCAGATATTCCACCTCCACGCCGTCAAGGGACTGGGCGTGCGTGACGTTGCCAAACTGACCGGCGCGAGTCTGCCCAAGGTCTATGTCACCTGCCACCGCATCGCAAACCAGGTGAAGCAGGAGGTGCGACGGCTCGAAAGAACCGCAGCCCATGTCTAGAGTCACCTATGATCCAAGAGGTGGAAATCCGGGTCGCGTGGCCCGGGTTTGCCTCGGCTTTCTCAATCGATCCCTCTGTTTCTGGCGACGGCTTGACGGCGGGCAATTGCGCTTCCAAAAATACCGCGTTGCCCCTCGACTGGGAACAGACAATGTTCGTCGTCGGATTCTCTTGGGACTTTGCATCCGGTCGCCAGTCACGACTACTGAAACCGTCGTCGCGTGAGCACGCCGCGCGACAAGATTGAAGCCAGGCTCGGCCTGTCCGGCCCGCCGTTGCAAACAATGCGCGACAGTCCGCCGGCGATTCCCGATCACGAACTTCTCCGCCGCATCGGCCAGGGTGCCTACGGCGAAGTCTGGCTCGCCCGCAGCGCCCTCGGCACCTGGCGCGCGGTCAAGATCGTCCATCGCGACAACTTCAAGGATGCGCGCCCTTATGAACGCGAGTTCGCCGGTATCCGCCGGTTTGAGCCGCTCTCCCGCAGCAACGAGGGCTTCGTGGACGTCCTCCAGGTGGGCCGCGACGACACCGGCGGCTGGTTTTACTACGTGATGGAACTCGCCGACGCCGCAAATGCGGAATGCGAAACGCGGAGTGCGGAATCAATCCCAGACGCGCCTGGTCCTGTTCCGCGTTCCACACTCCGCATTCCGCATTCGTACGCGCCCCGCACTCTCAGCCGCGATCTCGCCCAACGGGGCCGCCTCCCGCTTGAAGACTGCCTCGAACTCGGCCTGATCCTCAGCCTTGCGCTCGGCCACCTGCATCGTCACGGGCTGATCCATCGCGACGTGAAACCGTCGAACATCATCTACGTCGGCGGCGTGCTCAAGCTGGCCGACATCGGCCTGGTCACTGAGGCCGCGGGCGCGAACACCTTCGTGGGCACGGAAGGTTTCGTTCCGCCGGAAGGTCCGACTTCGCCGCAAGCGGACCTCTACGCGCTCGGCAAAGTGCTCTACGAAGCTGCGATGGGGAAGGACCGGAACGAATTCCCCGAACCCTTTACGCAGATCGGCACCGATCATGAGTCCGTCGCTCTGATGGAACTGAACGCCGTGCTGCTCCGCGCTTGCGCGCCCGATCCGAGGAAGCGTTACGCCTCGGCCGAGGAAATGCACGCCGACCTCGCGCTGCTACACAGCGGCGGCTCGGTCAAACGCCGGCATCAATTCGACCACCAGTTCAAAGTCGCGAAACGAGTCGGCGCGGTGGCGATTATCGCAACGCTCTTGGTGGGTGGTGCCTGGTTTTGGCAACAACAGCAGACACAAAAGATGACCCGGCTGGCGGAAGAGAATCTGCAACTGGCCAATCAGGCGAACGCCAGCGCGGAACGGGCGCAAAGGAACGAAACCTCGGCTCGGGAGAGTCTTTACGCGGCGGACATCCAGCTTGCCCACCAATTCCTACAGATTGGAAACCTCCGTTCGGCGCACGCGCTGTTACGCAACCATGTTCCTGGAGCCGGTCAGCCCGACCTCCGGGGCTTTGAGTGGCGTTACTTGTGGCATCAGTCCCAGAGCGCGGAACTGTCCGCCTTCATTGCCCTCACCAATCAAGCACACGTCATCGCTCCGGCACCGGATGGGCGCCGGATCGCCGTCGCGGGCGAGGTGGGCACCACGAAGATATGGAACCTCGAAACCAAGGCGGAACTGGCCACGCTTACGGGCACTAACCGCGTTTACGCGCTGGCGTTCTCACCGCAAGGTGACCAGCTCGCCGTGGGCACGCTGCGGGACGTGTTCGTTTGGGATGCGCGTTCGTTCTCCGGGTTCACGCGCATTCCCGGAGCCGGCGCACCGGCCCAATTTTCGCCCGACGGACGCTTCCTGCTGACGGGAAAGGCGTTAAACCGCGACGCGAATCGCTTCGACTTCGATGACGAACTGGAACTGATCACATGGGACGCCACGAATTGGGCACGGCTCCATTCCGCCCGGTTTCCCGCCCCGGGGCTTCCGGCGAAGAATTCGATGGGCATCTACCTGCAACTGTCTTTTGGAAACGATCCCAACCAGGTCGCCGTTCTGGCCGGTGACACTCTCCGGATGATGAGTTGTCCGGACCTTCGTGAAATCCAACAGGTGCCCGAGAAGGTCCGGGGCGGGCTGATCTTCTGGCCGTTCCTCGCCCTTTCACCCGACAATCGCCGGCTGGCCTTTCCCAGCCGGCAGGGGTTTGGCATCCGCTTGTGGGATCTCGTCGAGGACCGGGAGTTGCGCGTGCTCCCGGGGCATTCGGACTACGCTTTTGCCGCGGCGTTTTCACCCGATGGCTCCATGCTGGCAACCGGCAGCCCGGACCAGACCGTGAAGCTGTGGGCGGTGGACACCGGGGAATGTCTGAAAACCCTGCACGGCCAGGCCGACGAGGTTTTTGACGTGGCCTTCTCACCCGACGGTCGGCGGCTGTATTCGATTGGGGCTTATGACGGCGAGATCAAAACCTGGGATTCCCTCTCCCGACCTCGTCGCGAAATACTGCGCGAGTCCTTCTATCCTGCGGGTTTTGACGGGCTTGGCGGGCTGGTGGGATTCGTTTTGCCGAACCTCAGACCGGTGGTCTTGAATCTGGCCACCATGACCAGCGCCGAGTGGCAGAGCCCGTCGATCGCGGAAAACGCCAGTTACTCTCTGTTTCCACGCCAGGTGTCGCCGGACGGTCGCCTCATCACGCTCCATCGCGGGACTAACACTGTGGAAATATGGGACCGGCAGGAGCACCGAATGCTAGGTTCGCTGCCGTCACCCTACTGGCCGGTTTCCTTCAAGCCGGATCGATTTTTTGTCGCACTGTTTGAGAAAGGTTCCGATGGCTTGTTTCAAACCGTGATTCGAAAGTATCCGGAAGGGACTGAAAAATGGCGTTTCAGCATCAGTGGCTTCAGCACTGGCCTGGGAGATTCCCCACCTGGCTATTTGCTCACCCAGGAGCGCGAGTACGACGGCGGAAACAAGGTTCGGGTCCGTCGTCTGGAGGCGGATCGTTTGCAGCCGGTGTTCGAGCGCCGGGACACGGAAGCCTATACAGGTGGTGCTCTGTCGCCCGATGGACGCCTGCTCGCCCTCGCTTTTGGTGACATCAAGCTCATTGATGTGCCGTCTAGAAACATGGTCGGCATTCTGAAAGGGCACACCCGCAAAGGAGTTCAGGTCGCGTTCAGCCCGGACGGACGGACCCTGGCCAGTATCGCCGATGACCGCACCGTCCGGTTGTGGCATCTCGCGACGCAACGGGAACTGATGCAGTTCCTGGCACCGGAGGAGGACCAAGGCCTCTACCAGATCGAGTTTTCCCCGGATGGGCGGGCCTTGGCCGCCTTCCGCGAAGATGGGCAAGGGAATCTGACTTGGCTGTACTTTGCGCCTTCCTTTGCCGAGATCGCGGCGGCGGAGGGCGATGATTACGCTCCCTTGGCTGGACAGGACGCCGCAACCCACCTGGCCGTGGCCGAGACGCTGCGGCAACGCGGACGGTTTGAACAGGCTTTGCGGGCCAACACTCAGGCGCTGGCCCTGATCGGACCTCGCGAGAAGGCGCTGGGGCTGGAACGGCTGATGCGGCGGCAACGGGTGGGATTGCAGAGGGCGCTGGGCCAGTGGCGGGACGCTGCCGCCGAGAATTTGAAGCTCTTGGGTATTCCTGCTCGTGACCCTTCGCTGACCGACGCGGCGATTGATCTCTCGGCCTATTTCACTACATCGCTCGCGTGGGAGGCAACTAAAGGTGAGAGGGGTTCTGACCTCCGGGAACTGCCTGTCGGCCCGCAAGAATTGGACGGGACTCTCTTCGACGTCCGCGGCTCGACGGGCCCCAGACGAGACCAGGAATGGAGCATCACGCAGAAGCGGTCGGGTGCCATCCGCATCGGACGAACGCTGACCCGGCTCCATTTCCTGCAGGCATGTGGAGGCTGGGATCCCAGCCTTCAGGTGGGCGACCGAGTCGGACGTTATCAAATCCGCTACGCGGACGGACGGACGGTGGAAGTGCCCCTGCGTCATAATGTGAACACAGCCGACTGGTGGAAACATGCCAACCAGCCCGAGGAACTGCCGGAAGCCACCGTGGCCTGGCGCGGTTTCACGCGGCGGGACCGCGCGGCACCACAACCCATCCGGCTCTTCAAGTTCAGTTGGGTAAACCCCCGTCCGGAGGTCGAAGTCACCGAGTTCGAAGTCGTCGCCGATCACCCGGTGATCGGCCCCATGCTCATCGCCGTTACGGCGGAGTGACGCGGGCTGTGCAGTCTCAACTGGACTCTACGGCGACTCATACCAAATCCACCTGAAGATTGGCGGAGCGCCGGTTTCCAACCGGCTTCGGATGGCGAACGATGCCGGTTCCAAACCGGCGCTCCATTCCGTCGGATTTCACAGGGACCTGGTATCATTCACCTTCGCGTGTCGCTGTTCGTTCGCGCACAGAGACACTCGCAGACCCGTGTTCCCATCAAGTTTTTCAGATTCCTGTAAAACAGGCTCGCCCCTCCGCGATGGATTGTCCGTGGCCCAAGTCGAACACCCGGCCAAGCCAGAACCAGAACCTCCATCCAAAAAGAAAATGAAGAAACAAACTTGTCTCGCATTCTTTGTTGCCGCCTCGCTCCTCGCCTCGGCGGCGCTCACCATCCAGGCCCAAACCTGGGAAGCCTATCCCCAAGGGGCGTTCTACCCGTGGGCGATTGCGGTGCATCCCCTGGGAACTACCGCTTATGCCGGCAACGATGTCTTGATCCGGCGTGGTGATGCCGGGGGCACGATCTGGTCAGATGCCAGCCTGCCGGTGGTTCCGGCCGGACACAGATGGATTCCCAAGGGAGATGGCAATGGTCTCGCAGTCGGTCCTTCTGGGAGCGTTTATCTGGCGGGCGGCTTCCGAAATCTTTCCGACGGCAGCCGCACGTCGCATCTCTTCGAGTCGAGTGACGGTGGCACGAGCTGGCGCAGCATATTCAACGAAGCCCTCCCTTGGGGCACTTGGGAAGTTGCCACGGATGCAGCCGGAAACATTTACCTGGAGACGGGTTATCTGCCCGGTAATCCCGGCAGTTGGGCCAGCACCCTCCACTGTTACCGCATTCGCAAGGGAGTCACGGATCCCGTGACGGGTAATGTCACATGGACCATTCTCGATGATTATCCCGGCTCCGGTCAGCTTTCCCACAGTGCGAATTCGATAACGATTCGGCCCATGCAGAACCCGGCGCTAGCGGCGGAAATCTGGGTGGCGGGCCGTGGCATTAACGCCAAGACGTTCAAGGATTCCTTCCCCTTTGTCCGCCGCAGTTTGGACGGCGGCGTGACCTGGGCGACTGTGAACGCGTGGCCAGTGCCTCGCGGTTACACCTTCGCTGCTGGTAGTAGCCCGGTTGCGGGTGCCGACGCCAACGGTGCGGCTTATGTTTCCGCCAGGTATGAAAAGAAAGTCGGAAGGACGGTTCAAAACGATTTGCTGACATATCGCAGTGTGAATCAAGGCGCGACTTGGACCCTGGTGGATGTGCTTGCGGGAATTTCCTGGGGTCCCACCACATTTGCCTCCGACGCTTTGGGCCGAGTCTTTATTGTCGGCTCTGGATTCGTGCGCGCCAGTGCCGACGGTGGAAATACCTGGGTTAGCCCAAACCTGCCAGGTGCCTACAACGTCGCTTCTGATCTCGCCGGTAACGTGTTCGTTGGTGGTGATGGCGTGATCTACAAACTGCCTGCTCCCTGACCCGCGTTTGTCGCTTAAACAAGAGCCGAACAGCATCCCTTTCCAGAAGAATTCCGTAAAAACTCACTGCGCCTCCGCGATGGATTGTCAATGGCCCGGTCATGGAGCCAAGCCAACAAAAACCCAAACCAAAGGAAATACAGACAGTATGAAATCAAAACTCACAATCCTGGCCGCCTTGGCGGCCACTGGAACTCTCGTGCAAGCCGGAGTAGTCCAATGGACAGTGGCCAGCGGCGGAAACGGCCACTGGTACGAAGCGGTTCCGGTCACGGAGGCGCTCGCCTGGCCGGACGCAAACGCCGCCGCCCAGGCCAAGGGAGGTTACCTCGTCGATATTCTCTCAGCCGAGGAGAACGCCTTTGTCTTCGGTTTGATTGATGATCCTGCGTACTGGATTGAAGCCTTTTTCGATACGGACATCCCTTTCGTGGACGGGCCTTGGATCGGCGCGCACCAGACGGATTTTTCAAACGAACCTGGAGGCAATTTTATCTGGTCGTCGGACGGCAGTCCGGTCGGCTACACGTCCTGGCATCCCGGCAACCCGGATAATTTTGGAGCCAATGAACACCATGTGAGCTTCTTCACCTTTGGCTCGCATGATCGTTCGTCGCTTTGGAATGACTCGGACGGCATCCACAGGCACGCGTACATTGTCGAGTATGATTCCAAGCCCAAGACTCCAGTGCCGGATGCCGGCGGTACGGCGGCTCTCGTGGCGATCGCTCTGGGCGGGCTGGGCATGGTCTCTCGGAAAGAAAGTTGAGTCGTACATACGGTTGCAATGCTGGGGTCGGAGTAACGCCGGTTTTCCAACCGGCGTTACGTTTTCGACGAATGCCCTCTGAAATTCCACATCACCGAAAGCGGAAATATTTTGTAAAAGCTGCTCCCCCCTTCGCGATGGATGGTCATGGCTCGGTTCAAGATCCGGGTCGCGAAAAAGATCAAACACAATCAGCACCATGAACACTCGATTCCGAATCCACTTCACCATCGCCGCGCTCCTAACAACCGCGTTGTCGTCTCATGCTCAATCCTGGCAGATTCTCCTGCCCAGCCCGGTCCAGGACTCTGCTCCGACAGGCTTGGGACGTGATCTGCTTATCAATCCATACAACTCAAGTCCGGCCCCGAGCGTTTTCCTTGCGACTGAAAAATTCAATTGGTCGGACGGTTCTTCCATCTTCCGCCTCACGCCGACGGATGCCACTTCCCGCCAGTTCGACATGGAGCCCGTGGATGGAGCACTGTCAGCCGCCAGCCGGCTGGCTTACAATCCTGGAGACGGCCTCTATGCCGCAGGGTTTGCGCTCACCGTCACGGGATCCAAAGGAAAAACCACTTCGCTCCAGACTTGGAAAGTTCTCCGTTCGTCTGAAGCGGCTCAGGGCGACTCCGGCACCTGGGGCGAGGACGACAGCTTCAATCTCACCACCGTCACCAAGGGCAAGACCACTGTTAATAATGCCCGCGCGCATGGGATTACCACGGATGATCTCGGCAATGTGTATGTCTGTGGCTCAGCAAGTGACGGGCGGGTGAATCACTGGGTGGTGCGTAAAAAGTCAGGAACAACCTGGGGCAAGGTTTACGACACGGCAGCCGCCGACGCCTACAGCATCCCGTACGATGTCTGCTTCGTGCCGCAGGGAGGAAACAACCCTGCTCCTGCGCTGTTCGTGGCTGGCCTTTTCAACAATCGCTGGACGGTACTCCGCAGTGTAAATCGGGGGACTTCATGGCAGGCGGTCGGTCCTTGGCCCGCCGACGGCCGCCTCGCTTCCGCCCTCGATGTCGCCAGTGACAGCCTGGGCAACGTCTATGTCGTTGGGGTGCGAGGGCGCGACGGGCAGAATCGCGGCTGGGTGTTGCGGCGCAGCACGGATGGAGGAACGAATTGGGAAACTCTGCTCGACCAACCCAGCACGACCGACAGTTGGTCGGTCCGGCTTTCGATTGATGGAAGTGACAATATCACGCTGGCCGGTGCCATCGACGGAGCGAACGGCAGCCCGCGCTGGGCCATCGTGCGGAATTCGCCGGGACAGGCGTGGTCTGGCTCACCAGAAGCAAGCTGGGAGACCCGCATCTACCCGCTCGGGCTGGACACTCCATCCCAGTCCAAAGGTCGCGGCATGGTGACTGACTCAAATGGAAACATGTTCCTAACAGGCGACATCATTAACTGGACCGATCCGGAGGACGAGACGTTTTACTCCGGTACGCGCGTCGGCCTGCTGCGCCTCGTGCCTTGAGCATGATGAGGGAATCCAGAACAACGCACCTCTCCAATTATGAAAATATCGACTCACCTGCCAAATGCCGCCAACAGAGCAGAGAAGTTTGGTCGCAGTGTCCTGTTTGGCGCTTTGTTCCTCTCCCAAAATGTCGGTGCCATTACCACCACCACCGCGTTGCTTCAATACGTTGACTTCTATCCCGACGGGGCGTTTTTGGACACCGTTGCCACCTTGGGTAGCAGCGCGGGTGCGTCAGTCAGCGTCACATCCGCTGATCTCAACATCCCCGGGGGCAAGAACAGCCCGGATGCGGAAACGCATGTCTCGATCGGCTCCTTCCGCTTTCGAGGACAGAACCCGCCGCCTTCGTTTGTGGAGGCGGGCGCGAACAGGCTCCTGTTGAGTGGTTCTTTCACGGATGTTCTTACGATTCCGGTCGGTCCGGGTGATTCCGGCACTGTCACCGTGGCTGTTCGATTGGACGGCACTTTCAATCCTGATTCGCTGTTCGCCGGTTATGGTTCGGCACCCTCGACTTGGATTGGAGGGAGCTTGCGCGCGCATGGCGCCACCTCTGGAGGTGCGGGCAGCAGTGGCGATGCGTTCGCATGGGATGTTTCTGCCGTGCCCGATGGTGAGGTCGATACGCTCTCACCCGGCGGGACGGAAATGCTCATTGCGGACATCAATCAATCGGTGGATAGCGGCGTGCGGAGCGCCACATTTCATTACGGGAACGCCTCGGACCTGCCCGGCTTTTTCTATCTCGTTCTTGAAGGAGGATTCAATGCCCAGATCGTCGGCAATGGTGGAATGGATTTTATGAACACGTTCTCCACCGAAGTTTTCCTTTCAGCGAACACTCCCTTCAGCACCGAATCAGGAGACTCTTCCTACATTCGCGTTCCAGGTCCGGTTGGGATTCCGGACGCGGGCAGCTCCCTCGGCCTGCTGGCTTTCGCAGCGTGCAATCTGTTTTTCATTCGGAGGCACGCGTTGGAGCGGCGTTCATGACAAGCGAGAGATCGCAGCGTTGGAGGGGGCACTGGTTCTGGGTGTTGCAAGCGGACAGAAGAATTACCCGATTTTCTTCAGATTCCTTTTCAGACCGCTCTCATCCGTCCGACCTTTCGTTCCACTCGCCGTTTCGCCGGTTCGACCAGCCTGCTTTTCCGCAGGATGAAGAGAACAGGCATCAAATGGGATGGAGCGGTTCCCTTTGCCTTTGGGTGTAGCGCCAAAGATTTCCAGCCGACCCGGCGCGGCTGTGCCAGCCCGGCTCAAGTCGTGCCTCAGTGCGATTGCTTCCCTGTTCGGGAACAGGCGAAAGGCTTTGAATTTGCGGGGTTTTTAGCAGTCCTTCACATGTGGCATGAGCGTCGCTTCCCACGGAAGCCACAGTTGAAACAACAACGAAAGGAAACACACAATATGAACCTGATTCGATTCCACAGAACGCATCCCTGGCCGTCTCCCACGCAGCAACTCGACACGTTGCGCGACGAGATCAATCGACTGTTTGAAACCCCGTTCCACAGTCTGTTCGGTGACGCCTCGTTGCTGAATGGCTGGTCCCCGGCTCTCGACGTGCATGAGGGCAAAGATCATCTCACCGTGCGCATCGAGCTGCCCGGCCTGAACAAGAACGACATCGACCTCTCGCTGCACGAAAACACGCTGACTGTGACGGGCGAGCGCAAGGCATCGGAAACCGAAGCCCAGGCGACCGTGACTCGCGCGGAGCGTTATTTCGGCCGCTTCCAGCGCACCGTCACGCTGCCCAAGCCGGTCGATGCTGACGGGGTCAAAGCCCAGTACAAGGATGGCATTCTCACGGTCACGCTGCCCAAGACGGAAGAGTCCAAACCCCGGCAGATCGACGTGAAGGCCGCCTGAAACCAGCAACCGCATCTCTCAAAACAAAACGCCATGAATAACACAGTGACCCAATCTCAAGCCACCGCCGACGTGGAAAATGCGAAGCGAGAAACGCAGCCCGCCTACGTCCATCCGCGCGTCAACATCACCGCCAGCCCAAACGGTTATCTGCTGGAGGCCGAGTTGCCGGGCGTGACGAAGGACGGACTGGAAATCTTGCTGGAGGACAACGAGCTAACCCTGGTCGGGCGGCGCGATCCGGCGACCGTTCCGGGCGAGCTGCTCTATCGGGAATCGGTTCCGCGCGATTACCGGCGAGTCTTCACCTTGGATCCATCCGTCGATGTTTCCAAAATTGAGGCCAAGCTGGAAGACGGTGTGTTGCGCCTTGTTTTGCCGAAAGCCGAGCGGGTCAAGCCTCGGAAGATCAAGGTCAGCGGATAAACAGGGAAGCCGCGCAAGAAACATACAACCCCTTCGGCCCATCAGGGCCGAAGGGGTTGATTCGTGAAAAATTCTGGTTTCAGTCCGGGAATCGCCGCCGCCGCTACTTCAACAATTCCTCGGCGATTTGCACCGCGTTCAAGGCCGCGCCTTTCAGCAACTGGTCGCCCGCGACCCAGAAACACAGGCCGTTGTCCAGCGCGCAGTCCTTGCGCAAACGCCCCACCTGGCAGTGATACCGCCCGGAAACATGGAGCGGCAGCGGGTATTCCTTTTTTGCCGGATCGTCCACCACGTCGAGACCGGGAGCTTGGGCGAGCACGGCGCGGGCGGTCTCGACGGTCACCGGCCGCTCAAATTCGGCGCTGACCGCGACCGAATGCGCGCGGTACACCGGTACCCGCACGCAGGTCACACTCGCGCGAAAGCTGGGGTGATGCATGATCTTGCGCCCCTCGTTCTCCATTTTCATCTCCTCCTTGGTGTAGCCGTTCTCCAGGAACGAATCCACGTGCGGCAGCACATTGAAAGCGATCTGGTGCGGATAGACCTCCTTCGTCACCGGCTGGCCCGCCGTGATCTGGCGGACCTGGCGCTCCAGTTCCTCGATGGCCTTGGCTCCGGTGCCGGAGACGGCCTGGTAACTGGAGGCCATGATCCGCTTTACGCCGAACGCCTGGTGCAGGGGATACAGGGCCATCAAGGTGATGGCCGTGGTGCAGTTCGGGTTGGCGATGATGCCGTGATGGGCTTTGACATCGGCCGCGTTGATCTCGGGCACGACCAGCGGCACGGTGTCGTCCATGCGGAAGGCGCTGGAATTGTCCACCACCACGCATCCCGCGCGCACCGCCGCCGGGGCGAATTCCTTGGAGATGCTTCCGCCCGCGCTGAAGAGGGCGATGTCAACGCCGACGAAGGAGTCGGGGGTCAACTCCGTGACCGTGACCTCCGCGCCGCGAAACGGGAGTCGCTTGCCGGCCGAACGCGCCGAGGCCAGCAGCGTCAGTTTGCCCACCGGAAAGCGGCGCTTTTCCAGTGTCTGAATCATCTCAATGCCGACGGCGCCCGTCGCCCCCACCACGGCCACATGCGGATTATGCTTCATAAAAAGGACGCGCACTATACCGGTCGAACCCCGGGTGTCAAACCGGCCACGGCAGGGGTAGTGGTGTGATTTGGACCGGGCGCATCCGCAGACTGCCCTGCGGAGCGCCGGTTTCCAACCGGCTTTTTGACGGAGCAGAGGCTCTCTGCGACAGCGAGCCTGTTGGAAACCGGCGCTCCGTCGAGCCGTAACTTTTTCCAGCCCGGCCGATGATCCATCGCCGAGCACGATCGAAGCTCCTCGGGCATGGTTTGGGTTCGACGGAGTCTCACCCTATCGGGAGGGAATCCCGGACTTAACCGAGTGCGGCGGCCTGGTCTCTGCCTCGCTCACTTTGCACCATGTCCCGGATGAGGACCATGCGCGCGGCTTGACGCATGCCCGCCGTTCCCCAACTTTGAACTGCATGTATCGCATCGTCGGGGCGGATCAACGGGAATACGGACCGGCCACAGTGGACCAAGTGCGGCAGTGGATCCGGGAGGGTCGGGTCAACGCCTCCACCATTGCCCGGTTGGACCTGAATCCCTGGAAACCTCTCTCCACGTTTCCTGAGTTCGCTTCGGATCTGGCCCAGGCTTCCGCGCCGACCGGCGATCCCGTCGGCCAGTTTTC
>VFQQ010002201.1_pt1 | contig 23092 bp, 20 predicted proteins | sample 3512341 | NCBI WGS metagenome assembly VFQQ01 (sample SAMN10412373, study PRJNA504923) | tailings metagenome | isolation source: Relicate 2 Philex TSF1 revegetated site | place: Philippines: Tuba, Benguet | collected 2017-08-29 | reverse complement strand
CGGCCTTGACGTAGGCAGACTGATCCACCCCGGCCGGCACACGGTGCTCCAGCAGTTCCAACAACAGCCCTTCTTCTCCCGCAGGCGGCGATTTGAGCAATTCCACCAGCGCAGCTACCTGCTCAGGATTCAACGGAAGGGGGGGAAGGGATTTTTCCGCCCTTTCACTTCGATGCTGTTTGTATTGATCAAGCATGCAAATATCTTCTTTACAAATTTATTAACTTAACTATCATATATCTTATATAAGACATATGACATTGACAACTACTTTATCAACGCATTTATAAAAAATCGCATACATAACCCAGTACATATATAGGTATGCATCATCAGGAGAAACCCAGATGGACCAGCGAGTAAAAGCAATCACTTACAGCCCAGACCAGCAACTACAGCAACAAGCCGCCATTTCCAGCATGGATCAATACAACTTGCTACAAGCGCATGCAGAAGAAAACTACCAAAGTTATTGGGCTAACCTGGCCAGCGAACTACTGATATGGGAAACACCATTCAGCAAGGTGCTAAATGAAAGCAATGCCCCCTTCTTCCGTTGGTTTGAAGATGGCAGACTGAATGTCTCATTCAATTGCCTGGATAAACATCTGGCATCACAACCTGATAAAACCGCCATTATTTTCGAAGCGGACGATGGCCGCACAGAATATGTGAGTTATCGAGACTTATATCAACGCGTTTGCAAGATGGCGAATGGTTTGAAATCGCTGGGTATGAATAACGGTGACCGTGTCATTATCTATTTGCCCATGAGCATTGAGGCCGTTGTAGCCATGCAGGCGTGCGCAAGACTTGGATTGATACACTCGGTGGTATTTGGCGGATTTTCATCCAAGAGCCTGGCAGAGCGCATAGTAGACGCAGGCGCACGCGCCATTATTACTGCCGACGGACAACGTCGCGGTGGCAAGGCAACCCCCCTCAAATCCGCCGTCGATGAAGCCCTAGCTGCAGAGAGTGCCCACAAAGTTGAATATGTGATTGTGCAGAAACGCACAGGTGAAGACATCGCACGCCATGATCGCGATATCGACTGGGACACCCTCACACAACAACAGCCCAACCACTGCGAGCCTGTCTGGGTTGAAGCTGAGCACCCTTTGTTTATTCTCTACACCTCAGGCTCCACCGGCAAACCTAAAGGTGTGCAACATGCCTCCGCCGGCTACCTACTTCATGCTTACAACACCATGCGCTGGACGTTCGATATCAAACCGGATGACGTGTTTTGGTGTACCGCCGACGTCGGCTGGATCACCGGCCACACCTATGTTGCCTATGGACCGCTTGCAGCAGGTGCCACCCAGGTGATATTTGAAGGCGTACCCACTTATCCGGATGCTTCAAGATTTTGGAAAATCATTGAACAGTATGGCGTCAGCATCTTCTACACCGCACCCACTGCAATCCGCGCGCTGATCAAAGTGGGGGGACACCTTCCCAAACAGCATCAGCTTGGCAGCCTAAGATTGCTGGGCACCGTAGGTGAGCCGATCAACCCTAGCGCCTGGGAATGGTTTTATCAGGAAGTTGGTCAGAGCCGCTGCCCCATTGTAGACACTTTCTGGCAAACTGAGACCGGCGGCCACGTCATCACCCCGTTGCCGGGCGCTACACCGCTGGTACCCGGCTCATGCACCCTACCCTTTCCGGGCTTATTTCCAGAGGTTGTGGACGAAACTGGTCATGATCTACCTTTCGGCACCAGCGGGCAATTGGTGATCAAGCGCCCGTGGCCTTCGATGATACGCACCATATGGAATGACGATGAACGGTTCCGCAAAACCTATTTCCCTGAAGAGCTTGGCGGAAAACTCTACCTTGCAGGAGACGGTGCTGTCCGCGATCCTGAAACCGGATACTTCACCATTACTGGTCGCATTGATGATGTACTGAATGTCTCAGGCCACCGGCTAGGCACCATGGAAATCGAATCCGCACTGGTCGCACACCCACTGGTCGCAGAAGCTGCAGTAGTTGGCAAGCCTCACGACATCAAGGGGGAATCCATCGTCGCCTACATCACCTTGAAATCACAAAGGCCAACCGGCGAGGCCTCCTCACAACTAGCCACCGAGCTTCGCCAATGGGTCGCCAAGGAGATTGGCCCAATTGCCAAGCCGGACGACATCCGCTTTGGGGACAATTTACCCAAGACCAGATCAGGAAAAATCATGCGCCGTTTACTGCGCTCGCTTGCGCGCAACGAAGAGATCAAGGCTGATCTGTCGACACTGGACAACCCGGCCATACTGGAACAATTGCGCCAACCAATTAACTGATATATCATATGTCTTATATAAGACATATGATATAATGTTGACACTATAAAACGGGTGTCGATAGAATCATTGAACATCGCTTGAGTCGCTAGCTACCAAGCATTGCAGATAGATGGTCAACATCAGTCACCCGAGAAAAGGGAATGGGGAGAAAAATGAGCAGTAAGCTGCGACCAAGACGATCCATGCTATATGTACCGGGCTGCAATTTGCGCTATCTCGATAAAGCGCGCACGCTAAGGGCTGACTCCCTGATACTGGACTTGGGCGACCCTATCCTGCTGGAGTGCAAAGAACAAGCCAGACAGAACGTGGTGGATGCCATCAAAGCCGGTGGGTATGGCAAGCGCGAGATTGTCGTGCGCGTGAACGATCTCGACTCTCGCTGGGGGCATGATGATATTCGCGCCGTCGCCAACATTGGTGCCGATGCCATTCTCTTTACCAATATTGATGGTCGCCAGGACCTCCTCGATGCCATTGCAGCACTCGATGCTGCGGGCGGCAGCCATATGCCGGTCATGGTGATGATAGAAAGCCCGCTGGCGGTGTTGCATGCCGAAGAAATCGCCAGCACTTCAGACCGCATTGCCTGTATGGTTCTGGCCACTTCTGACCTGATTTCAGAACTGGGCGCGCGCGCCACGCATGAGCGTGTGGCAGTGCTTACCAGCCTGTCGATTGTCATTCTGGCCGCACGCGCCTATGGCCGTGGCGTAGTAGATGGCATCAATAGCGATCTGAAAAACATGACCACCTTTGAGTATGCCTGCCGCCTGGGGCGCGACATGGGATTTGATGGGAAATCGCTGGTACATCCGCACCAACTGGATTATGCCAATGATGCTTACACCCCCAAGCCCGCAGAAGTTGTGCTCGCACGTGAAATCATTGAAGCCCTGGCAAACGCCAATGCCGCAGGCCGCGGCACCGTTGTCGTCAATGACCGCTTGATCGAACGCCATCATGTGGTGGCCGCCAAGCGCCTACTGGCCCTGCATGACATGATCACTGACATTGAGGAAGAATATGCCTGATCTCGCTGGCAACTTTTTTGAAGATTTCTCGGTAGGGCAGAAACTGCACCACAGCGTGCCACGCACCCTGACAGAGGGTGATGCTGCACTTTACATTGCACTTACTGGAGCAAGACAGGTGCTGTTCTCTGCCGCGCCTGTTGCCCATGCATTGGGCTACCCTGCCCGCCCGATCGATGATCTGCTGGCATTCCATATTGCCTTTGGCCGTACCGTGCAGGACATCTCCATTAATGCGATTGCCAATCTTGGCTATGCCGATGTGAAATTCCATCTGCCAGTCTATGCAGGCGATACGCTGACGACACAATCAAGCGTGATTGGCGTGCGTGAGACTGCCAATCGCAAAAGCGGTATCGTGTACGTACACTCAGCTGCCTTCAATCAAAATCATCGCGAAGTCATCTCATGGATACGCTGGGTCATGCTACCCAAGCGTGATGTCTCCGTAGCGGCACCAGCGCCTGTGGTTCCCTCCCTGCCAGACTATGTAGCGCCTGAACATCTGCATGTGCCAGATTTTATTACCGCGAGCGGGTTTGAAACATCGATCACCGGCAGCATGAGACTGTGGGATGACTATCAGGTGGGTGAAAAGCTCGACCATCCAGGTGGCATGACAGTAGATGACAGCGACCACACGCTGGCCACCAAGCTCTACCAAAACAACGCCCGACTGCATTTTGATGCCCTGGCCATGAAAGATACCAGTTTTGGCAAGCGCCTGATGTATGGCGGTCATGTGATTTCAGTATGCCGGGCCCTGAGTTTCGAAGGGCTTGAGAACGCACTCTGTATCGCAGCCATTAATGCAGGGACCCATGCTAACCCCAGTTTTGGTGGCGATTCACTCTATGCCAGCACTGAAGTGCTGGCTCGCTGGGAAATTCCCGGACGCACCGATATAGGCGCACTGCGCCTGCGGCTCATCGGTCTGAAGAACCTCAGGCCGGAAGCCTTGCCAGCAATCCGGGAGACCCATGAAGGCAAAGCAGTCTATCACCCCAATGTGGTGCTGGATCTTGATTACACCGTTTTGATTCCACGCAGGTAACCATGACCATGACTCATCCAAAAGATGCGCTATTTGGCGGCGAGAAGCCGTTTCCCATCATTCCAGCCTGCGAGCATTTCGCCGGTAGCGAGAAACTGATTCTCAAGGCCCTGCAATTGCAACAAGACCTCGGCCCTGTTTTTGATATCACCTGTGATTGTGAAGACGGCGCAGCAGCAGGCACTGAACGTGAACACGCTGAAATGATTGTGCGCGTACTGAATTCTGATGCCAATCAGCACAACATGGCCGGCACACGGATCCACGATTACACCCACCCTTCGTGGCGACAGGATGTGGACATTCTGGTCGGCGGTGTTGGTCAGCGTTTGCGCTATATCACCATTCCCAAATCTACCCATGTGGATCAAGTGGCAGAGATGGTGGCCTACATTCAGCAAGCGGTGAAAACCCATGGCATTGGGCGGGAAATTCCCATTCATGTGCTGATTGAAACACACGGCGCTTTACGTCAGGTACACGAAATTGCCACCCTGCCCTGGATTCAGGTGCTGGATTTTGGCCTGATGGATTTTGTCAGTGCGCACCACGGTGCCATCCCCGCCTCTGCTATGCGCAGCCCTGGACAGTTTGAACATAAGCTGCTGGCACGCGCAAAGACGGAAGTTGTCGCTGCTGCCCTTGCCAATGGCATTGTGCCGGCACATAACGTCACGCTTGATCTCAAGAATGCCGAAGTGACCCATGCAGATGCCAAACGAGCGCGTGATGAGTTTGGCTTTATGCGGATGTGGAGTATTTACCCGACCCAGATCAGCGCCATCGTAGAAGCCATGCAACCTGATTTCAGTGAGGTGCAAGACGCCGCAGCGATACTACTGGCCGCTCAGCAAGCAGATTGGGGGCCAATTCAATATGCAGGCGAACTGCATGACCGCGCCACCTATCGGTATTTCTGGGAGATTTTGCAAAAAGCGCATGTGTCAGGTGTCACCTTGCCTGCCGAAGCCCAACAAGCCTTTTTCGGGAGCTAAGCCATGCGTGAAATCACATTGCCAGGCACACGTTTCCGTCAGGCACTCGCCGAAGAATCACCTTTACAGATTATCGGGGCGATTAACGCCTACCATGCCAAACTGGCTGCCCATACTGGCTATCGCGCGCTCTATCTCTCCGGCGGCGGTGTTGCAGCAGGCTCTCTGGGCTTACCTGATCTGGGCATTTCCACGCTGGAAGATGTCTTGATTGATGTGCGCCGGATCAGCGAATCTACAGAGCTACCCTTGCTAGTGGATATAGACACCGGATTTGGCGGCGCCTTCAACATTGCCCGCAGCATAAAGTCTATTGCCAAGGCCGGCGCAGCTGCCGTGCATATTGAAGATCAGGTGCAGGCCAAACGCTGTGGTCACCGCCCTAACAAAGCCATCGTCACACAAGCCGAAATGGTAGATCGTATCAAGGCTGCCGTTGATGCCAAACCCTATGATGATTTTGTCATCATGGCGCGCACAGACGCTTTGGCAGTCGAAGGGCTACAGTCTGCCATTGACCGCGCCAGCGCCTGTGTTGAAGCTGGTGCCGACATGATTTTCCCCGAAGCAATTACCGACCTTGACATGTACCGAACATTTGCCGAGGCGGTCAAGGTGCCCATATTGGCCAACATCACTGAATTCGGTGCAACGCCCTTGTTCACCACCGAACAACTGGCCAGTGCTCAGGTTGCCATGGTGCTCTACCCGCTCAGCGCCTTCCGCGCCATGAATCAAGCCGCGCTTAAGGTGTATCAAGCAGTTAGGCAGGATGGCACGCAACAAAACGTCATCCATCTGATGCAAACGCGGGCAGAGCTCTATGACTATCTAGGCTACCACGCCTACGAGCAAAAGCTGGACCAGCTCTTTGCCCAAGAGCGAACACAAGAATAATTAACAGATCAACCTAAACCGCGTCACTGGAGGAGCCTATGAACGCCCCTAACGAGCAGCCCAAGCGCAAAAAAGGCGTCGCCCTTGCCGGCGTTGCCGCTGGTACCACCGCTATTTGCACGGTCGGCCATACCGGCAACGATCTGCATTATCGTGGCTATGACATTCTGGAATTGGCTGAACAGGCCACGTTTGAAGAAGTCGCCTACCTGTTGATTCATGGTGAACTACCTACAGCACAGCAGCTGGAGGCCTATCATGACAAATTGTGCGGATTGCGTGAGTTGCCAGCCGCATTAAAGCAGGTACTTGAGCACATTCCTGCCAATGCCCATCCCATGGATGTCATGAGAACAGGCTGTTCCATGCTGGGCACGCTGGAACCGGAAAACCCTGATCGCAACATAGTAGGCACGCGTGACTTGGGAGATAGGCTGATTGCCTGCTTTGGCTCTATCCTGCTGTACTGGTATCACTTCGCCCATCATGGCCAACGCATCGCACTCAACAACGATGAACGCTCCATCGCGGGTCATTTTCTGCACCTGTTGCACGGTCGCAAGCCCACCGCACTGGAAGAAAAGTCCATGAATACCTCGCTGGTGCTATATGCCGAGCATGAATTCAATGCGTCCACGTTCACAGCACGCGTCGTTGCTGGCACGCTGTCTGATATGTATTCCTGCATTACAGGAGCAATAGGCGCATTGCGTGGCCCCAAACACGGCGGGGCCAACGAGGCCGCGATGGAAATCATTCAGCGCTATCAGACCCCCGATGAAGCTGAAGCCGACATCATGCGGCGGATAGCGCAAAAGGAAATCATCATCGGCTTTGGGCATCCGGTGTACACCATCTCCGACCCTCGCAATGTTTCCATCAAGGCGGTATCCCGCGCCTTGTGCGAAGCTGGCAACAATATGAACCTGTTCAGCATTTCCGACCGTATTGAGCAAGTCATGTGGCGCGAGAAAAAAATGTTCCCCAACCTCGATTGGTACAGCGCTTCCAGCTACCACATGATGGGCATTCCAACTGAAATGTTTACGCCCATTTTCGTGATTTCACGCACAGCAGGCTGGGCCGCGCACGTGGTTGAACAACGACAGGACAACCGCATTATTCGACCAAATGCCGAATACACAGGCCCGGATGAACGTAAATTCGTTCCACTTACGCAGCGCTAAGCCTCACAACGCAAAACACACTTAACCCATAGAGAGTTTTCATGTCATCACATATTTCCAATGTCCGTCCACAGCCGGACCAAGTGCTTGTTGATATTGCCGATTACGTTTGCAACTACCGTATTGAAAGCAGTGAGGCTTATACCACCGCGCGCAACTGCCTGATTGATACCCTGGGTTGCGGGCTAGAAGCATTGAGCTACCCGGCCTGCACCAAGCTGCTTGGCCCTATCGTACCGGGCACAATGGTGCCAAATGGTGCCAAGGTGCCCGGCACCTCATTTCAGCTTGATCCAATTCAGGCCGCCTTCAATATTGGCGCCATGATCCGCTGGCTGGATTTCAACGATACCTGGCTGGCCGCAGAATGGGGACATCCTTCCGACAATCTGGGTGGCATCCTCGCAACAGCTGACTGGATTTCACGCACAAGGGTTGCATCCGGGCTCGCCCCACTCACCATGAAAGATGTCCTGACTGCCATGATCAAGGCCCATGAGATTCAGGGCGTGCTGGCCTTGGAAAACAGTTACAACCGTGTTGGTCTCGACCATGTCATTCTGGTCAAGGTCGCCTCCACTGCTGTCGTCACGCATATGCTGGGCGGCACACGGGAAGAAATCATCAACGCCCTCTCCAACGCCTGGATCGATGGTCAGGCACTACGCACTTACCGCCACAGCCCCAATACCGGGTCTCGCAAATCCTGGGCGGCAGGTGATGCCACAAGCCGCGCTGTGCGACTCGCACTCATGGCCATCAAGGGTGAAATGGGCTACCCCTCTGCACTGACAGCCAAAACCTGGGGCTTTTACGATGTGTTGTTCAAGGGAAATGCGTTCAAATTCCAACGCCCATATGGCAGTTACGTGATGGAAAACGTACTGTTCAAGATATCATTTCCAGCTGAATTCCATGCCCAGACAGCAGTTGAATGCGCGTTTGCCATTCATGCCAAAGAAGCAGAACGATTGAATACCGTTGAGAAAATCTCTCAGATCGACAAAATTGTCATCACTACACACGAATCTGCGATTCGCATCATCGACAAGCAAGGCCCGCTGACTAACCCTGCTGACCGCGACCACTGTATTCAGTACATGGCAGCCGTTGGACTACTCAAAGGCAAGCTGACTGCCGCTGATTATGAGGATGATGTTGCTGCCGATCCACGTATTGATGCCTTGCGCGACAAAATGAAATGTATAGAAAAAGCTGAATATACGCAGGATTATCTGGATCCAGAGAAGCGGTCCATTGCCAATGCCATCCAGATTTTCTACAAGGATGGCAGTCAGTCAGAGCTTGTGGCGGTGGAATACCCCATTGGTCATCGCCGCCGTCGGGGTGAAGGTATTCCGGAACTGGTGAAAAAATTCAGGGTGAATCTCGCTCGCCGTTTCCCGCAAAAACAGCAGGAGGCTATTCTGGCAACCAGTCTCAATCAGGAGTTGCTTGAGGCCATGCCAGTGCATCAATATGTGGATATGTACACCATCTAACTGGTCAGCACTGTGATTTAACGGGCATCCTACAATGTCCGGCAAACAAGGCCCGGGGCTCTCCATTGCTCTGGGCTTTTTTGCGTTCAACGCACACGTTTTCGCTAACATGGCGCGATATTCAATGCATTGTCGTATTAGCTTTTAGAGAAACTAGCTGGGGAGTTTGAGAGAAAGCAGAACTAATAAAGGACTATTGTTGACTGGCGGAGAGGGAGGGATTCGAACCCTCGACAGAGTTGCCCCTGTGCCACCTTTCCAGGGTGGTGACTTAAACCACTCATCCACCTCTCCGTGCCGGAGGCGGGATTATATATCAACTCACGCTGCATACCAAACGTAGACCGGAGATAGTCTGCACTTTTATTTACCACTTAAGGAAGCCCTGAATAAGCCAATCTCACAAAACCGTTGTTGCGGCCATTTGGGAATGATTCATAGCTACTCTAAGGCTTATTACTTTTACGCCCAAGCAAAAGATAGGCTGCTATAGCACCTTTACCCTTCACATCAAGCTTGCCTACACTTTCAAGATCAAAATCCTTTTTGAGGCTTTGATAGGTCGCATACGTGACCAGAATGCTGCCAGGCGCAGCCAAATGCTCCATTCGGCTCGCCACGTTCACCGTATCTCCCCAAAGGTCATAGCTGAACTTGCTGCTGCCAATCACGCCAGCAATTACCGGGCCCGAGTTCATCCCAATCCGCATGTTAAGTGGGACTCCCGCTGATTCAGACACCTCTCGTAATACGTCCATCATTTCTAGTGCCAGATCGGCCATCGCCTGCGCATGGTCTCGTCTTGTCTGTGGCGCGCCAGAAACCACCATATAAGCGTCTCCTATCGTCTTGATCTTTTCCAGTCCATGCATTTCTGTTAATTGATCAAATCGCGAGAACACCTGATTGAGCAAGGCCACCAAACGATCAGCAGGCATATTCGCTGAAATGCGTGTGAAATCGACCAGATCCGCAAAGAGAATCGTGACTTCATCATGACGATCCGCAATATTGTGCTGATCTGCTTTCAATCGCTCGGCAATAGTCACCGGCAGAATATTGAGCAGCAACTTCTCGGATCGGGCTTGCTCAGCTTCCAGCGCCACCATCACACGTTCTTTTTGTGATTGAAAATAACGCATCGCCACATAAAGAATAGTGGCGGTTCCAAGAATGTTCATCACAAAAAATGTATGTTTGACATGCACTGGAATGGGTAAGGCATTGGCAGCAAAGAGATCATCCAACTGCCAGGACACCGCCGCCAGCGCAATAAAAAGCGCAAACCACGAGGTGGATTGACGCGTGCCCAATATCATTAAGGCGCCCACAGGGGAAAGAATGGCCCAAATCGCCACGCCGCTGGAAGCATCAAAACCGCCGATCACCCACTGCATAAAGAATGGCATGACCAGCAGCATGATGAGCTGCGTAAAAATGAAGTAATCAAACCTGCGAAGGCGATAAAAAATCAGCAGGCTTGTGTATGAGATAACAATGTAGAAATAAGGAATCGCCGCCATGAAAGCATATTCTTCCCCGAGGTCAGACAGGGTAAAAATCCAGAATACGCAAATCAGACTTTCTGCAAACACCAACAGCGACAGAATCGCGTTGCCTATCACATTGGCAGACGGGTAATTCAGCCGTGCCCAAAGCAGGCCAGGAAATGCCGCAAAAGATCTAAGTAGCGCACTCATGGCTGCAAGATAAATATTGTCATTATTTTCTGTACAAGTGTATTAACTACCTCACTATATCCCATGAAATAACGATTTTCCATATTTAACCTAACAGATCTCTGCCATTAGCCTGATCTGCCAAGTCTTCCTATATTCTTATGGCCCAAGCTAGATAGTTCAAAATACATTGCACTTTCAGCCTTTTGTTTCCATATAAAAACGCCATAATTTAAAAACACAGGTCTATCGATAATTTCACAGGCTTTGTATATTGGGCATCCTAGGTCATTTTAGAGTAAAATGATCTCAGGCGGGCCTCCCCGCATTGCAAAGTAGCCAACCTGGTCAGGTCCGGAAGGAAGCAGCCACAACTATTGAAGCAAGTGCCGGGGGTCAGGCTCGCCCCTCTTTTCTCAAGTTTTCATGCGGCATTGCTTCCGATCTGCGGTTTAGACTTGCGCCATGATTTCAGCTAAAGTGGTTGCCTTATTCAAGGGTTTCTTTGTATGAGTTATCAGGTTCTAGCCCGAAAATGGCGTCCCAAATCGTTTGAATCGCTGGTAGGACAGGAACATGTGGTGCGTGCCCTCAGCAACGCGCTCAATCAGCAACGTCTGCATCATGCTTATTTGTTCACGGGTACGCGCGGCGTAGGAAAAACCACCCTCTCACGCATCCTTGCCAAGTCGTTGAACTGCGAACATGGGGTGAGCGCCAACCCTTGTGGTGAATGTGCCGCCTGCGTCGCCATTGATAAGGGCAGTTTTATTGATTATGTCGAGATGGATGCCGCCTCAAACCGCGGTGTTGACGACATGACTGCATTGCTCGAAAAAGCCATCTATGCACCAACACAGGGCCGATACAAGGTGCACATGCTGGATGAAGTCCACCAGCTGACCGGACATGCGTTCAATGCCATGCTGAAAACACTGGAAGAGCCTCCAGAGCATGTCAAGTTTATTCTTGCCACTACCGACCCACAAAAAGTGCCGGTGACGGTACTCTCGCGATGTCTGCAATTCAATCTGCGACAAATGTCCGGGCAAGCCATCAGCGAGCATTTGCAGTATATTCTGCAGCAAGAATCCATTCCGGCTGACCCCACTGCACTAAACATGATTGCGCGCGCTGCGAATGGCAGCATGCGAGACGCTTTATCTTTGCTTGATCAAGCCATTGCCTATGGTGGCAATGCCGTCAATGAGCCTGAAGTCAGAGCCATGTTGGGTGCCATTGATCAGGGCTACCTGTTTGACCTGTTGGATCACCTGCTGAATCGAAATGGCGAAGGGCTCATACAGCAAGCGCAGCAACTTGCCCAACGCAGCCTTTCATTTGAAGGTGCCCTGGCTGACTTAGCCAGCCTGCTTTACGACATTGCAGTGATGCAGGCAGCGCCCGGCAGCATACAGACATCTACGCCAGATTATGCTCGCTTGAAGGATGTTGCACAGAGAATGCATCCCGAACTAACCCAATTGTTTTATCAGATCACTTTAGTGGGTAAGCGTGATATCGGCCTTGCGCCCGATGAGTTTGCTGGCTTTACCATGTGCTTGCTGCGCATGCTCGCTTTTATTCCAGACGAGAGCGGGGCTGCAACAGAAAACGTTGTTGGTTCAAATTCAACGCGGCCCAGTAGCACTAGCATACCATTGCAGAGCATGCAGGCTACCACCAAATCAGTAGAAACAGCACCGATACTTTCCCCAAGTGCCAAAATAGTAGCGGACGAGTCATATGCAGGCAGCATGGAGACTCCCCCACCTACCGACGTTCAGTCAGAGGAGCTTCATGCTTCTACCCCGATTGGGAATCCAATTCCCGACCAAGCGCCTGACAGGCTCAATGTAGGTGTAAGTTTTGATGGTGATTGGCGAAGACTGGTCGACCAACTCAAACTTGGCTTGGCCAGAGCGCTTGCGCAACATTGTGAGCTGGTAAATTATGACGGCAATGTATTTGATTTGCGTGTACCAGAAGCACACAAGCATTTGCTCGACTTGAATTATCAGGAAAAATTGCGGTCTGCGATGCAGCAGCATTTCGGCCATCAGATTCGCCTCAAGTTTGAAATTGGCGGCACTGGTGATACGCCAGCCGCTCAAATCAGCCGTGAAAAGGCTGAAATACAATCCGCAGCGGAAACAGCGATTCAACAGGATGGATTTGTTCAGGCATTGGTGCGTGACTTTGGTGCACAAATCATTCCATCCAGTATCAAACCCCTTCAATAACGCATTATTAACGGAGAGTATCGAATGTTTAAAGGCGGCATGGGAAATCTCATGAAACAAGCCCAGCAAATGCAGGAAAATATGAAACGTGCTCAGGAAGAGCTGGCCGGCATTGAAGTTGAAGGTCAGGCGGGTTCCGGCATGGTGAAAGTGACCATGACCTGCAGAAATCTGGTCAAACGTATCAGCATCGATGAATCCCTGTTGCAAGATGATAAAGAGATGCTTGAGGACCTACTGGTCATCGCCATGAATGACGCAGTAGCAAAAGCAGAAGCCACATCGCAACAGCGGATGAGCGGCCTGATGCCACCCGGCATGAAATTACCATTCTGATTTTAGCCGCAACATGAGCAACCCTCCTGCGTTGGAACATCTGGTTGAGGCCCTGCGCTGCCTGCCAGGTGTTGGGCCAAAATCGGCATTACGCATGGCGTACCATCTGCTGCAACGTGATCGCTCAGGCGGGGCCAAACTGGCTGGTGCGCTGACGCAGGCACTCAACACCATCAGCCACTGCAGCCTCTGCAATAATTTTAGTGAGCAGCCGATATGTGCCTTGTGTGCATCAGACAAGCGAGACCCCAGCCTCCTCTGTGTTGTCGAAATGCCCACCGATCTCATGATGTTGGAACAAACCCAAGCCTATCAGGGGATGTATTTTGTCCTAATGGGGAGGCTGTCGCCGCTGGATGGCGTAGGACCACGCGACATCCATCTAGATAGGTTACTAAAGCGTGCTCAGGATGGGGTTGTGCAAGAAGTAGTTCTGGCGACCAATTATACGGTAGAGGGTGAAGCCACCGCGCATTATGTCAGTGAATTGCTTAAGGCACGCGGCCTGAAAGTCAGCCGCATTGCGCGAGGACTGCCAATGGGGGGTGAAATTGAGCATGTGGACAGCGGCACACTGGCTCAAGCCATGATGGAGCGAAGAACCCTAAGCTAACGCTGTTTTGACCTTCATCATACGGGTGGTGGCAAACAATCCAATAATTCCTGGGGATGTTGAATCATCACATCTGCGCCCCAACGGTCAGGCTGATCAGTATCGTCAATATAACCAAACAGGGCTACTACGGTTTTCATCCCGGCAGCTTTCCCGGCTTGCACATCACGCTCAGCATCACCCACATAGATACAGTCCTGCGGCACCTTGCCAGTCATCCTGCAAGCCATCAGCAATGTGTCTGGATGAGGTTTGGCATGTTGCGCATCATCGCCACAGACCAAACAGCTTATTCTCTGGGTAAGTGCCGTGGCGTGAACAATGGGCTCAGAGAATCTTCGCGGCTTGTTGGTCACAATCCCCCAGGGTAATTTCCGCGCTTCAATCTCCTGCAGCAAGGCCGCCATGCCATCAAACAATATCGGTGACCGAATAAATACCTGATCATACAGGTCCAGATATTCTGTGCGCATCTCCCCGAAATCAGGATCTTCTGGCGTGAGACCAAAGCCTATCCAGAGCAGCCCCTTGGAACCATGAGACGCATAGGGACGTATCTGCTCCTGTGGCAGGAATGGCAACCCATGCCGCTCACGCTGTAGGTTCAGGGCGTAGCCGAGATCAGGCGCAGTATCTACAAGCGTGCCATCCAGATCAAACAAAATCATGATGAATATGAATTACTTGCGGGCATGCACGATGTAATTAACCGAGACGTCTTCCCCCAGCCAATAATGCTTGGTGAGCGGGTTATAACTCATCCCCTTCAAGCCGGAAACATTGAGATCATTCTGGCGAACCCAGCTGGACAGCTCGGATGGCTTGATAAACTTTTCATATTCATGCGTACCACGTGGCAGTAAATTCAATACATATTCAGCACCAATGACTGCAAACAAATAGGCTTTTGGATTGCGATTGATGGTGGAAAAAAATACATGTCCACCGGGTTTAACTAATTTTGCACATGCCGCAATGACTGCTGCGGGATTCGGAACATGCTCCAACATTTCCATACAGGTCACCACATCAAAGCTTTCAGGCTGCTCAGCAGCAAGGGTCTCTACTGATACCAAGTGGTAGCTGACATTGACCCCGCTTTCCAGCTGGTGCAACTGGGCAACTTTAAGCGCTTTCTCGCCCAAATCTATCCCAGTGACTTCTGCTCCTCGCAATGCCATCGATTCGGACAAGATGCCGCCACCGCAACCAACATCGAGCACGCGCTTGCCTTGCAGTCCGGCCTGAGTGTCAATGTAATCCAGGCGCAGCGGATTAATTTCATGCAATGGCTTGAATTCACTATTCTTATCCCACCAGCGATGCGCAAGCGTCGCAAATTTCTGCAGTTCAGATGGGTCTACATTTTGCTGTGAGGTGTCAGTGTTCATATACTTCGTCTATATTGAGTCAATCGCGATTGCCAGGTATTCACAATTTCCGCCAACTCGGCAGGCTCTATGCCATCGTAGACGCCAGAATCACCATTAAGTTTTTGATATCGCAATTCACCTGCCACCCAAGTATGGGTCACATGCTCTCGTCCTGCGACATAAATCAAATGTGATACCGGATCATAACAAGGCTGGGTTTCGAGGTTGGAGAGTTTGACAGCTGCCAGATCAGCCAATTTACCAATTTCCACACTGCCAATTTTATCATCCAAACCTAATGCTTTCGCCGCGTCCAGTGTTGCCATCTGCAGCACCTTGTCGGCAGGCATAGCGGCAGCATCGCCGCTCGCCCCTTTGCCCAGCATCGCAGCTAGACGCATTTCAGCCAGCATATCCAGGCGATTGTTGCTGGCGGCACCATCTGTACCAATCCCGACATTAACGCCATGCGCCTGCATAGATGCGACTGGGGCAATACCGCTGGCAAGCTTGAGATTGGATGCGGGGCAATGAGCCACATGACAAGCATAATCTGCCAGCAACTCCATGTCGGCAGGTTCTAAATGAACGCAATGGGCTGCAGTCAGATTGGGACCGAGGATACCCATGTTAGCGAGCCGCTGGATAGGTCGAACACCATACTCTTGCAAGCTCTGATGAATTTCGGCTTGCGTTTCATGTAAATGCGTGTGAATGCCGATCCCCAATTGCTCAGCATAGGTCAGTATCTTTTCAAAGCTTTTATTATCAACGGTATAGGGGGCGTGTGGCGCCAGACTTGCAGTCAATTGTGGATGACTGCGCCAATGATCACGCGCTTCCAATCCCTTCAGCAAATAATCATCCGCATCCATCGCGTAAGCCGTCGGAAACTGAAGCACGACCAATCCAAGATTTGCCCGGATACCAGATTGCAATACTGCATCCGCAACGGCTCCGGGATAAAAATACATATCGCTAAAACAGGTCACACCGCCTGCCAGCATTTCTGCACATCCCAGCAAGGTACCATCGCGTACAAACTGCTCGGACAGCATCGCTTTCTCTGCCGGCCAGATATGTGACTGTAACCAATCCATCAAGGGCAAGTCATCTGCCAGACCACGCATCAAACTCATCGCTGCATGAGTATGCAGGTTAATCAGCCCCGGAATCAGAATATGCTCTTTAAGCTCCCAATGACGGTCAACAGCGTATCGCTGTTGCAGCTGACCGGCTGGCAAAATGTCGATGATCTTTTGATCACGTATCACAACGCTCACATGCGCTAACAAGCGTCCTGTGCCGTCAGCCAACCATTGAGCCGTAATGGCTTGTGTTTGATTTTGCATGGAATTATTCGTCATGGACATAAAAAAGCCCCGCAATGCGGGGCTTCAGCTTGCTAGGCAAGTAAATTATTCACAGGCCGTTTTCTCGTTGCGGTTAGCTTCAACTTCAACACGACGGTTTGGCTGCAAGCATTCAATCAATTGTTTGCGTGGCAGTTTTTCGTCACATATCACGACTGGTGAGGATTCACCGGCACCGTGAGCGATGATGATGTTGGTATCAATACCTTGGCTTGCGAGATATTCCTTAACACGATCAGCACGGCGCTTGGACAATGCGTCGTTGTATTCAAATGAACCCAGCATGTCGGTATGGCCTGTCACAAACACCACTTCGAATAGCTCACTCTTGAGTTTAGGAATCACTTCAGAATCCAGCATCTGAATACCTTCAGGCTTTAGCTTGTCCTTATCAAATCCGAACAAAATCTCAGAAGAGAGCAAGAAACGCTCAACTTGTGGCTTACATGCTTTAGGTGGTACTGGAGCTGGTTCTGGAGCTGGTTCTGGAGCAACCATGACTGGCTCTGGCTCGACAGCTGCAACTTGCTTCGGTGGTGCGCCAAACTTAAAGATTGCACCAAGATTAAAGTAGGTATTACCAACTGTTCTTGAACCATTAAAGTCCATCTGTCCAAGGCGAAGGTCATCGTCATTGCGAGCACGGCTCCAGACGTGCCGTAAATCAGCCTGCAAACCAAGAGATTCAGTCACCATGAACTGAGCTCCAAGACCAATGTTGGCCATTGGGGATGTACGGCTATCACCGATACCTACGTCTCCCACCTTGTAATCAATTCTATTACGTGCAACGCCCAAACCAGCCATCAGGAATGGACGGAAGCGATCACGACTAAACATGTACAAGGCATCTACACCAACCAATGTCTGGCGAAATCTACCACTTGCATCAGCCACACTTAGATCTTCGTTAGCACGCGCATTGCCAGCACCAATCTGAATATCCCAATGCTCGCTAATTTCCTTACCCAAACGAATAAATCCACCCATATCGTTATTGGCGTCAAGTTTACTATCGGTATGCATGTAACTCACACCTGGTACTAAATACCAGGAACCTTCATATGCATCGGCAGCGTGTGCACTTGCCATACCCATACCTAACACGCCGGCAACGGCAAGATTGATCATGTTTTTCTTCATTTGCGAGCTCCAGATAAATGCTGAACGATGGTCTAAACTATACGCAAAGAATCCATGATTCGCAATCCAGCATATTTATTTCAGCTAGACAGGGCCTGATTAATCATCGATATGTTGTATTTTTGCAACAGATCTCTTAGTGCATCAATTTTGAACTTATCCAGCCCCATGATTCTTGAACCTTGTGCACAGACAGCACCTCTGAAACCCAAATAATCGGGCAACAGTGCAGACAAAACAGGTACGTGTGTTGATTGCAATGAGCCCGCTAGTCCGGTTTTGAGCCCTACAGCACTGGACACTCTGACAAATTCAGCAATATCCGGCAAAGCCATATAGTCAGTTAAGCTTTTCCCATTTTTCTGCGCAGTATCCAGCATGACGCCAAGAAAACCTGCCTCAGACATCGGCCTTATCAGGCTCATATCCTGCAATTGATCAGCCATCATCACCGCAACGATATGCACACCGCGTGGCTTGAAATGGGACAATGCTTCTATGCAACTCATCAAATTGCCTTGCTGGAAAAATCCCACTTTGACAATATCTACTCCAGTTTCAGCCATTGCTTCGACTGCAGGGACTAGATGATCTGGATCCATGGGCAAGTCCCCAATGGTGGCACTGGTGACCGTTCTACCATTCACAAAAGCAACAATCTCCGCCAGTTCCGAGACAGACAAGGCACCCAGAGCACCCTGCCTGGGGTTTTTCATATCAAGAATGTCCGGGCTGCTTTGAATTGCTAACGCCGTTTCCTCAAGATTCATGACGCTAATCAGCATCCCGGTCATGCCTGATTGACTCCATTAATTCCTGCACGATGATTCTCTAAGCGCTCGATCAACCAGCGCCATGCCATCATCTCGCGTTCCCCCGCTGTTTTATTGATCGCAATTTCCAGATAGGCGACCTCATGATCAATTTTCTCCATGGGCAGCATATGCAGACGACTGACGAGCACCGCTAACTCAATAACGGCTGCCTGTGCACGATTAAATCCGCTGAAAGCTTTATGGTTCACCTCATGGGCAACCTTGAACAATAATTCAGGCCGTACCTTGTCATCTCGAACCTCTATCAGCTCTAATTCACGATGACAGAGCACATCTTCCAATACCACGCCCTTCACATGCTCTGCCGGCCTCATGGGCCAATCACGCCGACCCGTTAGCGCACCTGCAAATATGCGCACATCATCAGTTAAGTTAATGACTGCAGCTCGATGCAGCATAAAATTGTCAAGGCTTGCAGAAGGACGAAACGGTGCAATGAGCACTAAACCGTTCTCTTCCCGGACACCAAAAGGCGTCAGATGTGGCTGATGACCAGCATCCAGGCTGGTCACTATGGTTTCATAAATCAATGGCATGACTAACTTTCTCGCTTGGCGCGCTTCTCCTTCAGCGATGCATCTCGATGCGCGACGCGAGCCTCTGGTGCTTCGGGCGCAGTATTGCATCCCCAGGCAAGCTGTTCATCCTGTTTGTAGCGCTTTTTAAGTTGCCACGCGATCTGAGCACGCGCCAGCTCAACGCCCAGATAGAACGCATGCGAGGCATCATCGTCCACTTTTAAATGTGGGTATAGCCGGAAAGGGTCGGTATCACTGAATAAGCCATCGCGGTTGTAAATATGTAGGCCGGATTCACTGATCTGTATACGGAAACTGGGATCCTTGATGGCTGCAGCATACTCGGCTATTTCCTCATCGGTATATGTAAATGGCCGACGATCATGCAAACCCAGCAAATCGTGACTGTAATCTCTTGGCAAGCGTCTGTCTTCGCGTGCTGCATACATGATGCGTCTGGCAACATCAGCTTCACGAACTGCATTAACCGCATGCGGGCTCACTGATGTTGCCAGCACGGCATTCAATTTCAGTTCTGCAATGACGCCAAAGAGCACGGCGTTGATACCCGTCGTATCAGCATCGGTCAGTTCCGTCAGGTTACCCACCCCCATCATAATGGGAATATCAGGATATCGCTTTCTTAAGCGATGATAACGTACGATAGACTCAGCCAAACCAAAAGGAATAGGATCGAGAATCGGGTCTGCTATGAACGCACGTCCATTTTTCTGCAAGGTCTCAATTGCGCGGTAAAGCGAGGTCATATTGCCGGGGCGAGCGGGGATTAGAATAGGTGTGGATGCCACTTCATCCGCAATCCAAAGGGTTTTCTCGGTCAAGCTAAGTAAGTAGTCTGCCCCTGCCCGGCCTGCCAGCAACAAATCTTCTGGATTCAAAGAATCCACACTGACCTTGAAGTCAGCTGACTGTAACGCCTGTATAGCCTCGACCAAATGTGGAAACGGGGTATTGGGTAAGCAACCCAGATCAATGACATCCGCGCCCTGAAGGCGATAGTGTTCCGCCTTACGCAAGATGGCATCAACGGTTAGATCAGGCGCTTCAACGATTTCAGCAAAAATTTTGACATCGTATTGTGACAAGTCGGACTCCTTACCACCACGCCCGAAAAACTGTGGCAGATCCTTGAGATCTTCCGGGCCCCTTTCAACAGGAATGCCGTATTTTTCTTCCAATTTAGTCAGATCACCACGACATAGCCCCGGCAGGATGATTTTGTCAGCATCACCCACATCCGGCAAGCGGCGCAAAATCAGCTCAGGTGTCATTAGCGCAGCGACTGAGACCCCAATCTGGGCCACGCGGTAGTTGAAGTCCTGCTTGGTTTTATTGTCAGCCTGAATGCCAGCCAACACCTTGTGCAGACTTTTCTCGGCGAGTTTCCCGGTTAAAAAGAGGAGGTTTTCAGACATGCCAAGCGGTCTTGAATGGCGGCATCTAATGTCTGTATATCCGGCACCACCATGGTTTCTTCGAATGTCTTGAGTTTTTCCATATTCTCAAGATCAATGCGCCTGGGATAGACCTTAACCATATTTTCCCTTGGCGCTTCAGATTCCAGCTCAGGCGCAGTATCGCAAGCAAACACGATACTGGGAACGCGTGTTTTTCCAGCCTGCGCATATAGGTTGGTGACGAGATTGTCGGAAATACCCGCCACCATCTTGGCCACGGTATTTGAGGTCACAGGCGCGATGATCAGCGTATGGTAATGGCCTTGATAAAAAAGCTCCACAGGCACGCTACTCGCAGTTTTATCCTGAAAAACACGCCCTGCCTGATGCTTGTATCCGTATTGCTGCAAAATTTCTGCAGCTGCTCGGCTTAAAAAAAGATCAACGTTTTCGAGTCGATCCATCACCGCCAGACATTCACGCAAGTAATGCCCAGAACCGGTCAAAGCCCAAGCCAGGCGTTGATCTTTGGTCACACGCATTTAAACACCAAACGGATGACGCAGCACAATCGTCTCATCACGTTCAGGGCCTGTCGATACGATATCCACTGGCACATCGCACAAGGCTTCCAAACGCTTCAGGTAGGCGCGCGCATTCGCAGGTAGATCATCCCACTTGCTAACGCCAAAAGTGCTCTCATTCCATCCTGGCAGTGTCTCGTAGACAGGCTTGCAGCGCGCCACATCATCAGCCCCTACGGGCAACATGTCGATCAACTTGCCATCCAGCTCATAGCCTGTGCAGATATCAAGTTCAGGAATGCCATCCAGCACATCCAGCTTGGTAATGCACAAGCCTGACAAACCGTTGATCTTGGCTGAACGACGAAGGGCCGCGGCATCAAACCAGCCACAACGTCTTTTACGTTTGGTGACGGTGCCAATTTCACGTCCCTTGTTGGACATTTGATATCCAGGCAAAGCTTCGGTCTCGATATCCAACTCGCTCGGGAATGGGCCGCTACCAACACGTGTGGTATAGGCTTTGGTGATGCCCAACACATAGTGCAACATGCTCGGCCCTACGCCTGATCCGGCAGATGCTTGACCTGAGACACAGTTCGACGATGTCACGTAGGGATACGTGCCATGATCAACATCCAGCAGCGTGCCCTGCGCACCTTCAAATAACAAGTTTTGACCATGCTTGTTGGCCTCATAAAGTGCAGCCGAAATATCGCCTACCATGGGTCGCAATATCTCTGCCTGTTGCATGCAAAGATCCAACTGCTTTTGATAATCCGCAGGCTCCGCTTTAAGGTATTGGGTCAATACAAAATTGTGGTAATCGAAAACCTCTTTCAGCTTCTCGGCGAAACGCTCCGGATAGAATAAATCGTAGACACGTAGTGCACGACGCGCCACTTTGTCTTCATAGGTCGGACCTATGCCCTTACCCGTTGTCCCGATTTTCTTGTCTATCCCTCGAGCAGCTTCACGTGCCTTGTCCAGCTTGACATGGCAGTCAAGAATCAAAGGGCAACCAGGGCTGACTTTCAGGCGGTTCCTCACCTGAATACCTGCTTTTTCAAGGCCGGTGATTTCGTCAAGCAAATGACTCACGTCGAGGACAACACCATTACCAATATAGCAGTTGATGCCTTCTCGTATGATGCCTGAGGGCACCAGATTGAGCTTGTACTCGCGCTGCGAAGCTCCCTGACCAATGACCAAGGTATGGCCGGCATTGTGCCCTCCCTGAAAACGCACAACGCCCTGCGCATGATCGGTCAACCAGTCTACGATCTTGCCTTTGCCTTCGTCGCCCCACTGGGTGCCAATCACTACAACATTCTTAACCATGATTTACCTGAGTATGTTTCAAATTCAATTCAACAGCTCGGGCGCTTCCACCACTAGCCATTGAGCGCCTTGCTTTTCCAGTCTGCGATCACAATTCAATTCTGTCCTGTGCATCTCATGTCCAGGCAATTCCTGAATCACCACCTGTCCAGACGCTCGCAAAGCATCGATCGTAGCCTGAAGCACAGTATCTTCCGCATAAGGGGCAAGAATCCCAAAGCGCCGCTCTGCTGGGGGTAATGCTGTCACAATGCCGCGTAAGTCCAGGCTGAACCCGGTGGCAGGACGCGCCCTTCCGAAAGCAGAACCAACCTCATCATATCGGCCACCCATGGCCAGGGGCCCAGCATAGCCTCTGGCATATGCAGCAAATACAATACCGCTATGATAGTGGTAACCACGCAACTCAGACAGATCGAAACAAATATCGACACCAAGATCACGTAATTGCAAACCTACCTGACGGAGATCACCGATTGCACCGAGAATTTCCGGATGACTAGGCAATCGCTCGACAGCCTCATCCAGTACATCCAAACCGCCATAGAGTTCCGTCAGGCAACATAAAGCCTCACGCGTCACTTTATCCATGCTGGCCGTCAGTGCTCTCAGGGAGGATTGATCCTTGGCTTGCAACGCATCATACAGGGATTGCTCAATTTGTTTGGCAGGCATGCTGCTCGACACCAAAGAGCCAAATATACCGACATGGCTAAAATC
>VFQQ010002200.1_pt1 | contig 23096 bp, 35 predicted proteins | sample 3512341 | NCBI WGS metagenome assembly VFQQ01 (sample SAMN10412373, study PRJNA504923) | tailings metagenome | isolation source: Relicate 2 Philex TSF1 revegetated site | place: Philippines: Tuba, Benguet | collected 2017-08-29 | reverse complement strand
TGCTGTCCGCCAGCCGCAGGATTACCCCGCCATATGCCCCGACCATGGCCCGGCGATCGGCCTCACTGAGGTGCATCCACAGCCGCAGATCGCTGAAGCGCTCGCGAATGTCCCTTTCGAGGGTGGTTTCCTCTTTGACCCCACCTTCGCTACCGTCACGCTCTTTTTCCAGTAGGAACGGTTCGTCCTGCCAAGATTTGTCGATAGTCTTTTCTACGGCAGCATGAGCCACACCGTTGCGGAGATACATCCGGTAGAGTTGGTCGAAGGTCAGGTCTTCCGGGTAGCCGAAATCCTTATAGTGATCGTGCTTCGTCGACTGCGCAAAGAAGCCCGGGAACATCCGATCCAGGCGCCGGAAGCCTTGGTTCACGAGGCGTAGGACAGTCATGCTCTATGCCTCTTCCTCAGGAACATGGCGACCGACACGCCGGCAATGTTGATGTTGTCCGCCGCGATCACTGCGTCAGCCAGGTTGTGCGACTTCACGCCGAGGTCTTTCTTGAGCTTCACCTTCGGCACGACCCGCTTCTTGCCCTCGCTCTCGACCCACCAAGGCACGCAAAGCTCAGTGAACAGCGCATCGAGCTTGGCCGCACCCATGCCAGATGAGAACGACAGGACGTCCTCCGGCTTAATGGAGTGGCCGCGCGTCACGGCGTTGAAGGTCAACATGGCCCGACGCGCCGTGTTGGCCCAGGCCTGGGCTTTCAAATTAAGGTACTCGTCCTTGTTCAGCGGGCTATTGCTGTTGGCGGGATCACTAGGTTTGTCACCATCCATGACACCGCCGCCGGCGTGGAAGGCGAAATGCTCTACCCCTGCCCCGTGCGCCTCGTTCTGCTCGTCGATGTAACCACCGACGAAGGCGCCAACGCCGATCGTGTCATAGGAGACCGTGGCGTCTACCAGTTTAGCTTTCGCCCAGACCCTTTTCGCGTTCTGAACCAACTCGTCCTTGCCGGATGACCAGTCCTCAACGTCGACAAAGACCCCCTCTACCTTGTCCGCCGTGGCGCTCTTGTCCTCGCCATCGTCTGCAGGGTCGAAGCCGATGATGTTTCGGCCCGTGAGGGAAGTCCTCAGCACCTTGTCCGCGTCAACGCAGGCGTCGAGCCAGCGCCGCTTGAAAATGGATAGCTCACTATCCCCGAGTGGCACGCCGCCATAGACGTGCTCGAATAGCTCCGGGCTCCTCTCCTGCATCGCCGCGATGTCGCGCCTGGCTTTGGCGGAAAGGAATGGGTTCTCGGTCCAATCGATCTTCCTCACGACGGAGTGAGGTTGTTCAACGACTACGAAGTTCTTCCAGACGTAGTCCGTCACGAACTTCGGATTGAACAGCAGGATCGCCAGGCTATCTTCCTTGCGGATCGTCGGCGCGATAACGACCCACTGCTCTTCCGTCAGCTTCTCCGCCTCTTCCACCCAGAGGATGTCGATATCCGACGTGCCCTTGATGTCCTCAAGGTTGCGTTCGATGCCGTAGAAGATGAATTCTGACCCAGTGGCGCGATGAATGATCGTCGTCTTCTGGATGTCGAACGCGGCGCTCAGCCCGAGGTGGTTTATGGCCCACTTCAGCTCGGTATAGACCGACTCCTGAATGCGGTTTTGAAAGCGTCGAATGCAAAGAACTCGCATCCGGTTTGGGACATGATTGACGAGCCTGACTAACTGGCAGGCCGTGTCCCTCGTCTTCGAGCTAGACCGGCCACCATGGAGAACAGCGATATCTGCATCGCCGAGGAAGACCTGTTCCCAAAAGTCATAGAGGGCCGGGTTCGTCAGGTGAGTGGTGGAACCTAACCTTTCTCGCTGCGCAGCATCTCGCGCCATGTCCGGTTCTCTGTCTGGATCGGGCCGCCATCGGCGCCTGTCACCTCAATCTTGTCCTTGAACATGCCGAGGTGGCGTCCGATGTCGACCAAGGCGGCGCGCTTGTCGTGAAGCTTGATCTTCACCCCGCCAGTGGCGTTCTGGCTGATCTCGGCGATGGCAGCGGCTGTCTCGTCGTCCAGCTCATCGCTCGCCACCATCTGGACCGTGTTCGTCACCACCGTCTTGATCACGGCAATGTCGCCACCTTCCGGATTGTCTTCCTCGGTCACCATGGTGCTCTGCCACTTCACCGCCTTGCGGATATCGGCAAACCCGATCTTGGCCAGTTCCTTCAAGACCCGGTCCGCCGTGACATCGGTGCGGTCGGCCCGATTTTTCATCGCTGCCGAGATCGATTTTTCGACCTCAACATTCTTCAACAGACGCTGTCCCTGCGAATAGGCCGTGGCCTCGCTATAGCCTGCCCGTATCGCTGCCTGGGTAGCGTTGAGGTCGATGAGGTATTCCCGAACGAAGGCCCGCTGTTTCGCCGTCAGTTCGGTTTCCCATGCCTCGATATCGGATGTGGCCATGGCGATGCGGCGCCAATGGCGCGTCCTCGAACTAGACGAGACGGAACGGCCGTGCACTGCCTTTTCAGCATCCGGGTTGCCAAGGACGCGGGTAATACGTTCCCCACTCCCGACCTCGATGTACGTCTAAGACGCCATCCGGATCACGATGCTGCCGCCTCGATGGTGAATATGAGAAAGGGGCCACGAATGGCCCCAGAAGGTCTAACCAATGCTTCGCAATTGGACGGAGCGGCGATCTCTCCGTGAAGGGCCGGCGGGAACTGGTCCGCTGCAGAACACCCTGTTTGTCGCCGAATAAGCAGTCAGTTTTTACGCCACCAAGGCCAGATCGTCAACGGATAGCTCGACGACGCCCAGATTCTGAAGTCGGTCCAGCATCACCTTAACCGTTTTCTTACTGCCAACATCGACAACAGTCCCCACTTCCATGGACAGGAAACCCGATTTTACGGAAATGGAAGAACCAGTTGGATAAAGGTTCTTCAGGCCCCGCCTCGTCATCTTGGCTGCCCTCTCACTCTTAGCCGCAGCTTCGGCCCGCTTTTGCCGAACATCTGTCGTCCTAGCCAACAACTCCTCTTCGACTCGGCGCAACTCGACGATATCGATCGCGGGAATAACCATTGGCCTGCCCTCGACGCCGACGATCCCTGCCACGCATTTCAGCTCGGACAATTTCCAGAAGTTCGTCACATCGGCGACGAAGGCATAGCCCGGAATGAGGGGGAAGCGCTTCTCGACCAGCTTCCTGGTGCGGTGATGGACGATGTCCCTGATCTCGACGGGGGACCAGAAAGTGAACCCAGCATCTTGGAGATCTTGCTCCGCCAGCGTTGTGGCGCTGTTCCCGATCCGGTTCCTCGACATGCCCGGTCTCAGCCGGACGGCATACCAGCGTTGTGAAGCTGTCATTTTCGGCTCATCTCCTCGGTTGGCGGACCTGAGAATGAGCCACGGCAGGCGGGGTGGATTGTAGCGGAGAATGAGAACGGGCGGAAGGCAGTCGAGTGTACCGAGTGTACCGCATAAAATGTCCCACCCCACGATAGGGCCAATGAATGGAGTGGTAAGATCATTGTCGGAACACTCGGCACACTCGATAATTATTATTATTTTTCAATATATTAACAGGCATCGAGTGTACCGGCGAGCGTTCCGAGCGTTCCGGAATTTCGATTTCCAAGTGACGATCTGTGCCGGTCGAGCGTTCCGAGTGTACCGGGCCGGCACGAGCGTTCCCGGAACACTCGATACCCTTGCCGTCACCATTGCAGTTGAAAAATTCAACCTACTTGGTTGAATGGCTCAACCGAAACTACTATATTGAGTACCAGCCGGTCGAGAATCGGCTAGGGCCCACCCGACGGGGGCCAAATTTTACTGGAGAAGAACCATGACAACCGAATTGGGAAAGGAACTGCGCAAGCTGAGAATCGATCGAAACGAGCGGCTTCTGGATATGGCCAAACGTATCGGAAAATCCGCCGCCTTTGTTTCAGCCGTTGAGGTTGGGAAAAAGTCCCCGCCGACGGGCTTCGAGGATGCAATCATCAAGAAGTATGGCCTGACCGATGCTGCCGCATCTGCAATTCAGTGGGCCGCCAACCAGTCGCGTAAGGTTTTCTCGATCGAACCAAGGACTGCGCTCGGCCGCGACACAGCCGGGCTTCTAGCGAGGAGGATGAACAACCTGTCGGACGATCAACTTGAAGAAATCAAGGAAATTCTTAAGAAGGGTGTCGACGCATGAGCGGGCAAAACTACGTTGTCCCTCCCTGGTCATGGGAGGGACTTGGCAAACTGACAGACAACATTCGGGTCCAATTCTCTCTCGCTAGTCAGCCAGAGTTCCCCGTGATGGAATTCCTGGAGACTGTGTTGGACCAAAAGCTGGGTGCGGTGCGTCTCGAGGTCGAGACGATGGAGGAAATGGGCGACTACGAAGGCCTCACCGATCCCAATGGCCAGTTCATTCGCCTTCGTGAGGACGTTTACGAGAAAGCCTGGGAGGGAGATACACGGGCCCGCTTCACCGTTGCGCATGAGTTAGGCCATTTCTTCCTCCACACCGGCCAGCCAATGGCTCGTGCGGTTCCACAAAACACCGTGAAATTCAGATTGACTGAGCCGCAAGCCAACCAGTTTGCTGCCGAGATCCTGATGCCGCGTAATTTTATGAGACCCGACGACATCGTTCCCGTCGTCATGGCGAGGCACAGAGTTTCCCAGGCCGCAGCTTCTAACCGCATCCGATACATGAGGGAAAAGGTATGGAAGCTCTAACGAAAAAGGGACCTGAGCCGAAGATCAGATCCCTTCCTATTTCCATGTCGGGCTCGAAACGGGGCTGGCCGATGTGGAAGCCTGAGACGAACCCATCTGGTAGTGTCGCAACTCCAGATAATATCGACTGGGTCCTACGTCAAGGTAAACAGCGCCCCGTAGCGAGTAGGGTATGTCGAGGCCAACGCTTCCTCCTCCCCCTCCCGGACAGCGGTATATCTTCCGCCCCTGGCGGAGATGTCCGAAGACCGGCAAGCTGCTTTATGCAAGGCAGTTCGGTCTCAGGGCGTGGCCGATCTTAGTATCGGCCTGACCTGGCAACACTGAATGGGGGCTCCGGCCCCCATTCTTTATGTAATCTGATACCAAAAAATGGGATGCCCGCCCATCTGCTGTTTGACTTCAAGACGCTCCAGTTGCTCGGCTTCGCACATGGCTGCCAGTAGGTCACGGAGGTCTCGGGATTTCATGGTGTGCTTCATAGCAAGCACGATGTCCCGATGCTTCACCCTCCCGCCTCTCGCCTTCACGATCCGCATCACCTTCTGAGCATTGGCCTGGTTCTCGTTGTCCGCCATGTAGTCGGCCGCGCCCTGGGCCATGGCTGTGGCACTGGAGATGGAGAGAGCTATTCCAAACTCCAGATCCCCTATCCTGACCTGGTCATCTTCCATCCGGCCAACGGCGACGATCGTGGCTATCCTCAGCGCCATCTCGACGGTACGGGCGTAGAAAGGGGCGAGAGTGGGGTCGGAGTCGATAACTTGCTCTACCTCGGCCGCGAAAGACCTGTATCTCTCCACCGCTCCATCGGCGCACCACGGCACAACCCTGACGGCGTCATGCGCTGCTGGGTCGGTGCGGCAGTCATTTCTGTATGTTAGAGCGAGAGGGCCGGAACGGTCGTAGATGTGTTTCAAACGATCGGATAGTTCCACAGGCACCTTGGCCGGATCATGTTCCGGGTCCTGCTCCCTTACCTTGTCCCGGCCCTGTAAGAGGAGGAATCGGTTCAACGTCCCGTCTTCCAGGCTCGCCCCCTCCATCGCGGAATAGAACTGCTCTGGCGTCGAAGCGCCAAACAAAGTCATGGCGGGGGCGAAGATGGTCTCGCTCGCCTTCTGGGCCCATTCCGGGGTGAAATAGGGGGCGAAGGAGCTGGACCACATGGTCCTAATCACTTTGGAGATAGCGCTTTCGAAACCCGACGCCCTTTTCGAATTGATCCGCTTCATGAAGCTGCCGAACTCGTCCATGGCGCAGATGCTGAGGGGCCGGCGGACCAGGAAATTGACCACGGCCGGCATGGAGATGAATTCGCTGGGCCCTAAGTGGTGCGAAAGGGAAGCTGCCGACATTATCCTGCCAACGGCCTGGAGCGGATGATCCTTGCCCTTCCCTGTCGGGGCGAGGCCGAGGACGTAGAGATGTGTCCCTGACATGGTGGGCCCAGCGAATTGACGGCCAGCCGCAGTCCCGACGATCGCCAGCGCGGCTCCGATGGCGAGTTCGGGTTGGGGTCTACGGCTCGTAGCGACTATCCACTTGGCTATGTCACCCACGAGGCCGGGCGGGAAAGCGATTGGTGGTGCCGAAGTCACCTCTGGTGCGCCAGCCACCACCTCGCCCGTCTCGGCATCGGAAAGGGTGCCGTCATGTGCCTCTATGAGGCGCCGGGCCGCTGCTGCAGCTTCGACGGGGTCATAGGCGGGACCGCCACGATATTTTGTCGCGATGGCTGACAGGTCGGCGCCGTTCAGTCTCGCTATCTCGGCTAGAGTTCTGCCTGTAATGCCGGCCGATTTGAAGCTGCGCCACTTCTTGGCAATGGTGGCAGAGCCAGGATACTTCGCTCCTCCACCGGCACTCCATTGATCAGCGATCGATAGCCCCTCGCCGGAACCGGCTGTTTCGGCATGGATGGCCATCAGGACTGATACCCAGTCATGGTAGCCGCAATCGGCCGGGATGTGGCTGAGGAGTTCGGCTATTTCGTCGCCTGAAATGGAGGCAGGGTGAGATTGAGCACCACCGTCAACTCTTTGCATCGACTGGGGTTCAGGCCGATATTCTGCATCGCCGGCACCACCGTTGCGCGCCTCCAAAATAGTGGCCAACCAGTCAGGGATGACAGGTGCGGCAGAGATATCACCCCACAGTTCATAGACGCGGCCATCCTGCATCACTGCGCCAGGGGCGACGACATAACCGCCAGCGCCTCGTACATCGATCCCGGCAGGTAGAGCGCCACGGCCGTTCCCTAGCACCCTGCCCGGGTCCTGCCGAAAGAAGTGGTGATTTCCCGAGTTGGGAGTTGCGACGAGCGGGGCGCTGTCTGGGTTAAACCCGTTGGCCGACATGAGTTCGCCGAACGCTTCCACCCCGTCGGTCTCGCCATGCCTGTCAGCATCGACAACGAGCAGCCCTGACTTCCCAAGATCTAAGGCGGGGGCTGCATCAGGCCACTTCCGCCACCAGCCCGCGATAATGGCCTGATCTGTGGTGGATTTATCCTTCCATTTGAGGAAGGGCATGGGCTGCTTCGCCTTCTCGCCGCCGCTATGGCAAGGGAAGACGAACAGACCTTGCGCTGCAAGTGAGAGTGCAGTTTTGATGTTGTCCGCCGCGACCGCCATCATTAGAACGGCGCCTCGCTTTTCAGCAGGTCGACAAGGCCTCGCCGATACCCCGCCACGACACGGCGGCAGAACTCGTACCATTCATCGGGTGACAAGGTGGCGAGATCCGTTTTCCCTATCGTGTCTAGGAAAGCACCGCCCTCTTCCCCGCCCTTGCCAGAGGCGAGGCTTTCGAGGCGGGTGAATTGGTCCTGAGAAAGTTTGTAACTGCTCTTCGCCACTTGCAAACACCCTACGTCATCGCAAACCCAGAGCGGCTTTTGGCGGTGGTCTGGGCTGAAGCCGAAGCCGGTAGCGGTGCGGCCGCAGCAGGCGCAAATGAGGTCTGAAAAACGATCGATCATCTCCGCCCCACCTCCCTCAAGAAAGCTTCGCCTTGCTCGGTGAGCCGATAGCGAGATGGCTTACCAGGCGTGCCACGCTCGACGAGAGCGACGAGGTGTTTGTTCATCAATGCGAGAAGGGCATTCCTCACAGCGCCTCGGCTGCTGTAGTCTAGCCGCTGTGTAATATCCGTGATCGACGCCAAGATCGTGCCGTTGGGCGCCTTGAAGGACGGCAAGGCTCGGATAACTCTAATCTGAAGTGATCTGCGATCGTTCCGCGGCGTAAGCAGTATGGTCGGATCGAAGCCGTCGAGAACGGCTTCGAAGAGGCCGCCGTGGCTGGCACAGTGGAGCAGAGAAAGGGCAAGCTGTTCTGGCTTGCAATTCCTCCTACCCGCTTCCGCGGACAAGATTTCCGTGATTGGTCCTTCTGGAATTCGAACGCTGATCATGCCGCACGAGCCTCCGCAAAGATTGGGGCATCAGCCTCAGCGAATGGTCTGGCCCGCAGGGCGCGACAGACGGCTTTTTCGATGTCAGCCCCCGTGGCCTGGGCCGCGATCAGCTTCGCCAATTTGTAGCCTGGGCTGCGCCGATCGGCACTGATACGCAACTGACCAGCGGCTATCCTCAGCTCCTCAGTCCAGAGCAGGCGCAGCATTCGATGAGGCCATGGCACCGTTTCCGAGATGGGAAGGGACCACTCTCGTCGATACCTCCCTTCCGGCTCCGGCCACTGCCACAGCGCGGCCTTGGAAGCATGGAACTGGATCACAGCACTGGCGTCGCAATTCGGGTATCCCGCCTTCGTCGCAGCGCCGCACCACTTCTCATCGGCCACAACGATCAGGCCATGGCAGACTGGGTGGAAGTGGCGAAGCTGTTGGGGCAGCCTAGAGAGTGTGTCGCGTCGAGATTTCAACTCGAACAGGTAGAGCTTGTCTGCCGTTACCGCGGCTAAATCGGCCCTGACCGTGCCCTGCTCTACGTTCAGTTCGTGGATCACCCGCGCCTGTGGGAGTAATTCCCGTATTCTCGCCACTGTGGCGGTACGGATGGCGAGCTCGTCGTCGGAAACAAAGGGTGTCATGCCGCCTTCCTCCCCTTGCCCTCGGCCGGAAACGTGCGGCTCACCACGTCCATGTATTTCTTGTTGCGGACGCTGGGTTTGACCGAGATCGTGGCGGGCATGGCGAGCTCGCCATCGGACCAGCGCTCAATTGCCTCGCCGGTCGTTTTGGGGAACGGGGTCCCGCCTCCGTGCAGGACCCACCACTGCACCGCCTTCTGACCCCACTGGCCGCCCCACTCGAAGGCGAGCCATTCGCAATAGGTGTTGATGCCGGCGAAATAAGTTACCCTGACTGAGTCGGGAGAGCCGTGTTTCTCATGCCGCTCAAAGCGCCAGTCGACTACCGGGACCACTTGGGGCGGAACGGCTTCGGTGGACAAAATCCCGACCTCGGCTTCCGCAACGGCCTCATGTTTAGCCTTCTCCTCTCTCGGCCATTCATGACCACAAACGTTGCAGGTGATGGCGGAGAGATGGACGAGGCTTTCGCATTGGGGACAGGTCTTGGCCTTGACGCTATCCACCGCAACTTTGCCGTCATCAGAGGAGGAGCCTTTTCGAGGACCTACCGAAACCGCATCGACTGGTCCGTGGCGCCGAACATTGCCGGCGAAGTCGAGGACGAGGCAATTGATCTTCCCAGGGGATAGTCTCGTCCCTCGGCCACAGATTTGGACATAGAGCGAGGTTGATAGGGTCGGTCTCAGCATCGCGACGAGATCGACGGCGGGAGCGTCAAACCCGGTGGTGAGGACTTGGGCATTGGTCAAAGCCCTGACCTCGCCGGCTTTGAACCGGCGAATGATCGAATCCCTCTCCCCCAGCGGCGTTTCGCCCGAGACCATTTCGCAGCTGATACCGGCCTGGCGAATGAAGTCCCTGGTCCGCTCCGCATTCTTGACCCCAGCGCAGAACAGGAGCCACGATTTCCGGTCTTGGCCGAGCCTCGCTATTTCCTCCACCGCTTCAGCAGTGATCCGATCAGCAGCCTCCTCGAGCGGGCCTGGCACAAACTCCCCACCTCGCCGCGCCACACCGGTGACATCGATCTCCTTCATCCCGGCCTTCGACACGAGCGGGGCCAGGAATTCGTCGCTGATCCCATCCCCGATGCCGTAGCTGAAGACGGTTTCGTCGAAGAGCCGGTCCGATCCAGCATCCAAACGGCCGGTGTCGAGACGGTATGGCGTGGCAGTGAAGCCGGCGACGCGAAGGTCTGGTGTGGTGGATCGGAGGTCTTGGAGGAGCCTCCTGTACATCCCATTCCCTTCGCTGGGGACGAGATGAGCCTCATCGATCAAGACCAGATCGCGTTGGCCAAGGGCCGCGCCTTTGCGGAACACGGATTGGATACTGGCGAACGTTATCCTGTGATGGCTGTCCCTTTTGCCCAGCCCGGCCGAGTAAATCCCGACCGGCGCGTCGGGCCAGACTCGGAGCAAGGCGCGGAAGTTCTGCTCGACCAACTCACGTTGGTGGACCAGAATTAGGACCCGGAGTGAGGGGAACCGCTTGAGCAGCCCCCTCACCAGTTCGGCAATAACGAGAGATTTCCCCGTACCCGTGGCTAGGTCGACGAGCGGGTTACCGCCTCCCCTGCTCCAATAGTCCAAAACAGCATCGATTGCGGCTTGTTGATATGGACGGAGCGAGATCATGCCGCCCTCGAAAAGTCGGGATCGATGACGATAGCCGGAGCATCTTTTTTCGGGTGACTTGCGGGGAATTGGGCATATAGCCTCCCATCATCCCAGCCGCCCCATTCCCGTGCCATCTCCTCTTCTGGAAGCCTCGACAGGAAATCGCGAAGTTCCGCCAATGTCATCGTCGGCGTGATCTCCAAATTTTTCTGCGGCATTGGCTCTGCGGCCGGCACGGGAGGTAGGGCTTCGAAGAGATCGCCGGTAGCCTTGTTCTTTTCGGCGCGCTGGAGGTTCTTGATAGCCTGACCGAAATACCGCTCTGACAATTCGGTGCCGATGAAGCGGCGGCCGTGGCGAACGCTCTCGTATCCCTCGCTTCCGATCCCAAGGAACGGCGAGAAAACGACCTCGCCCGGATTAGTGTATTGCAGGACGATGCGCCTGGTCAGGTTGAGAGGCATCGGGCAGAGGTGCCGCTCCTCATCAGTCTTTGCTCCGACGTTCAGGACGTCTGTCTCGGGCAAGCCGCGCCAGATTGGTTGTGCCCATTCCTGCCACGTTTCAAGCGGGAAGTTGGCCGGAGGGTGAAGAACCGGCGCCGTTTCATCCATGCCTTCGGCCCATTTGCGGAACACGTAGATGTATTCCGGCATGCCGCCGCCTGTGCGAGCCGCATCAAGGCGGAAGTGCTTGTAAAGCAGTCGGTCCGCCTTGGTCTTCTGCATCTCCTTGACCGGGCAACGGTCGACGGTGATCTTGCGATGTAACGTCCACCCCTCTTCGACGTGGACGCGGGCGCAATCGCCGGTGAAATCGTAGAGGCCTCGATCACCCTTCTTGCTGCTGTTCGAGTAATAGACCAGGTCCTTGATATGTATCGCGGTGAGCCGGCCGGGCTTCGTCACCCTCAGCTTTTCGCGGACCAAGTGGCGATAAGAGGCAAAGAACTCCTCGTGGCTCGCCACGTTCCCCATGTCTCGCTCGCTCTCGCTGTAGATGTAGAGCGAGGAGAATGGAGGGCTGTAGACAGACAAATCGATGCTGTTGTCCGGCAACCCTGTGGTGAATTCGACGCAGTCGGCGTTGTAGATGTTCCAGCCGTCGCCGGCTGCCTGATTGATGACGTTCGTCATGACAGTAACCACGCCGGCAGCGTGGCCTCCTGATTTGGGGAATAGGTACGAAGGACTTCTGAGGCACGGGCGGCACGAGCCATGGCGGCTGTCATTTCACGCTTCATGGCGTCGTGATCACCGGCCTTGCGGCTCACAACCTGCCAGATCGCTTCCTCGGTATCGGCGCAGACAACATGGACGTCGACGGCACGCTTCTGCCGGAACCGCCAACAACGCCTCACCGCCTGGTAGAAGCTTTCGTAGCTGAAGCTCAGGCCCATGAACGCCATGCGGGCGCAATGCTGCCAATTGAGACCGAAGCCACAGATGCTGGGCTTGGAAAGGAGGATCCTGATCTCGCCCCGGGCAAACGCCTGAAGCCTCTCTTCCTTCTTTTCGATTTTCATCCCGCCGCTGACTTCGACGGCTTCGGGGATCGCGGCTAAGACAGCTTCGGCGTCATAGTCGGTCTCGACCCAGATCACCCATGGTTCGGTCGGCTCGGCGGAGATAATCTCTGCCAATTTTCGGGCCCGAGCTTCGCTCGTCAGTCGCTTTTCCTTATGGACTGAGGTGGCGGACATGTCGGGAGTGCGGAACAATCGGATTTGCCCGTTCTTCTCCTCCCCAGTGTCAACGCCGCGATCCGCCGCGACGAGATGGCGATGGAGGTTGAGTGCCGGCATTTCGAAACCAGCGTCGCTGAACCCTAGATCCGATGGCTTGGACACGGCACGAGCCCAACTCGCGACCCAATCCCAGAATGGACGGACAGCCGGTTTCTTGAGCCGATACCGCCCCATGTTCGTCTGATCGGCGATGAACCATCGCGACAGCATTTCAGGCGAAGACATTACTCCAAGGAATGCGGAGTGCTGGCCAAGCTCGGTGTGATCGTTCGGAGCCGGAGTTGCGGTGGCGCAGAGCCGATAGGGAGTGCTGGCGAATAGATCGGTCAGCTTCCGCGTCGTCTTGCCGGTGAAGCTTTTCAGGATTGACGACTCGTCAAGGATGACGCCGCCCCAATACGAAGGATCTACCAGGCCGAGACGTTCATAGTTCGTTATGACGATGCGTGGCGAGAATGGGGCGGCGCCGTCACGCGATTGAGTTGCCTCGATGCCAAAGGCCGCGGCTTCTTCGACGTGCTGCGCCCCAACGGCAAGCGGAGCGAGCATGAGAACTGGCTTGTTCGTCCGCCGCACCACCTCGTCTCCCCAGGTCAGGGCCATGCCGGTTTTGCCGAGGCCTGTGTCATAGAAGAGTGCTGCCGATCCGGCCCGGAGCGCAAAGGCCGTGCCATGGCGTTGATGATCGAATAGCCGGGACGGCAACTTGCCTTCGTCTACGTCGGCAAAGCCACGCGGAACGAATGAGACGCGCTTCGCCGCGATTAAGTCTTGATAGGCCTGGAGGGTCATGCCGCCCTCCCCTGTGCCTTCGAACCATCGACCCAAACAGAACCGTCACCTAACTGGTATGTGACAGTCTCGGACCGCTCGTCCGCATCGATCTGTTCGCCGGGGACCAACGAGGGGAGATAGAGGTGGTTGGGGCAGCCGCAGCGTTGATCGTCTAGAGACAGCACCTTGTCGTGGCGGGCACAATGCCAGGCGCCGGCAGAGCCGGGGCAGGAATGGAGGCAGGTTCGGCAGTTGCGCAGCGCGAATTGGCCAGCATGGCAGATGGGGGCTGATGAGCAGAACCGGCACGTGTAAAAGTCGGCATGCTCCGCTAACTTGGCCGGGGCGGCATTCGCGTCCCTGACCCGCTCCGCCTTGGCCATGAGGGCGGAGAAATGAGCCGGGTCGTATTTGACCCGCTCCGCATAGAGTTCGTCCGTGTCCTTGTTCTTGGCCAGATAGAAGGCGCGGCTAAGCGACTGCAGACCCATGTAGACCTGCATTTGCGCGACATGCTCTGGCTTTGAAACCGCTACGCCATGGCGGAGAAGTTGCGCGAACGATTTCGCGTTGTGTGTCTTGCACTCCAGCAAGTGAGGCGTGGCGGGGGCTTCGACTATCCCGGCCGCGATCCCGTCGAGATGGCCGGCGAAGTGGCCATCTAAAGCGACTACCTCCCACTGCTCGCCGGAGGCAGGATCTCGGTCCTGAACGTCAATGCCTATCAAGCGGAGATACGCGATCAGCCTGCCTTCCTCGACATTGCCGGTCTCGAATAGGCGAAGCATTCGGCCGTCGAACTGTTCGGGCTGATGGGCCCACCTGAACCGATACCAGAGGTGGCGCTCGCAGCTATGCCCGATCGCCGAGCCACGAATGACGACGTCGAAGTCGCGATGTTCATTGGCTGCTACGGCCTTGTCGATCGCGGCGATGGTTGGTGAGATTGTTGTGGGGAGCTGGACCATTACGAGGCCTCCCCTTCATTGGGCCGAGACCAAAGCACCTTGCCGTTCGCGTCTTCGATCGACAAAACGTGAGGGTTTAGCTTGCCATGGTCTTCCGGCTTGCAGCGGTTGCTCGGCTGGATCGGGTACCAACCATCGGCGGTCCTCATGATCCAGTATGTCGGGATGAGCGTCGCTTCCATCACCCCGCCTCCCTGATCCGAAGGCGAGACGTGAGGAAATAGCCGGACCAGCCAGAGAGCTGCTGTTTCGCCTCCCTCAGAGCTCTGCGCCGAGCCGCTTCGCGATCAGCCGGCCTCGCCGCCGTGACCCGAACGGTAGTGACGAGGTTCCAGCCGGTGGCCCGTTCCACTTCGATAAGGAAGCTGGACATCATGCCGCCTCCTGCTGTGCCGGAACCAGGAAGGCGTCACTCTGGCCAACGACGATGAAAACGAGGCCTGGATTAGAGCGAGCCAGCTTTCCGGCCTGCTCTGCCGCAGCGTCATGGCTGCCGTATTCGAAGGGATAGATGCTCGGCCTGATCCGGCGTGTCCCGTCACCGCGGCGGAATACAAACCAGCCCCCGCCGATGGTTTCGCCAGGACGTTCCTTGCGAGGATCTCGCAGCCAGCCGTGCCGTTGTTTCGCGTTCTTGGCCATGGCTATGCCACCTCCGAAACGCGAGGCTCGATCTGGAGCACGATGAAGGTGGAGGCAGGCTTCCGGAATTTCTCCGGGTCGATCCCGGCAGCGGCTAAGGCCTTTTCGTCGAGGCCGCCCTTGCGCTGCTGGAGTTTCTGGAACGCGATGAACTCGGCGCCGCCGAGGGAATCGCTCGATCCCATCAAGGCGCCGATCTCGGCCTTCAACTCGGCTTCGCGTTCTTCGAGGTGCTTGATTGTCTGGCGGACCAGCGCGAGTTGGTCGACTGGGTGCCTGTTCGTTCCCGGCTTGCCGGGCAAAGAGGTATTGTCCATTGTAACTGCCTCGCAGCTCAACGTTGAAAGACGTTCGGTTGTGGAGTGCCCCGTGACGGTTGGTTGCTAGGCCTGTCTCGTCACGGGGCCGCTACGCTATGCCGACTGGCGTCTCGGCCACGGCGCAGACTGGCTCTGGCCAGCGGCCGGAGCCCTGCCACCACCATTTGCAGGCGGGGTGAAGCGCTGAGCACCAGATGCTTGGCCCCCACCACCGGCCGGTTTCACCGACTTGATGACATTGCTGGCCGAGTATTGGCCCTCTGCCGGGCGCACCGCCACCTTGATGGTGCACGGGATATGCTCCAGCTCGGATGTGTCATTCGGAGCCAGTTTGCCGGTTGCTTCACGGATCGCGGCGAACTGGCTGTTCGCGATGGATTGAACCTTCGCCGTGATATCCTTGCCGGCGTCGTCGCCCTTCTTGCCGATCATGTTTTCGGGCCAGAGATTGAGACGATCCCAGACGAGACGGCCGTCAAATGGACCGGTCTCGATCTGCCAGGTCAGCTTGAGGCAACGCCCCTTGTTTTCCTTGCTCGAAATATCCTCGATGGCGGACTCGATGATCTTGGCCCGGTAATCGCCGGCCGGGACTGGATCGAAATCGCCGCTCGGCTGGGCGTTAGTGTCATAGGAACCAGAGATATCAACCATCACGCAGCTTCCTTCTGCTGGGTCTCTTCGACCATGTTGTTGGGGAAATATTGGGCAAGCGAGGCGTAGCCTTGGCCGAGGTCGTACCGGATCGATGGCGGCATGCCGTACCGGTTCTTGGCGGTGAAGGCGGGCTTCCCGACCGTGTTGATCAGGATCGTCTCACCGCCTGTCGCCCTGGTTCGGACCGTCGACTTTTCCTTCTTCGTCTCGACGCCGTGCTTGTCTTCGGCCTTTGTCACGACGTTCTTCTTGAGAAGGAAAATCCCGTCCATGTGGCGCTCGATCAGGCCGCGATGGTCGGCGTTGTTCTTCGCCGATGAGTGGATCGCGATCTGATACTGATCATAGGCCGGGGCCTCTGGGTCGTTGAACGCGCCGACGATGGAATGGGCGATCAGCACCACATTCATGCCACGGTCATTCCTGAGCGCGTCGAGGCCATCAAGGAGATCGGCCCACACCGCCATGGCGTAGACGTAGCCCTTGCCATAGGGGAAGTCTTCGATCCGGGCATAAGTCTTGCCCTCGTCGTCGCCTCGGGCGCCCGCCTCCTGAAACACCAGCTTCTGCAGTTCCGTGACCGAGTCCAAAACTACCGTTTTGTACGAGTGGTCCTCGGTATAGAGGGCGCCAAGCGCGTCATAGACGTCCTGGAACGTGGTCAATCGGCCGAAGCTGGTCAGTTCGACATCGCCCGGCGTGCCATCCTCGATCTGGATGAATACCGGATCGGGGAACTCGCTGGCCAAGGTCGTTTTGCCGATGCCGGGCGGACCGTAGAACAGAAGACGCGGCGGCTTGTCGGCCCGCACCTTCCTTAGATTAGAGAGGGAGATTGCCATTCCAATGGCTCCTCTTGCTCGAGTTGCGGGGCAGATCGATACCACCCGCCTGTCGCCCCTTCGGTTGACGGGTGGAATGTCAGGTCCAAGGCTTGGACTGGATAAATCGTGACGTGGCTCAGCCCGTTAGCCATGGGCAGCCAGGAGACCGCGATGGCGGTGATGAAGCGGTCATCTCGGATGACGCCCGCCTTGACGATCGTGTCGATCATCGCCTTGAGCCGGTTATCGATGTCGGCGGACAGGCTCATCCTCTCAACGCCGAATACCGCGATGACGGGGCCAGAAACCTTTTCGACGCACTGCCGCCGTATCGCGGCCATGCCCATGCGGACGAAGTCGTCGTAGACGCTCGTCTTGACCCGGCCCTTGCCCTTCACGTTCCGGAAGATGCTGTTGACGCTGGGCGGGGTCGGCATCGAGAACGACACGGGAGCCGGCAGGTCCGCCAGGATGCCAGCCCCCGCCTCAGTCGAGCCTGCCGTGGCCCGTATCGTCGTCATCACCGTCATGCCCGGCAAGCTCCGGCGCCCACCGTTCCGCCCTGGCAATGGCTGAGACTAAAATCTCCATCGCCTTGGCCCGGAGCGTTCCGCTTCGCCTGATGAGCCTCGTGGCCCTGAATTCGGCCGAGGACTTCAATCGCGTCGCGATGAAACTCCTCATCCTGAATGGCAAGCGTTGCCGCCAGCCGGGCGAACCGCGCCACGTCTTGTGCATGTTCTTTCCTCGCTTGCTGCTTTTGCTCTTCTTCTGCGCGATATCGCTTTGTCGCCGCTGCAACCGAAGCCAATTCGACCATTTCGTGATACCGGACCCCGGCCGCTTCCCGGTGCCAGAAGGCCCGGATACGCCGCCGCGTCCAATGGTGATGGGGCCGGCCCATGTCGCGGAAGTAACGGTCGATCGCTTCATAGACACGGTCGAGCATGTCGACCTTGCCGCCCCAGCAATCGCCGGCAATTTCGGCGACCAGATTTCTAGCCAAACTGATGTCGTTTGGTGCGAGCGCTACATCAGACATCGGCGCTGCCCTTTCCGTATTCTTGGGTGACTTTTCCATGATTTTGGTGCCCCAACTCGGTTATGGTCCTGACGTTGGACAGTGCCGTTACCCTTTGAGTTGGGGCGGTTGAGAAGTCCGGATAGACGCGACTGCAATCGCGGCGACCGGACACGGCAAGATTGGAGCCGGGGAGGGCACGGGAGGGAACCTGCCTTCCCCGGCTGTCTCCGTTCGGGGAGGAGGTCGAACGGATTGGAAATGGGGACAGATTTGTCATGCGGCCCGCCTTTGTGTTTTCAGGCGAGCTATTTCGCGGACGACTTCATCCCTGCTCGAACCCGACACCGTACCAATGCCCGGAACGAAGGCGAGCCAATTACCGTCATGGGTACAGATGATGGTCATGCGGCGCGGTCCGATTGCGAGCTGGAGCGGGCCGCCACGTTCGCGGCATACAATTCTTGGGGGTTCGAACCAGCCAAAGAGATGATGAGCGGCCAATGACGATCGGGAATTCCAATGTCTGGCCACTTGTAGACCGCGTCCACCTTGAAAGCCCCGTCGGATGCAGCCGCGATCGCTGCTGCGCCGCCTGCAGACTTGATGATCTCAACGATGGTTCGTGCCTTGGTCATTCCTCAGTCATACTGGATTTTAAATCCAATTACAATGGATGATAAATCCAAACTTGAAAAAAATTCCGGCTTTATGCTTGCGGCCATGAAATGGTGGCAAAGATTGCAGCAGCGAATGGACGAGCTTGGCTGGAGCAAAGCCGAGCTATCGCGCGAGTCCGGGATCAGCTACGACAGCATCAACAAGTACCTGCGCGGCGATATCGATCAGCCCCGAGGCAATGTCTTGGAGGTGCTGGCGCGATGCATCGACCGGCCACTGCTCTGGCTGCGAGACGGCATTGACGGCTCAGGCCATGTTGAGTTGGTAGCCGACAGACGAAGCGCGGCCCCGGTTGCAGTTGCCGGCACTGTTGAAGCAGGAGCGTTCCGGGAAGTCGACGACCTCGATCAATCCGATCCGGAATTCCTCTACGAGCCGCCGGACGAGAAATTTCCTAACGCCCGTCGTATGGCCTTCAATGTGGCCGGCGATTCAATGAATGATTTGAAGCCGCGGCCCATCCTGCCTGGCGACAGGGCCATTTGCGTCGCTTACGAGGACGTGATGCACCAGGTGCCCATAATTCAGGGCATGGTTGTTGTCGTGGAACGCACCAAAGACGGCGGTCAATCTAGAGAGTGGTCAATCAAACAGGTGGAACTCTACGAAGATCGAACCGAGTTCCACCCGAGATCCACGAATAAGCGGCACAAGCCAATTGTGATACGGCGCGACTACGATGCCGATGACGGCACATCGATCGAGATCATCGGCATCCTAAGGAAAGTTACTACGGACTTTCCCCTCTCTTAAGCAGCGAATTGCGCTAGGGTGCCAGGCTCGAATTCAGCGCAGGTCGCGGCGATCTCATTCACCAACCAGCGATCCGGCTCCTTGCACATGAACGAGTCTCCATCTGGCGAGACGAAGTTCATGATCGGAATGGCAATGAAATGGTCTTCTTCCTGGATCGGAGCCATCATCGCCACTTCGAAGGTAAACCTTGGATATCGCCTGGCAAGCCAATCAGCGAACCTATGCCGGCACTGGCTAAACTCACCAAGCCGGCTGGCCGGCGGCACGATGATGTACTGTTTCACATCCTGCTGTTTCATAGGCTGCCTCCGGCCACCACTCCAACAATCTGGCCGACGACACCCTCGCATCGCGAGCATTGGTATCGCAGCGCGCCGAGTTCGGCGCTGCTCGTGAACTCATCAGCTTCTATCGGGTCACACCCACTCGGCACGAACACAGTCATTTGGCTGTCACGTACGCAGTTAGCGCAACGCACGTGCAGACAATAAACGCCACCAGATTTTCCTAACGCCAAGCCCATTTTCGTTCTCCTTTCGTTCTAAGGAAGCAAACGAACCATCGCGAGTCGAGTCTGATTCGGTTGTCTGGAAAATAAATCCAGATTTCCGTTGACACGAAATCTATCTGGATTTAAATTCCAATCATCAACGGCACGCAAGAAGTTCCTACGGGAGCCGATCTGCCGAAACGATGGGGTCCACGATGTTTCTGATCTACGACATTGAGCGCAGCTTTGATGAACGGGTCTGCCGCGATGCGGCGGACGTCCGCGACACGATCAAGGGCGCCGATCTGGCGATCCATCATTTCACGGTTGTCGAGTTCGACGCGTCGGAAGGCACGAGCCGCGATGTGACTTCGGACTTCTGGCCGGAAAGTGAAGACGAACTGTCCGAGCGCGAGCAGGAAGATCGCATCTTCGCCCGCATGTGGGACAGGCACGTCGCGTCGTTCTCTCGGCCGTCTGGGTATTGAAGATGGGAATCGCTCCAGCCGCCACCCGCGAAAAGCGGATCAAGTTCATTCAGTCGTTCGGCCCGTACGCCCTTCGGACCTGCATCATGGAAGCGCTCGCCCGTATCGGTGAAGAGAACTTCCTGACCGACGATCAGCTTGCCGAGATCACAGAACAGCAAGTGCAGGATGCCCGGCGCTGGAACAGTAACACGGTCCGCAATCGGAAGGCGGATTGATGCTCTCTCCAGATCACGCCCTCGACGCTGCAGCGAATTATCTCGCCTGTCACCCTCGCCTGACCTGTGCCGCGCTGTTCGCCATGTTCGAACTGGCCGGTCTGTTGGATCGGATCTTGTCATGAGCCCGAGAAATTCCCGCGTCACCAGCACCGAAGTCACATTCGGTTTCTGGCTGGCTTTCGAGGAAGCCGGTGGGGTCCGCCTTACCCGCACCGAACCGCATCTCGATCGCGCCGAACGCGCCATGTACCTGCAAGCCACGCTTCCGCGCAGCCTCTGGAACCGTCCGACACTACGCGCACATATCGTCGTGCAGCCCGGCCAGGATCTCACCGAGCCAATCAATCTTTCCGTCGCATCCGATGCGCTTCGTTCCGCACTTGGTGTCGACATTGATTTGAAAGTGATCGAGCCATGACACCCGAAACCTGCAACTCTCCTGACACTTCGTCCAACATGTCGGGATCAAACAGCGATCAGGCGGTTAACGTCGCGCCGGGCGAGCTTGCATTTGAAGCAGCGCGCGACACCTACGCGGAAGTCATTTCATGGGGAGGCGAGCCCGATGACGCCTTGGCGTCTGCCCTAGCGGCATACCATACGAACTTCATCCTCCCGCCGAATGTCGCGGAGATCGTAGACAAGCTCAAGCCGACATATGACATATGCCCATTCTGCCGGCGCGATCCTTATCACTACGTCGACAACGGCGTGGGGATGGAGGCAGTAGCCGTCACTTGCTGCGAACGTGGGATCGCCCTGCTTCAATATGGCGACGAAGAATTGCAGGCAGACGTTGCTCTTCGTGAGCAAGCCGCCTCCCTCATCCTCTCCCAATCCTCCACCATCGCAAGCGCGCGAGAGGTGATTGGGCAACTGCTGCCGGCGGCTGAAAAAGTCTTGGAGGGCCTGCACGCTCGCATTGATGCAGCAGAAAACTCAGCGGTTCCGGTCTTCTACGGGATTTCCGATCTGCACGACGCAATCGGCGCCGCCCGAGAATGGAAGGGGCGGTGACAATGGCACGTGTCCTTATCGGCTGTGAAACCAGCGGTATCGCTCGCCGCGCATTCGCTGCACTCGGCCATGACGTTTGGTCATGCGACATCGAGCCCGCCGAAGACCGCAGCAACCGCCATATCATATGCGACATTCGCGGCGGCATCCTCAACGAAGGATGGGACCTGCTCGCCGTCATGCATCCGCCCTGTACGCGGCTTTGCCGATCGGGCCGCAGGTGGATGAGCGGACCGGGCTTCTGGACGCCTCCTAAGCAGCTTCCGGCTGGCCGCACCTGGAACAGCATGAAAGAGGAATTCGAGGAAGGCGTTTCGATCTTCTGCGCCTGCTGGGAAGCAGACATTGAGCACGTCGCCATCGAAAATCCCGGCATGAGCGACCTTGCCCAAGCCAGAATGCCGGATGACCTGCCCAAGCCTCATATGGTCCAGCCCTCTTGGTTCGGACATCCCGAGTTCAAGGGGACAGGCTGGTATCTGCGCAAGCTTCCGCCGCTCAAGCCCACCGACAAGTTGCCGGAGCCGCCGCGAGGCTCCGACGAATGGGTGAAGTGGAACCGTGTCCACCGTATGTCGCCCGGCCCCGAGCGCGCCCGACTTCGTAGCCGATCCTTTCCAGGAATGATGAGTGCCGCCGCCGCTCAGTGGGGCAGCCATGTCCTGAACCTCAAAGCTCAAGGGAGGGCCGCCTGATGGTCCGCACAATGACAGGGACAAACCGCAAAGCTATTGCCGCAGCGATCTTCGATCCTGGCGCAACCGAAGGGCCCAAAGGCGAGCGCACGCTCACCGAATGGCAGACCGATGCCGTTATGCGAGTCCTCTCAGCCCTCACGGCTTCCGCCAGTGAGCCGGTGACTTGGCTAGTCAAATGTATAAAGGGCGACTTTGTCGGCTCTTTTGAAATTGCCCAACCGAACGAGAAAGCGACCAATCCCGAACATTGGACCGACGCTTTCCCGGTTTACGCCTCCCCCGTCCCCGCCAGTGAGCCGGAACCGGTGGCGTTAGAGCGCACCTACTACACCGAAGGCAAGGATTGCCCTTTTTATGAAGCTCTCTCCGACAAAGAATTCGCATGGGAAGCCACTAAGATGGCCCAAGACCTTGCGGATATGGACACGCGGGAACTTGAGGAAATCCTACCCTTCGTCGGGGTTCTCTCGCTTGCGGCGGATCGCATAGAGCGGCTCGCCAACCCCGTCCCCACACCAGACGGGGCGGTGGAGGCGCTGCGCTGTGGCGTCACGCCTGATCAATACGAGACGGCTTCCAATCATCTCATCGCCGCCGCTGAAGGCGTCCTCGACGGACTGGCTGTAGAAATTGCGGACGCGCGGAAGATCATGGATTTCGTGCTCACCGAAACGTTTGGTCGTGCCGCCCTCTCCGTAGCCCAAGCACCAGCGCAGCCGGAGAAGCACCAGGGCGTGACGGAGGACGATCAAGCCGAAAAGCTTGCAGAACTTGAAGCAATCGTAGCCGAACACAACGATGAACTGGCTCTGATCGATTGGATTTCCGACAAGATCGGACTTCCGCATGACGAAGAGCTGTCGAGAGAGAATTTCGCCCAATGGCTCACTGCCCTACAGGCTGGCGAGGCGGACGGGTGGCGGGATATCGAGAGCGCGCCGAAGGATGGTTCTCGAATTCTGAGCGCCAAGAACTTCGGCGGCAAGGTACACGAAGCTGCGATAATCCGCTGGTCTGAGACAGAGGACGAGTGGTGGGACGACGACGCCGATCAGTACGCATTCCCCGATCTCTGGATGCCTCTCCACGCCGCCCCTGCTTCCAAAGAGGAGCGCGAGTGATGGGCAAGCCCGCCAACGAATTGAGAGAATACGGCTTCACCTGCTTTTCTTGCAGGGAAATGTTCAATCACTCATACGAGCAGCCAGATTACGACGATCTTGAAAACCGTGCCGGCGCTGCTGGCTGGTGCATCGGTCATTGGGACGGGCAAGGCCAGATCGTTTGCGGCAATTGTCGCGAGTCGATCTGGGATGCTGGACCTCTCGGCACATCCGCAGGCCGCGAAGCCCTCAAAGCGGAGGATGGGCGATGAGCGATCCGTACGCCCCGCTGCGCGTCATCCAGCAATTCAT
>VFQQ010002199.1_pt1 | contig 23105 bp, 20 predicted proteins | sample 3512341 | NCBI WGS metagenome assembly VFQQ01 (sample SAMN10412373, study PRJNA504923) | tailings metagenome | isolation source: Relicate 2 Philex TSF1 revegetated site | place: Philippines: Tuba, Benguet | collected 2017-08-29 | reverse complement strand
TCCACCTTTGGAGAAGCAAAGGTGGAAAAAAGAAAATATTACCGGAATTTTGATTGTACCTGAAACATGATTAACAAAATTGAATGTTTAAGAGGCTTTTTAAGGGCTAACTGCATAACTTAAGTTAAAACCATTGTTATCAACCAAATACCACAAAATATTACAATTAAAAAAATGGCTGTTTTTTTTAAGTTTTTTATATTTGAACCAACAAAATACAAAACCTATGATACGGTAGCTAAAAGGTTGAAGTCCTTAAACATGCTTAGAAATGGCTTTATCATGCTGTTGCTTTTAGCCATTTTTTTAGATTTTACCCCAAAAGATACATTTTGGGTTTACTTGTTATTTGTACCCGTTTTTATTGCCATTCGCATTTACGAGTTAAAACTAACCAATGAGTTGTATACCAGAAAAACACTTTACATCACGTTGTTTTACTTGTTTGGCTTTGGCTTGCTGTTTTATGCGGTGTATTTTTTTAACAAGTAGTAGTGCTTGCAATTATCTATTAAAACCAAAGCTTACAATTTTGTATAAGCCAAAATTAAGTTGGCCATAATGTAAAGTTTTACCGCGATACCATTTCAAATGCATCTTTTGGAATGTTGCTAATTTTTACCAATATTAAAGCGTCAATGGCATTGTTAAACGATTTATCTACATTAAAAGCAACAAATTGGCCATTTAGCGACAGGTACTTTTTAATAAGTACAGGCACTTTTAATTGCGATTTTTCTAAATCAGCCACCAAATCGTCTAAAGCTTTTAAATCTGTTATTTTATTGTAACTTAGCAAATCTTTGCCGGGTTTGTTAACTTTTTGTTTAAAAGGCGTTCTGCCTAAAGCATACTTGGCCAATTCGTTATCGAAACAATATTCTTTTAAAAAGTTAACCATTGCGTATTTAGCTGTTTTGCTATAAGCTCCACTTATGCTAACGGGGCCTGTTAAGTATGAAAATCTATTGCTGTTTTGGTTTAAATAAATGCCAATACCTTTCCACAAAAGCATTAAACTATAAGGTTTTTTTTGATAGGCTTCAGGGATAAACGACCTACCCAGTTCAAGGCTATTAAATAAAACTGTATGAAAACGTTTTTTAAATTTAAAAAGTTGGTTCAAGTAAAATCCTTTAGCTCCAAACTGCTTGTAAAGTAAATCTCCTTCTCCCAATCGGTATGCGCCCGCAATGCAATTATTTTTGCTATCCCAAACAAACAAATGCTTGTAGTAAATATCAAAAGCATCTGTATCGGCACTTCTGTTGGTTCCTTCACCTACTGCGCGGTAGGTTATTTCACGTAATCTGCTAATTTCTTTAAGTATATTCGGAATAGTACCGGCATTGGCAATATAAACTTCAAACTCTTTGTGTTGACACAATTGTAAGTTATTGGCGTTTAAATATTCTATTTCGGCAGTTAATAATTCAACACTTACACTGTTTATAATTTCTTTAGGTTTTGCAAGAGGTTTTATGCGTTTAAGCAAACTTTTTTTCTTTGCCACCGATTCGGCCAATGAGTATGTTTTGGTGCGCAGGTATTCGGTTGTAGCAGACGATGTGAAATCTTCTATTTGTTCGTATTTTATGGGTTTGCCAATTCTAACTTCTATATGAGTGGTTTTATTAAACAATTCAGATGGTAGTTTTAAAGTTCGCAATGCAGGATTAATAAGGCCAAGCAGGTTAAAAGCCAAACTGTTATTTCCCGAAAAATAGATGGGTACAACCGGAACTTTTGCATTTTTTATGAGCTTACCAACACCGTTTTCCCATTTTTTATCTGCAATTTTAAAGTTGTTTAGTTGCAAAGCAGACACTTCGCCGGCAGGAAAAATGGCAATTGGAGCGTTTTGCAAATGTTTTAAAACCTGTTTAGCTGCTTTAACATTAATTTGTTTTGAACCCACATTATCAAAAGGATTTACATTGATAATATAGTTGGAAAGCGGTTGCAGTTTGCTTAGTAAAAAGTTAGCCATTACTTTAATATCAGGGCGTTTTTGCGCCAATAAGTACAGTAAAATTAAGCCATCAATGCCGCCATAAGGGTGATTTGCAACAGCAATAAAACTACCATTGGCTGGAATATTTTTTAAGTCGTTTTCAGATACGGTAAATTTAATATTTAGTTTTTGCAGTACATCAAGTGCAAAGTCTATTCCATTCAAATTGCTGCTGCTGCTATACAGCTCATTTACCTTATTTAGCTTAAGCAGTTCCATAAGCGGGGCAGTAAAGGCATTAAGCTTAAGTTTTTTTAATTTCAAAGCTTCGGCAAATACTTCGTCAGAAATTAGTTTATCCATGCCTTGCAATTACATGGGTTTATATTACCGATATGTTAAGTTATGGTTATGCTTTGGTTGTGTTCAAGCCATAAAAAAACGCCACTTGTTATGGTGGCGTTTTTTATAATATTAATAGGTATAAATCCAAGGTTGGGTTGTTCTGTATCCTTGCGATTTATTGCTATACCAATCTTGGTATAATGTACCACCGCTTTGGCTCCATTGTGCAAAGCGCAAATAAATTTGTGTTATATCTATAGGAGGGTTTTGTTGCGGTACCGGAAATATTTTTACTTCAACCGGATATTCAAATCGAGAAGGCGTTAAAATAGCATAAGGTAAATTGTCTTTGGTTTTGTATTTAACACCTGTACCCGATGGGTTGGTATTATCGTCGGCAACGCCAAAAACGGCGGTACTTGCCTGGCTGGTCCAGTTTTTACCGGGCAAATGAATTTCATAACCTCGGCCTTTGTTAGGGGCTGCATCCCAAATAAAAGGATTAAACTCGTTAACACCTCCAAATGCCGTAAGCGTTGTAGTTTGTGTGTAGTTGTTGGTAAACGAAAACTGAACATTGTAAACCAAAGTATCGCTTCTAACATCGCCAATTACGGTATTCCAATTTGGCATTACATACGAGTTGCTAAATAAGCGCATGGTAGCATTTGAAGTGCCATTTTCGAATAGCACTTGTTGCAATACACTGGCATTTTGTGTCGGGCTAACACTAGCGGTTAACGATGCTGTATTGATATTGCTTAAAGCTGTTGGAAACTCAATTGCAAAGCCATTTGTTTGCGAGCCTCCATGTGCTCTGTAAACGTAGGTTGACCTAATATCAACCACACGATTTTGCGCATTTGTAACCACATTGTGTCTAAAGTCAACCACAACATCATTTACATCATAATCGCCTTTATGTGGCCATAAATCTTCAAAGCTAACCGTTGCAAACGAGTTGGCATTCGGATAAAAATTATTGTAAGCGCGCAGGTTGTCGTTAGGGTATGCATCTGCAATATCTGCAACACCATCACCATCAGTATCAACTACTGCATTGTTTCCAATTGGGTTGCAGGATGTAATGGGAATAACTGCATTGCAACCAATGGTTGCACCATTACCAATGGTACCGTTATTTTGCTCAATTCCGTTTAAGTCGCAAAATTGTTGCGTACCAGTTACCGAACCTTGGCTGTTTATGCGTGTACGGTTATTAACTCTAATAAAGTTTGTATTTGAGGTTCCGTTTATATTGGCATTAATTTGTATATCGTTTGTTAAAATCATTGCTGCGTTGCTTTGTGTAAAGTTTTGGTTTGAACCACCTTGAATGGTTACTTCGCCTTGACAATTAATAAAACCGGTATTGGTAAAGTTGCCGTTATTTGTAAAATTGTTTGTTGTATTAATTCTGCAAGCATTGGTAGAATTAGAACCGGAGTTGTTTTGAAAGTTTCTACAGTTAATTGTACCATTATTGGTAAAGGTTGTTTGTCCGTTAACATTTACAGATTGACCAGTGGTTAAAGTTCCTTCATTTATAAAAATGGAATTACTATTAACGTTTAAGTTTTGATCGATGTTTAATGTACCGTAATTTGTTACAGTGCCACCAGTAGGAAAACTTGAGTTAAAATTAACCGTTGCCGTAGAAGTAAAAATTAGCTGAGCTGTATTGCTGTTAATATTACAGTTTCCAATAGTAGCTGTGCCGCAAATTCTAACTACAGCATTGCCACTTAAATTTATATTACCTGTAAAATTACCCGTAATACAAGTTACCCCCGAACTAACATTTAAATTTTGATTGGTCTGGTTGTTAATGGTGTTTGTGCATCCTGTGTTACAATCGGGACTATTTTTTTTGCCCAGTAAACCTGCTTTGCGCAGCATGCTTATATTTATTTGGCCCGAAACAGCAGGCGTTGATTCTACAATACGTTCGCCATTTGGATTAAAACGAGCCACATATATTTCTGTTATATAGCTTTCGAGCGAAAATTTAGCAACAAAAGGCATATTTATGTTTGCCGATCCACTGGTAATTAAACTACCACCATTATCGGGGTTACCATTATAAATTAAAATCAAGTGGTTTTTATCGCCAAAGGTTTGGTCGGCCACATTTACTGTTATTTCAATATTTTTGGTTGTTTCGTAGTTAAAATTAACCGGCACTTTCATTTGATTGATGTGTTCAACATTTTTAGATAAGTCGGCAGGTTCTTCAACCTTTTGTTGTAAGACCGGTTTTTGGCAAGTTGCCAGCGTATATAAGGCTAAAGTAGCCAGAAAATTAATTCTAATCATAAATTATGGTTTTTGGTAGATTTTTTCTTCGTTTCTATAACCTGCTAGTTTGCGGTACCAATCTGTAAATTGTGCGCCACCACTATTGGCCCATTGGCCAAAACGCAGGTAAACTGCGGTTATATCTTGTTGCTCTTTTGGGTATTCAAACCTTTCGGGAATGCTTATGGCCCAAAATAAATTGTCTTTAGATTTGTAAGTATTGTTTGAGTTGGTTTGTGTATTATCATCGGCAGTGCCAAATATGCTTGTATTGGCTAAATTGGTATAATTTTTTCCCGGAAGATGAATTTCGTAACCACGGTTTCTGCCATCATTTTTGGCCCAAATAAACGGATTGTACAAACCAACACCAAAACTGTTAACCGGTACCGGATTTAAAAGTGAAAAGCTTACATTGTAAATAACGGTATCAACATAAGCTACGCCCGGAATGGTATTCCAGCCTTGCATCTCTGTGCGCATATTGTCGAAAATTTTAATTACGGCATTATTCGATTCATTTTCGAGTGTAGCACCAACAACAGCTGAAATATTGGTTCTGTTGGTTGGAAATTCAACGGCAAATGCATTTTCTAAAAATCCACCTGAGGCGCGCAGCACATATTTGGCAATTACATCTTTTACACGGTTTTGTGCATCTGTAACAATTTTATAATTAAAGTCAACCACCACATCATTTAAGTCGTAATCGCCTTTATATGGCCATAAATCTTCAAATGCAACTGTAGCAAACGTATTTTCATTCGGGTAAAAGTTATTCGCTGCCCGTTGGTTGTCGTTAGGGAAATCATCGTCTTCATCAGGTACGCCATCGCCATCGGTATCTTTTGCAGGCGTAAGAGGAGGAATTCCTGTAACATCTATAGCCGATATAGGGTTTGCAGTTGTATAAAATACCACATCATTAAAATCATGGTCGCAACCACTGGCATCTCTTCTTAAATCTTCAAAACCCATTACCAAACGGTTGTTAATTTGGTCGTTTAGTAAAATCATATGTTGTTTTAAACTGGGATTCGATTCGGGGTTAAAATTTTTATTGGCGTACAATAATCCAAACCCGGTTGTTATGCCTCTAAAGCCTGTTTCTCCACCTTTCCAACCATCGGCAGCAATGCCATAAGCTATGGTAGTGCCGGCTCCAAAATTGCCAATTTTTACTTTATTTCCCGTTTGTAATTGTCCGCCTGAGTTATTAAACGAAGCATTTGGAAAAACTACATAAAAACTATCTATATCATTAACCGTTGCCGGTGGATTATTGGTAGGGTATGTGTAATAAAACAAAGTATTTTTATACCCGGCACCTTCAAATACAAATGTTACAAATACTTCGCAGGTGTCAATAACTTTAATAAACCTTAGCGAGGTTGCATCATCTAATAAATCGTCTCGACGTCCGGGTACAGCAACACGTTCCGGCAAAACATTCGAGATATCGGTAAGCAGCTGATTTGGTACTACATCGTTTGGCGAAATTAAATAATTGGGCAATCCGGATGAGCTATTCCATGTACCTAATTTTCCTGAGAATTTAATAATGTTTTTTTGTAATGAACCAACAGAAAATTGGCTGCCAACTTGCACTGGTTCGAAAGGATTAGGTTTATCGCCACCAATTTCTATAAATTGTGTGGTTGTTGTATTTAGGTTAATTATTAAGTCTTTTGGAACACCTTTGTAGGTGGTGTTTAGTACCAAACGCTTGTAATAAGTAGGCAATTCAATATTAAAAGTGGCATCGCCTTGGTTGTTGGTAATGGCTTTGGCAATAATATTTCCATTGTTTTCAATGGCATTATCCATAAGCGAAACTACAATAAAAGGCAAAGGCATGTTATTTGTGCCTAAAACCTTTACTGTAATTGCTTTTGTTGAAACGGTATTAAAGTTAAAGTTGCCGGGAGGCCTAACGTCTTTAATGCTGGTAACAGGATTTATTGGCGTATTTGGTTTAGGCTCATCAACAGCATCGCGGTTAGATGCCGATCGTTTACAATGAATACCAAACAATACCAAAAGCAATGCAAATGTATTTAAAAGTTGGGTTGCATCTTTTTTTCTCACACTGCAAAGTTTAATAAAAAATCCTTATTTTGTATAAATTTTTCCGGAATTTATATAACCGGCAGTAGGCTTATACCAATCGGGGAATTGCGTGCCTCCGCTTTTTGCCCAATCGCCAAATTTTAAATATGCGTGCGTTAAATCTGTTTTTTCGGTGGCATACTCAAAACGTTGTGGTGTGCTTAAAGCCCAGAATAAGTTGTTTTTTGTTTTATAGGTATTGGTTCCACTTGCTTGCGTATTATCGTCTGCGGTTCCAAAAACCGTAGGGTCAGCCAAATTGGTAAAAGGTTTGCCTGGCAAATGTATTTCGTAACCGCGACCTTTATCAGGAGCGGTGCTCCAAATAAATGGGTTGTATTCGCCCAAACCAAAAATGGTTGCAGGTATGGTAGCAATTAACGAGAACTTAATGGTGTAAATTACCGAATCTGCTTTAGGTAATTCAGGTTTTGTATTCCATTCGACCATTTCAATTCTGCTATTGGCAAAAATTCTAACAATAGCATTGCTGGCTAAGCCTTCCAGCACTCCACCTCCAAAATTGGTAACATTGGCGCGTAACATTGGAAATTCAACAGCAAATGCATTTGCCGTTTCCGAGCCGCTGGCGCGTAATACGTAGCTTCCTTCTACATCTTTTACACGGTTTTGTCCATCGGTAGTTAATTTATATCGGTAATCAACCACCAAATCATTCATATCAAAATCGCCTTTAACAGGCCAGGTGTCTTCAAACATAACCGAAGCAAATTTATTTGCAGCCGGATAAAAGTTGTCAAAAGCACGTTCGCTGTCAAACGGGTAATCATCAATCTTGTCATAAACACCATCCCCATCAGAATCTGTGGCCGGAGGTAAGTCTGCAATACGTGTAATATCTATTGCACTGGAAGGCACAGCAGTGGTTAAAAATACCACGTCATTAAAGTCGTTATCGGTGCCGCCAATATCTCTTCTGCTCTCTTCAAATGCTGTAATAATACCTCTGGTAGCTCCATCATGAAGCATAACCATATGTTGTTGCATGGCAGGATTGGTTTCTGGATTTAATTCTTTATTGCCAAACAATAAATAGTTTCCATTGGTAATGCCTAAATATCCATTAGATCCGCCTTTCCAACCATCTACAACTATGCCATAAGCAACTGTTGTACCTGGTGTAAAGTTACCTAAACTAATTCGTTGTCCGGAAATTAAAGCGCCACCGGAATTATTAAACGAAGCATTTGGAAAAACGATTATAAGCGAATCAATATCGTTTATGCTTGCAGGTGGCACACCGGTTGGATATGTATAATAAAACAAAGTGTTTTTTAGAGCCGACCCTTCGCTCATGAATGAAACAAATAATTCGCAGTTGTCTATAATATTTAATTCGCGAATAAATTGGTTATCGTCTAACCATTCATTTTTTCTAAATGGTAGCGACTGTTTTTCCGGAAGTGCTTCATAGATTTGAGCAAAGAACCCGGGGCTAATAAAATCATTCGGACTAGCAAAAAAGTTTGGTGTGCCGGCAAGGTTCCAGCCGCCTAAACGACCAGAAAACTTTGCTGTATTTTTTTTGCCTGAACCAATATTAAAACTACCATCTTCTGCTGCTGTGGCATATGGATTTGCATTGGCACCACCTATGGTAAACGATTGTACCGTTGCTGCTGTAATGTTTAATACAATATTTTGTGGGGCACCGCCATACGTTGTGTTCAAAACCAGCTTTTTGTAATACGTTGGAATATCTAAGCTAATTGAAAATACGCCATTGTTGTTGGTTACACCTTTTGCAAGTATGTTGCCATTTGCACTTAAGGTATTATCCATTAAAAATATGCCCACATTTGATGCCGGATTATTATCTAACCCCAAAACCGTAATATCAATTTGTTTGGTAACAACCGTGTTAAAATTAAATGCCGGTGGTACCACCAAATCGTTTACCGAACCCGTAGGCGTGGGATTTGGATTATTTGGATTGGATGGTGTATCTCCACCTAATCTCGAACTCATTTCGCGCTTACACGAAATAGAAAATGCCATTATGCCTGCAATGGATAAGGCTGTAATACGTTTGTTTAGTAAATACATGTTTCAAAAGTAAGTTAAAAAAACTATGAAAAATTTTAGGGTATCCACAAAAGTAAGCTTTTGAATGTGAATGAAATAAAAAACCCTACACACCCGGGTGTAGGGTTTTACCTAGCCATGAAATGTATTTTGCTTACTCAAGGCAAAATACGAATTACTTACTTACTCGAGATGGTATATTGCCAATCTTATGCCACAAAATGTAAAATGCTGTTGTTTAGATAATAGCGATTTTGGCACGGTATAATTTTGTTTCATATTGGGTTAAATAACCGGTTTTTTGTTTCAAATAGGGAAAAAGAGGTTTGCGAAAGATTAAACCGCTTTTAAGCATAAATGATTTTCTTGATTACAAAAGAACTTTAATTTAATGACATTTTTTGCAATGCCGGTAAAATGCTGTTACGCGCCTTTACTCTTATTGTTGTGTTATGTTTTAAAACAAGCTTTTGGGTGTACGATAAGCCACCACTGTAAAAGGTATATGCTACAAAATAACCGGTAAACAACCCGGTTGCATAATAAGTATTAATCACATTGTAAGTTCCCCAGCCTAAAAGCCCTAAAATTAACGATGCATTTATAGCGCCATGTGTAAAACTACCTGCATACCATTGGCCTGTACCCGGCAAAAATGTAGACAATGCAATGGCCTTTTTTTCGCTTTTATCTGCAAAACGCATAATTGGCTTAAAAACAGAGTCGATATTTATACTTATATTGTTGTTATCGGCCAGTTTTTTAAAGGTAAGCTTTGCTTTTGCAATTTCTAATTGTTGCAACTGTTGCAAAACCAATAATACCAAGGTTTGATTATGCGTACTATCTAAGTTATACATTTTGCTTAGTTCAAGGTTAAAATCGGTATACTCAGATAAAATATAATGCAACAATGCTTTTTCGTAGTAAATGTTAAAGTTGTTAGGTTGGAAATCGAGTAGGCGACTTAAAGATTGTTTTGCACCAAAAAAGTTGGTAGCGTTTTTTTGATAGTAAAATTTTTGCCATAGCAAAGTGGTTACTTCTGCCTCCGAAGCGGCATTAAATATGGCCGTTTCGTAGGCCAGTGTGCTATCAGGTACAGCACTTTTAATCTCTATAAACACTCCTAAGCAACATATGCAAAGCAGTAGTAACTTCTTCATTTGTTTTGTTTTTTAGAAATTGTTGTTTTTTATTAACGGCATAATAAGTTGCATAAACATTTCCGGCATGGAATAAGGTAAAAATACTTCCAAAAACTAGGCTGCGACTACTTGTTAACGAACCGCTTTTAATTAAATTTTCGGCAAAAATACCTCCTAAAGCACCAATTTGAATAAAAGCAGACAGGCCTTCTAATGGATAGCCTGCATACCATTTACCACTTCCCGGCACAACTGCGGATAAACCTGCCGCTAACCATTTACTCTTGTGTTTATTTGAACCTACTTTTGTAATTGCCTTTTGGTAGATTTTTATAGTTTGTTCTGCTGCATACACATCTTGGTGTTTTTGTATTGCGTTTTTAGCCAATAGGGTGTCGAATTGTGTTAATGCCATACCCGCAGCAAAAAAATCAAATAATAGGTTACTTAATAGTGTGTCGTTATTAATAAGAAACCAATCTGTTTGAGTGTGTTTGTTTAAGCATATGGCAGATAATAGTCCATAATAAAATGCTTTACCATAAAGGGGTGATTGCGCATTTACTTTGCTTAACACTTGTTGCGCATGATTAAATTCTTTCTCAGAAAAATAATGCATGCCCAGCAATAAAGCAGCTGTATCGTTGGTGTTTTCAAATGTTTTTACATAGCTAGTAAATTCTTGTTGTAGCAAATTGGCTTGTAAGTGCTTTGCAAAAGGGTAATTAAATGTTTGCGCAAAGCATGGGTTGCGTTCAAACAGCAAAAAAAAGCTGCATATAGCAAATATGTTAATGGTTTTTACAATCGTCGGCATAGCGACCAATGGTATTTGGGGCGTTTTTATAAATTTCTAAAGCAACAATTCGGTTGCATCTAAATAACCTGTCGGATGTAAGCAACATGCCTGTAAATATGCCATGGTGTTTAATTGCGCATTTGCCATATTCTGAGCAGCTTGGCGCATACAAACAACCGGCATTAAACTGACTTGATAGCACATTTTGGTAAAAAAACATTAGTCCGCTTAGGGTTAATTGTACCGGATTTATTTTTTGTAAAAAGGTGCTTTTTTTTACCAATGGGGTGTATGCACGATAGCGTTTTGTGGGTGCTTTTTCTGCATGGTTTGAAATAAGTGTTAAATCGTTGGTAAGTTGTTGCGCGTACACAGCATTATTTGCTACAATTATTGTAACCAATAGCAACCCAACAAAGGCAAATTTATTTAACATTTTTAGCATTTAGGGGTATTTGAAAGTTTAACATGCCGGCATCTACTTCGTTGTTAAGTTTTATTTGGTTGTAAGATGTTTTTTCAATGCTGCTATCGCCATTTTCTGCATAAAAAATATCTGTAATGGCAAGTGGAAATTGCTTATTAAAAACTTTTTTGTAGTTATAGTAATACGATTTTTTAAGGGGCTTGTTGTTGTGTCCAACAAACTTTAAATATACCGGAATATTATTTTGAAAAACCAATTCAGCTTCTTTAAATTGCTTAATGTAACCGGCCGGAGGCTGCCAGGTTGTTATTAGATAGTCTTTGTCGAACTTAGATGTTTTTAAGGTAAAACCTAAGCTTTTAAGGCCAAGTTGGTTGTTAGGGTCTTTTAAAAAGAAGTACAGCGAAGTGGTTTGAGTGCTGTAGGTATAATTAAATTCCTGTGCAACTTCGTTTAGTTTAGGGTTATAAATCAGCAAATCGCCTTTTTCGTTATTAATGGCAATAATTTCGGAGGGCGAAAAAATATGTGATACCATTCTTCCGCTTTTGTCGTAATAGATTTTACCGGTTGCAAGTGTTTTTTTACCATTGGCAAGTTTTTTACTTTCAAAGCTCATTTCAATACTATTAAACAATGCTGCCTGTTGGGTAAACCCAACAGGCAGAAGTATGCTTACAATTAAAAAAATGGCTGTAAAACCCTTATTTAGCATAGTTAACGCTTCGTTTTTCTCGAATAACGGTAATTTTAATTTGGCCGGGGTAAGTCATTTCTTTTTGAATGCGTTGTGCCATATCAATGCTTAAAATATCGGCTTGGTCGTCGGTAACACGTTCGCTTTCTACAACAACACGTAATTCTCTACCGGCCTGAATGGCATAAGCTTTTTCAACACCATTGTAACTTAATGCAATGTTTTCTAAATTTTTTAAGCGTTTCATGTAGTTTTCGCTGTCTTCGCGGCGAGCGCCCGGCCTTGAGCCCGAAATGGCATCGCAAGCCTGAATGATTGGAGAAAGCAAAGAGGTCATTTCAATTTCATCATGGTGGGCACCAATAGCGTTAACAACCTCCCAATTTTCTTTGTATTTCTCGGCAAGTTTCATGCCCAGTAATGCGTGTGGTGTTTCCGGATCATCATCAGGAACTTTACCTATGTCGTGCAATAAACCGGCTCGTTTGGCCAACTTAACGTTTAATCCTAATTCGGCAGCCATTGTTGCGCATAAGTTTGCAACTTCGCGGCTATGCTGTAATAAGTTTTGGCCATAACTGCTGCGGTAACGCATACGGCCAACCATTCTTATTAATTCAGGGTGTAAACCATGAATGCCTAAATCAATACAAGTGCGTTCGCCAATTTCTACTACTTCCTCTTCAATTTGCTTTTTAGTTTTGGCAACAACTTCTTCAATACGGGCAGGGTGAATACGACCATCGGTAACCAAACGGTGCAATGCCAAGCGTGCAATTTCACGTCTTATTGGATCAAAACAGCTTAAAATAATTGCTTCCGGCGTGTCGTCTACAATTAATTCAACACCTGTTGCAGCTTCAAGCGCGCGAATGTTTCGGCCTTCTCTGCCAATAATTCTACCTTTTAACTCATCGCTTTCAATATTAAATACCGATACAGAGTTTTCTATAGCTTGTTCTGCGGCAGTGCGTTGAATGGTGCTTAAAACAATTTTTTTGGCGTCTTTAACTGCAGTTAGTTTGGCTTCGTCGGTAATATCTTTTACCCTGGCCAAGGCTTCGGTGCGGGCTTCTTCGGTAAGCGCTTCTACCAATTGTTTTTTGGCTTCATCGGCTGTAAGTCCTGCGATTTTTTCTAATTGTTTAACTTGGTTTTGAAGCATTTTATCGGCTTCTTCCTTTTTGTTTTGTGCAATTTCTAATTGTTTTTGCAGTGTGTTTTTTAAACTGTCTAATTCAGCATCTTTGCGTTGCGAATTTTCGATTTTTGTTTTAAGGCTTTGCTCCAGTTGTTTAAGTTTGTTTTCTTCTTTTAGCAATTGCTGGTTGCGTGCCATTACTTCTTTCTCGTGTTCGGCTTTTAGTTGCAAACTTTTTTCTTTTGCTTCCAGTAACTTGTCTTTTTTAAGAATTTCGGCCTTTTCTTGTGCCTCTTTTAAAATAGTTTGTGCTTTACTTTTAAGGATGTTATTGTTTAACACCCACATAATGGCTGCACCGGCACCAAGTGCTACCATTGCAATAATAATTGATAATAAATCCATACGTTTTTGTAGTTTTTTAGCGCGAGAATTTTTGCAGTAAATGCTAAAATTTATACGTTAACAGTGTTTAAAACCTCAAGCGCACTTTGTAGTTGTTTGTTTAAGGTTTCATCCAATTTTTGTTGTAGCGCTTTCTCTTTAATGGCAGCGGTTACATGTTGCAGGGCAAACATGGCCAGTGCATCCTGATTGTCTTTGGTTGAGAATTGCTCTTTAAAAAAAAGCAATTTCTCGTTTATCAGTTTACCGGCTTCTCTAACCGCTTGCTCATCGGTTGGGGTAATAAGCAGAGGGTATGTTCTGCCGGCAATATTTATATGTATCGAAAGTTCTTCCAACGTTAACCTAAATTGTTTAACATTTTTATGCAATCATCTATCTGTTTTATTTTAGCCGAAATAAGTTGCTTTAATTCGGCTTTTTCTATTTCAGACAGATTAATTCCCACAGCAAGTTTAGCAATTTTATTTGTTTCTTTTATAGTGTTTAGCGAATTTGTTTGTTCCTCGAGCGTTTTTTTTAGCTTAAAATTCTCCTCAACTAACTGATTTATTTGCTGCTCTTGCACTTGTAATTTTTTTACAAGCTTTGCGCTTTTTGCAAAAATTTCAGCCGCTGTTATTTCGTTTTGGTTCATAAAAGCCTTTTTGCAAAGTTTAAAAACAAATGGCTTAATTAAAAATATCGTGTGTTTTACTTTATGTTGCCTGTTTTAATGCTCAAAAAATCAGCAATATAACTTGTTGTTACAAGTGGTTGTAAAACTTAAATCGTAATATTTCTTTTGCAAATGCTAACATTGTGCCCCATGTATGTAAGGTTTACTGCATTTTTGTGTTGTTTATGTGTTTTGGCGGCAAAGGCTCAAAATGTAAAGGATAGTACCATACTTAAAGAGTTTGTTTTTTCTGCCAATAAGGTGCTTGAACCCACCGAAGATGTACCTAAACAAATTGTAATAATAAACCCCAAACAAATTGCACTATTAAATCAACCAACCACTGCAGAATTGTTGCAGCAAACCGGACAAGTATTTATACAAAAAAGTCAACAGGGGGGTGGAAGTCCTATTTTACGCGGTATGGAAGCGAACCGTGTTTTAATAGTAATTGATGGCATTAGGCTAAATAATGCAATTTTTCGAAGCGGTCATTTGCACAATGTTATACGCATAAACCAAAATACATTGCAGCAAGCAGAAGTGCTCTTTGGCGCGGGCAGCCTTATGTATGGCAGCGATGCAATGGGTGGAGTTATCCATTTTACCACAGCTTCGCCTCAACTAAATACAAAAAAAGCTGAGGTGTTTTATCGTTTTGCAAGTGCATCTGCCGAGCAAACTTTAAATGCAAATGTATGGCAAGGTTATAAAAAATGGGCATGGTTTGCCTCGGTTCAACACAGTAATTTTAAAGATTTAGTACAAGGTAAAAACAGAAACAGCAATATGGGTAATTTAGGTTTAATGCCATTTTACCAAGGTAAACGAGATAGTATAGATAGGGTGGTAGCCAATAACAATATTCATAAACAGGTAGGTAGCGCCTACCACCAATCTGATGTTGTTTTTAAAGTTTTATTTGAACCCAAACCTTATATAAAACATTCATTAAACCTACAGTTTAGCAATACCGGAAATGTACCGCGTTTCGACAGACTAAGCGAGTTTAAAAACGATACACCTCGTTTTGCCGAATGGTATTATGGCCCGGAATTGCGAACACTTGCAGCTTATCATCTCGATTTGGGTAAACCTACTTGGGCTTATAACCAGCTTAAGCTTACTGCAGCTTATCAATACATTAACGAAAGTCGCCATACACGTAATTTTAATAATCCAAACATTGCAATGCGAAATGAATTTGTACATGTGGCAAGTTTAAATGCCGATTTTTTTAAAGAAATAAATAACCATGAAATACGATATGGTGTTGAGTTAAATAACAATATTGTGCAATCTAACGCCCAATCTCGTAATTTAGATAATGGCACAGTTGCGCCAATTTCTACCCGATACCCGGATGGAGGAAGTAATTTTTTTAATGCAGGTGCTTATGTTTCAAATTCATATGAATGGCGTAAGTCGCTTATATTTTCGTATGGCGCACGATTAAATTTTACGCACCTCAATAGCAATTTTATTAATAAAGCTTTTTATAGTTTTTTACCCAACCAAATTACTCAGCAAAATACTGCCTTAAGTGGTGCTTTTGGCTTGGTTTATAAATACAATTCAAAAAACAGGTTTTATATTAATATTGCCAATGCTTTTAGAGCGCCAAATGTAGATGATGTAGGAAAAATTTTTGATTCAAGGCCCGGACAATTGCTCATTTTACCTAACACTACATTAAAACCCGAGCAAAGTATTACCTATGAGGCCGGAAGCAACCATGAGTTTGGTATTATACAACTTAATTTTACAGGCTTTTATACCCAGCTTATAAATGCCTTGCAAGTGGTTAAAACAAATGTAAATGCTGCCGATTCTTTATGGTACGATGGCGTATTAACACCTGTTTTTACCAATAACAACCAACAAAAAGGATTTATAGCCGGGGTGGGTTCAAGCATAAAAATAAAATTGCATAAACACTTAAATGCTAACGCAACATTTAACTACACATATGGCGATGTTTTACAGCCTGTAAAAAAACCACTCGACCATATACCACCTGTGTTTGGCAGATGGGCATTTGATTATGGCTATAATAGAATTAACGCATCGTTTTATGGTTTGTATGCCGGCGCAAAAACGTTAGACAGGTACAGTTTGCAAGGCGAAGATAATATACAATATGCAACACCAAGTGGCTTACCTGCCTGGTATACGTTTAATTTGTTAACTGCTGTAAAAAATAAAAAAAGCACCATTACGTATCAATTTGCTGTAGAGAATATTTTAGATGTAAATTACCGCTTATTTGCCAGTGGCATAAGCGCTCCGGGTAGAAATTTTATGGTTTCTGTTAGAGTGAGTTTATAAGCCAATTTTTAATTTACACAATTGGTTTACTAATGCAGTTGTTGCAATAGATATATGTTTTTAAAACAATCGATGCGATTATACTTTCGAAATGTTTATTTTCGTTGCATTGATTATGAGGCCAGGATTTGTATATTTATTGTTGTTGCTTGCCATAGCAGCTTGTAAGCCCAAAGAAACCGAAACCCCCGGTCTTGGTTACGATTATTTTCCTTTACACATAGGTAAAACCGCTGTTTATGCATTCGATTCGATTGCTTTTGATGATAACACAAAATCTTCCGACACGTTTTATTATGAGTTAACTTGGCGGGTAGATACTTTTTTTGTGAACCAAAGTGGGCATCCGGTATATGTTATAAACCAATCGGTTAAAGATACCTCCTCTGGAATTGTTTTTAACCGTATGGCTCTTTTTGCCGAAATTAACCCGCAACAGTTGGTATTTACAGAAAACGAATTGTCCTTTGTTAAATTGGTTTTTCCACTTGGAAATGTAACCTCATGGAATGGCAATATGTATAATACTTTGTTTAGGCAAACCTATCAACTAAGGTATTTTAATAAACCCGAAAATGGCTTAACCACAGCTTTTGTGCAAGAGGCCAACAATATAAATGCCATAGAAGAGGAGGTTAGATACAGTATTTATGCCCAAAATATTGGCTTAACCACATTTTACAGCAAATATTTAAATAAGCAAACCACCGGCACATCGGGTTATATTTTACAATTAAAAATCTTGCCGCAATAATGGTTGTAAAGTGTTTAAAATGGCAGTTTTTAGCGTTTTTTATATTACTTAAAATTGGAGTAAACGCCCAGCAGGCTTATTATTTTGTAAGTTTTAACAGTAAAAGTCAATACAATTTAGATCAGGTAAATTTAAGCAGATATTTCTCTGAAAAAAGCATTCAGCGTCGTGTAAAATTTGGTATTAATATTGGTCAACAAGATTTTCCGCCCGATAGTTTATTGGTTCAAACAGTAATACAAAAAGGTGCCAGGTTGCTGGGTTGCAGCAGGTGGTTAAATGGTGTATTAATTTTGGCTGAACCAACCGTTGCTTTAGACTCCATTAAAAAAATGCCTTTTGTTAAGCAAATTACTTATGCAGGCAAATACAACGACGAACTTAGCGTAATAGATAAAAAAGAAGCAGGCTTGCAAAGCGAGTTTGCAATGATAGAACAAGCTTTTAAAACCAAACAAAAAGACAGTGTTTATTATGGATTAAGTCAAAATCAAATAAAACAAATTAACGCGCACGAGTTGCATGCAAAGGAATTGTTTGGAAACAATGTGCTTATTGCTGTGTTAGATGCCGGTTTTTTAAATGTAAATACATTGCCAGCCTTTAAGCATTTGTTTAGTCAGAAACAAATAATTGCCAGGTATGATTTTGTTGAACAAAATACAAATGTTTTTAACGATGATGACCATGGTTTGGCTGTGTTAAGTTGCCTTGCTGCCTACGATCCCGGAAAAATTATGGGTACAGCACCCAATGCCAATTATATTTTATTGCGAACCGAAAATGCAGCTTCTGAAAATTTGGTGGAAGAGTATTATTGGTTATTAGGTGCCGAGTTTGCTGATAGCTGTGGGGCGGATATAATAAATTCATCTTTGGGTTATACGCAACACGATGAAAGGATAATGGGGCACGACTACAAAGAATTAGACGGAAAAACTACAGTAGTAAGTATTGCGGCACAAACAGCAGCAGCAAAAGGCATAATGGTTTTTGTAAGTGCTGGCAATGAAGGCGATGATCCTTGGCGCTTTATAGCTGCTCCTGCCGATGCAGAAGATGTTATAAGTGTTGCGGCTGTTGATAAGCATGGCCATTATGCCGGTTTTAGCAGTGTTGGTCCAACTGCCGATAAACGCCTTAAACCCGATGCTGCTGCACAAGGCAGAGGTGCTGCTATTTTAAGCACTACAAACCGCGCATATTTAAGCAATGGCACATCTTATGCTTGTCCGATTTTAGCCGGTGGAACTGCTTTGTTAGTACAGCAATTTAAAGAAACGCATCCGCAAGATATAAAGCAGGTTTTACTTTGGAGTGGCAACCGCGTAAATGCTCCGGATAGATTTACAGGCTATGGTATTCCAAATTTACAAATGGCCTATGAAGTTTTAAACCATCAATTGGTTTATGGGGTGGCTTATGTAAGGGTTGTTAACAAAGCATTGCAAGTAATTTTACAAACGCAAACTGCACAAAAAGTGCGTTTAACCGTAACAACTGCTTTAGGGCAAAAACATACTTTAACAGTAAATTGCACCAAATCTGGCGGACTACATAACTTTGTGGTCGATTTGCCAAAGAAAATGCGTAAGGCAGGGTTGTTAAATGTTGAAGCTGTGTTTTTAAAAACACAACATTTACACAGCAAACAAATGGCAACCATAGATACGACTAAATAGGTAGCTGTTAAATTCAGTGCTGCAAAAATCCCCTTAGCACATTCGAATTAGTCTAATTTCAGAGACACCAAAAGGTTGTTGTTATGCTATAGTACAAAATAATCAGATAATTGCAAGCGGCTGTATTTGCTCGTTCATATTTCTTAGCCAACTATCAAATAGTCCGAATGTTTCATTATATGGTGTGTTCAGATCATTAAAATGAAGTTTAGTTGTTGTTTCTTGTATAAGCAAATTGTAATTTTTAAGCTCTCGCTTTCTGATGAAAGGTAAAATTCAATGGTTTTTTACTTTCCCGGCATAGCTTGGAAGTAATGCTTTTAATTCTTTTAGATGGTCACTTTGAATAATCAGGTTTTCGTTTAAGGAAACTTTTTATGTTAGACTAAATTCTTTTTTCAGCACCAATTGGTGATATTTCACCGCCAAATGGTGTTTCTGCAAAAAAGTTTTTCCTTTGAAATAAAGAGTTGGCCTATCTTATTAATTTTTTTGGTGAAATTGTATTTCTCTTGTTCATTTCACTTGTAGTAAGAATTTGCATCAATTCAAATATACCTGATTAATACGCAGTGTGCGGTGGGGGGCAATACCCGAGTATTCGCGTAGAAGTTTTGAATGTATTAAAATGATAAAAAACAAGACTGAATATTTAAAGTGACGTTTTATGGGTTGGCTAAATATTTTTTTACAAAAAATTAGCTAAATACGCTTTGTACTGCGTAATATTGCAGCATATGATAAATATTACATTGCCGGATGGTTCCGTTCGCTCGTATGAACGGGGAGTAACCGCTCTGGAAGTTGCAAAATCCATTAGCGAAGGTTTGGCCAGAAATGTGTTGGCAGCAAAAATTAACAATCAAGTTTGCGATGCATCGTTGCCTATTACGGCCGATGCTACATTACAATTATTAACATGGACAGATAAAGAAGGTAAATCTACCATGTGGCACAGCAGTGCACACCTTATGGCCGAAGCGCTGGAAGCCATATATCCCGGTATTAAATTTGGCATTGGGCCGGCAATCGATCATGGTTTTTACTACGATGTTGACTTTAATGGTATCCATTTTTCGGCAGAAGACCTTAAAAAAGTTGAAGATAAAATGGCCGAACTGGCCAAACAAAATAATGCATACCAGCGATCGGAAGTTAGTAAGGCGGATGCCATTGCTTATTTTACCGAAAAAGGCGATGAGTATAAATTAGAATTAATCGATGGTTTAAATGATGGCGAAATTACCTTTTACCAACAAGGTAACTTTACCGACTTATGTCGTGGTCCGCATATTCCACATACCGGTTTTATAAAAGCCATAAAATTAACCACCGTTGCCGGCGCTTATTGGCGTGGCGATGAGAAAAATAAACAGCTTACCCGTATTTATGGCATTACTTTTCCTAAAAAAGCCGAGTTAGACGAATATTTGGTAATGTTGGAAGAGGCAAAAAAACGCGATCACCGAAAATTAGGTAAAGAGTTGGAAATCTTTACATTCGATGATGATGTTGGGCCTGGTTTGCCATTGTGGTTGCCAAATGGTGCTGCCATTATTGAACAATTGGAATCTTTTGCTAAAAAAACAGAAGCCGATGCCGGTTATGTTAGGGTAAAATCGCCGCATATTGCACGCGAAAGCATGTATATAAAAAGCGGACATTTACCTTATTACAAAGATAGTATGTTTCCGGCCATGGAAATTGATGGCGATAGGTATTACTTAAAAGCCATGAACTGCCCGCATCACCACAAAATTTTTGCAGCAACGCCTAAAAGTTACCGCGATTTGCCTTTGCGTTATGCCGAATATGGTACTTGTTACCGTTACGAGCAAAGTGGCGAATTGTTTGGTTTAATGCGTGTGCGAAGCTTGCAAATGAATGATGCCCATATTTACTGTACCGAAGCACAGTTTGAAGAGGAATTTAAAAACGTAAACGACTTATACTTAAAGTATTTCGATGTTTTTGGTATAGATAAATATGTAATGCGCTTTTCTAAGCACGATCCCTCAAAATTGGGTCAGAAATACATTAACGCCCCGGAATTATGGCTAAAAACCGAAGATATGGTGCGAAAAGTTTTGGTTAATTTGGGTGTTAACTTTGTAGAAGTAGAGGATGAAGCCGCATTTTACGGCCCAAAAATCGATATACAAATTTACAGTGCAATAGGCCGTGAGTTTACATTGGCCACCAATCAAGTGGATTTTGCTCAGGCAGAGCGTTTTGACCTTTCATTTACCAACGAAAAAAATGAAAAAGAACGCCCAATTATTATACATAGAGCGCCCTTAAGTACGCACGAGCGCTTTATTGGCTTTTTGCTTGAACACTACGCCGGAAATCTACCGGCTTGGTTGGCGCCAAAACAGGTAGAAGTTTTACCAATTAGCGATAAACATGTGTCTTATGCTCAAAAAGTTGCAGAATTGTTAAAAAAAGCAGATATTCGCGCCTCATTTGACGGCAGAAACGAAAAAATAGGTAAGAAAATTCGCGATGCCGAAATGAAAAAAGTTCCTTATATGCTAATTGTTGGCGAGCAAGAAATGCTGGAAGAAAAAGTTTCGGTAAGGCTGCACGGCGAAGGCGACAAAGGCAAAGAAGGAATAGAGGAGTTTATAACCAACTTTAAACAACAACTAAAAGTAAAACTATAATTTAAAATATACTTGGCAACACCGGTAAACCCCAACACAACCCCTCCGTTTAACAGAGGTAATTTTAGAAGAGGCCGAATAACTGAAGCCGAACACAAAATCAACAAATATATTACCGCACCAGAGGTAAGGCTGGTAGGCGATAATGTTGAACAAGGTGTTTTTTCTTTGGCTAAAGCATTACAAATTGCTGCAGAGCAAGAGTTAGATTTGGTAGAAATATCTCCAAATGCCGTTCCTCCTGTTTGCAAAGTGGTTGATTATAAAAAGTTCTTATACGAACAAAAAAAGAAAAAGAAAGAACTTAAAGCCAACCAGATAAAGCAAGATGTTAAAGAAATTCGTTTTGGCCCAAATACCGACGAGCATGATTTTGAATTTAAGTTAAAACATGCCGAAAACTTTTTAAACGAAGGGCACAAAGTAAGGGCTTTTGTGTTTTTTAAAGGCCGCTCTATTGTTTACAAAGAAAGAGGCGAAGTGCTTTTGCTACAGTTGGCCGATAAACTTAAAGATATTGCCAAAGTTGAGCAATTGCCAAAATTAGAGGGCAAAAAGATGTTTTTAATGATGAGCCCCAAACCGAAAAAGTAAAACCGTAAAACCAAAATAAAAAGGAGAATTTAGGAACATGCCTAAAATGAAAACAAACAGTGCTGCAAAAAAGCGTTTTAAAGTAACCCCTAGCGGTAAAATTAAACGCGCGCAAGCATTTAAAAACCACATTTTAACCAAAAAAACCACTAAGCAAAAGCGTGCTTTAACCAAAATGGTTACTGTTAGCGAAGCCGATATGGGTTTGGTTAAAAACCTGTTAGCCATAGGAAAATAAAGGCCGGGCTTTTGCAACTGCCCATAAAGTTGCGGTTTAATATTTAACCCGAACCATAGCACAAAAGATCGCAATTTTTGCGGCGCTTAGGTTCAAATAAAAGAAAGGATAATATGCCACGTTCAGTCAATTCAGTTGCCAGTAAGGCACGCAGAAAAAAACTCTTAAAATTAGCCAAAGGCTACTGGGGTAAACGTAAAAATGTTTTAACGGTTGCAAAGCACACCATAGATAAAGGTTTGCAATATGCGTACCGCGACAGAAAAACCAAAAAACGTAACTTCCGCTCATTGTGGATACTACGTATCAATGCAGGCGCTCGTCAGCATGGATTAAGCTACAGCCAGTTTATGGGCTTGGTTCACAAAAAAGGCTTAACGCTAAATCGTAAAGTTTTAGCAGATATGGCCATGAACCACCCTGAAACTTTTAAGGCAATTGTAGATTTGGTAAAATAAATGTTTAACCCGGTTTTACGGTATAAAAAAATGGCTGCCTTTGGCGGCCATTTTTTTTTGTTACTATCAGAAAATCAAAAATCCAACGCAAAATTCTTAATTTAGGCTTGCTGATTAACGCTCAAATCGTTAATAATATGTTATTTAACTATTGTAGAAATAGTTCTTCTGCAAGGTTAAAAAACAATTTTGTTGGGCTTAAGCTATTTTTGCATGGCAGAACTTTTTTGTTTTCGCTAATTCTGCGCTACATCACCTTCTTCGTCAAAGCCCGGACGGCTGTACAACAGAACTATCCGCCAGACTTTTCCTCGAATCTAATGCAGACCTGAATGTAACCGCAAGCCGCATATTAAAA
>VFQQ010002198.1_pt1 | contig 23116 bp, 19 predicted proteins | sample 3512341 | NCBI WGS metagenome assembly VFQQ01 (sample SAMN10412373, study PRJNA504923) | tailings metagenome | isolation source: Relicate 2 Philex TSF1 revegetated site | place: Philippines: Tuba, Benguet | collected 2017-08-29 | reverse complement strand
TGGCGTAGGCCTGCAGGCCCTTGGCCATGTCGGCATAGGCGGGCGTCGCTTCCGACGTGATGATCGCCACCTTCACCGCGCGCTTGCCTTCCAGCCGGGTGGTGCGGAACCACTCCAGGAACCCGGCCGCTTCGTGCGAATAGGTCGGACGCAGGTTCAGGGCCCACTGCCCCGGCTTCCAGCCGAAGCCGTAGGCCGCCGTTCCGAACAACATGGGCACCTTGTCTTCCGGCAGGCGTTGCTGCAGCGCCGCGGCATCCGGGCCGCCGAGGCCGAGCACTGCCACTGGTTTCAGTTCGGCCTTGATGCCGGGCCACAGGCTGGCGGTCTGCGCCACGTCGTACCGCGTGTCGTAGGTCTTCATCACGATGCGGACCTTCAACGGCTCGCCGACTTCCTTGTTCCACCAGTCGATCACCGCCTGGCGGCCGCCTTGCATCTCGCCCATCACGTTGGCGTAGGGGCCCGCAAAGTCGGCCAGGGCCGCGACATTGATCGTGGTCTGCGCGTGGGCGGCAGCGAAGGGCAATGCCGCGGCGATGGCGGCGAGGCTGCGGATCAGAACGGTGCGTCGATGCATGACGGTCTCCTTGGTGATGCTGCCCTCGGCAGCGACATGGCGTGGGTCAGTGCGGGAACGGCCACAGCCGGTAGCTCGCCTTGAAGATGTTCCAGCGGTGCATCAGCCCCTTGGGCTCGAGCAGCAGGAAGCCGACGATGATGGCTCCCAGAAACACGTTCATGCTGGCGAAGACGAGGTCGGTGCTCAGCGCCGGCATGCGCTCGACCAGATCAGGGCCGACGCTCGTGATCGTCTCCTGCACTGCCCGAATCAGCACCGTGCCGACGAGCGCGCCGACGATCGAGCCCAGTCCGCCGACGATCATCATCGCGATGAACCAGATCGAGTGGAACAGCGTGAACTGATCCACCGAGACGAAGCGGATCTGGTAGGCCCACAGCGCGCCGCCGATGCCGGCGTAGAAGGCGCCGACGACGAAGGCGCGCGCCTTGGTGCCGGGCACGTCGATGCCCATCATGCCGGCGGCGACATCGTCGTCGCGCACGGCGACGAAAGCGCGTCCATGCCGGCTGCGCAGGATGCCGAAGGCGCCGAAGACCATCACCGCGGCGCCGAACAGGAACAGCAGGTACAGCTTGCGGTCGCTGTCGAAGACCAGCGGGCCGAGGGCCGCCGGCTGCAGGCTGAAGCCGTTGACACCGCCGAGCCACGACGACGGCAGGTTGAGCACGACGAACACGAACAGGAACTGCGCGGCGATCGTCGTCAACGCGAGGTAGAAGCCCTTGATGCGGGCGGCGGTCAGGCCGAACGCCCAGCCGACGAGGGCGGCCAGCACGCCGCCGATCGGCACCGCAGCCCAGAACGCCAGGCCGAGCTTGACCTCCATGGCGGCGGCCCCGTAGGCCCCGACTCCCATGAAGGCCGCCTGGCCGAGGTTGATCTGCCCGGCGTAGCCGGTCGTGATCTGCAGGCCGACCACCACGATCGCCGTGACCAGCATCAGGTTGGCCACCGCCACCAGGCGCGGCGATGCGAACCACGGGAACACCAGCAGGGCCAGCACGAACAGGCCGAGCGTCAGCCACTGCGCGCGCGTGCGCACGAGCGCGCTGTCGTTCTCGTAGCGGGAAGAGAAGATGCCGGAGGGGTCCATGGTTCAGACTCGTTCGATGCGACGCCAGCCGAACATCCCCGTGGGGCGCACGATCAGCACTGCCAGCATGAAGACGTACGGCACGACGGAGGCGGCGTTGCCGCCGATAAGTGGATCGACGTAGGCCGCGGTCAGGCCCTGGACCACGCCCACGATGACGCCCGCGAGCAGCAGGCCGCGCACCGACTCCAGCCCGGCCAGCAGGGCCACGGGCAGCGAGGCGAAGCCCACTTCGGACGACAGGAAGGTGAGCGACTTGCCGCTGAGGTAGACGATGGAGGCAACGACCGACATCACGCCGCCCAAGGCCCACGCGAAGGCGATCGAACGGCGCACGCTGATGCCCATCGACAGCGCGATCTGGTGGTCCTCCGCCACGGCCGACATCGCGAGGCCCGTGCGGCTGCGGTTGAAGAACCAGTGCAGCCCGAATGCGAACACCACCGCCAGCACGCCTGCGGCCACGAGCGGGCGCGGCACGATCATGTCGCCGACGATGATCGGTTGCAGCGAGACCAACGCCGGGAAGGCGCGCTCCTGCGGCCCCCAGATGACGAGCACCAGCCCGCGCATCAGGATCAGCAGGCCGATCGTGACCATGATCATCGAGAACACCGACTCGCCGATCAGGCGCCGGAACATCAGCCGCTCGATCGCCAGGCCGACGAGGACGGCGATCGCGAGGGCAACCCCGACGCCCGCCGCCGGATGCAGGCCGCGCGACGCGATGGCCCACCACACCAGGAAGGCGCCCAGCACGAGCATCTCGCCCACCGCCATATTGAAGACCTTGCTGGCGCGGTAGATGACGACGAAGCCCATCGCCACCAGCGCGTACAGCAGGCCGAGCAGGGCGCCGTTGAGCGCGTAGTTCAAGAATTCGATGATCATCGCGCTGCCGCCCTTTCGATGTCGGTCGCCGCGACGGCGGCGCGCAGCACGCCTTGGCGGCCGTCCTGGTAGGTCACGGGGATGCTGCAGTCGATCTCGTCGGTACCGGCGTACAGCCCTTCGATCAGCGGCTTGTAGCGTTGTTCCAGGAACTCGCGGCGCAGCTTGCGCGTGCGCGTCAGCTCGCCTTCGTCGGGGTCCAGTTCCTTGGGGAAGTTGGCGAAGCGCACCACGCGCGATGCCGGCGGCAGCAGCTCGTTGATGCGCACGATCTCGTCGCGCACCAGCGCGCGGATCTCGGGGCGCTGCGACAGGTCGGTGAAGGTCGAGAAGGCGATGCGGCGCTCCTCGGCCCAGCGCGAGGCGACGCCCATGTCGATGTTGACGAGCGCACCCACCCACGGCCGGGTGGCGTCACCCAGCACCATCACGTCCTTGATGAAGGGCGAGAAGCGCAGACGCGTCTCTATGAACTGCGGCGGATAGGCATGGCCGTTGGCCAGCTTGACCAGGTGCTCGACGCGATCGAGGAAGACCAGCTCGCCGTCGCGGGTCCGTTGCACGGCGTCCCCCGAGACGAACCAGCCGTCCCGGTCGAGCGCGGCGGTCTTGTCGGGCTTGTGCCAATAGCCGAGGAACCCGCTGCCGCCGCGCAGCAGCAACTCGCCGCTGGGTTCGATGCGCGCCTCGAGCGGCTTGCCGAAGGCGGGGTCCACGTCCAGCAGCGGGCCCACGGTCTCCAGGTCGTATCGGGTGCCGCGATGGCCCGCGATCAAGCCGAACTCAGAACAGCCGTAGATGTTGCGCAAGGGCACGCCGAGGGCGTGGAAGAGGCGGAACACATCCGGCGCCATCGCCGTGCCGCCGGAGACGGCGACGCGCGAGCGCAGGAAGCCGAACTGGTCGCGCACGGCATGCAGGCTCAGCAGCTCCGCCAGCGGCAGCAACAGGCGGGCACCCAGCGGCGCGGCGCGGCCTTCGAGTTGCGCCACGCGCACCGCATGGCCCACCGACACGCTCCAGCGGTAGACGGCGCGCGGCAGGCGGCCGGCATGCAGCATGCGTGCCTCGATGGTGGCGGCGATGCTCTCCCACTGGCGCGGCCCGAACAGCACGATGTGCGGCGACAGCTCGCGCACATTGGGCAGCACCTGGTCGGGGCCTTCGGGGAAGTTCACGACCAAGGGCACCAGCAGGCCCAGCGTCACCCCCAGCAGCTGCTCGGTGATCCAGGCCAGCGGCGTGTAGGACAGGTACTCCATGCCGGGCTCGAGCGGCAGCGCACTGCGCATGCGGGCGGCGTTGTCGACCAGCCAGCGGTGGCTGATCATCACGCCCTTGGGTTTGCTCGTGGTGCCCGAGGTGTAGGTCAGCAGCGCAAGGTCGTCGGCCTGCCCGGCTGCGACCTGCTCCTCGAATCGGCGCGGGTGGCGCTCGTGCTGCTTGCGTCCGGCCGCCATCAGGCGGTCGAAGCCGTGCAGCAGGTCGTGCCGGTACGACCACATGCCGGAATCGTCCCAGAACGTGATGCCGCGCAGATCCGGCAGGCGCTGCGCGATGGCCAGCGCCTTGTCGACCTGCTCCTGGTCCTGCGCGAAGATGAAGCGGGCCTCGGAATCCTCGCACAGGTAGTGCAGCTCCTCGGCCGTGGCGTCGGGGTAGACGGAGACGGTCTTGAAGCCCATAGCCTGCGCCGCCAGCAGCGCCCAGTAGTGCTCGGGCTCGTTCTCGCCGACCACCACGGCGGTCTCGCCGGGCGCCACGCCCAGCTCGGCCACGCCCAGCGCCAGCGCACGAACCTTCTCGGCCACCTCGGCCCAGGAATGGCGCCGCCAGATGCCCTTGCGCTTGACGCGCTGCGCCAGCTGCTCCGGCCGTGCGCGCGCGTGGGCCAGCAGCATCTGCGGCAGTGTTTGCGCGCTCGCGCCGACATTGGGCCGAGCGCCGGTGCCGGGCACCCTGGGCGCGTGCACGGGTGGCGTTTCCATGGTCACGGCTGCCGAGGTGTTCATGCCGCCGCTCCCAGGTAGGCCTGGATCACCGCCGGGTCGGCCTGCACCTGCGCCGGCGTGCCGTCGGCGATCTTGCGTCCGAAGTCGAGCACGGCGACGCGGTCGGCGAGGTCCATCACCACGCCCATGTCGTGCTCGACCAGCACGACCGGGATGTGCCGCGCCTCGCGCACGTCGATGACGAAGCGCGCCAGGTCTTCCTTCTCCTCGGTGTTCATGCCGGCCATCGGCTCGTCCATCAGCAGCAGCTTGGGCTCCATCGCCAGCGCGCGGCCCAGGTCCACCCGCTTGCGCAGCCCGTAGCCGAGCGCGCCCACGGGCTGGTGGCGGATGCTTTCGATCTCGAGAAACTCGATGATGTCCTCCGCGATTTCACGGTTCCGCGCCTCCTCGCGCTGGGCCCACGGAAAGTAGACGAAGGCCTGGAGCAGGCCCGCGCGCATGTGGGCGTGCCGGCCAATGAGGATGTTGTCGAGCACGCTCATGTGCGGGAACAGGTGCGTGCCCTGGAAGGTGCGCACCACGCCGTCGCGCGCGATCTCGTGCACGGCCCGGCCCTGCATGTCCCGGCCGTCGTAGCTGACGCGGCCTTGCTGCGGACGGTAAAAGCCGCTCAGCACGTTCAGCAGCGAGCTCTTGCCTGCGCCGTTGGGCCCGATGACGGCCAGCATCTCGTCGGCGCGGACTTCCAGCGATACCTCCGATAGCGCCGTGACGCCGCCGAAACGCAGCGTCACGCCCTCGGCCCGCAACACGGCCTGGGAACGCTCGCCAGCGAGCGCGGGTGGCGTCGCGGCCATCACGAGAACGCGTTCAGGCCGGTCAGCGCCCGCCCGATGATGAGCTTCTGGATCTCGGTGGTGCCGTCAGGAATGGTCATCATGCGCGCGTTGCGGAACAGCAGCTCGACGCCGAAGTCCTTGGTGATGCCGTTGCCGCCGTGGATCTGGACAGCCTTGGAGGCGACGTCGACCGCGATCTCCGTCGCATAGCACTTGGCCATTGCGCTCTCGACCTCGGAGCGCACGCCGTGGTCGATCAGGCTGAAGGCCCGGTACACGAGCAGGCGGGCGGCATCGAGCTGCATCGCCGCATCGGCCAGCATGCCCTGGATGAGCTGATGCTGGCCGATCGGCTTGCCGTGCTGGCGGCGCTCCTTGGCGTAGGCCACGGCCTTGTCGAGCGCGGCCTGCGCGATGCCCACCGACGTGAGCCCGACCATCGGCCGCGCCTTCTCGAACAGCACGAGCGTGTTCTTCAGGCCGGTGCCCGCGGTGATCATCATGTTGGTGGCGGGCACGCGCACCTTGTCGAAGAACAGCTGCGCGGTCGAGGTGCTGTTGAGGCCGAGCTTGTCGATGTTGCGGCTTTCGTAGCCGTGCTCGTCGCGGTCGACGAGGATCATCGACAGCCCGCGGGCGCCTTCGTCCGACGTGCGCACGATGACCATGCAGAAGTCGGAGTAGTGGCCGTTGGAGATCCAGGTCTTCTCGCCGCTGACGACGACGTGGTCGCCGTCGGCGCGCGCGCGGCAGGTGACCTCGGCGACGTTGGAGCCGACGCCGGGCTCGCTGATGCCGCTGCACGCGATGATCTCTGCGCGCACCATGCGCGGCAGGTACTTCTGCCGCATGGCGTCGTTGCTGCAGACCTCGAGCGAGTAGGCGCCCAGCTGCTGGATCAGCAGCGAGATGGCCACGTCGCCCGACACCCGGGCGAGCTGCTCGTACATCATCGCGTAGGTCAGCCACGGCATGCCGATGCCGCCGTGCGCCTCGGCGATCAGGCCGTTGCCACCCATCCCGTAGGGCAGCATCAGGCGGAAGATCTCGAGCATTTGCTCCTTCGAAATCAGCTTGTCGGGCTGATGGCGCCTGACGATCGGCGCGAGCTTGGTCTCGAGGAAGCGGTTGAAGCCCTCGACGGCGAGGCGCTGTTCGTCGGTCGGCAGGAAGTTCATGGCTTGTTCTCCGTCAGCGGCCGAGGATCGTGATGGCGCAGACGGCTTCCTCGATGCCGTACAGGCCGCCGCCGTTCTCGGCGATCGCCAGCCGCGCGCCCTGCACCTGGCGCGCGCCGGCTTCGCCGCGCAGTTGGGTGGCCAGCTCGTGCAGCTGGCCGAGACCGGTGGCACCGATCGGATGGCCCTTGGACTCGAGCCCGCCGGAGGTGTTGATGGGGATGCGTCCGCCGATCGTCGTGGCACCGCTTTCGGCCAGCGCGCCGCCGGCGCCGAACTCGCAGAAGCCCAGGTTCTCGGACTGAACGATCTCGCCGATGGCGGTGGCGTCGTGCACCTCGGCCAGCGAGATGTCCCCCGGGCCGACGCCGGCGCGCTCGTAGGCCAGCCGCGAGGCCTTGACCGTCACGTGGCCGGCCACGTCCTCGGGCCGGCGCGTCGAGCCGGTGGCGACGACGGAGGCCAGCACGCGGATCGCGCGCCGGCGGTCGGCCAGGCGGGCAAGCGCGGCTTCGGAACACACGAGCGCCGCTGCGGCGCCGTCGCTGATCGGCGCGCACATCGGCAGCGTCAGCGGATAGGTGATCGGGGGTGCGGCCAGGATCTCGTCCACCGTGTAGGCCGTGCGGTACTGGGCCAGCGGGTTGTGGACCGAGTGGCCGTGGTTCTTGGCCGCCACGGCGGCGAACTGCCGCTGCGTCGTGCCGAACTCGCGCATGTGGAAGCGCCCGAACGCGGCGTATATGTCCATGAACAAGCTGTAGGGAGACTTCGACGTGCTGCCCGCAGGCGGCTCGACGCCTCGGCCCATGGCCAGCAGCACGGCCTTGTTGGCTTCGACCTCGTGCACGTCCCAGGCGCCGTCGAAGACGCTGAACATCTTCGCCTTGTCGGTGCAGAACATCTTCTCGGCGCCGACGGCCAGCGCCACCTCGACCTCGCCAGCCCGCACCGCCTGCACCGCCAGGTTGAACGCCGAACTCGCGCTGGCGCAGGCGTTCTCGAGGTTGTAGACCGGGATGCCTTCGAGGCCCATGCTGCGCAGCGCGACCTGGCCGCGCACCATCGTCTGGCCCTCGAGCACGCCCTGCGTGGTGTTGGAGTAGAAGGCGGCCTGGATGTCGGCGGCCGCCAGGCCGGCGTCGGCGATCGCGGCGGCGATCGCGTCGGCCGTCAGTTGCTTGATGCTGCGGTCGAGGAACTTGCCGGTCGGCGTCATGCCGATGCCGGCGATGTAGACGGCGGGCTGGGCTTGGGTGTTCATGCGTCGGGCCTTGCTCGGCTTGGAGGCGTTCGGTCGAACCGGTTGGTCAGGCCGTTCAACAGCCCTTGAATTCGGGCTTGCGCTTGCCCACGAAGGCGGCGAGGCCCTCGCGGATGTCGTGGGAGTGCCGGTGCGCGTCGAGCACCAGGCGTTCCATCCGCAGCGCGGTGGATTGCGGTTGTTCCAGCGAGTCGGCCACGGCCTGCTTCATGCGACGCAGCACCAACGGGCTTTTTGAGGCAATCTGCGTGGCGAGCTTGTCCACCTCGGACAGCAACTGGTCGTCGGGCACGACGCGGTTGACCAGCCCGAGCGGCACCAGCTCCGCGGCCGGCATCGTGTCGCCGGTGAAGAGCAGGTACTTGGCCGCCGTGGGGCCGATGCGCCGAGGCAGCACCGCGGCCCCGCCGGCGCCGGGAAAGACGCCGAAGTTGGCATGCGCGTCGCCGATGCGCGCCCCCACGCCGGCGACGATGAGGTCGCACGCCATCGCCAGCTCCAGGCCGCCGGCCATCGTCAGGCCGTTGAGCGCTGCGATGGTGGGCTTGGGCAGCGCGCGCAGGCGGTCGATCATGCCCGCGACCCGATCGAGAAAGGCGTTCATCGGATCGTCGGCGCCGGGCTCGGCGCCCGTGCCTTCGAACACGCCCTTCAGGTCGGCGCCGGCACAGAAGGCGCGGCCAGCGCCGGTGAGCACGACGACGCGCACCCCAACGTCGCGTTCGATCAGTTCGAGGGCGCGCGCCAACTCGTCGCACATCGGCCCCGACATGGCATTCATCGCGGCGGGGCGATTCAGCGTGATGCGGGCCGTGGCCCCGATCCGTTCGAGCCGCATTTCGGCGAAGTCGTGCAAGTTTGTCTCCATGTGCGCTCGCGGTCACGGGCGCCGGCAGACCCCTGCGAGGGCGTTCCGTTCTCGTGAGCTGAACAGACGCTAACGTGGACTTGTAAAACTGTCAAGCGTTAGGTAGACTGAGCTCTTGAGCCCCTACGGAAGCGTTCCCGCGCCCGCATCCCAGGCTGCAAGCCTGGGCGAGCGAACCGACATGAGCCTTGTCAACGTGCCATCACCGCCGCGCGAGCCGACCTCGACCGCCGCCTCGCTCGGCGTCGCGGATCTCATGCGCAAGCAGGCTTCGGCGAGGCCGGCGGCGGTGGCGATCGAGGACGCATCCGGTGCACTGACCTACGGCGAGCTCGACGCCTGGACCGGCCGCATGGCCCGGGCGCTTGCGTCGTCCGGCGTCGGCCGCGGTGACCGTGTCGCCGTGCTCGCGGAGAACCGGCGCGAGTACATCGGCCTGCAGCTGGCCGCCGCCCGGATCGGCGCCATGGTGGCCTGCCTGAACTGGCGCCTGGCCGATGCGGAGCTCATGCATGGCCTGCACCTGGCGGCACCGCGCCTGGTCTTCGCGTCGGCGCGCTTTTCAGAAGCTCTCGCGCGCACCGGGTGGCGGGATGGGCGGGTGGTCGCGCTGGACGACGGCTTCGACGCGTGGGTCGACGAAGCCGGGCCGCACGACGCGCCGCCCGACGTCGATCCCGAGCAGGGCCTCGTCATCCTCTACACCAGCGGCACCACCGGGCTGCCCAAGGGCGCCGTGATCAGCCAACGCGCGATGGTGGCGCGCGCGATGTGCTTCGCGGCGCAGTACGGCATAGACGCGCGCCACACCTACGTCGCCTGGAGCCCGCTGTTCCATATGGCCGCCACCGACTTCAGCCTGGCCACGCTGATGATCGGCGGCAAGGTCGTGGTGCACGACGGGCTGGACGTCGACCGCCTGTGCGCCACGCTCGAGCGCGAGACCGTCGGCTGGCTGGTCGCGATGCCGGGCATGATCGACGCGTTGATCGACGGGCTGCGCCGCAACGCCACCCGGCCGCGTGGCGTGGCGCTGGTCGGGGCAATGGCCGATCTGGTGCCGCGCGAGCAGATCGCCGAGCTGACCGGGCTGCTCGGTGCGCCCTACATCAATTCTTTCGGTGCCACCGAGACCGGGCTTGCCCCCGCTTCAGCGGCGCTGCTCGCCCCCGGCGTCGTGCCGACGAGCCTGGCCAAGCACGAGTCTGCGTTCTGCAGCGTTCGCCTCGTCGACGCGGAGGATCGCGAGGTGCCCATCGGCACACCCGGCGAGGCGGCGATCCGCGGCCCCACGCTGTTCTCCGGTTACTGGAACGCACCCGAGGTCAATGCACGAGACTTCCGCGGCGGCTGGTTCCACATGGGCGACCTGTTCGTGCGCCACCCCGACGGCTCGCTCGACTTCGTCGACCGCGCCAAGTACCTCATCAAGTCCGGCGGCGAGAACATCTACCCGGCGGAGATCGAACGGGTGCTGCTGGCGCTGTCGGCGGTGGCCGACGCCGTCGTCGTGCGCAGGCGCGACGAGCGCTGGGGCGAAGTGCCGGTGGCCTTCGTCGCGTTCAAGCCGGGAGAGACGATGAGCGCCGATGCGCTCGCGCAGCGCTGCCGCGCCGAACTGGCCGGCTACAAGATTCCCAAGGAGTTCCGCATCGTCGATGTGGCCGAGTTCCCGCGCAGCAGCACGGGGAAGATCCAGCGCCACGACGTGGAGCGGCGGTGGCTCGCGGGCTGACCGCGTCGCTTCCGCGTTTGCAAGTCCCGATCGTTCCGCATTTCACCCACAGGAGCCATTCATGAGTCAAAAGGTCATCGTCGCAGGCGTGGGCATGATCCCCTTCACCAAGCCCGGCGCCAGCGAGCCGTATCACGTCATGGGCAACAAGGCCGCGCGGCAGGCCCTGCAGGACGCCGGCGTCGACTACCAGGCCATCGAGCAGGCCTTCGTCGGCTACGTCTATGGCGACTCGACCTGCGGCCAGCGCGCGCTGTACCCGCTGGGCATGACGGGCATTCCGGTGCTCAATGTCAACAACAACTGCTCGACCGGATCGTCGGCACTGTTCCTGGCGCGCCAGGCGGTGCAATCGGGCGCGGCGGAGTGCGTGCTGGCGCTGGGCTTCGAACAGATGCAGCCGGGCGCGATCAAGGCCGCGTTTCCTGACCGGCCGACGCCCTTCGACGAGTTCGACCAAATCACCGACCAGCTCGTCGGCCACCCCGAGATTCCGCTTGCGCTGCGCTACTTCGGCGGCGCTGGCAAGGCCCACATGGACAAGTACGGCACCCGGCTGGAGACCTTTGCCGCCATTCGCGCCAAGGCGAGCCGGCATGCCGCCAACAACCCGCTGGCGCTGTTCCGCAAGGAGGTCAGCGTGGACGACGTGATGGCCTCGCCGGTGGTCTGGGAGGGCGTGATGACACGCCTGATGGCCTGCCCGCCCACCTGCGGCGCCGCCGCGGCGGTGGTCTGCTCGGAGGCCTACGCGAAGAAGCACGGCATCTCCACCAAGGTACGCATCGCCGCGCAGGCCATGACCACCGACTTCAGCAGCACCTTCGACACCAAGGACATGATGCGCGTCGTCGGCTACGACATGGCCAAGGAGGCCGGCCGCCAGGTCTACGAAGCGGCCGGCATCGGCCCGTCGGACGTCGACGTGGTCGAGCTGCACGACTGCTTCGCGCAGAACGAGCTCATCACCTACGAGGGCCTCGGCCTGTGCCCTGAAGGCGGCGCCGAGAAGTTCGTGCGCGACGGCGACAACACCTACGGCGGCAAGGTCGTCACCAATCCTTCGGGGGGCTTGCTGTCCAAGGGCCACCCGCTCGGCGCCACCGGCCTGGCGCAGTGCTACGAGCTGACGCACCAGCTGCGCGGCACGGCCGAGCAGCGGCAGGTCAAGGGCGCGCGCACCGCGCTGCAGCACAACCTAGGCCTCGGCGGTGCCTGCGTGGTGACGCTCTACCAGGTGGGCTGAGCATGATCGACAAGAAGCACATCGGCTACGCGCCGCCGCCCATCCTGTGGGACGTGGAGAAGGGTCGCATCGCCTTCTTCGCCAAGGTCATCGGCCTCGCCGACCCCATCCACACCGACGAGGCCGCAGCCAAGGCGGCCGGCTACCGCGGCATCGTCGCGCCGCCGACCTTCATCTTCGGCGCGCCGGGCGATTCCGGCGAGACGATGAAGCTGATCGAGACGCTCGAGATCGACCTCGGCAAGGTGCTGCACGGCGAGCAGCGCTTCGACTACCACGCGCCGGTGTGCGCCGGCGACACGCTGCGCTTCCAGTCGAAGGTCAGCGACATCTACGACAAGAAGGGCGGCGCGCTCGAGTTCGTCGTCAACGACACGAAGGTCACCAACCAGCTCGGCGAGCACGTGGCCGACCTGCACGCGGTGATCGTCGTGCGCCACGGCTGAAGGGAGACGCCATGACATTCGACGCTCAACGGGTCGCCGTCGGCGACGCCATGCCGGTGCTGCAGCTGCCGCCGATCAGCCGCACCACGCTGGCGCTGTTCGCCGGTGCTTCCGGCGACCACAACCCGATCCACATCGACATCGACTTCGCGCACAAGGCGGGCATGAAGGACGTCTTCGCGCACGGCATGCTGTCGATGGCCTACCTGGGTCGTGCGCTCGCGCAATGGGTGCCGCAGAAGCGCATCCTGAGCTACGGCGTGCGCTTTGCCGCCATCACGCAGCTCGGCGACCGCGTGCAGTGCAGCGGCAAGGTGGTCGAGAAGCTGAGCCACGCCGGCCGCCCGTGCGCGCGCATCGAGCTCACCGCCGCCAAGCGCACGGGTGAGGTGACGCTCGCCGGCGAGGCGCTGGTGGCGCTGGACTGACCCATTCACAACCGACATCGAACATCGAGGACACACGCATGAAAAGGCTCGAAGGCAAGGTCGCCATCGTCTCCGGTTCCGGCCGCGGCATCGGCCGCGCCATCGCCATGAAGCTCGCCAGCGAGGGCGCCAAGGTCGTGGTCAACGACCTCGACGCCGCGCCGGCCGAGCAGACCGTGGCCGACATCAAGGCCGCCGGCGGCCAGGCCCTGGCCTGCGCCGGCAGCGTCACCGCCGACGGTTTCGCCGAGAAGTTCGTCAAGACCGCGATCGACGGCTTCGGCGGGCTGGACATCATCATCAACAACGCCGGCTACACCTGGGACAACGTGGTCCAGAAGATGACCGACGAGCAGTGGCACGCCATCCTCGACGTGCACTTGACGGCGCCGTTCAAGATCCTCCGCGCCGCGGCCGACTACATCCGCCACCAGTCCAAGGTGGAGGCCGAGGCCGGCAAGGAAGTGTTCCGAAAGGTCGTCAACATCTCCTCGATCGCCGGCACCGGCGGCAACGCCGGGCAGGCCAACTACTCGGCCGGCAAGGCCGGCATCATCGGACTGACCAAGGCGCTGTCCAAGGAGTGGGGGCGCTACAAGGTCAACGTCAACGCGGTGGCGTTCGGCATGATCAAGACGCGGCTCACCGAAGCATCGGCCGGCGGCGACGCCTCCATCAACGTGGAGGGCCGCAAGATCAAGGTCGGCGTCAATCCGGACCTGCTCGCGATGATGGAGCGCAGCATTCCGATCGGCCGCGCCGGTACGCCGGACGAGGCCGCGGGCTCGGTGTACCTGCTGTGCACGCCCGAGTCGAACTACATCAGCGGCCAGACGCTGATCTGCGGCGGCGGCGTGTCGATCTGACCGCGCGGGTCCGGCGATGGATCTGAGCTTCGGCGATGCCGACCTCGCGTTCCAGCGCGAGGTGCGCGACTGGTTCGCCACCCACACGCCCGATGCGCTGCGCCGCAAGGCCGTCAGCGGCCAGATGCTGGTGCGCGAAGAGATCGTGCGCTGGCAGCGCACGCTCGACGAACGCGGCTTCCTGGTCGTCGACTGGCCCCAGGAGCACGGTGGCCCGGGCTGGACGCCGACGCAGCGCTACCTCTACGACATCGAGCGTGCCGCCGCAAATGCGCCGGTGGGGCTGTCGATGGGCGTCATCATGCTCGGCCCGGTGTTGATGGCCTTTGGTACCGAGGAACAGAAGACGCGCTACCTGCCGCGCATCCGCCGCTGCGAGGACTGGTGGTGCCAGGGCTACTCCGAGCCCGGCGCCGGCTCGGACCTGGCCGCGCTGGCGTGCAGCGCCGTGCGCGACGGCGACGACTACGTGATCAACGGGTCCAAGATCTGGACCACCTACGCGCACTGGGCGACGCACATGTTCTGCCTGGTGCGCACCGCGAAGACCGGCCGCAAGCAGGAGGGCATCTCCTTCCTGCTGATCGAGATGGACCGGCCGGGCATCGAGCTGCGGCCGATCGTCTCCATCGACGGCGAGCACCACCTGAACCAGGTCTTCTTCACCGACCTGCGCGTGCCGCGCGGCAACCTCGTCGGCCAGGAGGGGCAGGGCTGGGAGATCGCCAAGTACCTGCTGACGCACGAGCGCACCAGCATCGCCGGCGTGGCCGACTCGAAGGCCGCGCTGGCCAGCCTGCTGCGCGCCGCCGGGCAGCGCGGCTGGGGCGGCCGGCCGCTGGCGGACGACGCGGCGATGGCGCTGCGCCTGGCGCGCGCCGAGATCGACCTGCTGGCGCTGGAGTACACCAACCTGCGCGTGCTCTCGGCCACCGCCGCGGGCAAGGCGCCGGGGCCGGAGTCCTCGCTGCTCAAGCTGATGGGCACCACGGTGCAGCAGACGCTGTCCGAACTGGCGCTCGAGGTCGGTGCCGAACTGGCGTGGCCCTGGCACTCCGGCGGGCCGCTCGCCGCCAGCGACCACGCGCACGCGATGGAGCGCTACGCATTCCTGCGCGCCTGCACCATCTACGGCGGCAGCGACGAAGTGCAGAAGAGCGTGCTCGCCAAGTCCATCCTCGCGCCGTCGGCCGGCCGCTGACACCGGAGGCACCCGTCTCGTGGATCTGAACCCTTCTCCGGAACAGAAGATGCTGCGCGATGCCGCGCAGAAGTACCTGCGCGCCGAATACGGCTTCGAGGCCCGCAACAAGCTGATCGCCGGCGAACCCGGCCACGGCGCGGCGCACTGGGCGCGCTTCGCCGAATTCGGCTGGCTGGGCCTCGGCCTGCCCGAGGCGAACGGCGGCTTCGGCGGCCTGCCCGAGATCGTGCAGGTGAGCGAAGCCCTGGGCGCGGCGCTCGCCGTCGAGCCCTACCTGCCGACGGTGGTGCTGGCCGGGCAGGCCGTGGCTGCGGCCGGCAACGCGGCGCAGCGGCAGGCGTTGCTGGCCCCGCTGGTCGGAGGCCGGCGCATCCTCGCGCTGGCCAGCAGCGAGGCCGATTCGGGCCCGTCGCTCGCGTGGGTGAACGCGCGCGCGCGCCGCGAGGGCGACGGCTGGGTGCTCGACGGGCACAAGACCGGCGTGGCCGCGCTGCCCTGGGCCGACGCGGTGGTGGTGAGCGCGCGCACGGCCGGCGCGCCGGGTGCGCGCCAAGGCATCGGGCTGTTCGTCGTGCCGGTGGATGCGGCCGGCGTCACGGTGACGCCGTTCGCCCGCTACGACGGCATGCGCGCCGGCGAACTGCGGCTGGAGGCGGTGCGCGTCGGCGCCGATGCGCTGCTCGGCGCGGCCGAAGGCGGCATCGACGCGCTAGAGCGCGCGGTCGACCTGGCCACGGTCGCCGCCTGCGCCGACGCGGTCGGCGCGATGACGCAGGTGCTGCACAAGACGGCCGCCTACCTGTCCACGCGGCGGCAGTTCGACGCGCCGCTGGCCAGCTTCCAGGTGCTGCAGCACCGGCTGGTGGACATGTTCGCCGCGCTCGAGGCGGCGCGCTCGATGGTCGTGATGGCCGTGCTGCATGCCGAAGCCGCGCCGCCGCAGCGCGCCCGCGCCGCCTCGGCCGCCAAGGCGGCGGTCGGCGAGCGCGCGCGCTTCGTCGCCCAGCAGGGCGTGCAACTGCACGGCGGCGTCGGCATGACCGAGGAGCTCGACATCGGCCACTACTTCCGCCGCCTGACCCTGTTCCAGCAGGCCTTCGGCGGCACCGACCATCACCTGCAGCGCTTCGCGGCGCTGCGCCGGGAGACCAGCTCCGCATGAGCGCCGTGACATCCACGTTCTCGCCCGCGGGCGAGACCTACGCGCGCAACCGCGACGCCTACCTCGCCCGCATCGCCGACCTGCACGAGCGCCGCGCGCGCGCGCTGGCCGGCGGGCCCGAGAAGGCGCGCCGCCTGCACAAGCAGCGCGGCCAGCTGCTGCCGCGCGAGCGGCTGGCCGCCGTGCTCGACCCCGGCTCGCCTTTCCTCGAGTTCGGCCAGCTCGCGGGCGAGGGGCTGTACGAGGGCGTGCCGCCGGGCGGCAGCATCATCACCGGCGTCGGCCTGGTGAGCGGGCGGCCGTGCATGCTGATGATCCACGACGCCACGGTCAAGGGCGGCACGTACTACGGCATTACGTCGAAGAAGCACGTGCGGGCGCAGATGTTCGCGTGGCAGCACCGGCTGCCGTGCATCACGATGGTCCAGTCCGGCGGCGCCAACCTGCCCGAGCAGGCGTTCATCTTCCCGGACGACGGCCAGTTCGGTTCGATCTTCTACAACCAGATCCGCATGTCGGCCGAGGGCATCACGCAGATCGCCACCGTGCATGGCCCGTCCACGGCCGGCGGTGCCTACCTGCCGGCGCTGTGCGATGTGGCGGTCATCGTGCGCAAGCAGGGCGCGATGTTCCTCGGCGGGCCGGAGCTGGTGTACGCGGCCACCAAGGAGGAGGTCGACGTCGAGACGCTGGGCGGCGGCGAGATGCACAGCCGCGTGAGCGGCGTCACCGACCAGCTGGCCGAGAGCGACGGCCATGCCATCGCCATCGTGCGCGACGTGGTGGCCAACCTCGGCGCGCTGCCGCGCCAGCGCTGGGACGTGGCGCCGGCGCGGCCGCCGCTGCACGACCCGCGCGAGATCTACGGCATCGTCAGCGCCGACACGCGCCACCCCACCGACAACCGCGAGGTCATCGCGCGCCTGGTCGACGGCAGCGAGCTGCAGGAGTTCAAGCCGCTGTACGGCGACACGATGATCTGCGGCTTCGCGCGCATCAAGGGCTTCCCGGTCGGCATCCTCGCCAACAACGGCGTCATCTTCTCGGAGGCGGCGCTCAAGGGCGCGCACTTCATCGAGCTGGCCTGCCAGCGCGACATCCCGCTGCTGTTCGTCGCCGACGTCTCCGGCTTCATGGTCGGCCAGGCGGTCGAGCGCGAAGGCATCGCCAAGCACGGCGCGAAGTTCATCACCGCGATGGCCTCGGCCAACGTGCCGCGCTACACGCTCATCACCGGCGGCTCCTACGCGGCGGCCTACCTGGCGATGTGCGGCCGGCCGTTCAAGCCGCACGTGATGATGATGTGGCCCACCGGCCGCGCCGCGCTGATGGGCCCCGAGCAGGCCGCCACCACGCTGACCATGGTGCGCGACCGCATCCACGAGCGCGAGGGCACGTCGTGGAGCGACGCCGAGCGCGAGCGCTTCAAGCAGCCGATCCGCGAGCAGTTCGAGGCCTTCGCGAGCCCGTACAACTTCGCCGCCAACCTGTGGTGCGACATGGTGATCGACCCGCTGGAGACGCGCGACACGCTGGCGCTGCTGTTCGAGCTCGCCGGCCGCCAGCCGGCCAAGGACACGCGCTTCGGCGTGTTCCGGATGTGAGCGGCATGCTCGGCAACATCCTTCAGGGCGTGCGCGTTGTCGACCTCACGCAGAACGTCGCCGGCCCCTACTGCACGCAGATCCTCGGCGACCTCGGCGCCGAGATCGTCAAGATCGAGCGCCCCGGCAGCGGCGACGACGCGCGCGCGTGGAAGCCGCCCGAGATCGGCGGCATGTCCACCGGCTTCGCGGCGCTCAACCGCAACAAGAAGAGCGTGGCCATCGACATCGAGCGCCCGCAGGGCCAGCGCCTGGTGGCGCGCCTGGCTGCCGATGCCGACGTGTTCGTGCATTCGCTGAAGCCGGGCAGCGCGGAGTCGCGCGGCCTCGGCGACGACGTGCTTCGCGCGGCCAACCCGCGCCTTGTCTATTGCGCCATCAGCGCCTTCGGCGAGGCCGGCCCGCTGCGCGGGCTGCCGGGCTACGACCCGCTGATGCAGGCCTTCACCGGCATCATGAGCGTCACCGGCCACGAGGGCGACGAGCCGGCGCGGGTGGGCGTGTCGCTGATCGACATGGGCACCGGCATGTGGGCTGCGATCGCCATCCTCGCCGGGCTGCTGAAGCGGGCGCAGACCGGTGCGGGCCTGCGCGTGCACACCAGCCTGCTCGAGACGGGCCTGGCGTGGATGGCGGTGCCCATCGCCAACCACCTCGCCACCGGGCGGCTGCCGCGCAAGATGGGCTCGGGCATGTCGATGATGGTGCCCTACGAGCTGTTCGACACGGCCGACGGCAAGGTCTTCATCGCCGCCGCCAACGACCGGCTGTTCGGCTGCGTCTGCAGCGCGCTGGGCCGCGCCGAGCTGGCGCGGGACCCGCGCTTTGCCGACAACCCCTCGCGCGTGGCCCACCGCGACGCGCTGCACGCGGCGCTGGAAGAAGCGACGCGCACGCGCAGCACCGGCGAGTGCATCGAGCGGCTGCGCGCCGCCGGCGCGCCGTGCAGCGAGCTGCACGACGTGGCGCAGGTGCTCGCCCACGAGCAGGTGCGCGCCGTCGGCATGCTCGCGCCCGTGGCGCTGCCCGGCGCGCCCGGCCACCGCGCGGTGGCGCTGCCGATCGCGGTGGGCGACGACCGCGGGCGCCGCGCCGACGCGCCGCCGAAGCTGGGCGCCGACACGCGGGCGGTGCTGGCGGCGCTCGGCGTCGATGCCGCGGGCCTGGCCGCGCTGGCGCGCGACGGCGTCGTCGGCTCAACCCCGGACCCCACGCCATGAACTTCGACTACACCGACACCCAGGCGCAGATCCGCGCCGCCGTCAAGGACCTCTGCTCGCGCTTCGGCCCCGAGTACTGGCGCGGCCTGGCGCAGGAAGGCCAGTACCCCGAGGCTTTCGTCGATGCGATGGCCGAGGCCGGCTGGCTGGCCGCGCTGATCCCCGAGGAATACGGCGGCGCCGGGCTGCCGCTGCTCGACGCCTGCCTGGTGCTGCAGGAGATCAACGAGAACGGCGGCAGCGCGGTGCACTGCCACGCGCAGATGTACACGATGGCGTCGATCATGCGCCATGGCAACGAGGCGCAGAAGCGGCGCACGCTGCCGCGCATCGCCGACGGCAGCCTGCGCCTGCAGGCCTTCGGCGTCACCGAGCCCGACGCCGGCTCCAACACGCTGGCGATCAAGACCTTCGCGCGCCGCGTGCCCGGCGGCTACGTGCTCAACGGCCAGAAGATCTGGACCTCGCGCTACAGCCACTCGCACATGTACCTGCTGATCGCGCGCACCACGCCGCTCGACGAGGTGAAGAAGAAGACCGACGGCCTGAGCCTGTTCCTGATCGACATCGCCAAGGCCGGCACGGCGCTCCAGGCGCGGCCGATCCGCACGATGATCAACCACCACACCTTCCAGGTGTTCATCGACGAGCTGCCGCTGTCCGACGACGACCGCATCGGCGAGGAGGGCAAGGGCTTCTATTACCTGCTCGACTCGCTGCACTCCGAGCGCCTGCTGGTGGCCAGCGAAGCCATTGGCGACGGCCACTGGTTCGTCGGCAAGGCGGCGCGCTACGGCAGCGAGCGCGTGGTGTTCGACCGCCCGATCGGCGCGAACCAGGGCGTGCAGTTCCCGATCGCGCGCGCCCACATCAACGTCGAGGCGGCCGAGCTGATGCGCAACAAGGCGGCGACGCTGTTCGACGCCGGGCTGCCCTGCGGGCGCGAGGCGACGATGGTGAAGTACCTCGCCAGCGAGGCCGCCTGGGAGGCCGCCGAGGCGGCGATGACGACCTTCGGCGGCTACGGCGTGGCCTGCGACTTCGACATCGAGCGCAAGTGGAAGGAAAGCCGGTTGTTCCGCACCGCGCCGATCTCCAACAACCTGGTGCTTGCGCAGGTGGCCGAGCACCTGCTCGGCATGCCGCGCTCGTACTGAGCAGGGACACGCGATGGACTTCGAGACGCTGCGCATCGAAAACGCGCCGGGCAGCGAGCCCGGCGAGGGCATCCGCTGCCTGGTGCTGAACCGCCCCGACGTGATGAACGCGATGAACACGCAGATGTTCGTCGACCTGCGCGCCGCGCTGCACGAACTGGCCTTCGACGAGGCGCTGCGCGTGCTCGTCGTCGCCGGCGCCGGCACGCGCGCCTTCAGCACCGGCGGCGACCTCAAGCAGCGCAACGGCATGACCGATGCGCAGTGGCGCCGCCAGCACCAACTCGCCGAGGAGGTGCTGCTCGCGGTGAAGGACTTCCCGCAGCCGGTGATCGCCGCGGTGGAGGGCCACGCGCACGGCGGCGGCTGCGAGCTGGCGCTGATGTGCGACTGGATCGTCGCCGCGCGATCGGCGGTGTTCTCGCTGCCCGAGGTGAGGCGCGGCATCATGCCCGGCGGCGGCGGCATCCAGAACCTGGTGCGTGCGGCCGGCGCGCGGCGCGCCAAGCAGCTGCTGCTGACGGCGCGCCGCTTCGGCGCCGAGGAGGCGGCCGGCTGGGGCATCGTCGCCACGCTGGCCGAGCCCGGGCAGGCGCTCGCCACCGCGGTGACCGAGGCGCGCGAGGTGACGCTCGCCGCGCCGATGGCCGCGCACTACGCCAAGCTGGCCGCCTCGCGCGGCGGCGAGGTCGACTTCCACACCGGCTATGCGCTCGACATCGCCGCCTACAACGTGCTCGTCTCGTCCGAAGACCGGCTGGAGGGCGTGCGCGCCTTCAACGAGAAGCGGCCGCCGCGATGGAGTGGGCGCTGATGTTCCGCAAGGTCCTGATCGCCAACCGCGGCGAGATCGCCTGCCGCATCGCGCGCACCTGCCGCCGGCTCGGCATCGAGCCCGTGGGCGTGCATTCGAGCGCCGACCGCGACGCGCTGCACACCGCGGTGATCGGCCGCTCGGTCGGCATCGGCGGCGCCAGCGCCACCGAAAGCTACCTGCGCATCGACGCCGTGATCGACGCCGCGCGGCGCAGCGGCGCCGAGGCCATCCACCCCGGGTACGGCTTCCTGGCCGAGAACCCGGCGTTCGCGCGCGCCGTCGAGGCCGCCGGGCTGGTGTTCGTCGGCCCCACGCCCGAGGTGATCGACCGGCTCGGCAACAAGGCCTCGGCCAAGGCCGAGGCGCGCGCGGCCGGCGTGTCCGTGCTGGAAGGCGGCGAGCAAGCCAGCGCCGACGCCGAGGTGGTGGCGGCCTGGGCACGCGCCCTGCCGCTGCCGGTGCTGCTCAAGCCCGCGGCCGGCGGCGGCGGCAAGGGCATGCACGTGGTGCGCCGCGCCGAAGACCTGGCCGGCGCGATCGGCACCGCGATGCGCGAGGCGCGCAGCGCCTTCGGCGACCCGGCGCTGATCGTCGAGCCCTACGTCGAGCGCGGCCGCCACGTCGAGGTGCAGATCGCCGGCGACGGGCGCGGCGACGTGATCCACCTCTTCGAGCGCGAGTGCACGCTGCAGCGCCGCCACCAGAAGCTGATCGAGGAGGCGCCCGCCGCACCGCTGCCCGCCGGGTTGCGCGAGCACATGCTGGCCGACGCGGTGCGGCTGGCGCAGCGGCTGGCCTACCGCGGCGTCGGCACGGTGGAGTTCCTCGTCGCCGGCGACCGGCACTGGTTCCTCGAGGTCAACCCGCGGCTGCAGGTGGAGCACCCGGTGACCGAGGAGGTGACCGGTGTGGACATCGTCGAGCTGATGCTGCGCGTGGCCGCCGGCGAGGGCCTGCCGCTGCGCCAGTGCGACGTGGCGCTGCGCGGCCATGCGGTGGAAGCCCGCGTCTGCGCGGAAGACGCCGAGCAGGACTTCCTGCCCTCCACCGGCGAGATCGTCGCCGCCCGCTTCCCCGCGCAAGGCGTGCGCGTCGAGACCGGCGTGCGCGACGGTTCGGTGGTCACGCCCTACTACGACTCGATGCTCGCCAAGCTGATCGTGCACGCCGCCGACCGCGATGCGGCGCTCGACCGGCTGGCGCTGGCGCTGGCCGAGACGCAGGTGCTGGGCGTGACGACGAATTGCAGCTTCCTGCGTCGCCTGATCGCGCTGCCGCAAACGCGCGACGGCAGCTTCCATACGCGCAGCGTCGACGAGGTGGTCGCGGCGGGCGGTGGTGCCGAGCCGGCGCCGCTGCCGCTGCTGGCCGCCGCGGCGGCCTGGTGGCTGATCGATGCGCGCAGCCGGGGCGCCGGCTTCGGAGCCTGGTCGGCGCCCGAGGTCACCGGCTGGCAGATGCATGCCGGCGACGACCCGGTGTCGGCGGTGCCCAACCTGCTGCTGCGCGACGGCCGGCGGCTGCACGAAGTCCGCTTCGGCACGCCGCAAGCCGATGGCGAACTGCTGGTTCAGGTGGGTACCGAGCGTGTGCGCCTGGGCCTGCGTGTCGAAGGCGCGAGCAGCGGTCTGCGCACCGAAAGCGCGCTGTGGCGGCTGGCCATCGGCGACGGCGTCGAGTCGCTCGCCGTCGCGCGCCGCGGCGGCAGCCTCTACGTGCAGGCCGCGGCCGGCGCTTTCGTGTTCGAGGCCATCGACTACCTGGCCCAGGCGGGCGCGGCGCAGGCCACGTCGGAAGAACTGCGCACGCCGATGATGGGCACCATCCTCGCAACCCATGCCAGGGTCGGCGACACGGTGCGCGCCGGCGACGTGGTGGTGACCATGGAGTCGATGAAGATGGAAATGAAGATCTGCGCCGAGCACGACGGCGTGCTGCGCAGCCTGAGCGTGGTCGCCGGGCAGACGGTCGAGCGCGGGCTGGTCGTGGCCCGCGTGGACGCCGCCGATGCTGCCGCGGAGGCGGGCGCTGCCCAAGGACAGACTCGATGAACTACCGATCGATCAAGCTCGCGATGGAGGGCGACCACGTCGCCCGCCTGACGCTGGCCCGCCCCGAGATCCAGAACGCGATGAGCATGCAGCTCGTGCAGGAGCTGCGCCACGCGCTCGGCGTCATCGCCGCCAGCCCGAGGCTGCGCGCGGTCGTGCTGACGGGCGAAGGCAAGGCGTTCTGCGCCGGCGGCGACCTGAACTGGATGCAAAGCGTGCTGAAGCAGAGCCGGGCCGAGCGCGTCGCCGAGTCGCGCGTGCTGGCCGAGCTGTTCTACGAGTTCGACACGCTTCCCAAGGTGGTGGTCGGGCGCATCAACGGCCCGGCCACCGGCGGCGGCTTCGGCATGACCTGCATCTGCGATGTCGGCGTGGCCTCCACCGCCGCGCGCTTTGCGCTCACCGAAGCCAGGCTGGGCCTGCTGCCGGCCAACATCGGCCCCTACGTGGCGCGCCGCCTGGGCTTGGCGCGCGCGCGCCGCTACGGGCTGACGGCGCAGTTCATC